>Ga0070698_100004633_pt1 | contig 15112 bp, 18 predicted proteins | sample KBSK1502metaG_FD_65477 | JGI IMG/M metagenome (GOLD analysis project Ga0070698, IMG submission 65477) | Corn, switchgrass and miscanthus rhizosphere microbial communities from Kellogg Biological Station, Michigan, USA - KBS K1-50-2 metaG | ecosystem: Host-associated > Plants > Roots >...
TCGCTCGGCGCAAAACTCATCGCTCTGCCGTGCGCTCCGGCCCGCGCTCTGCGGATAGGTCGATCCAGCGGCCGTCAATACGACATGACCCACCAGGTATACCGAGGCGCACCGACATTTTCGGTGCGACGCCGACCAGGCGCGGTCAGGCGAGCACGGGGCGTAGCCGCAGGCCGGCCCGCCCGGGTAGCGCCAGGGGCCTGGAATCGCGTCGCGGCGGGCCGGGAACGTAACCTGAGGTCATACCGCGAGCGGCCGAGGTGACAACGTGCGAGACATCCTGGATCCGATTTCCAAGTGGTGGGATGCCGGGGAGACGTTCGGCCTGGCTACCGTGGTGCGAACGTTCAGCAGCGCGCCGCGCGAGCCGGGCGCGGCGATGGCGGTGGCCGCCGACGGCGAGGTCGTCGGCAGCGTCTCGGGCGGCTGCGTCGAGGGAGCCGTGTACGAGCTCGCGAACGAGGTCAAGGCGAACGGCCGGCCGGTGCTGCAGCGTTACGGCATAAGCGACGACGACGCGTTCGCCGTCGGCCTGACCTGTGGCGGCATCATCGATATCTTCGTCGAGCCGGCCAGCCAGCACTCCTTCCCCGAGCTGGGCGAGGTGGCCGCGGCGGTCCGGGCGGACGAGCCGGTCGCCGTGGCGACGGTCATTGCCGGGCCGGGACAGGTTGGTGCCAGGCGGGTCATCTGGACGGCGGGCGGGGGGCCGGACGGCGGCTTCGCGCACGACGGCCGCCGGTCGTCGGGCACGCTCGGCTCCGGGGACCGGCTCGACCAGGCGGTGGACGACGACGTGCGCGGGATGCTCGCGCAGGGCCTCACTGGCGTGCGGCGGTACGGCCCGGACGGCGAGCGCCGGCGGGACGAGCTATCGGTGTTCGTGCACTCGTTCGCGCCGGCGCCGCGGATGCTGGTGTTCGGGGCGATCGACTTCGCCGCGGCCGTGGCCAGGGCGGGCAAGTTCCTGGGCTACCGGGTAACGGTCTGCGACGCGCGGCCGATCTTCGCGACCCGGGCGCGCTTTCCTGACGCGGACGAGGTGGTGACCGACTGGCCGCACCGGTACCTCGCCGGGCAGACTGTTGACGCGCGCACGGTCATCTGCGTGCTCACCCACGACCCCAAGTTCGACGTGCCGCTGCTCGAGGTGGCGCTGCGCACGCCGGCGGCCTACATCGGCGCGATGGGCAGCAGGCGGACCCACGACGACAGGCTGGCCCGGCTCCGCGAGATCGGGGTGACCGAGGCCGAGCTGGCCAGGCTGCGCTCGCCGATCGGGCTCGACCTCGGCGCGCGCACGCCCGAGGAGACCGCGGTCGCGATCGCCGCGGAGCTGATCCAGCTCCGCTGGGGCGGCTCGGGGCGCCCGCTGACCGCGACCACGGGCCGGATCCATCACGACTGAGCGTCCCCGGAGGAGAGCGGCTGGCGGCCCTGCCGCGGATCATCCGTTAACGAAGATCAGGCCCTTGGGCTGCAGGCTGGGCCCGCTCACCTGCACCGGGCTGATCTGGCCGGTCCGGAGGTTCTCCGAGCCCAGGAAGTTCGCGAGGAAGCCGGGCGCGGGGCAGGTGGACGGCGCGCTGTTGGCGTTGCAGGGCGTGACCGCGACCAGCATGGTCCCGTCGCGGAACCGGCCGGCTCGACCGTGGCGACGTGGTTGTGCCGGTCGAAGGTCACCGAGTACATCCGCCGCTCTTCTCCCTCGGCGCGATCGTGTAGATGCTGGAGTTGAAGTCCTCGTTCACCGTGGCGATGACCAGGTGCCGCTCGGGATCAGCCCCAGGCCGTCGCACTTGCCTTTGACGTCCCACTGGCAGATGACGTGGCCGCCGGGGGTGAACTCGACGATCGTGCTGTCGAGGTTGCCGTCCTTGCTGGGCTCGCCCTGCGAGCCGACGCCGTTCTGGATTCCGATGAAGAGATCATGGCCCAGCATCGTGATGTCGTCGGGCTGGGTCAGCGGTGGGGCCGCCCGACGCGACGTCGACCATTGCCGGTCCGGCCGGTGAACGCGCGCCCAAGCCTGGCCGGCTTTCCTCCGTCCTCAGGTCGGCGTGGGTGCCCTCGCTCCGCGCTGATAACGGCTCTTCCTCCGTCCTCAGGTCGGCGTCGGTGCCGCCGCTCCGCGCTGATGATGCTTTGTGACCTGGTTTAACCTGGCAGGCGTGCCGTCAGAGGGAGTCGCAGGGATTCTGCTCGCCGCGGGCGAGGGCAGCAGGCTCGGCCAGCCGAAGGCGCTGGTCGAGATCGGCGGCCAGACGCTCGCCCAGCGCGGCGTCGCGCTGCTCCGTGACGGCGGCGCGGCGCCCGTGGTGGTGGTCACCGGCGCGGTGGACGTGACCCTGCCCGGCGTGCTGACCGTGCGCAACCCCCACTGGCGCGACGGCATGGGATCCTCGCTCGCGGCCGGCCTGGCCGCCGTTCCTGACGGCTGCCACGCCGCCGTGATCGCCCTGGCGGACCAGCCGCTGATCGGGCCCGAGGCGGTGCGGCGCCTGATCGCCGCGCATGCCGGCGGCGCGAGCATCGCGGTGGCCGCCTATCACGGCGCGCCCCGCAACCCGGTCCTGCTCGCCCGTGAGCACTGGGCCGGGGTCGTCGCCCTGGCCGTCGGCGACGCCGGGGCGCGGCCGTTCCTGCGCGCCCACCCGGACCTGGTCACGGCGGTGGAGTGCAGGGACACCGGCCGGCCCGACGACCTGGACACGCCCGCCGACCTCGAGCGGCTCGCCGGACTGGTCAGGGCGCGGCGCGCCAACTAAGCGGGACGCACCTCGATGCCCCAGGCATGCGTGATGCTGTCGCCCGGCTGCAGGACCAGCAGGTCCGTCCCGGTAACGAAGCAGTTCGGCGGGCAGGTCATCGGCTCGATGGCGATCGCCCGCCTGCGGTGCGCCGGATCCAGGGCGTCGCCGGTGAACACCTGCAGCCACCGGTAACCCTGCCCCGCCCAGAACGCCACCTGCACGCCCGCGCCGCTCAGCCGGGCCCAGGCCCGGCCGTCCGGGCCGGGGACCAGCCCGGTGAACGCGTGATCGACCCTGGTGCCGGCGACCGGCCGCGGCACCCGGAAGTCGTAGGGCGTTCCGGTGACGTCCTCGGGCTGCCCCTGCGGGATGCCGCGCTCGTCGGCCGGCAGCCACAGGCCCGCGGGCAGCTCGAGCTCGCACTCGTCGACCAGCGCGGTGCCAGCGGTCAGGTAGGGGTGCGAGCCGGTGCCGTACGGCGCCGGGCGGCTGCCCGCGTTGCCCGCGGTCACGCTGACCCGCAGCCCGTCGGCGGGGCTGACCCGGTACTCGGCCGTGAGTTCCAGGCAGAACGGGTATCCGGGCCGGCCGTACAGCACGTGCCGGAGCTGGACCGCGTCGGCCGCCTGCGCGGCCGGCTGCCAGCCCGTCCAGCGGGTCAGGCCGTGAATCGCGTTACCCCGAGCGGGCTCGCTCAGGTCAAGCTGGTAGCTGGCGCCCTCGAAGGCGTACCGGCCGCCGTCAATCCGGTTCGGCCACGGGGCGAGCAGCTGGCCCGAGGCTCCCGGCGGGAGCTCATCGGGCCCATATTCGGCGATAACGGGCCGATCACGATATCGGAATTCGCGAAGGCCAGCGCCGAGTTCGGTCACCGTTGCGGAGTAGTCACCGGCGGATATCCGGAACTGCGTTCCGGTGAGCGGGATCAAGGCCAGCTTGGTCATGCGGCGCATCGCTGCTTTCTGGGGGATTAGTGCCGGCGGGGCTGCTTGGGGAGCGGGGGACCTTCAGCCCCGCCGGCAGTTTGCACGATAGCGGCCCCGGCCGTGCAGCGGTGCGAACTTCGCCAACAACCAGAAGGAGTTCTCAGGTACGCGAGAGCCGCGGGGACTGCTCGACTGCAATTACGCGCGCACTTCGGCGCTAGTCCTTCGGCGCCAGTCGCCCGGTCCTGACGGCCTCGGCGGCCAGGACGCCGAACAGGTAGAAGTAGGCTGACTCCTCGTCGTCGAAAAGGCGCACCTCATGCCGGGATCCGCCCGCGGCATTGAATACCTCGAACCCGCTGGCCGTCTGGATCAGGCACATCGCCCCGTCAACCTCCTCGCCCACCGCGTAGGCGGACGGAGGAATCGCCGCGAGGCCGGCCAGTTCCGAGAAGATCCGCTGCGTGGCCAGCCTGCGGAGCGCGGAACGCGTGCGGCGGGGGGACGGCCGCGCCGGGTCCAGCGGGGCTGGAGCGGGGGGGACGGGCTGGGGCTCCGGGCCGGTGGCAGGCTGCGGCCGGACCGGCAGGGGCTGAGACTGCAACAGCGTGCGGGCTGACGCCGCGCGCAGCGCGGCCGCCTCCACCGGCAGCGGGGGCTGGCTGGTCGGCGGGATCACGGCGAGGTCCAGCTGCTGGTCCGACCGGGCGGGCGGGTACGCCGCCCGCGGCACGGCGGGCGGGAGCGGGCCGGTCGCGAAATCCGCGGGCGGGAGGCCGGCAGCGGCGCGGTACGGATAGTCGAGGCGCTCCTCGACGATATCCGTGACCTCCTCGCGTGGCGTGACCAGCTCGAACACGCCGCGGTCGACCTGCCAGTAGCCGAGCTTCTCGGCCTGGTAGGCGTCGTGCCCCAGGTAGGCGATGTGCAGCCGGTCACCGAGATCGTCGAGCACGATGCAGCGCTCGCCCCGGAACACGCCCATGGGCCTGGACTCCCATAGCCCCTGCACGTCCTGGATCCGCAGCTGCTTGCGCCAGTGGCCGGTGGCGGGCTCGAACCCGAGTTCCTCCGGCGGCGGGCACGCGGCAAAGAGCACGACGTCCCGGTCGGTGGGCCCGATGCCCGCCTCGTACGGGACCCCGCGGTAGGTCGCCATCAGCCGGTAGCGCATGGCTCAGCCCGTCCCCCTGGGGCGCAGCCACGCCTGCCCGTCGAACCGGGCGATGAAGTCGGTCCCGGCGGCGCTGATCCGGTAGATCTCCGCGCCCACCGGGATGGGCACCGGGTCGAGATAGAACTCCGCGACAACGTGCGAGCGGGAGGAGGTGTAGCCGGTTCCCGTGAACGGCGGCTTGCCCGACCAGTCACCCCCCATCTCCGGGGAGTACGGCACCCGGTACGACTCGGGGCCCACGGCGGTCCAGCGCAGGACGTACAGCTCCGTCAGGCCCGGGCCGAAATCCGAGCCCTCGTAGCCCAGGTCCAGCGCGTCGTAGTAGTCGGCCGGCCCGGCGAACGAGCTGTCCTGCACCCGGTAGACGAACCCGGCGATGACGGCGCGGCGGCCGGTGAGGTACGGCTCGACGAGCCGCGGCGGGATCGCCTTCTGCATGAGCGTGCCCGGCTGGATGGCCACGGCTGCCTGGTCAACCTGCTGCACGCGTTCCCCTGTGGTCGTGACGTTGATGCAGTTCCCTGAGAGTCTCACACCGCGAAATGCGCCTCAACTGCTTCCGCTGACCCGCTGGTCCGCAGCGCCAGGGCCGTGCGCGCAGACTCCGGCAGGCGGACCTGGCGGCCTAGAGTAGAGCCGTGGCAGAGCTGGCCGGCGGCGACCCGGCGTTCCGGGATGACGACGGCTCCGCCGACCCGCGGGCGGCCGCCGCCCTGGCGGCGTTCGCCTCGGGCGAGGGCAGTGAGCACGCCGCGCTGACCGCGCTGGCCCGCTCACGGCTGCTGGTGCCGGTCGTGGCCGCGGCGAGCGACGGCGGGCCGGACGGGGAGAAAGATACAAATATGTCTCTTCCCGCGCTGGTCGGCCGCGATGGCAGGCGGGCCCTGCCCGCGTTCACGTGCCTGGACGCGCTGGCCGGGTGGCGGCCGGGGGCGCGGCCGGTGCCCGCTCCGGCCGCCCGGGTCTGGCAGGCCGCGGTCAGCGACTCGTGCGCGGTCGTCGTCGACATCGCCGGCCCGGTCCCGCTGGCCGTCGACGGCGCGCGGCTGGCCGCCCTCGCCGACGGCCGGCCGGTCCCGCTGCCGCACGAGGATCCGGACGTGCTGGGCGCGGTGCGGGAAGCGGCCGCCGCCGAGGAGCTGATCAACGGGCTCAGCGTCGGGCCCGGACGTGACGTGGAGATCCAGGTGACGTTCGCGCCCGGCTGCCCGCGGGCGGCCGCCGACGGGGCGGCCAGGCGGCTCGGGAACGCGGTGATGGCGCGGCTGGGCGGGCGGCTGCGCCGCGGCATCGCGATCGCCGTCGTCCCCCAGGGCGAGCACCAGCCGCCGTGACGAGCGGTCCCGCCCGCATGGCAGGATCGGCAGCATGCTGCGCTGGCTGACCGCGGGAGAATCGCACGGGCGCGCGCTCGTGGCGATCTGCGAGGGCGTGCCCGCCGGCGTGGAGATCACCACCGCGGACGTCGCGGCCGCACTGGCCCGGAGGCGTGCTGGCTACGGCCGGGGCGCGCGGATGAAGTTCGAGCAGGACGAGGCCGAGATCACCGGCGGGGTGCGGCACGGGGTGACGCTCGGCAGCCCGGTAGCGATACGGGTGGCGAACACCGAGTGGCCGAAGTGGGAGACCGTGATGTCGGCCGACCCCGTGTCCGCAGCGGTCCTGGCTGACCAGGCGAGGAACGCTCCGCTGACCCGGCCGCGCCCAGGTCACGCGGACCTGGCGGGCATGCAGAAGTACGGGCACCACGACGCGCGGCCGGTCCTGGAGCGGGCCAGCGCGCGGGAAACCGCCGCCCGGGTGGCGCTCGGCGAGGTCGCCCGGCGGTACCTCGGGCAGACGCTCGGCATGCAGATCGTCAGCCACGTGATCTCGATCGGCTCGGTGTGCGCGCCCGAGGGGGTGATCCCGGGGCCCGACGACGGCGCCCGGGTGGATGCGGACCCGGTACGCTGCCTGGACCCGGCGGCGAGCGCCGCCATGCAGGACGAGATCGACCGGGCGCGCAAGGACGGCGATACCCTCGGCGGCGTGATCGAGGTGGCCGTCTACGGCGCGCCGCCCGGGCTCGGCAGCCACGTGCACTGGGACCGGCGGCTCGACGGCAGGCTGGCCGGGGCGCTGATGAGCATCCATGCCATCAAGGGCGTGGAGATCGGCGACGGCTTCGCCACCGCGCGCCGCCGCGGCTCGGCCGCGCACGACGAGATCGAGAGCAGCGGCGGCGGCCTCAGCAGGCGGACCAACCGGGCAGGAGGGATCGAGGGCGGCATGAGCACCGGCGAGGTGATACGCGTGCGCGCGGCGATGAAGCCCATCTCGACCGTGCCCCGGGCCCTGGACACCGTGGACGTTCACTCCGGCGAGCCCGCCAAGGCCATCAGCCAGCGCAGCGACGTCACCGCCGTCCCGGCCGCCGGGGTGGTGGCAGAGGCGATGAGCGCGCTGGTGCTCGCCGACGCGGCGACCGAGAAGCTCGGGGGCGACTCGGTGGCGGAGGCGCGGCGCAACCTGCGCGGCTACCTGGAATCGCTGGTGATCTCGTGACGGGCGCGGTCGCCGAGCCGGGCGAGCTGGCCCGGCCGGCGGCGGTCCTCATCGGCCCGCCCGGCGCGGGCAAGTCCACCGTCGGCCCGTTGCTCGCTTCGCGGCTCGGCGTCGGCTTCCTGGAGACCGACCGGGAGGTCGAGGCGGCGGCGGGCAAGCCGGTCGGCGACATCTTCGTCGAGGACGGAGAGGCGGCGTTCCGGGCGCTCGAGCGCGAGGCGGTGGCCCGGGCGGTCGCTTTTGACTGCGGGGTGGTCGCCCTGGGCGGCGGCGCCGTGCTCGACCCGGGGACCCAGCGGCTGCTGGCCGGGCTGCCCGTTGTCTACCTGGCAACCGGGTTCGCCGCGGCGGCCAAGCGGGTGGGCATGGACACGCCGCGCCCGCTGCTGATCGGCAACCCGCGCGCGAAGCTCAGGGAACTGCTCGAGCAACGGCTGCCGATCTACGAGAAGCTGGCCCGGATCACCGTGACCACCGATGGCCGCGCCCCCGACGAGATCGCCGCCGACGTCGCCGCCCAGATCGCCAGCTCGCCGCCATGAGCGAGCCGCGCCTGACCAGGATCGGCGTCGGCGGCGACCGGCCCTACGAGGTGGTCGTGGGCGCTGGCGCGGTCGGTGAGCTGCCCTCGCTGGTCGGCCGGGAGGCCGCCGCGGTCGCGGTCATCCACCCGGCCGCGCTCGGCCAGCTTGCCCGGCCCGTCTGCCAGGTCCTGCGGGACGCCGGGTACCGGGTGCACGCCGAGCAGATCCCCGACGGCGAGGCGGCCAAGGACGTGACGGTCGCCGCGGGCCTGTGGTCCCGGCTCGCCGCCCACGGGCTCGGACGGCGCGACGCGATTGTCGGAGTCGGCGGGGGCGCGGCCACCGACCTGGCCGGGTTCACTGCCGCGACCTGGCTGCGCGGCGTCCGGCTCGCGCTGGTGCCGACCACGCTGCTCGCGGTCGTGGACGCAGCGATCGGCGGCAAGACCGCCATCAACATCGCCGAGGGCAAGAACCTGGTCGGGGCGTTCCACACGCCGGCCGGGGTGCTCGCCGACCCGGCCATGCTGGCGTCGCTGCCCGGCGAGGAGTATGCCAGCGGCCTGGCGGAGGTGATCAAGGCGGGGTTCATCGCCGACCCGGCGATCCTCGATCTGATCGAGGCTGATCCGGAGGCGGCGGCGCGCCCTGGCGGTCCGTGCGAGCGCGAGCTCATCGAGCGCGCGGTCCGGGTGAAGGCCGCGGTGGTCTCCGACGACCTGCGCGAGGCGGGGCCGCGGGAGATGCTCAACTACGGGCACACGCTCGGGCACGCGATCGAGCGCGCCGAGGGTTACCGGATCCGGCACGGCGCCGCCGTCGCGATCGGCATGGTGTACGCGGCCGCGGTGGCACGCCGGGCGGGACGGCTCGATGAGGCGACCGAGAAGCGGCACCGGGCGATCCTGGCCGCGGTCGGCCTGCCGACCGGCTACCGGCCCGGGGCCTGGCCGCGGCTGCGGGAGGCCATGGCGGTGGACAAGAAGTCCCGGGCCGGCGCGCTCCGGCTTGTGGTCCTGGACGCGCTGGCCCGGCCCGGAATCCTGACCGACCCCGCCGAGGAACTGCTGGAGCAGGCTTACCAGGAGACTGCGGGGGCAGGGGAAGTGGGTGGGGGGTGATGCGGGACGTGCTGGTGCTCAACGGCCCGAACCTGGCCCGGCTCGGGTCTCGCGAGCCCGAGGTCTACGGCACCGCGACGCTGGCGGACCTGACCGAGGCGTGCGTGGCGGCCGGCCGCCAGCTGGGCCTGCGCGTCGACGTCCGCCAGACCGACGACGAGGCCGAGCTGCTCGGCTGGGTACACGAGGCCGCCGACGGCCGGGTGCCGGTGGTGCTCAACCCCGCGGCGTTCACGCACTACTCCTACGCGCTGCGGGACGCGCTGGCGATGCGCACCGCGCCGCTGGTCGAGGTGCACCTGACCAACCCGGCGGCACGGGAGGCGTTCCGGCACACCTCCGTGGTGGCCGGGGTGGCCGACGGTACCGTGGCCGGGTTCGGCCTGCTCTCGTACGAGCTGGCGCTCCGGGCGGTCGCCTCGATGCTCGAGGGCTCTGCTGAAGCTTGACAACCCGCCCCGGAACGGGATCCGATGGCGGAGATCACCAGCCGGAAAGGACCCGCACCTATGCGCATCGGGATGTCACTGAGCTACGCCGGCGGTTTCGCCGAGACCGTCAGCGAGCTCGCCGATTACGAGAAGGCCGGGCTGGACATCGTGTTCGTCCCCGAGGCGTACAGCTATGACGCGGTGAGCCAGCTCGGCTACGTGGCCGCCAGGACCGAGCGGCTGCTGCTCGCGTCGGGGATCATGCAGCTGTACTCGCGGACCCCGACGCTGACCGCGATGACCGCGGCCGGGATCGATTATGTGTCCGGGGGCCGGTTCGTGCTCGGCATCGGGGCGTCTGGCCCGCAGGTGATCGAGGGCTGGCACGGCGTGCCGTACGACGCGCCCATCGGCCGGACCCGGGAGATCATCGAGATCTGCCGCAAGGTGTGGCGGCGGGAGCGGCTGGAGCACTCGGGCCGTTACTACACGATCCCGCTGCCGCCCGACCAGGGCACCGGGCTCGGCAAGGCGCTCAAGCTGATCAACCACCCGGTCCGCGACCGGATCCCGATCTTCGTCGCGGCGCTCGGGCCGAAGAACGTGGAGATGGCGGCCGAGCTGGCCGAGGGCTGGGAGCCGATCTGGTACTACCCGGAGAAGGCGGCGGAGGTCTGGGGCGAGGCGCTGGCCGCCGGGATGGCCAGGCGCGACCCGTCGCTGCCGCCGCTCGAGGTGATGCCGGCCACGGCGTCGCTGGCGATCGGCGAGGACGTCACCGGGCTGCGGGAGCTGGGACGGCCCATGCAGGCGCTGTACATCGGCGGGATGGGCGCGAAAGGCCGCAACTTCTACAACGACCTGGTGGTCAGGTACGGGTACGAAGCCGAGGCCGCCGCCATCCAGGACGCCTACCTGGACGGCCGCAAGGACGAGGCGGCCGCGCTGGTGCCCGCCACGCTGCTGGAGAAGACCTCGCTGATCGGGCCGCGCTCCTGGGTGGCCGAGCGGGTGGCCGCGTTCCGCGAGTCCGGCGTGACCTCGCTCAACGTGGCACCGATCGCCCCGACGCACGCCGAGCGGGTGCGGCTGATCGAGCAGATCCGCGACATCGCCGCGTGACGCCGCAGCCGGCGGCGCGCGCCGCCCGCCGGGCCCGCGCCCAGGAGAAGCTCGCGGCGTGGGGCGCGGACGCGGCCCTGATCACCAGCCTGGTCAACGTCCGTTACCTCACCGGGCTGGCCAGCTCGAACGCGGCGCTGCTGCTGCCGGCGCGCGGGCCGGGCGTGCTGGCCACCGACTTCAGGTACGCCGAGGCCGCGGCGCGCGATCGCGGCGACCTGGAGCTGGTCGTCGAGCGTTTCATCGGGCCCGCGCTGGTCAGCCTGGCCGTGGCCCGGGGCATGGCCCTGCTCGGGTTCGAGGCTCACGTGATGACCGTCGAGCAGCACGAGGAGCTGGCCTCGCTGGACGGCGCGCCTACGCTGGTGGACTCCGGGCGGCTCATCGAGGAGCTGCGGACGGTCAAGGACGAGAACGAGATCGCGCTGCTCGCCCGGGCCTGCGCGATCACTGACGGGGCGTTCTCCGCCGCCCTGTCGGCCATCTCGCCAGGCCGGACCGAGCGCGAGCTCGCGGTTGCGCTGGAACGGGCGATGGTCGATCTCGGCGCCGACGCGCCCGCGTTCGACACGATCGTGGCCAGCGGGCCGAACGGCGCCATCCCGCATCACGTGCCCGGCGGCCGGCCGTTCGCCGTGGGGGACCTGATCACGATCGACTGCGGCGCGAGGTACGACGGGTACCACGCCGACATGACCCGTACCGTGGCGCTCGGTGAGCCGGCCGCCTGGCAGCGGGAGATCTATGATCTGGTGGCCACCGCCCAGCGGGCCGGCGTGGCGGCGGCGACGGTCGGCGCGGACGTGGCTGCCGTCGACGCGGCCGCCCGTGACCTGATCGGCGACGCCGGTTACGACGAGTACTTCCGGCACGGGCTCGGCCACGGCGTCGGCCTGGAGGTGCACGAGGCCCCGATCATCGGGTACGGGCGGACCGGTACACTCGGAGACCGGGTTCCCGTTACCGTCGAACCCGGGATCTACTTGCCCGGCAGGGGCGGCGTCAGGATCGAGGACACCCTGGTGGTGCGCGCCCCGGCGGGGCGTTCCGAGGGCTCGTCCTCCCGGGCCGAGACCGGGGCGGGAGCACCCGAGATACTCACCACGACCACAAGGGAGCTGCTCGTTCTCTGACCGGGGACGAGCCGGCTCCGCCCCGCACGCAGGAGACACGACCAGTGGCCACCACCAACGATCTCAAGAACGGCATGACCCTCAACATCGACGGCCAGCTCTGGAACGTCGTGGACTTCCAGCACGTCAAGCCCGGCAAGGGCGGTGCGTTCGTGCGCACCAAGCTGAAGAACGTGCTGTCGGGCAAGGTCGTCGACCGGACCTTCAACGCCGGCGTGCGGGTCGAGCAGGCCAGCGTGGACCGGCGGGAGATGCAGTACCTCTACCGGGAGGGCGACGACTTCGTGTTCATGGACACCCAGACCTACGACCAGCCGCGGATTCCCGCGTCGACCGTCGGTGATGCCGCGAGTTACCTGCTGGAGGAGCAGACCGCGGTCGTGGCCTTCAACGAGGGGACGCCGCTGTACGTGGAGCTGCCCGCGGCCGTGGAGCTGACCGTCAGCCAGACCGATCCCGGGCTGCAGGGGGACAGGTCGACCGGCGGGACCAAGCCGGCGACCCTGGAGACGGGCGCGCAGATCCAGGTCCCGCTGTTCATCACCACCGGCGAGAAGGTCAGGGTGGATACGCGCACCGGCCAGTACCTCGGGCGGGCGTGACGTCAGCCCGTGTCGGCACGCAGTAAGGCCAGGAAGCGGGCGCTCGACATCCTCTACGAGGCCGAGATCAAGGGCCAGCCCGTGCTGGACCTGCTCGCCGAGCAATCCGCGGCGGGCGGTTCCCCGCTCGCGGGCGGCCCGCCGGTCTCCGGCTATGCCGCCGAGCTTGTCCGTGGCGTGCAGGCGCACTCGGAACGCATCGACGAGCTGCTGGCCCGGTACGCCCAGGGCTGGACGCTCGATCGCATGCCGCCGGTTGACCGGAACATCCTGCGCATCGGCGCTTACGAGCTGCTCTGGCGCGGTGATGTGCCGGACGGGGTGGCGATCAGCGAGGCAGTGCTGCTGGCCCGTGACCTGTCCACGGACGAGTCGCCGGCGTTCGTCAACGGCCTCCTCGCCCGCCTCCTCGAGCTCAAGCCAGACCTCGACCTGGAGCCCACCGCCAACCAGTGACCGCAGGCCGGCTGCGGCACACGGGGTTTGTCGGCGGGCGACAGTAGATTGGGCGCCGGAGCGGGATGAGGAGGGCGCCGGTGGCGCAGCGACGTGGCGAGGGAAACGCTGGCGATCCGGCCGGGGACGACACGGGCTGTCACATCCTGCACGTGGACATGGACGCGTTCTACGCCAGCGTCGAGATCAGGGACCGGCCCGATCTGGTGGGCAAGCCGGTGATCGTGGGCGGCACCAGCGGCCGTGGCGTGGTGCTGTCGGCCTCCTACGAGGCGCGCACGTTCGGCGTGCACTCCGCGATGCCGATGACGCGGGCCGCGCGGCTGTGCCCTCGGGCCGTGGTCATCCCGCCCCGGCACAGCCTGTACGCCGCGGTGTCGCGGGAGGTCATGGGGCTGTTTCGGACCATAACCCCCGAGGTGGAGCCACTCGCGCTCGACGAGGCGTTCCTCGACGTCGCCGGCGCGCTCCGGCGGCTCGGACCGCCGGCGGAGATCGCGCGCATGATCCGGGCGCAGATCCGCGAGCAGCAGGGGATCACCTGCTCGGTCGGCGTCGCGACCAGCAAGTTCATCGCCAAGCTCGCCTCCGTGCACTGCAAGCCCGATGGGCTGCTGGTGATCCCAGCGGACGGCGTGCTCGAGTTCCTGCATCCGCTGCCCGTCGCCGCGCTGTGGGGGGTCGGGAAGCAGACCGGCCAGGTCCTGGCCCGGCTCGGGCTGCGCACGGTCGCCGACATCGCGCAGACCCCGGTCAGCAGCCTGGAGCGGGAGCTCGGCCCGGCCACCGCGGCCCACCTGTCGGCGCTGGCCTGGGGCCGCGACGAGCGCAAGGTGGTCCCGGGCGTCCACGAGAAGAGCATCGGCGCCGAGGAGACGTTCCCGGCCGATGTGTGCGATCCCGACGTGATCCGGCGCGAGCTGCTCCGGCTGTCCGGCCGGACCGCGCGCGGCCTGCGCGCGGCGGGCTGCTCAGCCCGCACGGTCGTGGTGAAGCTGCGCCTGGCCACGTTCAAGACCATCACGCGCTCGCGGACGCTGCCCGAGCCGACGGACGTCGCGCAACAGATCTACGCCGTAGCGTGCGAGCTCTACGCGTCGGCGCTCGATGAACGGGCGCGGCTGCGGCTGGTCGGGGTCCGTGCGGCCGGCCTGGTCCCGGCCTCGGCCGCTGCCACGCAACTGGCGTTCGGGGACCGGCCGGTCTCGTGGCGAGAGGCCGAGCGGGCCGTGGACCGGATCGCCGGCCGGTTCGGCACCGACACCGTGCGCCCGGCGATCCTGGTCAGCGGCGACCGGACCTGGCCCTGATCCCGCATGGTCGGCTCCGCATTTCTGCCGATATGCCGTGAACGGAGCGGATGCCCGCCGATCTGCGCGGACGCGGCTGCGGCCCGAGCGTGGCGTACCCTTTCGCAGGACGCGCCGGCGCTCGTATTCTGGAGAGAAGTCAGGCCGTGAGGAGAAGCTCACCGAGCCGCGTCCCCGCGCGCAAGTTTCATGGGAGGCACCGTGCCGCTCTCAGAGCACGAGCAGCGCCAGCTCGAGCAGATTGAGCAGGCGCTCTACGCCGATTATCCGCGGTTCGCGAACGCCGTCCGCGCGAGCGATCCGCGCGTGCACTACAAGCGCCGGGTCATCGAGGCGGCGTTCGGGTTCTTGCTCGGCGTCGGGATGCTGCTGGCCGGCGTGGTCACCAAGTACATCTGGATCGGTGTGGCCGGCTTCGTCGTCATGCTCGCGTGCAGCATGTGGGCGCTGACCAGCTACCGGCACATGACCGGCGCCACCACAGGGCGGGGGCCCGCCAGGCCGAAGGAGCGGCGGTCCCGGCGCGCGGCCGGCACCGGGATGATGGAGCGCCTGGAGGAGCGCTGGCGCCGCCGCCAGGAGCGGGATCGCTGACACTAGCCGGGCCCTGGCCCGGCCTTGCGTCGAAGCGGCCCGATTTCTCCGTCCTCAGGCCGGCGTAGGTGCCGTCGCTCCGCGCTGATGACGCGTCCCGGGCTGCGCGCGTCCTACCGCACTAGCCGTGCTGGCGGATCCTGTCCCGCAGCCTTAGCCCCGCGACGTCCATCCAGCCGAACACGTCCAGCGACTGCTGAAGTCCGTGCCGGATCGGGGTGAGGGTCGAGGCTGGCAGCAGCCGTGCGCGCCACCGCGCCGGCCAGTCGGCCTCGCGCGACAGCGCCCGCCGGACCGTGGCCGTGTCAGCGCGCAGCGTCCCCGGGCTGAGCGGTGCCGTGGCGTAGCGGGCCCGCTCCTCTGCCCTGACGATCCGGTCCAGGGCCGCGCGGGCGGCCGGGTCCAGGTGCAGCGTG
>Ga0070698_100004634_pt1 | contig 15112 bp, 12 predicted proteins | sample KBSK1502metaG_FD_65477 | JGI IMG/M metagenome (GOLD analysis project Ga0070698, IMG submission 65477) | Corn, switchgrass and miscanthus rhizosphere microbial communities from Kellogg Biological Station, Michigan, USA - KBS K1-50-2 metaG | ecosystem: Host-associated > Plants > Roots >...
GCCCTCGATCGTGGCGATCCAGCCCACCGGTGAGCGATTCGAGAGAAACAGCCAGCCCGGCTCATCCGGGGGCTGATCCTGCTGCTCGGCTGAGGCGGCCTCTCCGCGCGCAAATACGCCGAGTGCCGTGGCATCGAGCTCGGGCGTCGCATGAACCGGGAGATCAGACTTTGCGCGGACCCAGCCACTGAATGTGATCGGCTGGTCCTCCTGCGGGGGGCTCGAGTCCGGCTCGACGACACTCAGAACCCGCGCCGGGGCGGGGGTGGCCAGCGGGCGCGCTGTCCGAGTCGGGGAGGGCGCAACCGACGCCTGCGCCACATCGTCGGGATTCGGAAGCACCTTGACGATGAGGATCGCGAGTCCGCCGAGCAGGGCGATGAGCGCCAGGCCCACGAGGATGCGATCGCCGGCACCGCCAGATGGCTGCATCCCCGGCGACATCTCGACCTCGAACCGGTCTCGGTCGCTCATCAGCCAAAGAGTACGTGACGCCTGAGCTGTCCGAACGCGATGCTACTGTGTCGGGACCCATGAGCGACGATCAAATCCAGGCCGACTTTCAGCAGATCGCCGTGGAGCGGGGTGTGCGGAGCCTGCGTGTCGCGTGGCATGCGGAGTACGTCTCGGCCTCGCAGATCGGATGGCGGATCGCGGAGCTTGACCGCGAGGTGCGGCGGGCGGCGGTGGACGTCGGCTCGGACGGGAGCGCCCGCGTCCCGCCGCCGCAGGACGGCGGTCTCGCCTTCGTCGACGCGGCACCGGGATCGGCCGACATCCTGTTCGAGGTCTTCGGATTCGTTCGCGACGTCCTCGCGTCGGATGCCGTGCGGGTGCTGCTGACCGCCATCGGCCTTACCGGTGCGATCGCCAAGGTCTGGGGACTCGTGTTCAGGGACCGCGATCCGCTCGGGGGCGTCAGCGGGCGACAGGTGCTGGAGATCCTGCGTGAGTATCACGCCATGCAGGCCGCGCCCGAGGGCGCGGATATGCTCGGCACGCCCCCGCCGAGCTCAGACGAGGCAGCGATTCGGATCTCGATTCTCGTCGAGCACGACGACGATTCACGCTCGGTTCTGATCGTGGAGATGAACCGATGAGCCATCTCCGCGGTCCATCAGGACCATGGACGCCGGCGTGCGGGGCGATTCATGATGGCCTTCATGAGACCCGGGATTCGGTCCGGTTGGCTGGCGCTGGCGCTCGCGATGGCACTCGCTGGCTGTCAGTCCGCCGCGAGCCCGACACCGTCGGTTGCCCCTGAGGCAACTCCAACCCCTCCGCCGGCCACGGCCGAGGAGGTCATCACCGCCTTCCTGGCGCTGACCACCGATCCGGCGCTGACGATGCACGTGGTCGCCGACGGGAAGGTGACGGTCTCCCTGTCCGGGACCTCCGACGACCTGCGCATCGCCTTCGACATGGACATCCGCGGCGAGGACGGCCATGGCAGTGCGGTCGTCGACACGGGGCCGTCCGACCTGACCTTCGACATGCTGCTGATCGCCAACCGCGCCTACGTCGACGACAACGGGACGTGGACCGAGGTTCCCGACTATCGACCCAGCACGCCGCTCAATCCGTTCCACGGGCTCTCCGGGCCGGCCGATCTGACCTACCGTGGCATGGATGTCCGCGAAGGCCAGCGGGTGCACCACCTGTCGGTCCTCCCCTGGCTCGGCGGCGACCTGACCCTCCTCACGGAGCAGGGCTGGACCGGCGTCAAGATCGACTACGCGCTCACCACGCTGATGGTCACCGACCAGGGCGAGCCGATCTCGATGGACTTCAGCGGCGGCGTGTCGGGCCGCTACCAGGGCGTTGCAGCGTCGGCAGCCTTTCAGGTGAAGTACGACTTCACCAAGATCGGCGAGCCGGTGGAGATTCCCAGCCCCTCATAGGTCCGTCGCCTGCCACAGTTAGCCGATGCCGGCTCCCGAGCTCGTGTTCCTTGGCGCGACCGTTGAGCCGATCGCGCCATATGACGGGCCCCCGCCGACCGCCGTGGCGGTGGCGGCCGGGCGCATTGCCGCCGTCGGCCAGCGCGCCGACATCGAGCCCCTCATCGGGCCTGCCACGACGGTCGTTCGGCTGAACGGCGAGACGCTTCTCCCCGGATTCCAGGACGCGCACATCCACCCCGTGCAGGGCGAGCTCACCGCCATGAGCTGCGATCTCAACGACCTGGAGGTGGACCAGTTCGGCGAGGCGATCGTGGCGTATGCGGCGCGCCACCCCGAGCGCGACTGGATCGTGGGCGCGGGCTGGTCCGTCACCGACTTCCCGGACGCCGCCCCGCGGAGCGCGATGCTCGATGCGCTCGTCCCCGACCGGCCGATCTTCCTCTGGAGCCGCGACGGCCACTCGGCCTGGGTCAATTCGCGCGCGCTGGAGCTGGCCGGAATCTCCGCGGCAACCCCCGACCCCGTCGGCGGGGTGATCGTGCGCGATACCGACGGATCCCCGAGCGGCACGCTGCGCGAGGGCGCGATGTCGCTGGTCGAGGAGCTGGCCCCGCTGCCGAGCGCGGAGATGCATGCGGCCGCCCTGGCGGCGGTTCAGCGACGGCTCCACGCCCTGGGCATTACCGGCTGGCAGGACGCATCGGTCTATGACACCGCTGCCTGCACGCGCCAGCTGGAGGCGTACCGCGCGGCGGCGAGCGCCGGCACGCTGGATGCCCGGGTGGTGGCAGCCCTCTTCTGGGACCCGCGCCGGGGCGTCGAGCAGATCGACGAATTCCTGGAGCAGCGCACAGGTGCCAGCGTGGGCCGGCTTCGAGCCGGAACAGTGAAGATCTGGGTCGATGGCGTGGTCGAGGGGTTGACCGCCTCCATGCTCGACCCGTACCTCGACGGGCAGGGCCGATCCACCGACGACCGCGGCATGGCGCTCGTTCCGCACGATGCACTGGCCGACGCGGTGGTCGCCCTGGATCGCGCCGGCCTGCAGGTGCACCTGCACGCCATCGGGGACGCCGCGGTGCGCAGCGCGCTCGATGCGATCGAGGCCGCGCAGCGCGCGAACGGGCGATCGGACCTGCGGCACCACATCGCGCACATCCAGGTCATCCACCCCGGGGACATCCCGCGCTTCACCTCGCTGACGGTCACGGCCACCATGCAGCCGTTCTGGGCCCGTCACGAGCCGGTGATGGACGAGCGCACGATCCCGTTCCTCGGCCCGGAGCGAACGAGATGGCAATACCCGTTCGCCAGTCTCCTCCGTCATGGCGCGCGCCTGGCCGGTGGCAGCGACTGGCCGGTGACGAGCGCCAACCCATTGCTCGAGATCGAGGTGGCCGTCACGCGGGTGAGCGCATCAAGCCGCGAGGGGTCGCCGTTCCTGCCTGACGAGCGCCTCAGCCTGGACGAGGCGCTGGGCGCCTTCACCATCGGCACCGCATACGTGAATCACCTCGACGCCGAGACCGGGTCGATGGAGGTCGGCAAGCTGGCTGACCTGGCGCTCCTCGACCGGAACCTGCGCGACCCCCACGCGGGGCCGATCGGCGAGGCCAGGGTCCAGGCCACCTGGGTTGAGGGTGTCGAAGTCTACGAGAGGCCCCTGGCGACGAGGGGCTAGGCCAGGGTCGCCATCTCGCCATGGAGCGCGACGAGGTCCGGGTCGTGCGGGGCGAGCTCGCGCAGCTCGTGGCGCCGCGCGAAGGCCTGCGGCAGCAGGCGACGCGCGTGGTCGAGGTCGCCGGCGAGCGCGCGGGCACAGGCGATGTTGTAGAGGATCACCCCCGAGTCGCGCGGCGGCAGGTGCCCGCCGCCCAGGATCGTCTCGATCTCGCGGGCGAACACCACGAAATGCGCCTCGCCATCGGCGAGGTCGGCGATCTCCGGCAGGTGGCCCACGGCATGTGTCACCCCGTTCGCGCCGATCCCGGCGACCGACCCCTCGTCGCATTCGCACAGGACATCGGTGCTGCTGCGCTGGATCGCGTCGATGAGCGCGTCGACGCTCGCGTCCGCCTCGGCGGCGACCGCGTCCCAGCTCCAGTCGGCGTGGCGATCGTGGAGCGCCGCATTCGCCTCATCGATCGGGACGTCCGGCCCGGGGTCGTCCGTGGCCTCGGCGCCGTCACCGGCGGCCCTCGTCGAAAGTCGCCGCGCCTCGACCGCGCGCCAGGCAGCAAGGTGGGCCCGGACGTCCTTCACCGACCATTCGCCGATCGCGCCGGCCCGTTCGCGGGTGTCCTGCGGCACCTCTTCGAAGAGCATCCGCTCGGCGTGGCGCATCGCCTCGAGCATGGCGACGAGGTCCGCCTGGAGGGGCGTGAGGGGCGTGTCCATGACGGCGAGATGGTACACGCGGGGCTGCTACGCTCGGGCATGCGATGACCGAGGTGGGCCTCCGGGGCTGGACCGATGACGACCTCCCGCTCCTGCGCGGGCTCCTGGGCGACCCGGCGATGATGACCTACCTGGGCGGCCCCGAGAGCGAGGAGAAGCTGCTGGCGCGGCACGCGCGCTATCTGGCGATTGCCGCCGAGACGGGGCGAGTCTTCGTGGTGACCACTGGCCCAGAAGGCACGCCCGCAGGCTGGATCGGCTACTGGGAGACGGTCTGGCACGGCGAGCCGGCCTGGGAGACCGGCTGGAGCGTGCTCCCCGCCTTCCAGGGCCGTGGCCTTGCCACTCGGGGAGCGGCGCTGGCCATCGAGGCTGCCGCTGCCGAGGGGAGGCATCGGTTCATCTACGCCTTCCCGGCGGTCGCCAATGGTGCGTCGAATGCCGTCTGCGCCAAGCTTGGCTTCGAACGGATCGGCAGCGAGTCCCTCGAATACCCCCCAGGGAACTCGATGGAGTGCACCATCTGGCGGCGCGACCTGAGTCCGGAGCTCGTCTAGGGGGTGGCCGCGGGCGCCGAGGAAGCGGCAGAGGCTGATGCAGGGAGTGGGAGGCGCCGACGGCGCCCGGCCGTGGACGCGCGCCGAACCCATTTGAGGAACGCCGGTCGAGCGTCGCCGCCCTTGTGGACGATCTCGGCAACCTTGCCGTTGAGTCGCTGCCGATCCGCCATGGAGATCTCCTGGCCGGTCAGGATCAGGATCGTGACGTCCCTGGTGGCCGCATTGGCGTGCAGGCGGTCGACCACCTCGTAGCCGTCCATGTCCGGCATCAACAGGTCGCAGATGACCAGGTCCGGCGGGGAATCCACGGCCAGGTCGAGCCCCTCCCGCCCGGAGGCGGCTGCGACGACCTCGAATCCCTCCGGCCGCAGTGCGTTCACGACCAGGTCGCGGGCGATGGGATCATCGTCGATCGCCAGGACCCGGACGCGCCCCTGCTTGACCTTGGTGGTGAAGGTGTATTGCGACAGCCGCGCGAGGAGCGCCTCGGGCTTGATCGGCTTCAGGAAGTAGTCCACCGCGCCGAGGCTCATCGCGACGTTGCGCTCGTCGACCACGGTCGCGACCACGACGGGAAGGTCACGCAGCCCGGGATCGGCCTTGAGGCGGCGGAGGACCTCCCATCCGTCGATGCCGGGCAGGAGGACGTCGAGGATGATCGCATCGGGCGCCTGGCGCTTGGCCGCCGCGATCCCCGCCTCGCCACTCGTCGCGACCTCGACGTCGTAGCCCTCTCCCTCGAGGTAGGTGCGCAGCAGGCGCACGGCGCCGGGGTCGTCTTCGATCACGAGGATGCGTGAGGCGGATCCATCCGCCTCGGCGTGCGCCGGGGCAGCTTCGACGGCAGCCTGGATCGATCGTGCATCGGGCAGGATCAGCTCGAAGCGAGAGCCGCGGCCGAGCTCGGAGCTCACCGTCAGCCGGCCACCGTGGGCCTCGGCGAGGCGGCGGCAGAGGGCGAGGCCAAGGCCGGTGCCGGCCTCGCGCGCCTTGAGGTCGCCCACCTGGCGGAATTCCTCGAAGACGTGCTCCAGGTCGTCCACCGCGATGCCGACGCCCGTGTCGACGACGGCGACGTGCGCCTCATTGCCAGACCACGCACCCTCGACGCTGATGTGGCCGCCCTCCGGCGTGAACTTGATGGCGTTGGAGAGCAGGTTGTAGACGATCTGGCGCAGGCGCCCGCGATCGGCGGTGATCGCCCCCGCGTCCGAGGAGACGATCATCTCGATCGACTTGCGGTCGGCCAGCGGGCGCAGCCCCTCCACCGACTCGGCGAGCGCCGATCCGAGCTCGAAGGACTCCTTCTCCAGGTTGATGCGTCCGGCCTCGATCTTCGTCAGGTCGAGCACGTCGTTGATGAGGTTCAGGAGATGGTCCCCGCTGCGGTGCACGTGCTCGATCCATTCATCGGGCACGCTGCGCCTGCCATCGGCCAGCGGCTCGTCACGCATCAGCGCGGAGAAGCCGATGATCGCGCTCAGCGGAGTGCGAAGCTCGTGGCTCATGCTGGCCAGGAAGTCGCTTTTCGCCTGGCTCGCCTGCTCGAGCGCCTGGACCGTCATCGCCAGCCGCTGGGCCAGAGCCGCCTGCTCGGCGGCGGCGCGACTGCGCTCGGTGAAGATCGCCGCCCGCGCGATGAGGAACTGCAGCATCGCCTCGTCGTCCGAGGAGAAGAGGCTGGGACGCGTCCGCAGCAGGACCAGCGCCCCGGGCTCGTCGTCGGCGAGGCTGAAGGGGAGCACCGAGACGAATGGCGCGTCGATCCTGCGTGAAGGGCGAGCCAGATCGCCATCGGGGATGGGACGGTCCTGGTCGACCCGCGCAGGTACGGTGCTGAACTTCGCAAAGGCGAGGTGGTCACGCGCGGTGCCGTCGGCCCCGATGGCCGCGACCCGTGCGACGCCGGGCTGACCGATGACCACCAGCGTGGCCTTGGCCCCGGTGGCCCGGCGCGCGACATCGGCCAGGCGCTGCCAGCCGCTCCCCTCGCCGGCGTCCGCCGCGTCGTCCATCAGGTCCTGGGTGAAGTTGAAGGTGGCCACCGCCCCCCACACTGTGCGCAACCAGCGCGGCGGCATGAACGCCACGACATAGAGGCTCGCCGCCAGCAGAGCGACGATGCGCCCGGCGCTCCCGGCGACGGTCGCCAGGGCGGGAATGCTGCCCACCACGATCGAGACGAGCAGTGCGGCCGCGAGCATGGCGCTCGCCGCCGCCGCGGCCGTCAGGCGGGCCCTCGCGGATCCGACGCGATGGCGAGCCTCCTGGTTCAGGTAGAACGCGGCCAGCAGGTCGGTGACGATGAAGATAGCGATGGCCGCCAGGACCAGGAAGGCTGCCTGCCGCAACGGAATGAAGAGCAACGGCAGCGCCGTCCCAAAGTAGGCGACAGTGGCGCCGATGCGAACCCGCCGATGCACGGCATGGAGCTTGTTCGCCAGCCGGAGGGTGAGCCACGGCTGAGCGAGCAGGAACGCCAGTGCCGCCCCGTCTGCCCAGGTCGGGAGCGTCCCCACCAGCTTGGAGAGGTGTCCGATGGCGAAGAGCATCGCCATCGAGCCGAAGATCAGCATCACGTCCAGGCCAAGCGCATCGCGCCGCCTCACGTATCGAACGACGGCCGACACGAAGAGGAGACCGAACAGCGACTCGATGACCAGGGTGCTCGGATCCATGCCTACGTCTCCTCTGCCATGAGGTGGAGGTCTGCGCTGAAGGGCCGGTCAGCGCCGCGCCGCTCCTTCCCGTCGGCAAGCTGCCGCAGGAAGAGGTCGACCATCTCCGGATCGAATTGGGTGCCTCGGCTACCGAGCAGCTCTTCGCGAGCCTGATCCGCCGAGAGGGCGGGCCGATACGGTCGGTCGTGGGTCATCGCGTCGTGGGCATCGACGACGGCCACGATGCGGGCGCCCATCGGGATCGCCTCGCCCTTCAGGCCGTCGGGGTATCCGCTGCCGTCCCAGCGTTCGTGATGACCGCGGACGATCGGCCCGATGATCGACCCGAGGCGCAGCGGACGGAGGATCCCGTCGCCGATGATCGGGTGGCGCTGCATCTCGGCGCGCTCACCGTCGGTCAGGTCACCCGGCTTCGTGAGCACGGTCTCGGCGACCCCGATCTTGCCGATGTCGTGCAGGACGGCGCCGTAGGTCACCGCCTCGATCGCTGAGTCGCTGAGCCCCAGTGTCTGGGCCAGGATCGTCGCCTGCTCCGCGACGCGGTCGCAGTGGTGCTCCGTGACGGGGTCCTTGGCGTCGATGGCGCTGGCCAGGGCGATGAGCACGTCCTGCGTGTTCTCCAGCCGCTTCAGGGCGGTCGACAGGCGCTGGTTCGATCGGACCCGTGCCAGGAGCTCGGCAGGGTCGAACGGCTTGGTGACGAAGTCGCTGGCGCCGGCGTCGAGGCCGGCGACCTTGTCCTCGAGGCGTCCGCGGGCGGTCACCAGGATGATCGGCAGCAGCGCGGTCTTCGATACGGCCCGCAGCCGGCGGGTGACCTCCAGCCCGTCCAGCTCCGGCATGCCGATGTCCAGCAGCGCGACGTCGGGCGGGCGGCGGAGGATCTCGTCGAGCGCATCGGCCCCGTTCTCGACCAGGCGCACCGCGTAGCCGGCCCGCTCCAGCACGACGCGGAGCAGGGCGCGCGTCGCGGTATCGTCTTCAGCGACGACGACGGATGGCGAGTCGACAACGGTAGTCATGACCGGTTGGGCCATACACGTCCCTCCAGGGGACCAATGTGCCCACTGCCGCCACGAATGTCACCGGTACCAATGGGTCGCTGGCCGTACGATGTGGGCCATGACCTCGCGCCTGGGCCAGTACGTGCCGACCGAGGGCGTCATCGACCTCGCCTGGGGCCATCCCGATCCAGCCCTGCTGCCGGTGGAGCAGCTGCGCGAGGCGACCCGGCGCGCCATGGACCGTCATGGACCCGACATCCTCGAATACGGCAGCACCGCGGGTTCGCCGCCTTTGATCAACTTCATCTGCGCCCGGTTGGCCGAAACAGACGCCCGGGCGCCTGACCCCGCCGCGGTGGTGATCACGAGCGGGGCGTCCCAGGGCCTCGACCTGGTGGCAACGCTGCTCCTCTCCCCCGGCGACACGGTCCTCCTCGACGTCCCGACCTACCACCTGGCGATCAGCATCCTGGCCGATCACCCGGTCCGGCTCGAGGCGGTCGCCTCCGACGATGACGGGATCGTGCTCGACGCCCTGGCGCGGATCGTCGCTCGGCTGCGGAGCGCCGGCGAGCGGCCGCGGCTGCTCTACACCATCCCGACCTTCCACAATCCGACCGGCCGCAACGTCTCGCTCGAGCGACGAGCGGCGCTGGTCGCCTTCGCGGCGCGGGAGGACCTCCTTGTCGCCGAGGACGACACCTACCGCGAGCTGTCGTACGACGGCCCCTCGCCACCGTCGCTGTGGGCGCTCGACCAAGCCGGTGCGGTGGTCCGTATCGGCAGCTTTGCCAAGTCGGTGGCGCCCGGCCTCCGCCTCGGCTACGTGACCGCCACGCCGGAGATCGCGACCCGGCTGGCGACTGGCGGCCTGCTCGACTCCGGCGGCGGGATGAACCACTTCGCCGCCACCGTCCTGGCCGAGTACGCCGCCAGCGGCGACTACGTCCGGCAGATCGAGCGCTTCCAAGCGGCCTATCGGGCGCAGCGGGATCGGCTCGTGGCCGGCCTGAGCGCGCATCTGCCTGACGGCGCTTCGTGCTCCCACCCCGGCGGCGGCTACTTCGTCTGGGTCCAGCTGCCGCCGGAGATCGGCGTCGATGAGCTCATGCCCATCGCGGTCGCGCGCGGCGTGGCCTTCCTGCCGGCGCGCCGGTTCTTCCTCGATGGCGCAGAGGCGCCAAACGCGCTGCGGATGGCCTTCAGCATGTATCCGCCCGACACGCTCGACGAGGCGACCTCGCGCCTCGGAGACGCAATCACCCAGCTTCGAACGGGCAGCGGCTGACGGTACTACCGGCCACGGTCGGGTGACCTCCGGGCCCTACCCCGGAACTTGTTCCTCCCGTACGGTCTCCACACCGATGCCCATGTCATCCGTCCGAAACCGCCTCTTCGTGCTCATCGCGGGCACGGCGCTGCTCGCCTCGCTGTCGATCGCCGTTGCGTATGTCGCCACCGAGGGTGAGCATGTCGCCGCCGGCGAGGACGCACGCACGGTCGCGGCCCTGTACAGCCTCACCATCCAGGTCTCGGACGCCATCAACGCACAGGACGCGGCGGTCGACGACTACCTCCTGACGTCGGCCCCAGAGGCTATCGGCCGCTACACCTTTGCCGTCGAAAGCCAGCTCCGCCTTGGGGAGGAGCTCAGGGCCGAGGCGAAGGACCACGCCGACATCGTGGCCACCGTGGAGGTCCTCGAAGCGCGCATCAAGGCGTGGCGTGGCAGCTTCGGCGGACCGGCCATTGCGGCAAAGACGGCGGGTTCGGCGGAGGACGTTGCGAAGATCGTGGAGACCGTCGCGGCGGACCGCGAGCCGACCCTTGCCGGGGTCGATGACCTGGTCGCCCGGATCGCCGATGCCGAGCGCGCCGCGACCGCTCGCGACGAGGCGCTGACCAGGACCCGCGCGCTCGCCACCCTCTTCGGGATCGTCCTGATGCTGCTTGCCGCGGCGGCCAGCCTGGTGATGGCGCGGCGCTGGGTCACGCATCCGTTGGACAAGCTCCTCACGACCGCGACCGAGGTCGAGTCAGGATCCGATGTCACCTTCGTCACCGAGCGTGACGACGAGATTGGCAGGCTGGGTGGCGCCCTGGAGCGAATGCGCTTTGCGCTCCAGCAGGACGCGGACCGGTCCGGCGTCCTGAACCGGTTCACCGAGGTGACCACCTTCGCCGGCAATGACGAAGCGGTGGCGGTCGCGAGCCTCGAGGCGCTCCGGATCCTCGTCCAGCCGGACGCCGCCGTGAGCCATGTCCTCAACCGCTCCAAGGACCGGGCCGTCCCCGAAGCGACCATCGGCTCCCCCATTGCCGAGGTGCTTCCCCTGAACGCCCTCTCCGGATGCCCGGCGATCGTCCGCGGGAGCATCTACGTCACGTCCAATGCGGCGGAACCGCTCAGCGTCCACTGTCCCATCTACCCCGTCGAGCATGGAACGCTCGCCTGCGTTCCGCTGGCGCACGGCGAGACCGTCGGCTCGGTGCACCTCTACTGGGAACGACCCAACGCCTTCCCTCTCGAGCAGCGTGCGATCGTCACTCGGGTCGCGGAGCACGCGGCTCTCGCGATCAGCAACCGTCGCCTGCTGGCCGCCCTGCAGGGAATGGCCAACACCGATGCGCGAACTGGGCTCGCCAATACCCGTTCATTCGACGACAAGCTCGAGGAAGAGCTGAAGGCGCGGACCGGTGACGAGGGGATCGCGGTCCTGATGCTCGACATCGACCATTTCAAGGAATTCAACGACCGTCATGGGCACCCGGCCGGGGACGAAGCGCTGCGGGCGTTCTCCGACATCCTTCGGGCCTGCCTCCGTGAACGCGACATCGCGGCACGCTACGGTGGCGAGGAGTTCGCGGTTGCCCTGCCCGGCGTGGACGAGGCAACGGCTCTCAGCGTGGCCGAGCGCATCAGGAGCCGCACCGAGAGCACGCTCATCTCGCTCGCCCCGGGCATCACCGACCGCATCACGGTCTCGATCGGCATTGCTTCGGCGCCCGGCCAGGCGAGCAGCCGCGTCACGCTCCTTCGGCTGGCGGACGAGGCCCTGTATCGGGCCAAGCTGGGAGGGCGCAACCGGGTGGTCGTGGCCGGCGGGCAGAAGCCATCCGCCCCAGCCGCAAAGCCTCGCCGCAGGCGAGCTCCCGCCCGCGCCGCGTAGCTTCGATCTAGGGGACGATCCCCAGCTCGTCGAGGGACGCGTCCAGCTCCGCAGGGTCGCGGTACACCCGGAACGCACCGGCACGGCCCAGCTCGTCCTCGCCGTAGCCGCCGGTCAGCAGACCGACCGACAGCATTCCCGCGCGGCGCGCCGCCAACAGATCCCAGACCGCGTCGCCGACGACGGTGCAGTCGCCGATGTGCACCCCCATCCGCTCCTGGCAGGCGAGGAACAGGTCCGGCTCAGGCTTGGCGCGCAGGACGTCGCCGCGCTCCACCACGACCACGTCGTTCCCCACCCCGAGCGCCTCGAGCGAGGCGTCAATCTCGGGGCGTCGCCCGGACGTGGCGATCCCGTACGGCGCGCCGACCTCGCGCAGGTGCGCGAGTAGGTCGACGGCACCAGGGAGCGGCCGTCGTTCCGGCAGCAGCTCGCGGTACAGCTCGCCGTGGCGACCCTGGATCTGCTCCACCTCGACGTCGTTCAACGGGCGGCCGAGCTCGCGCGCCACCGCGCGCGTGAAGAGCCCACCGCTCATGCCAATGCGCCGATGGATCCGCCAGCCCTCGATCGGCAGGCCGGCCTCCGCCAACGCCCGCTGCCAGGCGAAGACGTGGGCGTAAACGGTGTCGATGAGTGTGCCGTCGAGGTCGAAGATCAGCGCCCGAGCCATCGCTCTCACCTTACCCCAGGGAGCCGGTCAGCCGCTGGTCAGGCGCCGAGCGGGACCCCGCTGTACGCCTCCTCGATCTTGGCGACGTCGATCTTGGTCATCTGCAGCATTGCCTGCATGGCGCGTGCGGCACCCTCGGGGTCCGGCCCATTCAGCAGCTCCGGGAGCCTCCGTGGGATGACCTGCCACGAGACCCCGTAGCGATCCTCCAGCCAGCCGCAGACGCTGTGCTCGCCGCCGCCCTCGACCAGCTTCTCCCAGTAGCGGTCGACCTCGGCCTGATCCTGGCAGTCGATGCTGAACGAGATGGCCGCGTTGAACTGGAAATCGGGGCCGCCGTTGAGGCCGATGAACGGCTGGCCACCCAGGGTGAAGTCGACGGTCAGCACGCTCCCCTGCGGGCCGCTGGGGGTGTCCGCCGCGGCGCGATTGATCTTGTCGATGCGGCTGTCAGGCAGGATCGAGGTGTAGAACGTGGCCGCCTCCTCCGCCTGGCCGTTGAACCAGAGGCAGGGGGTGATCTTGGACATGGTGATACCTCCGCTTCAGATGCTAGGCGCTCGACGCCTCGAAGAGCTCCCACTCGCCCGGGACCCCACGGAGGCCGACCGAGCCGAGCGGCTTGAACGCAAGATCGGTGCCGGTCGCCAGGTCGCGCACGGTCCGGGTCACCACGACGGCCTCTCCGCCCGCCTCGGCCAGCGCGCGGGAGGCGATATGGACGCCGATGCCGCCGATATCCCCCTCGCGCATCTCGATCTCGCCGGTGTGGATCGCGGCCCGGATCTTGAGTCCCGCCGCTGCCAGCGACTCCTTGAGCCCGAACGCGCAGCGGAGCGCGCGCGTCGGCGCGTCGAAGGTCGCCAGCAGGCCATCGCCGGTCGTCTTGACCACGGTACCGTGCCAGCGGGTCACCTCGGCCCGGCTCACCTGGTCGTGCCGATCCAGAAGCTTTCGCCACGCTCGGTCGCCAAGCTCAGCGGCCCTGGCAGTGGAGTCGACGATGTCGGTGAAGAGGACCGTGGCCAGCACCCGGTCCGTGTTCTGTGCGGCTTGGAAGGACCTGACCTGCTCCTGCGTCCAGGTGTAATAGCCGGGCTCCGCGTATGGGCTGGTCGGCATCTCGCTCTCCGGGTGGTAGACGAGGAGCACGACGCCCGACGGGAATGTCTTCGTGTTCACCAGCCGGAGCGGGCGCAGGTCGATGCCGTCGCGGAAGAGGTGCTTGCCACTGCCGAGGATGAGTGGGAAGACGAGCAGCTGGTACTCGTCGATCAGGTTGTGCTCCATCAACCCGTTGACCAGGTCGGCGCTGCCCTCGACCAGGATGTCCCCGCCGGGCTGGTTCTTCAGCTCGGCGACCTTGGCGGCCCAGTCCCCGGACAGGAGCGTGGAGTTGGCCCAATCGGCCTCTTTGAGCGTGTTCGAGACGACGTATTTCGTGGCCTCGTTCATCAGTTTCACGAGGTCCGCGTCACCGCCCGCGGTCGGCCAGAACGCGGCCCAGATCTGATACGTGGTCCGGCCCAGCAGGAAGGCACCGACGGTGGCGAGCTGGTCGCGGAAGAAGTCCTGCATCTCGGGCGTCTGGAGGCGTAGCGCCCAGCCGTTCTTGCCGTCCCGATGCTCCTCGAAGCCGGGCGCCTCGATGACGCCGTCCAGCGTGAGGAACTCCGCGACGACGAGCCTGCTCATGATTGGCGGGAACTCAGGACTTCGGAATCTCCTTCATCGGATCGAGGAAGGGCATCGGCACGACCGTCGCGAGGCGTTCGCCGTCTGGCGTGGTGACCTGGATCGAGGTCCCGAGTCCCGCCAGCTCGATCGGCAGCCATGCATAGCCGATGTTCTTCTCGAGCCGTGGTGACCAGAGCGCGGTGGTCACCTCGCCAACCTGGCCGTCAGCGACGTGGACCGGCCACTTCGTGAAGTTCATCCCGAGCTTCTCGCCGCCGATCTCGACGCCGACCAGGCGGCGTTGGACACCCTCGGCGCGGATGCGCTGCAGCGCCGCCTTGCCTTGGAACTCGAACGCGCCGTCGAGATTGCAGAGCCGCTCGAGCCCAACCTCGAAGGCGTTGTTCTCGATCGTCATGTCGGCGCCCCAGTTGAGGATGCCGCCCTCCACGCGCCGAATGTCGACCGGCCCGGTCGGGCGAATCTGGAACGGCCGGCCGGCCTCCATGATGCGTTCCCACAGGGCGGTCCCGTACTGGCCGTCGCGGAGGTAGATCTCGTAGCCCACCTCGGCCGTCCAGCCGGTTCTGGTCACGATCAGCGGCATCCCGTCGAGCTCCAGCTCCCGGAACCAGTAGTACTTGAGCGACAGGATCTCGTCGCCGAAGAGCGCCTTCACCACGTCACGGGAGCGGGGACCCTGGATCTGGACCGGCGAGACATCGGGCTCGGAAAGCTGGACGTCCCATCCGAGGTCCGCCGCCAGGCCCCTGGCGTAGAGCAACGCGTCGGAGCTGGCGAGCGCGAACCAGAAATGGTTCTCCCCCAGTCGCAGCATGACCGGGTCGTTCACGATCCCACCGTCGGGCGCGGTGATGAGGACGTACTTACCCTGGCCGACGGCGCACTTCGACAGGTCGCGCGGGGTCAGCAGCTGTGCGAAGCGGAAGCCATCGGCGCCCTGCACCTCGAGCTGCCGCTCGACCGCGACGTCCCAGAGGGTGACGGCTCGCAGCAGGTGCCAGTACTCCGCCTCGAAATCGTCG
>Ga0070698_100004636_pt1 | contig 15110 bp, 15 predicted proteins | sample KBSK1502metaG_FD_65477 | JGI IMG/M metagenome (GOLD analysis project Ga0070698, IMG submission 65477) | Corn, switchgrass and miscanthus rhizosphere microbial communities from Kellogg Biological Station, Michigan, USA - KBS K1-50-2 metaG | ecosystem: Host-associated > Plants > Roots >...
CGGCGCTGCATCACGACGCGACCCATATCTTCGAGCTCGAGTGCCGATGCCAGGCGCAGGATCTCCATGCCGATCGGCGCACCCGCGGATGCCGCGAGGAACGCAGCGCGCACCGCCGCGTTCTTGATGTAGCCGCCGGATAGCTCGAACTCCGTCGCGAGCATCTTGAGATCGATGCCCGCTTCGATCGGCGCGCGCTTGGGCAAAAACGTCTGCCACAGGCGCTGGCGCTCGGCGACATCGGGAATGTCGAGACGCAAATGAAGCGTGAGTCGGCGCTGCAGAGCTTCGTCGAGCGCGGCGTCTTTGTTCGTCGTCAACACGGCGACGCCCGTGTATTGCTCGAGGCGCTGCAGGAGGTAGTTGACGGCCATGTTGCCGTAGCGGTCGTTCGCGCCCTTGACCTCGGTGCGCTTTGCGAACAGCGAGTCGGCCTCGTCGAAGAGCAGCACGGCGTGCGCGCGCTCCGCTTGATCGAACACCTTCGCGAGTTGCTTCTCGGTCTCGCCGACCCACTTCGACACGACCTGCGCGAGATCGATCTGGTAGAGGTCGAGATCGAGCGCTTGCGCGATCAGGCCCGCGAGCATCGTCTTGCCGGTGCCGGGCGGTCCCGAGAACAGCGCGATGAGACCCTTGCCGTAACCGACGCGCTCGCCGTAGCCCCACTCGCGATAGACGATGTCGGCGTGCTTGCGGCGCGCGATGAACTCCTCGATGCGCTCCATGTCTTGGTGCGGCAGGACGAGGTCGTTCCACGTCGTCGTGATCGTGATCCGGCGCGCCATGTCACCGAGGTCGTTGCGCAGCCGGCGCTCGACGCCGCCGCGCACGTCGGCATGCGTGACCTTTCGGCCTTGATCGCGCTCTGCGATCACCTGCGCTTCGTCTGCGGAACGGTGGATCTCGCCGGGCGTGAGGTTGAACGCGCGCGCGAGCGCCTCGAGATTCATGTCAGGCGCGCGGCACGCCTTGGGCAGCACGTCCTCCCAGATCTGCACGCGCACGCGCTCGGGCGGCAACCGAATCTGGAGCTCCCAGAGTGGATGGTCGGCTGCGAAGCGCGGCGGCGTCGTGCTGTCGATGCCGAGCACGACCGAGCCCTGGAATTCGGCGATCCGGCGCGCGAGCTCGCGGCCGCTGTTCTGCATGAGCTCGCCGGCGAGCGGCCCGATGTACAGATACGCGCCGCGAATCAGCGCCTCGCGCTGGATGCGCGGGAAGACGTCATCAAACGTGCCCTTCTCGACGTTGTTCGGATCGAACGCGAGCAGTGGGCACCCGGAGTACGCTGCAATCTTCTGCGCGACGGTGCGCTTGCCGATGCCCGGTGGTCCCCACAGCATGAACCACGGATTCGTCTGGCCGCGGCTCAGCTGTTTGGCCTGACATAGCGACATCACCTCGGCCGCCATGTCCTCTTCGAAGCGCAAATCGTCGAGCGTCGGCGTGCCGTGCATCAGCGTTGCGACGCGCGTCAGCTCGGGCGCGAGATCGCTGCGGCCGCATAGCGTCGAGACAAGATCGAACGTCGGCCGAAACGCGCGATAGCTCATCGACGCGAACGACTCGAGTGACTCCGCCGTCAGCACCTGGAGCAGCTTCCACTTGAGCAGCGGCCGCTCGGGATCGAGCACATCGAGCATCGTGACGCGATCGGCGCGCTTGAGGCGGAACAGCTGCGCGACGAGCGCGAGATCGACGCCGCGGCGCGCGGCCGCTGTGCCTTTGAGAACGGTGAACACGTCAGAGAGCGGCGCGTCGAGGTGCGGTGCGATCGTGATGACGAGCGTCTCGACTTCGAGCGGACGCAGCTCGAGGTTCTCGATCAAGCGACCGAGTAGCGCCTTCTTGCGAACCGCCGAGAGCCCGGCCTCGACTTGTTCGATCGCTTTGGTCAGCGCAGTTTCATCTTCAGGCGAGCTATCGCCGTTGCGACGCGCCGTTCGGCGAGCCGTGAAGATCGCCTCGACCTCTGCAATCGATGGATGCCCTGGCTGCGGCCGGATCTGTGCGCGTTGAAACGCGCGCAGTGCGCGCTCGGAGAGGAGCCAGATCCGGTTGAGCTCCGTCGCCAGCCACTGATCGACTACGTCTTTGACGTCTTCAGCCATGCGTCATTGCGAAGGTATCGCGCCTGGCAGCCGAAATCAGCGGGCGGTCTTCTTCACCGTATCGGGCTGCGGGTTTCCCTTCTTGTGCTGCGGCGCGTTCTCCTCGCCTCCGCCGCTGTCGTCATCCCCTGGATCTCCCCGGCGTTTCTTCAGAACTGAGAAAAAGTAGTCCGCGTCGGCATCCGAATCTACCGCGCCCACTTCGCCCGACTGTTTGGCGGCCGAGAACATCATCGCGTCCTTGGCCTCGCCGGTCGGGTCGCGCAGGTCGAGCGTCCCGCCCGCCATTTCATGATCGGGCATGAAGTCCGGCACCATGCCTTCTTGGAGCTCTGACGGGTCGACGTCGTCGTGCTTCTGGTCGGGATCGCGCAGGTCGTCCATCCATTCGAGCAGCGCCTCGGGCTTTGCTTCGCCACTCGCCACCTGCTCGATTGCCTTTTCCACGTCCTCCGCGCGGGTCGCGCGCGCAGCTTCCTGGAGGAGGCGATTGAGCTCCTCGTGGTCCGGCAACTCGCGCTTCGACTCCGGTCCGCCGAGGTCGATACCCTGTTCCGCCGGCGGTAACACCTCGAACTTCACCGCGTCAGCTTAGCACCTTGGGATACACTCGTGACCCAAGAAGATGGATGAGCCGGTCCCGGAACGCGATGACCGAGTGATGCTCGTGGCATCGGCAACCGGGCTTCTCGCACAGATAGAGCTCGGCCGCGTTGTGGTGCTCGAGCTGCCGGATGTGAGCGCGGTCGCCGAAATCGGGCTCGCCGGGGACGTCGACGATCACGATGTGGCGTTCATCGGCTCGCGCCTCGTTGTGCTCAGCCGTGCCGGCAATGAGAGCACGTTGCATTCGATCGATCCGCGCGGACCGACGAAGCTCGGCGAGGCGAAGTTTCGCGGCGCCGCGCGCATCGTCGCGCGCACCGGTGAAGCGCTGCTCGTCACCGCAGGAACGACCACGTCAATCGTCGAGCTCACGAGGGATGAGCCGAGCGTTCACGTGTTGGCGCTGCGCGGCACGATCACGGCCGCCGGCACGATCGACAATAACTTCCTCGTGTGCATCTCGGCGGTGCTCGAAGAGTGGGATCCTTCGACGCGCAAGCCGGCGCGCCGCCTGCGCATCGATACGGCGATCGATCCGTGGCTGATCGGTGGCAACTCGCGGCGCGTGTGGATCGTCTCGCGGCGCCACCCGGATCAGATCGATGTTCTGAATCTGGAGAAGCGCTCGTCGCGACGCATCGAGTTGCCGGAGGTAATCACGCGCGTCGTTCCGCATCCCGGCGGCGACATGGTCGTTGCGGTTGCCGGCACGCGCGGGTATCTCGTGTCGATCGATCGCCAGCACGAACCCGTGTTGCCGATCGAGCAGGCGATCAGCGACGTCGCATGGCTCGGCCGGCGCTACACGCTTGCGGTGCGTCCGCTCGATGGCGCGATCGGTTTGTTATCGTTGCCGGGCGATGACGAGATCGTCGTTGCCAAGCCGCCGCCGCCGCCGCCGCGACCCGCGGTCGCGCCTCCCCCACCGCCGGAGCCGGAGCCGCCGCCTCCGACCGAGTCGCCGTCGCCGTCGCAGTGGACGCGCGAGGATATTGCCGCGCGTCTTGCTGCGTGGCGCCAGCGCGTGAGCGAGCGCGGTCAACCGGTGCCGGTGGACGCTGCGCCGCCGCCGCCCGTCGTCACTCTTACCGCCGTGCATCCCGGCGGCTGGCGCGGCGAGCTCGCGTCGTGGGCGGCCACGGTGTGCGCGCGGTCGTATCGTGAAATGCCGCGCCTCGACTGCGGCGTGCTCGATGACATCGCGGTGCGGCTCGAGCTGCGCGATGAATGTCGCGAGGCGCTCGCGCTGCTCTATGGCGCGTATCTCAATGGCATGATCAGCGTGCCGCCGATCGTGCTCGCGTCGTGCGTGCGCTGGCAGTGGCAAGAAGCGCTCGGCATCGGCCGCCTCGCCGCATCGGGCGCGTTTCGTTGGCGCCGCGGTCAGATCGGGCTGTTCATTGAAGTCATTGCCGCGCTCGACGAGCGCCCGCCGTTATGCGGCTCGTTCGTCGAAGGCGAAGGGCACACCGAAAAGGTCGTCGGCATCGTCGCGGCGGATGCCGCGGGCGCAAAAGTCGGCACGCTATTCGTGCGCAACGCACGCGGCGATCGCGCGCCGGCGCGATTTGCCCTCGAAGCGAAGCTGCGCGGCCTCGCGATCATCGTGACCGATGCGGCCGAAGCGGCGCGGCTCGGCATCGACATGCATAGTTAGTTTGGCTACGCGCGTTGTGGTCGGTTGCGCGCGGGCGTACAGCGATCGCCTGGAGGAATCTATGAGCGTCAGGTGGATGAGGACTGCACAAGTTTCGAACGGCAAGTTTCCCGAGGCGATCGCGTGGGCCAAGGAGATCAGCGCATGGGCTGCGAAGAAGCACAGCACGCCGAAGATCGACGTATGGCTCGATGCATTCGGCGCAGTCGGCACGTTGCGCTGGTCGATGGACTACGCGGACCTCGCGACGTTCGAGAAAATGCAAAACGCCGTGCTGGTCGATGCAGATTACTGGAGGATGATCGAACAGGCGGCGAAGGCGCAGCTATTCATCGACGGCAGCATGCACGACGTGATCTGCAAGTCGCTCTAGGCTTCGAGCTTGCGAATCCGCCATAGGCCGATCGCGAGCCAGATTCCGGCGATCACCATGATCGTGATCGCCGGTTGTGCGACCGCGGCGTTCTCGTCGACGCCGAGCAAGCGCGAGACTTGATACGTCACGCTGATCTCGCGCAGCGCGGCCGGCATGAGGCCGATGCCGAAGTCGAGCACGAGGATGTAGCCGATCGACAGCGCGATGCCAAAGCGAGGCACGAGCGTCGCGACGCCGACGGTCATCGTCGAGACCGCGAGCGCGCCGATCGCGAAGCCCGCCGTCGTGCGCGGGGGCGCAAGGGCCTGCGTGCCGAGGAGCATCGCGATGTTCCAACCGATGATGATGATCACCATCGTGATCGGCGCGAGAGCGAGCAGCTTGCCGACGATCATCGTCCAGCGCGGCAGCGGCCGCGACCAGAGATACGTGACGGTGCGGTCTTCGATCTCGTCGCCGATCGACGACGACACGAGGACGGGCGACACGACGGCCATCACGAGGATCTCGATACCGGTGATGATTTCCGACGCCTTGCTGTTCGTGCGCAGCGCGATCCCGAGGAGCACCGGCGAAAGCGCGATGATGAGGCACACCCAGACTGCGCGGCCTCGCATCATGCGCTTGAGCGTTAGGCGCACGAGCGTCGAGAGCTGCGTGCCGGTGCTCGGTACGTCCGCCATTAGCGCCCTCCTCCTGTCAGGTACTCGAACACCGCGCCGAGGTTGTTATCGGGCGAGGTCAGCACGCTAACGGCGATATCTGATGCGAGCACGGCGTCGTTGATCTGGTCGTAGCAACGGTCGGGGTCTCGCGTCTCGACGACGACGGCACCGCGTTCGAACGCGATGCGTGCAACGTGCTCCTCGTTGGCGAGCGCCGATGCGATCACGCGCGGCTTGTCGCACTCGACACGAATGCGATGCGGGTGACGATCGATCAGCTTGCGGATCTCGTAGACGTTGCCTTCGGCGAGCACTTGGCCGCGGTAGATGACGACGATGTCCGTGGTCAGCGATTCGATTTCGTAGAGCACGTGCGACGAGATCACGATCGTCTTGCCGACCTCGGCGAGCTTGCGAATGCGGCCGACGATGTCGATGCGCGCTTGCGGATCGACGCCCGTCAGCGGCTCGTCGAGCAGCAGGAAATCGGGATTGTGCGCGATCGCGCCCGCGAGCTTCGTGCGCTGGCGCATGCCCTTCGAGAAGCCGCGGACGGTGCGGTTCATCGCGTCCAGCATGCCGACGTGGTCGAGCGCGCCGCGCGCGGCAGCACCGGCGTGTTTGCGCGGCACGCCGGCGAGCGCGGCCATTGCGGTAACGAGCTCGAGCGCCGTCAGCTCGTCCCACGTCTTTTCATGCTCGGGCGCGTAGCCGATGCGGCGGCGCACGTCGACGCTATCGAACGGGCTCTCGCCGTAGACGGTGAGCGTGCCGCGCGAAGGGCGCAGAAGGCCGGCCATCATCTTGATCATCGTCGACTTGCCGGCGCCGTTGGGGCCGAGCAGACCGACGATGCCGCCGCGCAGCGTCCACGTCACGTCGGAGACGCCGAGCACGTGGCCGTACCATTTGCTGCATGCGTTGGCGACGACAACGCTCATGACGACGCTCCAACGCCGGATTTCTGATCGCGCGAGACCTGGTACGCGATCACGCCGATCGCGACGATCACCTGCGCGATCAAGATCAGCGCCGCGACGTTCCCCGACAGCTCGAGGTTGAAACCGTTCTTCTGGATCGGACGCGAGACGTTGAATAGCTGCTGCGTGACGGCCGACAGGCCGGTCTGGATATCGAACGCGGCGACGAACGGCGTCGACGTCAGTCCGATCGCGGCGCAGATGTTGCCGAAGATGTAGTAGTACGCGGCCCACACCGCGATCGCGTGCGAGCGTTTCGCCATCAGCGACGAGATCGCGAGCGGGATCGTCGTGTAGAGCAGCGTTGCGAGCGTGCCGATCGCGAGCACCTTCGGAAAGATGACGAGGCGCTCGACGAGCTGGTCGACGCTGTCGAGCCCGATCGCGAGGCGAAAGCCGGCGAGCAGGATGAGTGGGATGATGATCAGCGAGCCGACGATCAGGCCGTAGCCGGCGAGCTTGCCGAGCACGTAGTCGCGCGCGCGCACCGGGCGCACGTAATAGAACGTGAACGCGCCGGTCTGCGTGTCGCTCGCGATGATCATCGAGCCAAGCGTCAGCGACAGAATGAACAGCGGGAAGCTGCAGTAGAACTGAACGACAGCGGGCAGTACGCCGTCGACGATCTTGAGCTGCGTGCCGTCGCCGATCAGCATCTTCATGTTGCGACCGCCGATGAAGTACATGATCGCGCCGGCGACAAACGTGATGACGATCGAGAGGAACAGCGACAGCTTGTAGCGCCACCATCGCTTCCATGCGATCGCGATCTGATTGCGTAGGATCACGCGCCAGCGCGTAGACGCCGGCCGCCGCGTGCCGACGTAGCGCTTGTAGCCGAGGTCGTGGATCCGACTTGTCGGTTCGCTCATGGCCGCCTCTCTTCCTCGCCGAGGACGCGCAGAAAGCCGGCCTCGACGCTCTCTCGCCGAACCTCGACGCCGCGCACTTGCACGCCCGCTTGCTTCGCGCGTTCGAACACTGTGCGCGCGCTTGCGGTCGGCGGCAGATCGACGGCGAGCACGACGGGCGAGTGGACGTAGCAGCTCGCGCCGGCGCCGCGCAGGGCCTCGGCGAGCTTCTCCGCGTCGGTCTTGACGTACACGTTGAGCTCGCCGACGTGACCGCGCACGCCGCGCAGCTCGTCGATCGTGCCGACGAAGCGCAGCGCACCCTTGTGCATGATCATCGCCTTGTCGCAGACGCGCTCGACATCGGGCAAGAGATGCGTCGACAGCACGATCGCGCAGCCGCGGCGATCCGGCATCTCTTGGATGAGCTGCAACATCTCGTCGCGCGATTTCGGATCGAGGCCGTTCGTCGGCTCGTCGAGAAACAGGATCTCCGGATCGTGCACGAGCGCTTGCGCGAGCTTCACGCGCTGCTTCATGCCCGTCGAGTAACCATCGACGAGCTGGTAGCGCTTGTCTTCGAGCCCGGCGTAGTAGAGAGCGGCGTGCGCGCGCTGCATCGCTTCGGTGCGCGGCAGGCCCGACAGCTCGCCGGCGTACGTGCATAGCTCGACGGCGCTGACGCCGCCGAGCAACGCTTCTTGCTCGGGCATATAGCCGACGCGATCGCGGATCTCGCGGCCGTGCGTCTTCGATGCCAGGCCGAGCACTTTCGCGGTGCCATCGTGTGGAATGAGGCCGAGCAGGCACTTGAGCAGCGTCGATTTGCCGGCGCCGTTGGGGCCGAGGAGCCCGATGATGCGGCCATCGATGCTCGCGGTGACGTCGCGCAGGGCGACGACCGTCGGGCCGTATTTCTTGCCGAGCTTGTCGAGCTCGATCAATGGCCTCATTTCAGCACCTCGACGCGCACCGGCGCGACGCCGGATTCGATGATGTCGAGCTCGCGTGCGGCCGCTTCCGAGACGTCGATGATGCGCTCGCGGCGGTGCCCAAAGGGCCCGCGATCGTTGATGCGCACGATCACGCTGCGACCGTTGTTCGTGTTCGTCACTCGAACGCGCGTGTTCATCGGGAGCGTGCGATGCGCAGCGGTCATTGCGTGCTTGTTGAAGCGTTCGCCCGAGGCAGTCGGGCCGCCGTGGTGCCCACCGCCATACCACGTCGCGTACCCCGTCTGCACGTTACTCGTGTGTTCCTCGGGCGGCTTGGACTTAGCGCCGCACGCGGCGATCACCAACAGCAGCACGAGTAGCGTCACTATGTCGCCGGTCCTCGCTCGCGGCGCCGGCGGGGCCGGAAGACCGGCCCCGCCGGGTTCCCTGGCGGGCGCCGCTGCACTCATCCGGACCGGCGACTCCCAGTTCACTTCTCACACCCGGCGCCGAGCGTGCGGCCCGCTTTATCGAGCGCTGCCGAGCGAAGCTCGTGACCGGTGGGGCCGGCGCCGAGCTTTTGGCGCGCGTCGGCACCGTGGCCGGGCCCGACGATGTCACGCAGGTACGCTTTGTACTCGAACGTGTCGCTGTGCTCCTTCGTGTGGCATTGCGATGCGCAGAGATCCTGCGGCGGGTTGCGCACGACGGCGAACGGTTTCTCCTCGCCGCCCTTCGCGACGTGGATCGAGCCCGGGCCGTGGCACACCTCGCATTGCACGTCGCGCAGTTTCTCGTTGTGCGCGAGGTTGGAGCCGCCGGGCTTCTCCCAGCCGGTGACGTGACAGCTGATGCATTCGAGATCGAACTGCTGTCCGCGATCGACGAGCGTCTTCCACGCCTTCGCGTGTACGGTCGTCTTCCAGAAATCGACCGCGTCTTGATGGCAGTCGCTGCACGAATCGGTGCCGCTGTAGCTCGCTTTGCCTTTCGGCGCTGGTGGCACCTTCTTGTTCGCGGCCGCTTTGACGTTCGCTTCGCCGGCGGCGACGTCGTACGCCTTCATCATGTCGCGCACCGCTGGGCTGCACGGCAGCTGTTTGTTGATGCGAACCTGCTCGAGCGTGAAGAAGCTGCCTTTCGCGGGCACGACGAGTGGCTGCGCCTCGAGCTGCTTCTTTTCGGCGACGAGCTGATCGCGCTCGCCTTGCTTCGCTTTGATGAACTTGGGGTCGGCGTCTTTGTCGTGCGCGAACTTCGCGAGGTCGGCATCGAGGCCGGCGATCTGACGATCGATGCGCGCGACTTTCGCAGCGGCAGTGCCGCGGCCGACGGCGTTGGCGAGGGGCCCGGGCCCGCGCACCCAGACATCGATGCGGCTCACGATCTGCCCGCGGTTCGCGGGAATCACGAGCCAGCCATCGCCGACCTTGTCGGGTTCGACCTCGATGCGCTCGGGCTCGGGCGCGACGGCGCCGAGGCCGGCGATCGTCACATCGACGCCGCCGATGTCGCGTGCGAGCGCGACCGCATCGCGCTTCGACGACGCTTGCACGAGCGCGACGATGATCTGCGCGCCGTCTTTGCGAAGATTCGCAACGGCCTGTTTGCCGGCTGCGATCGGATCGCCGAGCTTCACGGCTGGCAGCGCGGCCGGCGCGACGACGCCGAATACGCCAACCTTCGCGCCGCCGACGTCGTAGACGCCGGGGCCCTTCGTCGCGGGATACGCGGCATCGCCGAGGTTTGCGATCGTCCGCGGAAACCGCGCGCCTTTGGGGCCGGTCGCGGTGTCGGCCGGGCCGAGCCCGACGGCGGCCGCCTTGAGCTTGTCGCGATAGATCGAGGCGAGCAGATCCGCTTTGAGCTCCTCTTGCGTCGCGAGGTGCGGCGGCACGGGATTCTTCGCATAGAGGAGGGAGCCGGCATCGACCACGAGCACGGGCCCTTTGGCCTTCGCGTCATCGATGAGCTTCGTCGTGCGCGAGATATCTCCGAGGGGGTCGGAGGTGCAGCCGCAGGGCCCGATCTGGCCGCGGACCTCGGCGAGCGCGAAGATCGTTAGCGTCGGCGCCGGGGCCGCGGGGACGCCGCTTCCGCCCGAGCCGTTGGTTTTTACCTCAGATTTCGAGCTACAAGCCGCGGCAGCCACGAATGCCAGTGCGGCCAAGCGGCGACACATGGCCGCTCGTATAGCACGTTGACAGGGCCTAAGTGCCTGGGTAGATTGCCGCGCTCTCCAAAAGAGGATCTCATGGCTGTTGCGCTCCGCATGTCACGTCAGGGGAAGAAGAAGTCCCCCTTCTATCGCATCGTCGCCGCTGACAAGCGTTGCGCGCGTGATGGTCGCTTCATCGAGTTACTCGGCACGTATCACCCGACCACGAAGGTGCTCAAGCTCGATCGCGAGCGGTACCAGAAGTGGATTTCGGTGGGCGCGCAGCCGAGCGGCACGCTGGCTGCTGTCATTCGTCGGACGGATCGCACCGCAGCGAAGCCTGCTTAATGGCGAAAGAACCCGATCTCGCCGAGCTGATCCGCTATCTCGCGGTGAACCTCGTCGACAAGCCCGACGAAGTTCGTGTCGAGCTCGTCGAGGAGCGGCAAGCAAACGTCTACGAGCTCGAGGTCGCGGAAACCGACCTCGGCAAGATCATCGGGCGCGGCGGCAAGACCGCGCGGGCGCTGCGCACGGTCGTGCAGGCGGTGGCGCCCCGTTCGCGCAAGCGCACGCTCGTCGAAATCCTCGAGTAACTCGTGCCCGATGACCGGGCGGATCGAGATCGGAGGAGTTGCGCGGGCGCACGGCATCCGCGGTGAGGTCGTGATCGTCACGCACGATCCGGACTCGGAGACGCTCGGTCGCGTCGAGACGATCTGGATCGGCGGCACCGAGCGAACGATCGAAGAGGCGCGCGACACGCAGCGCGGTTGGCTCGTGAAGCTCGAAGGCATCGCGACGCGAACGGAGGCCGAGACATTGCGCGGCCTCTCCGTCGAGGTCGACCGCAGCGCACTCGAGCTCGGCGATGAAGACATCCTGCTCGCGGATCTCGTCGGGCTCGAGGTGCGCCGCGCCGACGGCACGCCGTGGGGCAAGGTCGCCGAGATCATGATCGGGGACCATCAGGACGTGCTCGTGATCCACGACGGCGAGATCGAGCGCCTGCTGCCGATCGTCGATCAATTCGTGACGAGTGTGGATATCGAGGCGGGGGTCGTGACCGTCGATCCGCCGGAGGATCTGCCGGAGGGGCGGCGATGAGGTTCACGGTCGTGACGATCCTGCCGGAGCTGATCGAGCCCGCGCTCGCGGCAGGCGTGGTCGGGCGCGCGCGAGAGGCCGGTGTGATTCGCGTCGATACCGTGAACCCGCGCGACTTCACGCATGACCGCCACCGCACCGTCGACGATACGCCGTACGGCGGCGGCCCGGGCATGGTGATGAAGGCCGAGCCGCTGCTCGCCGCGATCGAGCGCGCGACGCATTTGCCGAAGGTCGTCGACGACACGGCGGACCTTGATGTGCCGACAAGTGTCGATCGGCCGCTCAAGCCGGTGACCGTGCCGCCGACCGATGAAGAAATCGCGCGGCTCGAGCGCGAGGTCGCAGCAGAGCCAAAGCCAGCCGCGGGCGACGAGACCGACGCCGCGCTCGCGGATCTCGAAGCGGAGGCGCTGCGCGCGACGCCGCTCAAGATCGTCGATGCCGAGACCAAGCCGATTCGTTACGGTGCGGGCGAGGCTGCTGCGCAAGCGGCGATCGATCGTGCGGTCGCCGTCGCCGATGCGACGACAGAGAACATCGAGCACATGCTCTCGCCGGCGCCGGCGCCGACGAGTCACGGCCATCGCATCTTGCTCTCGCCATCGGGCAAGCCGCTCACGCAAGCGCGCGTGCGCGAGCTCGCGAAGCTCGACCATCTCGTCCTCGTGTGCGGTCGCTACGAAGGTGTCGACCAGCGCGTGATCGACATGGCGATCGACGAGGAGCTCTCGATCGGCGATTACGTGCTCTCGGGTGGCGAGCTCGGCGCGCTCGTGATCATCGATGCCGTCGCGCGGCTCGTGCCGGGCGTGCTCGGCGAGCCGACAAGTGCCGACGACGAATCGTTCACGGCGGGCCTGCTCGAGTATCCGCAATACACGCGACCGCAAGAGCTCGCGGGTCGCGCGGTGCCGACCGTGCTGCAATCGGGCAATCACGCCGTGATCGCGGCATGGCGTCGCGAGCAGGCGATGCGGCGCACGGCGGCGCGCCGCCCGGATCTATGGAAGCAGTTCCGGCCGACGAAGGCGGACGCGAAGCTGCTGCCGCCGCTGCGCGCGCGCACCCATCTCGCGCTCGTCCATCATCCGGTGCGCGATCGCACGGGGGCCGTCATCACGACCGCGCTGACGAATTTCGACATTCACGATCTCGCGCGCTCGTCGATGACCTACGGTCTCGCGGGCTATCACATCGTCACGCCGATCACCTCGCAGCGCGAGAAAGCCGAGCACATCGCGAAGTCGTGGATCGAGGATGAGGGGGGCGAGCACCGCGCGCAGGCGCTGCAGCTCGTGCGCACCGCGGCATCGATCGAGGCCGTGATCGAGGCGCTGACGGCCGAGCATGGCCGCCGGCCGGTCGTCGTAGCCACCTCGGCCAAGACCGACGCGTTTGCGTCCGCCGCCCGCCGGACATCGTCCGAGCTCCTTGCGGAGGCGTCCCTCGAGCCCGCCCCCCTGCTGCTTTTGCTCGGTACTGGCTGGGGTCTCGTGGACACGATGATTCCGTCGGTATCCCGCGTGCTTGCGCCGATCGAAGGAGACTCGGACTGGAATCATCTCGCTGTCCGGTCGGCGGGAGCCGTGATTCTCGACCGTCTGTTCGGTCGGCCGGCTTGACGCCCAGGGGGGTTCTCCCGTAGAACCCTGCGTCCAATCGGCCTTTTGCCAGGGTTTAGGTATGAGCGCTCAACGGATTCTCGACTCGATCGACAAAAGCCAACGTCGCCAGACGGCGTTGCCGGAATTTCGGCCCGGCGACTCGATCAAGGTGTGGGCGAAGATCCGCGAAGGCGAAAAGACCCGCTTGCAGGCATTCGAAGGTGTGTGCATTCGTCGCGTCTCGAAGGGCGCGCGTTCCACCTTCACGGTCCGCAAGATCTCGTACGGCGTGGGCGTCGAGAGGATCTTCCCCGACAACTCGCCGAACATCGACAAGGTCGAAGTGATCGCGCGTGGTCGCGTGCATCAGTCGCGGCTCTATTACCTGCGCGACCTCTCCGGTAAGGCGGCGCGCATCAAGGAGCGCGAGGGCACGGGTGAAGAGGTGATGACCGAGACCGCGGAAGCGACGCCCGCAGGCGAGGGCGCACCAACGGTTGCCGAAGGTGCGGAGACGCCTCCCGAAGCGGGCAAGGGCAAAAAAGTCCGCAAGCGCAAGCAGGCGTAAGCCGCAGCGTTCACGGTGGCGTCGCAGGAGTGCACCGCATCGAAGCGCTTGCGCGCGGACGCCCTCGATACCAGCCCGGCGACCGCGCGACGAACCAGCAGGCGCGGCGACGATGCGGTCGCCGTCAGCGGCGGCCTGCCGGCGGGACTTCATCCACGTAAATGAGGCCGAGCTTCGATCGCCGCCAGCCCACACGAAGTAACCACGTCTTCGGCTCCGCAACGCTGCGATCCTCGGGTGGCGGAATCCCTTCGCGCCACGAATCGTCTTTCCAGCCGTCAAACCACCACGCCGAGGAGAACGGATCGATGCCGTTGAGCTCCCGCGGCAGCCGCTCGCCATGGCGACGCGCGTTCTGCAGCACGTAGCAGAGGGCGTGACGCGTATCGGTCGGCGTCTTGAGCACGCGCATGTGATAGCGGTCATCGAAAACGCTCCCTTCGCGCCCGAGAAAGCGGTTAACGCCGCGCGCGACCCGCACCGACCAGCCCTGGATGCCACGCGCGAGTGCGTCGTTGTCGCTCGCCTCGCAGATCAAGTGGATATGGTTGCCCTGGATTGAAAACTGGCAGATGCGAAACTCGAGGACGCGATCAGATGCATCGCGCCCTCCGCCACGCGACGAACCTCGTCGGCCGCGCGTGCCGCCGATGCCGCTCATTCGACATCCATACACGAACCCGCGGCGCACAACCTTGCCGATGTCCCATCCACGTAGGCGCGGGATATCGCGACGCATGCGCTTCGTGATGTGAAACGCAAATCGAGCGCGCGCAACTGGACGCGTTAGATGCGGCACCCGCCGCCTGCTCGGATCCGCCGGCTTGCGGCCCGCCTTCTTGCGCGCACCGCCCCTCCGTTCCACGGGGACCAACGCTAGCTGTTGCTGAATCATGACACCAAGCCACGTTTGATTTAGCATTGTTTCTAACAATGCAACATTACTTGTCAACGACAAATCTCGAGTTTTCCCTCGGTAGATCGCCTGAAAGACGTCAACTGCTCGCGAGATCCTCGTCGGCAAAGCCGGAGCTCGTCTGCCGGAGGTGATCGATGAGCATGCGGCGCGCGCGCGGGCGACGGCGGCGCCTGTAGCGTGGTCCGGGCTCCGGCGCGCAGTATCCGCACCACGAAGCGCAGGACAACGAGCGCCTCGCGATCGGGTCCCGCACCGTCAAAGCCTCGAGGGACGGCGATCGCTATCACTCGACTACGGCGATCACCACCACTCGATGGGCGGCGATCACATGCGATGCCGATCGCATCGCATCGTCGCGACGATCGCGCGCGGCCGCCTCGATACGCGCGGCGACGACGTCAGCAGCGCTACGCCTGGCGCGGCAGTCGATCACGAACATCTCGATATACCCCGCAACCGACGTCAGCAGCGCTACGCCTGGCGGCAACTCGATCACGAACACCGCGATACACGCCGCGACCGAACACAGGAGCGCTACGCCTGGCGCGGCAACTCGATCACGAACAC
>Ga0070698_100004637_pt1 | contig 15109 bp, 11 predicted proteins | sample KBSK1502metaG_FD_65477 | JGI IMG/M metagenome (GOLD analysis project Ga0070698, IMG submission 65477) | Corn, switchgrass and miscanthus rhizosphere microbial communities from Kellogg Biological Station, Michigan, USA - KBS K1-50-2 metaG | ecosystem: Host-associated > Plants > Roots >...
ATGTCCCTGCCACCCGTTACCTCATCGATGACTAAGCCTAATTCCTTTCGACCTTCTACAACACTCTTGACGATGTCCGGAGGGACGGTAATCGATGGCGCGGCGCCAAATGCGCCTTTGTTGGCACCATCGGTGGCATATGCCCAACCTCGCAGAAATGTATGCCACTCACCCTCAATCGAAATCGAGTGGAAGCCTCCTTCGAGGCCAACATAGATATCCGCATCGAGTCGACGACTCTTTAACGATTGCTGAGCCGCGAAAGCTCGTTCGCGCGCGCCTTGCATCAATTGCCAGTCTGTCAGCGGCATTGCAGGAACGCTAACTTCCACACGTCGAGCGACGACATTCGCATCAATCCATTCAGGATCTATTGCCGCAACGCGAGCCACACTCGCGCGCACAGCCATTATCTTTGCTGCTCGATCCGAACCCAGGGCAATTGTTTTAGCCGGCACAGAAACTTTACAAGAGATTTATTTATCGATGCTGAAGCCGACAGAGGCTAACGCATCGCTCCGTGCTTCGTCAAAAGTCTTTTGGTCTTGGATCTTTGTTCCTGGGCCTTTGGTCTTTGGTGGCGTCGATGCGTTCTCAGAGTACTAATCGGTCAACTCTCAAAGAAGAAGGACCCAGCCTTGGTTGACTTTGATTTACGCCGTTTGCTGTAATCCATTTCAACCACTTCGTCGAACACACAACTGTTTCGGAGTTGAACCAAATGTCCATCGAGGAACTTGTTTACGATTGGAACACGATTGAGCCGTCCCTTAAAGCTCCGAACCGTCACATCAGTTTTGACGACGAAACGTTGCGGGATGGACTGCAGTCTCCGTCTGTTTGCGAACCCGCCGTTGAGCAAAAGATCGAGCTACTCCACTTTATGGAAGCCCTTGGAATCGACACCGCTGATATCGGCTTACCTGGAGCTGGAGGCACACATGCTGCCGGCGTCGAACGGTTGGCTCGTGAGATCGTAGAGAAGAAGCTGAAGATTAGACCTAACTGTGCTGCCCGTACACATCGTAACGATATTGTTCCGATCGTCGAGATTTCACAACGCACGGGTATTGCGATTGAAGCATGTACATTCATCGGCTCGTCATCGGTAAGGTTCTTTGCTGAAGACTGGACGTTAGACAAACTCTTAAAGATGACAGAAGAAGCCGTGTCCTTTGCTGTTGGCGAAGGATTGCCTGTCATGTACGTGACTGAGGACACGAGTAGGGCGAAGCCTGACGTGATTCGAGCGCTGTACACGACGGCAATTCGCTGTGGCGCCAAGGCTGTTTGTGTTTGCGATACGGTCGGTCATTCCACTCCCGATGGTGCCGGTGCCGTTGTTAGATTTGTAAAGGGCATCATCGAGGAAGAAGGTGGCAACATCCGGCTTGATTGGCACGGACATCAGGATCGCGGGCTCGGCGTTATTAATTCAATTGCGGCAATTCAGGGTGGCGCAGATCAAGTTCACGGCTCAGCTCTCGGCATCGGCGAGCGAGTAGGTAATACTCCACTCGATCAGTTGCTGGTCAATTTGAAACTCATGGGCTGGATCACAAACAATCTCTCGCGTCTTGGGGACTATTGCAAAACAGCGGCGAAGATATGCGACTGGTCGGTGCCTTACAATTACCCTGTGTTTGGACGCGATGCGTTTAGGACAGCTACTGGTGTTCACGCAGCTGCGGTGATCAAGAGTTATAAGAAAGGCGATCAGCGCCTCGCCGATATTGTTTACTCGGGCGTCCCGGCAGGAGAGTTCGGACTAGAACAAGTGATCGAGATTGGGCCCATGAGTGGCAAATCGAATGTAATTTACTGGTTGGAAAAACGCGGCATCGAAGCGGACGAGAGCCTGATCAACCGAATCTACGAACACGCCAAGGCTGCGCACGGCGTGCTTGAGGAGAAGGAGATTCAGAAACAGATCTCAGATTTCAGATCTCAGATCTCAGAAAAATGATATCCGACCCAGTTTTGAGATCTGAAATTTGAGATCGCACATGTCGTCTTCCGCCCTAAAAACTTCTCCTGAGCAACTCGTTCAAGATCTTCTGCGGGCCACTGAAGTTATCGAGGCTTTTCGGTTGTTCGAAGCCGAAGCAGATGCGATCACTGAAGAGCACATTCGTATTTGCTCGATTCCGGCGAGTCCGTTTGGCGAACGGCTGCGCAGTGAGCATTTGCGTGAGAAGTTTCTGGAAATCGGTTTGTCGGACGTAACGATCGATGAGGCCGGAAACTGCCTGGGGATGTTCCGGGGCAGCTCGCTTTCGCCATTGATGGTTGTCAGCGCGCACTTGGATACGGTGTTTTCCGAAGACACTGATTTCACTGTGCGTCGACACGAACACCGACTCTTAGCACCGGGTATCTCAGACGATGGCTGTGGGCTTGCGGCCTTGATCGCCATTGCTCGTGCTTTGATCACAACTAGTACAAAGACAACCGGTTCGGTTTTGTTTGTTGGCACTGTGGGGGAAGAGGGCGAAGGAAATCTAAGGGGGGTTCGACATCTCTTCACTCAGTTGCCCTGGGCTGGTCGCATCGATTCGTTCATGAGTTTTGATGGGCCTGGAATTGATCGCATTACCAATCGTGCTCTGGGTTCGCGGCGTTATCGCGTGAAACTTGTCGGACGCGGCGGCCACTCGTGGGGAGACTTTGGATTACCAAATCCGGTGCATGCCCTCGGTCGAGCAATCGCAAAACTAGCTAGTTATCCACTTCCCAAAGACCCTCGGACCACATTCAACGTCGGCAAGATACAGGGCGGCGCCAGCGTGAATGCGATTCCCAATCACGCATCAATGGATGTCGACCTGCGGTCGTGTGATGAAGGTGAACTAAGACGGCTAGATGCTTACTTTCGACGGGCTGTCCATGAGGCGGTCGATCGTGAAAACGATACACGACGGCCTGGCGATTCGCCGCTGAGTCTGGTCATGGATCTGGTTGGTGAGCGACCGACAGGTGACACACCCCCCAACTCATTACTGGTCGAACTCGCGCAAGAAGCGACACGCGCAATGGGCGTTGAAGCACAATTAGAACAGTCGTCAACAGATTCCAACTTCCCAATCTCACTTGGAATCCCATCAATCACAGTTGGCGCAGGCGGAGCATCAGGTTGCTCTCACACCCTGGACGAATGGTACGAACCACTCAACCGCGATCAGGGTCTCAAACGAGGCTTGCTGGTGATACTCGGAATGGTTGGGATGGAAGTGAATGAGATATTGCCGATTTCCGAATAAACGAAGATCTCAGATCTCAAATATCAGATCTCAGATTGAGGATTTGTAGATGTTGTTTCTAATGTGAGATCTGATATGTGAGATCTGAGATCTTCGTTTATTCGGAAATCGGCAACGTGTCTAGTTGATCGGAATGGCTACCGTTGCGGAGCCCGCTTTGCCAGGTGGGAAGCGTTTTTGTCGTGCAATTCTTAAGGCGTTGGCGTCACCACCTGATGCTTGAGTAACACGTCCAGACTCGTCGTACGTCACTGTCACAACTACTCTCTTAGCATTGGACGTCGGAGCAGGGGTTAGATTGCCTGCATTCTCTGCCGCTTTTGCGTCACGGGCTTTCTTTTCTCGCTCTCGTTGACGCCTGGCGGCCAAAGACGCGGTGTCTTCCGCAGCGGGTGCGCCTGTAACCGGTTGAGGTTGAGCCGATGCTTCAGGCTGACTGGTTGGTTCCGAGGTTGGTTGTGCCTGTTGCGTAACAGTCGCTGGCGGAGTCTCTGCCTTTTTGTGATACCAACCTGCGGGAACCCCGATAGCGGCAACGCTTCCTAGAACCGCGATTGCGACTGCACCGATGAATAGCGGCTTACGACGACTCTGTGAATCAGAATTGCCGAAACCGAGGAATGCAGGTGCGAACGACTTGTGCGACTCGTGATTCTCGATCTCGGATGTGGTTACTCTGAGTTCATCAGGTTCGGGAACATATTCGGGTGGGAATGCCACACCTGGAGGGATGCTCTCATCGAGTCTGCGAAGTCCTTCGAGGACCACCTGTGTCCAGGGCTGATTTATGGTGCGCTCACCAGTCTCAGCATCAGCGCTAAATTCAAATTCGGCGTTTGGTAGCGTCAGAGCATAGTAAACCGCATCGATCCCACGCAGCACACCTATGCGAGCATCAACGACAGATCCAGCCTGCAGATAAAAGTAACCGGCGCCCTTCGGATAGAGCACTTTTAATCGGCCGCTCTTTCGCTGGTTGCAAAAGAACTCTATTAGCTCTGAAAGTGAAAGGTCACTGAGGTGTCCAGTTAATGCCATGAGAAGAAATCCCTTCTGGAAAGAAACAAATCAGGTTGGAAAAGAAGGAGAGAATGGTGCGTCGAAGAATGTTCAACGCACCATCGGAAGGTAGGCTATTGAACGAGCGCAAACTTGTAATTGATAACTCCCGAAACCTTGACTGGTTGGCCGGAAAGCTTCGTGGGGGAGAATCGAGCCTTGAGTGCCGCTTGTACTGCTGCATCACGAAGAATTGACGGTCCGCTAGTCGCTTTTGCTGAAACTACTTTCCCAGATTCGTCGAGAACCACATCGACTGAGACAACCCCGGAAGTTCGCATGCGCTTCGCCGCCTCTGGATAAACAGGGGGCGGCAATGTGACAGCAGTACCATTCAGCACGCCACCAGACACGGGTTTAAGGATTGGTCGGGGGCTGGGTGGTGGTGGTTCCGAATCGAGTGCGACTAGTTGCACATTCTCGTTCGAATCGCTGTCGACTGTCTTGATCTCAACCCCTCCAGTCGACGTTACTTTGTTTGCAGTAGCAGTCACGGCCGGTAAGGTAGGAGCAGAATTCGTTTTGGCCCTATTAGCAGCGTTCGACTTTGGCTTTGGATCAACGGCTGTTTTGGTAGCAGAGTTTGCGGGCGCTGTAACCACGTTTGCTGGTGCCGACAGAATCGGTTGAGTGGTGGCGGTTGTGGTTGGCTGAACCGACTTCAACATGTTCTCGTCGAGGTAATACATAATGGAGCGATATGTCACTTCCGTCGGCTCAAACGTTAAGCGGCCACCGTCGACCACCGCAACGGAGGTTGTCATCTTGTTCCAGTTACCAGCAAAGTCAAATTCGTATTTATAAGTTTCTTTGCTGAGCAGAGATCCATCGGCGTTTAGCATCGTCATCTCGCTGATGTTTCCCTTTTCGTCGTATTTATAGACTTCCTTACCGGTCAGAGTAGCTCCAACAATCGGGAAGTACTGATTCTCGATCTTGTTGCCTTTTAGGTCATAAGCAACGATCTCAAGAGTGACGTGCTTACCTTCCTGCTGACCGCCTCCGGCGCTCGTCAGTTTTGCTACTTCGGTTCGAACGCGACGCACTGGTCCTACTAAGCCGTCCCGAGTTCGGTCGCTTTCAACTGAAGAGCCAACGGACCCAGGGGTGTTTCCGGCTCTAGCCGTCAGATTTGATTGGCCGCTGACGCCTAAGGTCAGAACCAAGAGGCAAAAAGCCATTCCGCATAATCGGTTAGTGATTCTCAACATATTTTCTCCCTAATTCGCTGAGGCAGGCCAATTTTGGAAAGACTGACATGTGAGGTGAGCAGGATTTCTTTCAGTCACACCGGAGCCGCCCGATGAACCGCAATCATAGTAATAAAGTTAAACGATGTTTGTCTAGAGCAATCTATTGTTTTGCCTCAGATGGCGGTCGAGATTCGCCTGCGGGTCCTTGTTCAGGTTAGGGTTCAACGCGCCAGAAAGCGTGGATCGAGGAGTCTGACCGAGTCAGTGAACTTTCGGATTCACCGGAAATAATTGAAAAGCCAAGACTTGCACGTCGAGTCGAGGGATGTTTTCAGCCAAACTGCATCCTCCTGGCAAGGGGGCGGATGAACAGAAGAACCAGATCTTGAGGTAGGCCCCCGGCAACTGGCGTTCTTGACCACGATCCGTACAGAATCGGCGAAAACACCTGGTGGAGTTTGTCCCTGTATCCTTCTGAGGAGTACTAGCGCTGGTCTGAGCGGGCGAAGATCTTCTCGGTTCGGTTGCTCGCGAGTAATTCGTGAGCCACCTTGTAAACCTGTTCGACCGTTATGTCGTTGATCGTCGCCCCGTGGATTATCCGATGGTTATCACCGACCGGAACAAAGCTATTCGGAGTCGAGCGACCGAGCAGATCAATTACCGTAGTACCGACAGCCGCCGCGATGTGCATTGGTCCTGTATCGTTTGTGATGAACAGTGTCAGGCGCGCTTGAGCCGAGGCAAGTTGAGAAATTGTTAATCTGTCGAGGAAGATCGTCGCTGCTGGAAACATTGATTTGGTTTGGCCAACAATATTGCGCTCCTCTGGACCGACAAAGACAATCACACGCACTCGATCGTTTCGAACCAAAAAATCCGCGAGCTCGGCAAACCGTTCAATTGGCCATCGACGTCCGACGTGACCTGAGCCAGGGAACAGACCGACGAGAAGAGCGTTAGATTCCGCTCGTTCCTTCTTGAGCAAGGCGTCTACTGTAGAGTCTGCTATTGGGCTCGTTTTCAGGTAGGGAGTACGTGTCTGATTCGAAACGCCTAAAGGTTTGACAACATCTAGGTATCGATCAACCAGGTGGCTGTTTTTGTCTTCTCGCGGTGGCGGCGGCCTGAAGTTCGCGAGGTAATCAAGCGAGCGGCCCGGCCGGTGTGAATAGAGTCGGTGGGTCGCACCCGACAAGAAACCGAGCAGGTTTGTTTCGGAAAGACTATTTAGGTCGATAACAAAATCAAACTTCTTCCTTCTTACGTCCCTTACTAACTTAATTATCCGGCCTATCGAAACAAGCTTTGGACCATCTCGCAGGCCAACGCGATCGACAACAATCGTTGCATTTGCGTAACCTGAGAGGTCAACGATATCTGAAGCGGATTTTCCTACGGCTACGGTTAACCGCGCAGCCGGAAATCGTTCTCGAATGGCACGCAGCGCGGGCAAACTGAGGACAACGTCTCCGAGTTGTCCAAAGTCGATGACTAGTATGTTGCGTGGATCGAATTGCACTAGCTTAAAAGGATCTCAGATCTCAGATTTCAGATCTCAAATCGGCTGGGTGTCCGAAAACCTTTTGATCTGAGATCTGAGATTAGAGATCTGGAACTACCCTTCCCGCAGATCCCTTCCGGTCATTTCTGCTGGTTTGTCGATTCCCAGCAGTGCCAGCATAGTTGGCGCAACATCTTCCAGCGCGCCCCCCGCGCGCAATTGCAAGCCAATGGCGCCTTCATCGATCAAATGAAACGGCACGGGATTCGTGGTGTGTGCTGTATGTGGGCCACCAGTTGACGGATCGATCATCTGTTCCGCGTTTCCGTGATCAGCGGTAATGAGCGTAATACCTTTTTGTTGTCGAAGGCTGGAAGTAATCCGTCCCAGGCACGTGTCGACGTATTGACATGCTTCAATCGTTTTGTCGAGTTTGCCGGTGTGTCCAACCATGTCTGGGTTGGCAAAGTTTATGACAAACACATCGGTTTCACCTTGATCAATTCCGCGTATCACCTGATCAGTAACCGCTAACGCTGACATCTCAGGTTGCAAGTCGTAGGTTGCAACCTTAGGCGACGGAATCAACAGGCGCTTCTCACACGCATATTCCTGTTCCACACCGCCGTTAAAAAAGTAAGTTACATGCGCGTACTTCTCAGTCTCTGCCAGTCGATAATTGCGCGTACACAGGCTGGCCCAAACTTCCGCGAGGACCTTTTGATGACGCCGGGGAGGAAATGCAACCGGCAGAGGAAACGTGCTGTCGTAGGTTGTGAAACAAACATAATGAACGCTTGGACGATCTGAGACCGGAAACTCACTGAACCCTGGAACGGCGAGGGCCCGAGTAATCTGTCGAGCGCGATCAGGGCGAAAGTTGAAGAAGATTACGGAGTCGTCATTCTCAATTGTCGCCACAGGATCTTCACTCGGCCGCACAACCACCTTTGGCTCGACGAACTCATCAGTAATACCTGACGCGTACGACTGCTTCAGAGCTTCAATCGGATCAAGTACACGTTCACCAATAGCGTGAACGAGTAAGTCGTATGCCCGCTTGGTTCGGTCCCAGCGTTTATCACGATCCATTGCATAATAACGACCAACAAGGGTTGCTATTTCGCCACAGCCAATCTCGCTCATCTTTCTTTGGAGTGCTGCGACATAAAGCGTTGCTGATGCTGGAGGTGTATCTCGTCCATCGAGAAAGCAATGAACGAACACACGTTGCAAACCCTGGTTCTTCGCCATTTGCAACAGCGCATAAAGGTGATTGAGTGACGAATGGACTTGACCATCTGAAATGAGTCCCATTAAGTGGAGAGCCCGATCTTGTTTCTTTGCACGTTCCAGCGCATTCGTCAAAACCTGGTTGCGAAAAAAACTTCCAGTTTCGATTTCGTGATCCACGAGTGAAACATCCATCCGGATTACTCGACCCGAACCAATATTCAAATGACCGACCTCCGAGTTGCCCATGACTCCGGCAGGCAAACCCACTCGTAGGCCATGCGCCGCAAGGAGCGTCTGCGGATACTTCGCAGTTAACTCGTCGTAATAGGGAGTGGCGGCCATTGCAATCGCGTTGCCTTCACGTGTGGGGGAGTAGCCCCAACCGTCAATTATGATGAGAGCGAGCGGTCCTCGTTTATTGTTCAATCTTCACCTCTGGACACAGCGGTAACCAAATCACATCGTTCCATCCAACGCTTGGGTTCAGTGACTTCATTGAAACCAAAACGACGATACAGTTCATGGGCGTCGCGAGTTGCCAACAGCCAGCGCCGAAACCCCTGCAAATGAGGATGTGAGGTGATTACCTCAATCAACCAAACACCCAGACCGAGGGCACGATACTCTTCCACGATGAAAACATCGGCAAGCCATGCAAAAGTCGCATAGTCAGTGACAACCCGCGCAAAGCCGACTTGCTGTTCTTGTTTGAAGAGCCCGAAGTTTAGTGAGTTTTCGATAGAGCGTTGCACAACCTCGAGACTGCGGCCCTTGGCCCAATAAGATTTGTGGCAGAGAAAATCATGAATGAACTCAACGTTCAGTTTGTGCTTATCGGTGGTGATGATGTAATCACCGCGCTGCGAATGTCCGATAGACTTCAGTTTGTCGATATCCCCATTCACAAGCTAGATATTTTCGCTGATGCTTCTTCCCAAACGGTCGACAAACTAAAGTTCGTCGGACATTTATGGTTATCGCTTCGCAGCGCGTGCTTTGCCGGAGCGGTTCCGTCCCGTGTCAAGCTCGATTTGGTGAAAAGCCTTTCGACCTGGAAAACGCGCAGCTCCCCGCAGGTCTTCCTCAATACGCAACAGTTGATTGTATTTTGCAGTTCGATCTGTGCGCGACAACGAACCGGTCTTGATCTGTCCAGCATTAGTTGCGACCGCCAGATCGGCAATGAATGGGTCTTCAGTTTCACCAGAACGATGCGAAATCACGGCGGTCCGCCGATTGGTTTGCGCAAGCTGGATGCAGTCAAGGGTCTCAGTTAGCGTGCCAATCTGGTTCACCTTGATGAGAATTGAATTGGCAACACCAAGGTCAATTCCTTTTTGTAAGAAGAGCGTATTCGTTACAAACAGATCATCGCCAACGAGCTGGACTCTACGTCCGATCTCTTCGGTGAGCAGTTTCCATCCCGTCCAGTCGTTCTCTGCCATGCCGTCTTCGATCGAAACAATTGGATATTGTTCACACCAAGACTTCCAGAATGCGGCCATCTGCTCGCTTGACAGTTTCCGTTTGTCACTTTTCTTGAACACGTACGACTTGCCGTCATAAAACTCACTAGCTGCCGGATCGAGCGCCAATAGGCAATCAGCGCCGGCTGAATAACCCGCCTTGTTGATCGACTCAAGGATCGTTTCGATAGCTTCTTCATTTGAACGGAGGTTGGGGGCGAAGCCACCTTCGTCGCCAACACTCGTCGCGTAACCTTTCTTTTTGAGGACATTCTTAAGTTCGTGGAAGACCTCCGCGCCAATTCTCAACGCTTCACGAAAGGTGGACGCGCCAACAGGCACAACCATGAACTCCTGGAAGTCGACATTATTATCGGCATGGGCGCCGCCATTGATGATATTCATCATAGGCACGGGCAGTGTGCGAGCGTTTGGCCCACCGAGATAGGAGTAAAGCGGGATCTCCAAATGCGCTGCGGCTGCACGTGCAGTGGCCAGGGAAACAGCAAGGAGAGCGTTGGCGCCAAGTTTGGATTTCGTTTTAGTGCCGTCGAGTTCGAGCAAGAGCTGGTCTACTTCAACTTGATCGAGAGCGTCGAAACCTTCCAGGGCCGGAGCAATAACTTCGTTGACGTTGCGAACAGCTTTGAGAACGCCCTTACCGCCGTATCGTTTTTTGTCACCATCACGAAGTTCAACTGCTTCATGTTCACCCGTAGAAGCGCCAGAAGGTACTGCAGCGCGTCCGATTTCGCCATCACCCAAAACGACTTCAGCCTCGACAGTGGGATTGCCGCGCGAATCCAGAATCTCGCGTGCGAGTACCTGCTCGATCCAACTCATGTTTCGTGCTCCTCCAGTTAGTTATAAGTGATGAGTTATAAGTGATGAGTGATTGAAGTAGGTCCTATTCGACAAATGGACCTATGACTTCTTCAGCAGCTCATCACTAATCATTCATCACTTATCACTCTCCTCAGTTCCCCCGCCCGGCTGTATTCACGACATCTCCCCGCGGTTCCTCGATAGTCTGTTCAAGCACTTCTAATCTCACGCGCATCACCCGGCGTTTTTCAACTCGTTCAACGTGAAACAAGAGTCCATCGTAAGAGATCACTTCGCCTGGCTTGAGCACCTGACCAACCTCCGTCATGAGAAAGCCTCCAATTGTTGTGTAGGCTTCAGACTCAGGAAGCGAGAGTTTCAAACGTCGATTGAAATCTCTGACTGCCAGGCCACCCGCCAGGATATATGTGCGCTCATTTAGCTGAGTAATCTGTTCGTTTACCTCTTCGTCGTGTTCATCAGAAATCTCTCCAACGATCTCTTCCAACAGATCTTCGAGCGTGATAATTCCCTCGAGGCCGCCATGCTCGTCCACGACAAAGCCAAAGTGCATTTTTGCTTTTTGCAACTGGCGTAAGACGTGTTCGAGTCGAGCTGTGTCTACGACGTAAAGCGGCGGCTGGAGTACATCTTGAAGACAAAACTTTTCCGGATGTAGTAGATACGGCATTACGTCCTTGCTGTGAATGAAGCCAATCACATCGTCAAAAGAGTCTTTGTAAACAGGCAAACGTGAGTAACGATGCTGATCAAAAGCCTTGGTGATCTGTTCGAGCGTACAGTTATGCGAGATGGCGGCCATTTCAGTGCGCGGAACCATCGCCTCGCGAACGACCGTATCTGAAAACTCGAATACACGATGAATCAAGCGTCGTTCTTCTGCGCGCAAGTGACCACTTTCGCGAGCTACGTCGACTAGTTGCCTCAGTTCAGCTTCCGTATAGACAGATGACTGTTCAAGCGAAGATTTAAGTCCGACGATCCGACCAATCGCGGCCCCCGCGCGGTTCAACAGCCAAAGTGGTGCGCGAAAAACTTTAGCGAATAGTTCCAGTGGTCTGGCAAGAATCACCGCGACGATTTCTGCACGTTCGAGGGCGAACATCTTAGGTACGAGCTCGCCAAGCAGAATGTGAAAAAAGCTGATCAGCGAGAAAGCAATGGCGAATGCCAGAACGTGGGCCACATAGTTTGCGCGACCTGAAGGGGCGATCTTAGTGGCCAGGGGCTCGAGCAAACGAGCGATGGTTGGTTCACCGAGCCAACCCAAAGCGAGCGAGGCGAGCGTGACGCCTAGCTGAACTGCTGAAATAAATATGGTCGGATTGTCGAGCAGTCTGAGGGCTGCTCGTGCCCCTTTACTTCCATTGCCAGCTCTTGTTTCCAGTCGCGTCCGTCTGACCGACACTAGAGCGAACTCAGAGGCCACGAAGAAGCCATTAGCGGCAATCAAGATCGCCACTCCGACGAGCTTTATTAGTGCGATCATATGAGGAAATCACCCAAGAAAGCAGTCGCGGCGGATGTGTTTCGGCAATAACTACCAGGTTCGTCCATGGCTATCGTTAAGAGGAGGCGACAGTATATCACGGGCAGAACACGAGCCGCCGAATGAAGCCAGGCACCAGGTCTCTTCGTTGCGGTGATTCGCCACGGTCATTCGCCAACCGCAATCAAATATGCCGCTTCAATCTGATGGCGCCGACCAGTCATTCTAACCGGTCCACCAAGTTCACGAAGGATCAGATACGTCAACTTGACTATCTAGATCGGCATGTTCGTTGCAGCTCTTAACCTCGGCAGAATTGTCTTATTTAGCTTCAGCAATCGTAAGTCAAAGAGCCCACGAACGACTTGGGAAGTAAGGTTTGAATGAAATCTATCCCCCGCTTTGCGATACTCCTTGCACTGACAACTGGTCTTTGCCTGAGTTCGATTCCTTTTGTAACAAGCCACGCTCAGTCAGTCTCGACTAACAGTCTAACGGTCACGAAAAAGAAAGCGTCGCCGGAAATCGCGGCGATGACGTCCTATCCAATTTTTTCCAGTAGTCGGGTCACGGTAGTCCTACAGTTAAAAGCCGGCGAGACCTCGTCCCTCCTAAATAGATTCCAGCAGGATGGGGTCATAATTCGCAACCGCTTCACAGCACTTAATTCGATGGTGGTTGAGTTACCGAAGGGAAAGCTCGCAGACATAATTTCGGACGACGCAGTTTCCTTTGTTGCTCCTGATCGCAAAATCAGGTTCCTGGGCCATCTAACGTCGACAACTGGAACTGACAATGTTCGACAGGCAGTGATGCCCAACGGATCTACCTACTCGGTAGATGGTTCAGGTGTCGGCATCGCCGTGCTTGATTCAGGCATCGATTCTTCTCACAAAGCTTTTAATACAGATGGTCGGCGCCGTGTTGTCTTCAGCAAGGACTTCACGGGTCAAGGGGTTACGAAAGATCTCTACGGTCATGGCACTCACGTAGCGGGTGAAATTGCCGGAGATCTGAATTATTCAAACGCGAACTACACCGGCATCGCGCCCGGCGCCAATCTCATTAGCTTGCGGGTGCTTGACGGTGAAGGCAATGGATCGGTATCCGCCGTTCTCGCGAGCCTTGATTGGGTACTAGACAATCGAAATACATATAACATTCGGGTCGTTAACATGAGCCTGGGTACGACGGCTGTCGATTCATACCGCGACGATCCCATGTGTAAGGCGGTCCGTAAGCTGGTTGACTCGGGCATCGTGGTAGTTACTGCGGCCGGTAATACAGGCAAGGATATTTCCGGTCGAAAGATATATGGGGCAATCCACTCTCCCGGTATTGAACCTTCCGCGATCACTGTTGGAGCTACAAACAGTTTTCAAACGAACCAGCGAAGTGATGATGGAGTAACTACCTACAGCTCCAGAGGTCCGACGCGAAGCTATTGGGTGGATGGTCAAAACCAGAAACACTTCGATAATGTCATGAAGCCGGAGCTCGTAGCTCCTGGCAATAAGATTGTATCTGCGCAGGCTTCCAACAACTATCTTGTCACTCAATATCCTTATCTGGCGGTACCTTCAACAGGATCTCCAAGTAACAAGGCGATGACTCTGAGCGGAACATCGATGGCTGCTCCTGTGGTCGCAGGAACTGCGGCGCTGTTACTTCAGGAGAATCCAGCGCTGACACCAAACTTGGTCAAGACGATTTTGATGTACACAGCGCAGCGTCTTCCCGGTGCGAATTTGTTGGAGCAAGGTGCTGGAGAACTAAACATCGATGGTGCCATTCGGCTGGCGCGGCTTGTTAGACGAGATCTAACCAATCAAACAGCGGTTGGTACTCCTTTGTTGACTTCAACGATTACGAGTTCGAAATCTACGATTGCCGGCGAAACATTTGGGTGGGGTCAAGCAGCTCTGTTTGGACAGTACACGGTAACTGGTGAGGACCTTGTTTCAGAGTACCAGCGAGTTTACGGGCTAGGGATGTTGTTGTCAGATGGAATCATCCTGAGCGATGGAATAGTTCTGAGTGATCACAACTTGCTGAGCGACGGCATCATTCTTAGTGATGGAATTATCGTAGCCGACGGAATCATCTTGAGCGACGGAATAATAATCAGTGACGGTCTTGTAATTGGTGACGGGATTGTTCTGGGTGACGGGTTTGTTCTCGGTGATGGAATTATTATCGCTGACCGTTACGTCGCAGAGTCGATCGCCGCAAACGGGGATCAATAAGAGCCGGTGCCTACACGAATCTCTGAATAATTTAGAGAGACTTCTGTCTTCCATTCGCGAAGACGGATCAAGAAGAGTTCTCTTCGAGGCTTTTTTGAGCGGAGCCCTTAATGTCCCGCGGCGGCTCCAGCTGCGCGGATACGCACCGGGCGCCGGTCATGCTTGGTGCAGGCACGGGCTATCGCCTGATCTACTCGAGGCTCGATGTTGCACTCAGGTTGACGGCAGACCGCAGCCAATTCCGATACAACAAGGTAACGAGAGCGTTCCAGCATTCGCTGTTCGCGAAAAGAGAGAGGCTTGATATTGCTGAGATACGTAAGGTGCTTCAGCACGTCAGCCACTTCGAAGATATCGCCGGTGCGCATCTTCTCGGAAAACTCTTTGAAGCGATCCTTCCAGTCGTTAGCAGGGGTTGAGAAATCATCAGCTAACGCCTTGAAGAGCATGTCACACTCGCCTGAGGAAATCGGGGATCTCAAGCCAACTTCTGAGGCATTTGAAACGGGAACCAGAACCAGTGAGTTATTGGCAGCGAGCCGGAGAGTATAGAAGGGTAGGAGTGTAGCGCCTATTTGCTTCTGTTCAATCTGCTCGATGGTGCCGATCCCATGATTCGGATAAACGACTTTCTGGCCGACTTTAAAGCCCACCATGCACCTCCATCGATTTTGAAAAATCAGACTGCGCCGCACGCGCTTGTCTAAAGGAGAAATTACGAACGACGCGACTGGCGTCGGGCCCTATTTGGTAAGTGGTTCGAGTCTAGCAAGGGCACTTGGAAAGCGTCAAGGTTGTGGGGTTAAGTGG
>Ga0070698_100004638_pt1 | contig 15109 bp, 9 predicted proteins | sample KBSK1502metaG_FD_65477 | JGI IMG/M metagenome (GOLD analysis project Ga0070698, IMG submission 65477) | Corn, switchgrass and miscanthus rhizosphere microbial communities from Kellogg Biological Station, Michigan, USA - KBS K1-50-2 metaG | ecosystem: Host-associated > Plants > Roots >...
GCCCTACCGACGCCAAGAGTGGCTCGCAGAACACGATGATTCCCCGCGCTCTGGCAACCGGCCACTGTAAACTCATAACCGAAGCAATAGCTGAGCGAATTGAAACGGATGAACGCGGCATCGTCAACGGAGTGTCTTATTTGGTTCAAGAGCGAGGGAAAGTTGAAGCCCACACCGCGCGCGCGCGCGTAGTAATTGTCTCAGCCGGCGCGATTGAGTCAGCTCGCTTACTGTTGAATTCCAACTCGGCTTACCACCCTAACGGCCTTGGCAATCAAAACGACCAGGTCGGACGCAACCTGCAAGGCCATCTTTACCCACGGGCCTACGGATTGATGCGAGAAAAGATTTTTACCGGTATCGGGCCCGGCGTGACCCTGGCGACCACTCAGTTCAACCATGGCAACCCCGGCATCATTGGTGGTGGTATGCTGGCCGACGATTTCATTAAGCCTCCGATCGATTTCTGGTACGACTCGCTGCCGCCCGACTTGCCGCGCTGGGGATTGGTTAATAAACAGTTTATGCGCGACAACTACACCCGCGTGCTGCATGTCCGTGGTCCGGTGCAGGACATACCGAGCCCGGAGGGTCGCGTCGCAATCGATCGCTCCGTACGAGATCGCTGGGGTATACCGGTCGCGCGCTTGAGTGGCTCGACGCATCCAGCGACTGTGGTGGCTGCCGAGTTTATGCGCCGGCGCGGTGAGGAGTGGCTGCGCGCGAGCGGCTGCGAAACAATCTGGAGCGCCGCGCCGGAGCTGAAGCTTAGCGGGGGCCAACACCAGGCCGGTACCTGCCGCATGGGCCTTGACCCGCACACTTCGGTCACGGATGAGTGGGGCCGGGTACATGATCACGACAACCTGTTCGTTGTTGACGGTTCGCTTCACGTAACAAACGGTGGTTTCAATCCCGTGTTGACGATAATGGCGCTTGCGTTCCGATCGGCGATGCACATTGCTACTGCGTGCTTCGACGCGTAGCGTCGGAATGAGTTTAGCCCGGTCTTTCAAGGCCGGGAGAAGGGGTTCACAAGATCGTACCCGTCGCGTAGCGACGCTTGGAGAGAGCCGGACTCAAACGTCGCTACGCGACGAGATTCGGGATGTGACCTGATCCCGGCGTTAAAACGCCGGGCTAAATTCATGCCGACGCTACGCGTCGAAGAAACTGTTCGGAGCCGGTTCCTGGTAAATCATGCGAAAACTTAACATCGCGCTGATCGGTTATGGATTCATGGGCAGGGCCCACAGCAACGCCTGGCGACAAGTGGGCAGCTTCTTTGACGTCCCCTGTGAACCCGTCTTAAAGGTGATTTGCGGCCGCAACGAAAGCGAACTGATAAAAGCAGCCAACAAATTTGGCTGGCAGGAGCACTCCACTTCCTGGGAAGAAGTAGTGGGCCGCGAAGACATTGACGTCGTGGATATCTGCACCCCCGGCAACATGCACTTGCCAATCGCGCTAGCCGCCGCCGCGTCGAAGAAGATCATCTTCTGCGAAAAGCCTCTCGCCAACACTGTGGCAGAAGCCAAACAGATGCTTGAAGCGGCCCGTGCTAACGGCTGCGTCCACATGCTCTGCCACAATTACCGGCGTGTGCCGGCTGTTACCCTGGCTCGAGAACTCATCAGCGCCGGGCGCATCGGTGAGATTTATCATTACCGCGGCACTTACCTGCAGGATTGGTTGGTCGATCCCAATTTTCCGCGCGTTTGGCGACTGGAAAAGTCCAGGGCCGGATCGGGTGCGCTCGGAGATCTTTTGTCACACTCGATAGATCTGGCGCGGTATCTCGTCGGCGAAATCACTGAGGTCAGCGGACTCCTGAAGACTTTCATCACTGAACGCCCCTTACCTGAGGGCGGCACCATGGCGCCAGTCGAGGTGGATGACGCTGCCTTGTCTCTGGTGAAGTTTGGGAATGGGGCGGTCGGCACCATCGAAGCCACGAGATTCGCGGCCGGGCGAAAGAATTACAATCGTTTTGAGCTTAACGGCAGTCGCGGGACCATTGTGTTCAACCTTGAGCGAATGAACGAGCTCGAGCTTTATACCAATGAAGGGCTGGAGAGCGGCTTTACAACTATTCAGGTCACCGGCAAAGGCTATCCTTATATGGAAGGTTGGTGGCCGCGGGGTCACATCATTGGTTATGAACACACCTTTACACACACAGTGCTCGACCTCCTTAAAGCGGTGGCCGCTGGAGAATTGCCGACGCCTAACTTTGAAGACGGGGTGCGTAATCAGATGGTGCTTGACGCGGTAGAGCGGTCGGCAGAGTCGTGCAGGTGGGAGCCGGTGGCGTCATTTGATGTTCGGTAAGCTTCATGAACGTGTCTTCGACGCGTAGCGTCGGTATGACTTTAGCCCGGCGTCTTAACGCCCGGGATCACGGTTAGTGTTTTGTTCACGTCGCGTAGCGACGATTGAATCCAGGTTCATGCGTCGCTACGCGACGCGAACGATTCGTCGATGTTTCCCGGCCTTGAAGGCCGGGCTAAAGTCATGCGACGCAATGCGTCGAAGACATTGAGCAAACTAATGAATGTAAAGATCTTTAATTCACGGCTCGAATTGGCTCAGGCAGCAGCAAACGAAGCCGCCAGCATCGTCCGGCAAGCTATCGCGGCACGTAGTCAAGCCTATCTGATCGCCGCTACCGGCACCTCGCAGTTTGAGTTTCTCGACTCTCTGGTTCTTCAGCCGGGCATCGACTGGGGCCTGGTAACTTTCTTTCATCTCGACGAGTACGTCGGTCTGCCCAAGACCCACCCGGCGAGTTTCCGGCGCTACCTGCAAGAGCGGATCGTTGATCCGATTCAGCCTCGAGCCTTCCATTTCCTAAACGGTGACGCTCCTGATCCGGCAGCGGAATGCCAGCGAGTGGGTGAGTTGATTTCGCGCCAGACAATTGATGCGGCCTTCGTCGGTATTGGCGAGAATGGACACCTCGCCTTCAATGATCCTCCCGCTGACTTTGAGACTGAGGAGCCGTACTTAATTGTGCAACTCGACGAAGCATGCCGACGGCAACAAGTGGGCGAAGGTTGGTTTGAGTCGATCGAAGCCGTGCCAACGCAGGCCATTTCAATGTCTATTCAACAGATCCTCAAAGCCAGAAACGTGCTCTGCGTAGTTCCTGATCAGAGAAAAGCTACGGCAGTGAAGGATTGCCTGGAGCTCGCGGTCAGCCCGCTTCACCCAGCCTCCATCCTTCAGCAACACGCGAGCGCAACCATCTACCTTGATAGAGAATCGGCAGCGCTTTTAAAGTCGAGTACTCTAACACCGGCGTCGGATCGTGGGTAAGCGCTTTGCACAGCCTGCGGAGCAGGCGACAGCATAAAGCCTGGGGTGGAGCGGAGCGAAACCCCTGGAACCGTGGTCGCAAATAATCAAAGTCCGCGGAGCGGCCGATAGTTGAATCGTCAGGAGTGATGTTTTCGTAATCGCAACCTCTATCGCCCGCTCCGCGGGCTGTGAAAGTTTTTGTGTTGACGATCCTGGGGTTTCGCTACGCTACACCCCAGGCTTTACGCTCACGTCCGCTCCGCGGACTGCAGTCAGGCTTCGTTGGATTAGCCGTTCATGAATCAGAATTCTTTCCTTCGTCTGGGCGGCATTCGCGACGTAGAGATATTTCGCGATTACTTGCAACAGCATCACATCTCGATTCCCTGTGACGCGAAGTTGCTCTCGGGAGAGACGTCGCCGCTCGGACTTCCTCTGCGCCGCGGTGGCGTCGTTTTAGGAAATCGGTTCGCAATTCAACCGATGGAGGGTTGGGACGGAACGAGCGATGGCCGTCCCACGAAGTTGACCTTCCGCCGTTGGCGACGCTTTGGCGCAAGTGGAGCAAAGCTCATTTGGGGTGGTGAGGCGGTTGCGGTCTGTCATGAAGGGCGAGCTAATCCGAATCAACTGGCTATCGGCCCAAACGCCGTAGCGGATCTGTCTCGTCTTCGTGAAGCTCTGATCCAGGAACACGAGCAGTCAATTGGATCGATCGCAGGCTTAGTGATCGGTTTACAACTAACCCACTCCGGCCGTTACAGCCGTCCCAACCGGCACGATCTTCCAGAACCACGCATCCTCTTCCACCATCCAATTCTGGACAACCGACTTGGTATCACCAACGACTACCCGTTGCTTGCAGACGGAGAGATCAGAAAGATCATTGAAGACTTCCAGCGCGCTGCCGGCGTTGCCCATGAAGCGGGTTTTGATTTCGTGGACATCAAACATTGCCACGGATACCTGGGCCATGAATTCATGAGCGCACACACGCGTGCGGGCGATTACGGCGGTAGCTTCGAGAATCGCACGCGATTCCTGCGAGAGGTTGTTGAAGGCATACGCTCGCAGGCGCCGGGCCTGAGTATCGGAGTGCGTCTGTCCGCCTTCGACACAGTTCCGTTCAAACCCGACCCGCAAAGCTCTATACCGGGTAAGCCCGGTCATGGCGTGCCCGAATCTTTCAAAGCGCTGCTTCCCTATCGTTGGGGTTTCGGCGTTAACCAGGACAATCCAGTCGAACTCGATCTCACCGAATCGGTGCAGTTCCTCTCCCTGCTGTCGCAGCTAGACATTAACCTCGTGAACATTTCGGGTGGCAGCCCTTACTACAATCCGCATCTGCAACGCCCGGCACTTTTCCCGCCATCGGATGGATATCTTCCACCCGAAGATCCTCTGTTGGGAGTCGCCCAACAGATGCAAGTAACACGTACCCTCAAGCAGCAGTTCCCAAATATGATCATGGTTGGATCGGCTTACACATATCTGCAGGATTTCCTGCCGCACGTGGCTCAGGCTGCGGTGCGCGAAGGCTGGGTCGATTGCGTGGGACTCGGACGAATGGTGCTAGCCTACCCAGGGCTGCCGCTGGATGTAATTAGCGGTCGCAAGTTGCCGCGAAAGCAGATGTGCCGCACTTTCAGCGACTGTACGACGGCGCCGCGCGCGGGGCTACCCTCCGGATGTTATCCGCTTGACGAACATTACAGCCGTTCGGAAGACGGCGCGCGACTTAAGAATTTGAAGCAGCGAACCAAACATCGGCAGGTTACTTGAATATTATCTGCAACCAGCTAATGTTCTGGCTCCGTAGGAGCCAAATATTTATAGACGTTCGCATTCGACCATTGTTTGGCGCTCCAGCGGAGCGCAATGTACTGGTGGCTGCGTGGCACCGTACATTTCGCTCCGCTGGAGCGAAGGATCTTAAGGAACCGAGAAGTCTATAAACATTCGGTCCCTCCGGGACCTCAGCGATTTCGTAACGCAAACTGTTAGTTTGCGCGCGTTGAGTGCGATTCATTCATCGCAAACTAACAGTTTGCGTTACAAATTGGACCCCACTACCCAGAGGAGAGGTTGGCGATTTGGAAATCGAGGATACGATCGCGCGGCTGCGGCCGCGTCGCAAAGTGCAAGGCATTGCCGCCGCCCTTCTACCGTTCGAGTCCGACGGGCGCATTGCTGTTGAAGCATTTCAAAAACACTTGTTAACTACGCAAGCCGCAGGACTCCGGAACGCCGTGAACATGGACACCGGTTATGTCAATTATCTGACTCCGGAAGAACGCCTTTCAGTGCTCAGTTGGTCACGCGAGGTGCTTGCTCCGGATTCTTTCATCGGCGGCGCATACATCGAAGGACTCGAAGGTGAGGTTGTTGATCTGTATCGCCGCCAGATGGATCAGATCGTCGCTCACGGTGGTACGCCGATAATCTTTCAGACTGCGCGCCTCCGGGGAATGCGCTCCCACGAGAAGGTTGCTGTCTATCGCGCCGTGTGTCAGGGGTTTCAAGAGGTGCTCGCGTTTGAGCTCTCGCCGGTGTTCGCTTCCAACGGTGAAATCTTTGATGCTGAGACGTTAAGAGGTCTCATGGAGATTCCTGAAATAAAGGGACTGAAGCATTCATCCCTGGATCGGCTCACGGAGTTTGAAAGGCTACGCTTGCGCGACGAACTGAGGCCGGACTTTCGCATATACACAGGTAACGACCTTGGCATTAACATGATCGATTACGGCTCTGATTATCTTCTAGGTCTGGCGACGTTCGCGCCTGAGAGATTTGCCGAGCGTGATCGGCTCTGGGAAAACGGAGACCCGGCCTATTACGCGCTCTCAGACGCCTTGCAGCATCTTGGGAACGTCGCGTTCCGCCCTCCCGTCCCGGCCTATAGAAGTTCGGCGGCGATCTTCTTAAAACTGTTGCGAAAGATTCCCTCCGCTCGAACACATGCCCTGGCGCCGGCCCGACCCGAGTGGGAAACTGACCTTCTTCGCGATTGTGCTGAGCGCCTTGGGTACGGGAAGATAAGAGATCTCAAATGCGAATCCTCCTGATAGAAGATGATCCGCCGATGGCGAACGTTATCGTGAAGGGTCTGCGTGAGCAAAGCTACGCGGTCGATGTGGCCCAGGACGGCGAGGCTGGGCTCTATCAAACATCCATCAACGATTACGACTTAATCGTGCTCGATGTTTTGCTGCCACATCGTGACGGATATGAAGTGTGCCGCGAACTGCGTACTCGAGGAGACGCAACCCCCATCCTGATGCTGACGGCACGAGCAGCTGTTGAAGATCGCCTCACTGGATTTGAGGCGGGCGCTGACGACTACCTGACCAAACCTTTTTCGTTTCGGGAGCTATTGGCGAGAATTCATGCTTTACTCCGACGTGATTCACAACTTCGACCGGACGTCGTGGAGATCGAGGACTTGATTGTAGACTGCGTCAGTCATCGCGTCTCCCGGGCCCGACATCATGTACAACTCACGGCGAAGGAATATGCTTTGTTGGAATACCTTGTCCGGCGTGCCGGTCAATTGGTTTCTCGCGCAGAGATCGCTGCTCATGTTTGGGACGACTCGTTCGATCCTTTCTCGAACACAATTGAGGTCTATATGAACCGACTGCGAAAGAAGATTGACGGGAACCATTCGTTGAAGCTGCTCCACACGCGGCGTGGCGAGGGTTACATTCTCGAATCCCGGACGCCTAACTTCAATTCTCTGTAACGCAAACTGTTAGTTTGCGGGCGCGCCGCGGCGGTCGAAAGCAACAGCTTGCTTCTCTTTGCAAAAAGTTTACATGGCTGAGGAATTTAAATGTCTGGTAAGACAAAATCAGAACTGGGAGCGAACCGGGGTCCCCGCGCGGGCAGCCCGCGCGGGGTGGGGGTAGCGACCAGCCCAACACTCAACTTTCACGAAGTCGGAACGCCTGTTTGGTGCGCGTTTTTGCGAGTTGATTCTTCGGCTGGTCGCTATCGCTCCCAGTTCTGATTTTGTGTAAAGCTCCGCTCCACAAACCACGCTGGGAACTTTGGTGCAAGCTGCTTGCTTTTCATTTCCCGACACTGATTTGCAATGGTCTATTAATCTTCCATTAAGGGAGGCACACGTATACTCGGCGCGATCACCGATCACTAACTGAGTATGTCGAGCAAACCGAGACCTAGGGCAATCCCCCTTAAGGTAGTATTCGCGGTAGTCTGTCTCTCTGTAACAACTCGCGCACAAATTCCCTCGCCTTCTCCAACGCCCCAAATCCCATCTAACAATCAACCAGGCGCGATCGTAAATACGCTGACGCTTGATGAAGCAATCCGCCTTGCGAACGCACAGGCCTCGTCATTCCAAAGCGCGATCTTAAACGAACGCATCGCCGCGGAGGATGTAAGACAAGCGCAGGCGGAATTTCTGCCGAAGGTCAGCGCTCCTTTGAGTTACATCTATACGACGCCGGCGCTGGGGTTACCAGCCGGAGAGCCGCGGGCCCCAAGTTTCGTATCGAGTGACGGGATTGGAGTGTACCAGGGGTTCGTGAATGTCGCGGGCGATATTGATATTGCCGGCAAGCTACGCGCGAACCTCGCCAAGAATCGAGCTTTACTAGCCGCCGCTCACGCAGGCACCGAAGTAGCGAAACGCGCCCTGGCCCAGGCGGTAATCGAGGGTTACTACGGCTTGTCTTTGGCTACCGCCCAACGCCTGGCCGCTGAAGGAAATCTCAGAGCGGCTGACGAGTTCGAACATATTACTTCGTTACTCATGAGTGGCGGCGAGGTTGCGCCTGTCGACCTGATCCGCGCTCAGTTGCAAACGCTCAAGCGTCGCGACGAGTTGGAGCAGGCCCTCGCAAACGAGCAGATCGCAGCAGGAGCTTTGCGTGTGCTCGTCGGTTATGAATTTACGCGACCGATACTGACGACGGATCTGGCGCTCGCGATTCCCACTGACACTGAATATCAGCAGTTCAAGGCTGACGAAGTTTCTCGACGACCCGAATTCAGTCAGTTAGAACAACAACTGCGCGCCGCGCGACAGGAGATCAAGATCGCCCGTGCCGATCGTTTACCTTCGTTGTCTTACTCTGTTAATGGCGGCTTTGAGAGCGATTCACTGAAGGGCCCGCGTCTCAGGGAACACAGCGGAGTCTCGGCTGCAATTACTTTGTCGGTTCCAATATTCGATTGGGGCGCTAGCCGCAGTCGCGAGCGTCAGGCACGCCTGCGAGTTGAGATTGCCGAGAACGAACGAACGTTGGCGCTTCGTGGGTTTACGCAACAGTTCTATGCCGCTCGCGCTCAAGTAGCGAGCGCGGCGGAGCGGATCAAGCTCGCGCGCGATGGCGTGATCAAGGCACAGGACAATCTGGCGGCATCGATCGCGCGTTACCGTGCCGGTGAAGCGCAGATAGTCGAGGTCACGGACGCGCAGACAACCTTGGTCGAGCAACGCAGCGCCTTGTATCAGGCAATCTTTGATTATCAAACGGCGCTGGCAAAATTGAGGCAGGCGACAGGACAGTAAGGAACGCTGTGGCGGTCTGCCGCTGGATATTATTAACACCGCGCTTTAGCGCGGTGACTGGGAGGTCACAACTGATCTGAAACCGTTTAAACGGTTTCGGATGGGAATGCCGGCACGTAGTCACCGGGCTAAAGCCACGGTGCTAATAAAAGAGAACATGAACCACGACTCAGACAATCTCAAAGAACTCGACGATCCTGTTCGTGTCGAAAAACAGCAAGCGCGTCGCGCTCGAATAGTCCGTCAGCGAAACCTTGTGCTCGTGGTAGCAGCGGTAGCGTTGGTCTTGCTGGCGCTCATCATTCTGATCATCTGGCGATGGAGATCTGGAACCGAGGCTGAAACCGAGGTAACGCCGACAGTCAGCGTCAAGGTTGTTAAGGCTGAAAAAGGAGAAATCGCCGCGGAGGTCTCGGCGGTCGGCACTATTTGGCCACGCGAAAAGGCTGACGTTGGCGCGAAGATCAGCGCGCAGATCAAGAAGATGGCGCTCCTGAAAAACAAACTCGTGCGGGCCGGTGAAGTAATCGCCCTGTTAGAGTCGCGCGATCTTCAAGCTCAACGCGCGGAAGCCGTTGCCGCGCTCAACGAAGCGCGCGCGAGTGAACGCAGCCTGGTGACGGGAACGATTCCGAAAACAAACGCCGAAGATCAGAAGGCACTGCTCGATGCTCGCGCCAAAGTGAACAATGCCCGCGCCACTTACGAACGCCGCCGGGTGCTTTTCGGACAAGGCGGGATTTCGAAAAAGGATCTGGAAGCTTCACAACTCGAACTGACCACGGCCGAGGATGAATTGCGCCTGCAAGAACAGACAGTCTCGCTGCGGGCGCGATCGCTGAATCCAAACGATCGTGCTTTGGCTGCGGCACGGACTGCGCAGGCGCAACAACGAGTTGCCACGCTGGACGCACAATTGAGCTACGCCACTATTCGCTCGCCCATCACCGGCATCGTTACCGATCAGTTTCAATACGAAGGTGAATTCGCAGCAGCCGGGGCAAAGCTGGTGACAATCGCCGACACCAGCACTGTGATCGTGAAGGCGCCATTTTCCGATACCGCGGTTGCGCAACTCAAGACCGGCGATTCCGCAACCGTTCTGCCGACCGATACCTCAGCTGAAGAAATGCACGGGCAAATTACTTTGCTGGGCAGGTCCAGCGATCCTACGAATCGCTCCGTGGAAGTTTGGGTAACTCTCGGCAACGGCGAAGGAAAGCTGCGCGCGAACGGAGCCGCTCAGGTAACTGTCTTGGCCAACTCGAAAGATGACGCCATCGTTGTGCCTGCTGCGGCCGTAACGCTTGAAGCCAGTAACGCCGACGAAGGAACGGTCATGGTCGTAGATGCGCAGAAAGTGGCGCATGAAACAAAGGTAACGGTCGGCATTCGCACGGCGGAGAAGATTGAAATTGTTGAAGGACTTCAAGGCGGTGAAACCGTCGTAGTTGAAGGCAACTATGCTTTGCCTGATGGAACAAAGGTTGAGATCGCCACGGAGCGCGGCGAAGAAGAAAAGCCTCCTGAGAAATGAGTCTTCGAAGATCATTTTCCATTTGTCATTTGACATGTCTCATTTGTCATTTTGCTCAGTCGTCAGTCGGGCCATTGTCAGTAGTTCTCTGCTTGCAAACTGACTTGTTTGACAATCTGAACTGGCCACTGGCCACTGGCCACTGACCACTGGCCACTGTTTCCATGACTCTTGCTCGTACAGTTTCAAATCAGTCTCGCGCCATCGTAGTCCTTGTAGCGCTGCTCTGCGCCGCCGGGCTCTACGCGGCGTGGCAACTGCCCATCGCAGTTTTCCCGCAAACGGATTTTCCGCGCATCGTGATCATTGTTGATAACGGCGAGGCGCCAGCCTCACAGACCCTGGTCTCCGTTACGCGCCCCATCGAAGAGGCGATGAACGGAATTCCCGGCATCGCTCGAATCAAATCCAAAACTGCGCGCGGCTCGTCAGAAATCAATCTCTACTTCGATTGGAGCGGCGACATCCTGCAGGAGCTGCAACTGGTACAGGCGCGGATGTCCCAACTCTTATCGTCACTTCCGCCAACCGCTGAGATTCGAAATATTGAACGACTCACGTTCGCTGTGTTCCCAGTCACGGGTTACAGCCTGACTTCGGACAAACGCGATCCGGCCACGCTGCGGGATTTGGCCACCTACATTGTTCGGCCTCAGCTGGCTCGCCTGCCGGGCGTGGCGGTCGTTGGCATCGCCGGGGGCAAGACGCGAGAGTTTCATGTCACGATCGATCCGGAAAAGCTGACCGCTCACAATGTTTCAGCTCAACAAGTGGTCGAATCGATCCGCAACTCGAACATCATTGTTTCGCCGGGTTTGATCGAAGAGAACCACCAGCTTGAGTTGGCTTTGATTAGTGGTCAGGCGAAACGGCCTGACGAACTCAATAACATTGTGGTGGCTACGGTTAACAACGCGCCGGTTCTGGTGTCAGACGTGGCTACGGTCGCGGCTGGTATCGAACCGGAATACACGATAGTTACTGCCGATGGACATCCGGCTGCGCTGGTCAACATTAACCGTCAACCCGATGCGAATACCGTGGCGGTCGCTGACGAAGTCAAGGCCGCACTAACGGCCATGCGTGGGCAAATTCCGAAAGACGTCCGTGTCGCCGCTTACTACGACCAGTCGCTGCTCGTGCGCGAGTCGATCAATTCCGTTCGCGACTCGATCCTCATCGGCTTATTACTTTCAGTCGTAATTCTCTACGCTTTCCTGCGCAATTGGGGCACCACCTTCGTTGCGATCCTGGTTATTCCGGTGACGGTTCTGGTCACCTTTCTGGCGATGTGGCTGGCGCGCCTGAGCTTTGATCTGATGACGCTCGGCGGTGTTGCGGCCGCCATCGGTTTGGTAATCGATGACGCTATCGTGGTGGTTGAAAATATTTACACTCACATCTCTAGCGGACAGTCGCGTCGTGAAGCAGTCCAGAGCGCAGTGTCGGAAATCACCATTCCCATCATTGGCTCGACGATTACGCCGGTAGTCGTGTTTCTGCCACTAACATTATTGACCGGTGTGACCGGAGTTTTCTTTCGCTCGTTGGCCCTGACAATGTCAGTCGCGTTGCTGACGTCGCTGGTGCTCGCTCTTGCTTTCACGCCAGTCCTTGCGGAGCGCTTCGTCAGAGCTAAACGAAAGGACGACGCCGTGGGCGACCACGCCGAAGAAGAAACTAGTGGCCGATTGCTCGGAGCAATCATTCGCCGTTACGAAGCTGTGCTGAGCATTGCCCTGGATAACAGGTGGATCGTGGTGGTCACAATCGTCGTGGTACTCGCAGGTTCTTATTTGCTGTATCGCTCACTGGGCTCGGAGTTTCTACCGAAATTCGACGAGAGTGCATTTGTGCTCGACTATCTTGCGCCGCCGGGATCGTCGCTCTCTGAAACTGATCGTATGCTACAGAACGTCGAACAGATGCTGCTAAAAACACCGGAGGTTGAGAGTTATTCGCGCCGTACTGGCCTGGAGATGGGCTTGTTTGTAACTGAACCGAACACCGGAGATTTCGCTGTCAAACTGAAGCCCGGGCACAAGCGCGGCACCAAAGAAGTCATCGCCAAGCTACGTGAAGAGATTAAGAAAGCGGTACCTGCCCTGGACATCGAGTTTGTCGGCATCGTTCCGGACGTTATCGGGGACTTGCAGGGCAACCCGGAACCGATCGAGGTCAAGCTTTTCAGTGAAGATGCCGCGGCCTTGCAGGAAAAAGCAGATGAGGTGGAGGCAGCGATCAAGAAGGTGCATGGAGTTACCGACACGCTCAACGGTGTCACTATTAGCGGACCGGCGGTGACTTTCAACATCGATCCCTTGCGCGCGTCGCAATTTGGAGTTACTGCTGGTGACATCGCCACCACGATAACAACCGCAATGTCAGGTGAGACTGCCTCTTCAATTTTGCAACAGGATCGTTTGATCAAGGTCCGTGTGATTTTTCCGGCGGACGTGCGAACCTCACTCGATAAAGTGAAAGCCATACAAGTCCGTTCTTCCTCCGGCCAATTACTTCGACTGGATCAAGTTGCCAGCATCGAGTTTGACGAAGGACAAGCCGAAGTTGTACGCGAAAACTTGCGCCAAATGATAGCCGTTACCGGGCAGCTTGAAGGGAGCGACCTTGGCACAGCTATCCGTCAAATTCAGAGTCAACTGGTAAAGGATGTAAAGCTGCCGCCGGGAATGACAGTTGAGTATGGCGGGCTATATCAGGAGCAGCAGTCAAGTTTTCGAGAACTGGCAATAGCACTTGTCCTGGCGGTACTCCTCGTCTTCATCACGTTGCTAATCGAATTTCGTTCTTATGCCCACCCGATCGCCATCGTGACAGGTGCCGTGCTGGCGCTAAGTGGCGTGTTACTGGCGCTGTTCATTACCGGATCGACACTAAACGTGGTTTCGCTAATGGGAATGATCATGATCGTGGGAATCGTTGCCAAGAACGGGATCCTGATGCTGGATGCAGTCGAGGATCATCTAAACGACGGCGACACTTTAAGGCAGGCCCTCCTGCGATCTGGCCGGCGCCGATTTCGACCGGTATTGATGACATCTTTGGCTGCTATGTTCGGCATGCTGCCGCTGGCTCTGGCGTTAGGGGCCGGTTCAGAATTGTTACAGCCGCTCGCGATCGCCGTAATCGGCGGACTAACCATGGCGTTGGGTCTATCGCTGGTAGTCACGCCGACAGTCTATGCGATGTTGCGAAGAGAACCAGGACAACTGGCATCCAAGGGCCAGTAAACAGATAAAAGGATCGGAGAGAGCATGAACATAACCAAAGCACTGATAGTTGTTTTGTCCGCAGCTGCCATTTGGCAAGGCAGCACACTGTACAAACTCGAGACTCGCTATCCGGTTCCAGGGAATGGGGGCTTCGATTACGTAACCATCGATAGCGACGCCCGCCGTCTCTATCTTTCTCACGGCACACAAGTCGACGTCGTTGACGCCGACAATGGCAAGGTGATGGGGACCATTGCCGACACTCCCGGCGTTCATGGGATTGCTCTTGCGTCAGAGTTCAAACATGGGTTCACCAGCAACGGTCGCGAGAACAAAGTCTCGATGTTCGATCCGACCACGTTGCGACTGATCAATAAGATTGAGGTCGGCAAAGGACCTGACGGGATCTATTATGATCCACGAACTAAACGCGTCTTTACCAACAATCACGGCTCACACGATATCACCGCGATCGACGCCAAAACAGGAAAGGTAATCGGTACCGTTAAGGTTGAAGGTGACGGAGAATCGGCGGTGATAGCCGACGGACTCGTATACGTGAACATCGAGGACACAAACGAAGTAGTAGTTTTTGATCCCAAGTCGCTTGAAGTTAGGAAGCGTTTCCCGATCGGCGTTGCCAAAACCCCAACTGGTTTGGCCTACGATGCAAAGACGAAACGCTTGTTTATTGGCTGCCGCAACGATCCGAAGATGGTCGTTATGGATGCCGGCTCCGGAAAAGTGATTACCAGCTTTCCTATCGGCCGTGGCGTAGACTACGCAGCCTTTGATCCTCAGGCAAACCTTATCTTTTTCTCATGCAGCGAAGGCGTCTTAAACATTTTTCACGAGCGGTCTGCCGACGATTACGAAGATGCCGGCGCAGTCAAGACACAGCCCAGTGCCCGGACAATGGCCTTCGATTCCAAAACCAAAAAGATATTTCTGAGTGCGGCGGAGATTGTTGAGACTCCGGCGACAACTCCGGGCGGCAGACCTCAGCGCAGCGTGAAGCCCGGTTCGTTTGTGGTGCTGGTACTCAGCAAATAGGCCGATGGCTCGGTGGAATTCGTTTTCGCTCCAGAGGAGCGAGATGTTTATAGCCACGACCAAAATAATACCGAAAGCTGCCAGGGGATTTGCGCTCAAGGGAGCTTAGGAGTAAAGAAAGGACTGCGAGAATATAGACATCTCGTTCCTCTCGGGGGAAGCGATCGAGCAACTCTTTATGTTTGACTCAGTCCGAACAAGATTAACGCTCTGGTACGCTGGGGTTCTTGCGCTCTCGCTCATCGTGTTCGCGTTGGTTATTTACTATGCGGCCGCGGCAATCTTCTACGAACGGCAGGATGAGTCTTTGCGTTCAACGGCGGAGACAGTTGCCAGCGCATACGTGGAGGAGTTTGAAGAAACACACTCGCTGGAGAAAGCCGGCCAGATCGTTTTGGTGGAATTGGTCTTTCCCCACCGTTATGTTCAGGTTACGGACATCGTCGG
>Ga0070698_100004639_pt1 | contig 15108 bp, 16 predicted proteins | sample KBSK1502metaG_FD_65477 | JGI IMG/M metagenome (GOLD analysis project Ga0070698, IMG submission 65477) | Corn, switchgrass and miscanthus rhizosphere microbial communities from Kellogg Biological Station, Michigan, USA - KBS K1-50-2 metaG | ecosystem: Host-associated > Plants > Roots >...
GCCGCGGCGGCGAAGCAGATCGAGGCGCGCACCGGCTTCGACGTGCTGGACGAGTCCCAGGTCGAGCAAGCCATGGCACTCTGCGCCAGGCGGCGCACCCGGGCGGTCCGGATGGCCGCGGGATCCGGCGCCCTGGCGGCCGCGATCGTCGTCGCCCTGGTGGTCGCCAGCCTGATCGGCCATGCCGATAGCTACGCGCTCGTCCTCGCCGCCGTGCTGCTCGTGATCAACCTGGTCCGGATGGCGACCGCGATCTGGTCCGCGCGGCGGCTGCGCCGGATCCCGCGGAGCATCGAGTTCATGCGCGCGGAGGTAGCCAGGGCCGGCCAGAACGCCCCCTCGCGCGACCAGGCCCGGTGGAACTGAGGCCGGGCGGCTCTAAGCACCTGCCGCGCCGTGGACGAGCAGCACCGCGAGCGCTCCGGCGATCATGAACGGGCCGAAGGGGATCTGTGATTTCCGGGTCGCCCGCCGCGCCACGATCAGCCCGATCCCGGTCACGGCGGCGAGCAGGTACCCGCCGATGAGGCCGGCCAGCAGGGTGCTCGCGCCGAACCAGCCGAGGTAGAAGCCGATCACACCGGAAAGCTTCACGTCGCCCCAGCCGATCCCGCTTGGGTAGACGAACGCCTGCAGCACGAAGAACAGCCACACGGCGGCCATGCCGATCAGGCCGTAGACCAGATGGCGTCCGCCCGAGTGCACGAACGGCGCGGCCACGGCGAGCAGCGCCAGCGCGATCGGGTACGACGGCAGCGTCAGCAGGTCGGGCAGCCGCTTGTGCCGGGTGTCGATGAACGCCAGCGGCACGCCGACCGCCGCGAGGTAGCAGAGCGCCGGCAGCAGCGGGCTCGCCTGCAGCCGCAGCCACAGGGCCGCGAACGTCGCCGCAGTCACCACCCCCGGTGGCCACCAGGGGTCCTCGCCGGGCACGACCCGGCGGGCCAGGACGGCGACGCCGGACCCGGCGCCCAGTCCCGCGACGGCCATTCCCGCTGCTACCGCGGTCACGCCCGCGCCGCCCATGCTCCTCCAGCCGGTCCGCCCGGTTTATCACTCTAGGCAGCGGGGCCCGGGCGGCCAAGCCCGGCGGGCCGCCCGGCCCGGCCGGCCCGGGCCGGTCAGCCGAGGCCGTTAACGCTCTGGATCTCGAGGACGCTGATCGCGTTGCTCGCCCCCTGGGTCGTGATCCCGTTCGCCGGGGCCCCGGGCACGGCCGCGCCGAAGAACCCGCGACTGAACCCGGGGTGATAGAGGACCTGCCACGTGACGGTCACGGTGACCGTGACCGCCGAGGCGGCGTGCGTCCAGAGCACTCCGCAGTCCGGCGCTACGCCCGGTCCCGTGGTCGGCGGGTTGGCCGCGGGCTGCCTGGAGCCGCCGCGCCCGCAGTTCGCGTTGATGGTGCCCGCGTCGGCCGGGCTGGTGTTAATGCTGACGTTGGAGACCCGGGCGACCACCGTGGCCGCCTGACTGCCGTCACGCAGCTCTGCCGTTACCCACCTGGTCTGCGGCACGTGCCACCAGACGAACGTCGCAAGGTTGACGAAGCCCCTGGTTGCCGGGCTGATCGTCACGGTGGGGTCGGGCAGCTTCATGTGGTTGAAGGCGAACTCCGCGAATACCTCGGCCGGGATTCGCGGCATCGGCGGCACCTGTCCGGGCTGCACGAAGGCGAACAGGGGAAGCTGCAGGCACGCCGCTGCTCCGGAGGGCCCGGCGGCCGGATTGATCGGAAGGACGTACCAGGTGCCCGCCGGCCCGCCGTCCTTCAGCAGTTGCCTGGCCTGCTGGACCGACTGGTAAACGCCGTAGAGGCTGTCGGCCGGAGTTACAGTGCCGAATTGGCTGATGATGTACTGGCTGCCGGTAATCTGGTCGCCAATAGGATTCCACAGACACGGCGGCGGCTGCTGATTGACCGCGACATGATTAGGGGAGCCGGCGGAATAGCCGGAGCCGTAGGCCTTGATGAACTGGCTCACGTCCACCGAGCAATTGCTGCCACTGCAGCCTGTGCCCGTGTCCGCTATCGCGGGAGTCGTGGCAGCTAGCGGTACAAGCAGCGCGGCGGCGGCAGCACCGATGATAACGCGCCGTTTCATGGCTTGCACTCCAGGGCTTGAGGATAATAAATGGTAGCGGGGATCGAGATCACGGTCCATTGACCGGCCGCGTTCCTGGAAAGGATGTCGGTATTGCTGTAGTAGTTCTGGTCCGTCGAGTTCTGCTGGCTGTGCGGCAGGACCTTCCCGGTGCTCAGGCTCGTGTTGCGGGCCAGCGCGCTGTCGACGCACTCGGTGACCGCGATCGTGTTCTTGCCCGCGATGGCGCTCATGTGCCAGATGCGGATGGTGCCGGTGAACGACTCGGTGGTGACGCTCGGCGCCGCCAGCGTCGAGGCCATGCCGGTCCGCACGACGGAGGAGCCCGCGTACGCTTCCCAGCGATGGTCCTGGCCGCCCGTGTAGTCCGCGTAGAGCACGGCCAGCAGGAAGTTCTTGGCCGTGATCACCGCCCGGGCTTCGCCGGTGCTGGCGGGGAGCCAGGGGGTCATGACAATCCGGACGTTCTTGCCGAAGGGGGGCATGACGGGCGAGTCAGCGGTCTGGCCGGCCTGAGGCGTGGTCGCCGAGGGCGAGCCGGGAGTCGGGTTCCCGCCGCCGGGCCTGAAGGACGAGGTGCTGGAGGCTCCGCCGCACGCGACCGCGAGCAGCCCGGTACTCACCAGCAAGGCAGCCATTAACCCTCGTCGCACGGGCCCCTCCCGTCGCCAGGTAACCTGCTCCCCACAATGGCGGCAACTCTAGCAATTCGGACCATACTCACGTGCTTCATTCATGAAGGTTCGGCGCCCGCCGCAGGTCTCCGCGACCAGCCCGGGGCTTGCCCCTAGCCGGGCCGGGCGGCCGTTCCGGTCCGCGCGGGAAGCCGTTCCGGTCCGCAGGGGGAGGCCGTTCTGGATGTGCGCCGAGTGGCCGTTGCGCAGCGTGACACCGCCGTTGCTCAGGCACATTCAGTGGCCAAATTATCCGGAACCTGCCGACGCCGCCGCTCTTGGCGCGTTACGTTCGCTTAGCTACCCATTGCACGGCCGATGGCGCGGCGCCCGGGAAGGGGGTACCCGCGGCAGGGGAGACTCCTGGACCATGTCGAGCGACCGAGGCACGATTCACCGCGGGATCTCCACCGGTCCCGAGCAGCAGGGGGGCTGGGCGACGGAGCCGGCCGGCCGGAGGCCGCCCAGCGCGACGCGGGAGCGCAAGCCCCTGCTCGCCGGACTGGCCGTGCTGCTCATCGCGGGCGGAGCGCTCGGCGCCTACTACCTGGTGACCCAGAACGCCAGGCGCGTCGCGGCGATCGAGATCACGAAACAGCTCTCGGCGGGCGAGAGGATCCCGCTCAGCGCGATGCAGCAGGTGCAGATTCCCGCCAACAGCGGCGTGAACTACGTGCCCTGGAGCGAGGCCAGCCAGGTCGCGCAGTTCTACGCGGGCAACGCGATCCCGGCGGGCACGCTGCTCAACGGCCTGATGGTGGTCCGGGCGAGCGCCCTCACGACCGGCAAGGACGTGCTCGGCCTGGCGCTCAAGGACGGGCAGCTGCCCGGCAACCTGCAGATCGGCGACCACGTCGACATCTACGACGTGAGCGAGGCCAACGAGAACTGCCCGGGCACCTCGGGCGGCACGCTGTCCGCCAACGCTGTGGTGCTGGCGATCGACGCGCCGGCGGTGAACTCGGGCGGCACTGCAACGGACGTGGTTGTGGCGCTCAATCCCGCCGACGCGGGCGCGGTCGCCTGCAACGCGTCCAACAACATCGTGGGCATCGCCGTGCTGCCCGGCGGCGGGCAGCAGGCGGCTCCGGGCCCCGGCGCCTCGCCCGGGCCGCAGATCAGCTCGCCTGGCACGACGAGGCACAGGAGGGGCCGGCCCGGCGCGGGCAGCTCACCGAGCCCCGGCGCCGGCTGATCCCATGGCATTGATCGCCGTTGCCGCCGACAAGGGCTCGCCCGGCGTCACGACCTCGTCGGTGGCGCTCGCCGCGGTGTGGCCCCGGCCGGTGCTGCTCGCCGAGTGCGATCCGGCGGGCGGTGACCTCGTCTACCGGCTGCCCGCCGCCGACGGAGGGCAGCTCGATGTCGGGCGCGGGCTGCTCAGCCTGGCCGTGGCCGCGCGCCGCGGCCTGCAGCCGGGGCAGGTGTGGGAGCACACGCAGAAGCTGCACGGCGGGCTCGACGTGCTGGCGGGGGTGACCAGCGCGGAGCAGGGCGCGGGCCTGGAAGGGCTGTGGGGCCCGGTCGGTGCCGTTCTGTCGGCGCTGCCCGGAGCCGACGTGATCGCGGACTGCGGACGTCTCGGCGCGGACGGTCCGTTCTACGACCTGCTGGCGCAGGCCGCGGTCGTGGTGCTGATCACCCGGCCCGACCTGGGTGAGGTGGTCCGGCTGCGCGACCGGGCGACCGCCGTGGCCGCCGCGCTGCATCGTCGCGGCCGCCACGGGGTCCAGGTGGCGGTCGTGGTCATCGCGGAACACAAGGTGTTCGGCAGTGCGGTGGCCGAGATCGGCCGGGCTCTCGCCGACGGCAGGAGGCCGGCCGGCGTCCTCGGCGGGATCGCCTTGGAGCCCAAGAGCGCCGACCAGCTCCGCGGCACCTGGGGCGGGAGGCTGGACAGGTCCTTGCTGATCAGGACGGCCCGGCAGATCGCCGCGCAGCTCTCAGCAGGCCTGCCCGCCCCGAACGTTCCCGCGGGGAACCCCGCCGCAGGGAACAGCGCCGCAGGGGACGGGCGCCCCGGCCGGCCGGCCGGCCCGGACCCCCTGGCGCTCGGCCCAGATCCCCGCGGGCCGGCCGGGCCGGACCCGCGTCGTGCAGCGCTGAGTGCGGTGCCGTCGGGCGATTCCCCGCCGCCCCTGCCGTCGCCCGACGCGGACGCCCCGTCCCCGCGGCAACGCGGCAGGCATGCCGAGCCGCCCCGTGACGACGCGCTCGGTTCAGACCCCCGGCAGAACGGGCACGGCGAGCCCGAGCCGGTGTCGCCCCGCCAGCCACAGCGCGGGGAGTGGTGACCGCGATGGATCATGGCGTGGTCAAGCGGCTCCGCGGCGAGGTCGGCGACCGGCTGGCCGAGCAGCGCCGCATGGATGCCGCGGCCGGGATGCCGACGATGTCCGGCGAGGACGAGCGGCAGTTCGCCCGGGCCCTCATCGCCCAGGCGCTCGAGGAGCACGCCCGCGCCGAGATCACCGCGGGCCGCGTCCCGCCGAACGCCGAGCAGGAGGAGGAACTGGCCGCGGCGATTCACGCGGCGCTGTTCGGCGTCGGCAGGCTGCAGCCGCTGCTCGAGGACGAGCGAATCGAGAACATCGACATCAACGGCTGCGACCGGGTGTTCCTCGGCTACTCCGACGGGCAGGAGGTGCTGGGCGAGCCGGTGGCCGAAAGCGACGAGGAGCTCGTGGAGCTGATCCAGGTGCTCGCCGCCTACTCCGGCCTGTCCAGCCGGCCGTTCGACACCGCCAACCCGCAGCTCGACCTGCGGCTTCCTGACGGGTCGCGGCTCTCGGCGGTGATGGACGTGACGCTGCGCCCCGCGGTGTCGATCCGGCGGGCGCGCATGGGCAAGGTGTTCCTCGCCGACCTGGTGGGGAACGGCACGCTGCTGCCGCAGACCGCGGCGTTCCTGGCCGCCGCCACGGCGGCGCGCAAGAACATCATGATCGCCGGGGCCACGAACGCCGGGAAGACGACCCTCCTGCGCGCGATCGCGAACCAGATCCCGCCCGGCGAGAGGCTGATCACCGTGGAGCGGGCGCTGGAGCTCGGCATCGACCACTTCCCCGAACTGCACCCGAACGCGGTCGCGTTCGAGGAGCGGCTGCCGAACAGCGAGGGCCAGGGCGCGATCTCCCTGGCCGAGCTCGTGCGCCGGTCGCTGCGGATGAACCCGAGCCGGGTGATCGTCGGCGAGGTGCTCGGGGACGAGATCGTCACCATGCTGAACGCGATGACGCAGGGTAACGACGGCTCGCTGTCCACGATCCACGCGAACTCCTCCCTGGAGGTGTTCAACCGCATCTCCACCTACGCGATCCAGTCCGCCGAGCGGCTCCCGGTCGAGGCGACCCACATGCTGATCGCCGGCGCGATCGACTTCGTGGTGTTCATCGAGAAGCGGAACGACTATGCCCGCGGCGGCAGGCTGCGCCGGTTCGTCAGCAGCGTCAGGGAGGTCACCGGAATCGACGGCCGGGTGCTGTCGAGCGAGGTGTTCACGCCCGGCCCCGACGGCCGCGCGGTGCCGCGCGCGCCGATCTCCTGCCTGGCCGAGCTGGCCGAGCACGGCTACGACGCGCTGCGGGGGGCATGGTGAGCGGCGGCTACGCGTCGGACGCGCTGCTCGCGGTCCTGGTCGGGGCGGTGGCGGGGGGCGGGGCGTTCCTGCTCATCGTCGCGATCCGCGGGCTGACGCCCGGGCCGTCTGGCTCCGGCCGGCTGGGGCGCCTGGCCGGCGACGTGGTTGGCGTCCGCGGCGGGGTGGCCGGGGCGGCCGGACTCCTGACGCTCCTCGCCACCCGCTGGGTGGTGGCCGGGATCGGGATCGCCCTGCTGGCGTTCAGCTGGAACGGGCTCACCGGGGCCGGGGCGGAACGCCGCGCGCTGGCCCGGCTGGAGGGGCTGGCGACCTGGACCGAGTCGCTGCGGGACACGATCGCCGGCGCGGTCGGCCTGGAGCAGGCGATCCCGGCCTCGATGCGGGTGGCCGCACCCTCGCTCGCCGAGCCGCTGGCCCGGCTGGTCGACCGGCTGCACACGCGGATGCCGATGCCGGACGCGCTGCGCAGGTTCGCCGACGATCTCGACGACCCTGGCGCGGACCTGATCATCGCGGGCCTGATCATCAACTCCCGGCTGCGCGGTCCCGGGCTGCGAGACCTGCTGAGTTCTCTCTCCCAGTCGGTGCGCGAGGAGCTCGACGCACGCCGCCGGGTCAACGCCGATCGCCGGTCCACCCGGCGCAGCGTGCAGATCGTGGTGCTGGTATCGGTCGGCCTGGCCGTGGCCCTGGCCCTGCTCGATCACAGGTTCCTCGCCCCCTACGACGGGGTCGTGGGGCAACTTGTCCTGGTCATCGTCGTTGCGGTCTACGCCGCGGGGATCTTGTGGCTGCGCAGGCTGGCCCGGTTCCGGGTGCCGCAGCGGCTGCTGGCCGGCCCGGCGCAGCCGGTCGCCCCGGCCGCGCTGGCGCAGCCGACCGCCCCGGGACCAGGAGGCCAGCCGTGATCATGCAGTTCGTCGTCGGGGCCGTGCTCGGGCTGGGGCTGTTCCTGCTGGGGCTCGCCCTGATCCCGCAGCGGGCGGGGCTCGCCAGGCGGCTGGCCGCGTTCGACGCGGCCCGGTCCGCCGCCGCGCGCCCCGCGTACCGGGCCGTCGCCGGCGAGAGCGAGTTCAGTCGCCGGATCGGGAGCGCGCTGGCGAGGTTCTGCGCCGAGCAGGGCTGGGAGTTCCGGTCGCTGCGCTCCAGCCTCTCGCTGGTCGGCAAGTCGTTCGAGAACTACCTCGCCACCAAGATCCTGCTCGCGGTGTTCGGGTTTATCTTCGCGCCGTTGCTGCTCGTTGTGGCAGCTGCGGCCGGCTTCAAGATCCCGTTTGTCATCCCGGTATGGGTCGGGCTGGTCATGGCCCTCGTCTTCTTCGTGCTGCCCGACCTGGAGCTCCGGCAGAAGGTCGCGCAGCGTCGGCGTGATTTCCGGCATGCCGTGGGCGCGTTCCTCGACCTGGTCGCCATGAACCTGTCCGGCGGCCGGGGCGTCCCCGAGGCGCTGATGGCCGCGAGCGAGATCGGGAGCGGCTGGGCCATGTGGCGGATCAGGGACGCGCTGATCAACGCCAGGATCACGGGCCAGACCCCGTGGCAGGCGCTAGGCGCGCTCGGCGAAGAGGTCAAGGTCGACGAGCTCCGCGACCTGGCGGCCGCGCTGAGCCTGGTCGCCGAGGACGGCGCCAAGGTGCGCGAGTCGCTGTCGACCCGCGCCGCGAGCCTGCGTCGCCGCGAGCTGGCCGACCTGCAGGGCGAGGCGGGCGAGCGGTCGCAGTCGATGCTGGTCGCGCAGATGCTGCTCTGCGCGGCGTTCCTGATTTTCCTCGTCTATCCCGCGGTGCGGGTAATGCTCGGATTCTGAGTGAAAGGAAGAGCAATGCTGATCCAGCAGGCACAGTTCGTGCGTGCGGTCCTGGGCGACCGGATCGCCCGGTTCCGGGAGGCACGCAGGCACCGCGATGCCGGCGCCTCGGCGATCGAGCTGGCGATCATAACCGCGGTCGTCGTCGGCCTGGCGGTGCTGGTCCTGGTCATCGTCACCAACGTCGTCCAGACCCGCGCCAACCAGATCAACACCAACAACGGCGGCATTCCCTGATGGTCGATCGCCGTCCTGCGCGCATGCACGGGCGCCGCATCCAGCGACGTCGAGTGCGGGACCGCGGGACGAGCGCCATCGAACTGGCGATCCTGGCCCCGATGCTGCTCGCGCTGATCTGGCTGGCTATCCAGTATGCGCTGTACTTCCAGGGCCGCCAGGTGGCGCTGGCAGCCGCGCAGATAGGCGCGCGGGTAGCCAGGGAAGAGGCGGCCACGGTGCCGACCTGGCAGACGGACGCCGTGCGTCAGGCGGAGAAGTACTACAACGGCCTGGGCACCAAGGTCCTGGGCAACGGCATCCAGGCCACGGCCACGAGCAACGGCAACGACGTGCAGGTCACCGTGTTCGGGCAGGCGGCGTCGATCCTGTTCGGGCTGCCGCTGAAAATTACCGAGACCGCGGGCGGGCCGATCGAGTGCTTCCGGCCCGACCTGAACGGCGGGCAGACGTGCAACTGACGCGGCGGGCCGAGCGCGGCTCGCTGACGGTGGAGTTCGTCCTGCTCGCGCCGCTGCTCATCGTCCTGATGCTGTTCCTTGTACTTGCCGGACGGGTCATAGAGGGCCACGGCCAGGTGGACGGCGCGGCCAGGGACGCCGCCCGGGCCGCCTCGCTCGCGCGCAGCCCCGGCCAGGCCGATGCCGATGCCAGGGCGGCCGTGAACGCCGACATCAACGGCTGGTGCCAGGACGTCACCGTGGACGGGTTCACTCCGGGCAGCACGGCGGTGACCGTCTCACTGCGCTGCTCGCTCAACCTGTCGTTCCTTGGCGTCGGCACCGTGACGATCAACGGCTACGCGGTCGCCCCGCTGGACCAGTTCGTGGCCAGGACGTTCTGACGGAGCCAGACGTGCGCATTCACCCGACCCGGGCCGTCGCCGACCGCGGCTCGCTCACGATATTCGTGGTGTTCTTCGCGATCACCGCGCTGGCGCTGGCCTGGCTGCTTGTCGATCTCGGCAACGCGATTAACGCGCAAGAACGGGCGGCGGACCTGGCCCAGCAGGCGGCCCGTGCCGCGGCTGACACCATTGACGCGAACGCGCTGCGAAACGGTCAGGTGGCAATCGATACCGCGCAGGCCTGTAACAACGCCGAGAATGTCATTCAGCACTATGACCAGATTAGCGGGGTTCAAGCGGCCATGATTCAGCCTTTCTGCACGTTCCAGGGCCCGCGGCAGGTCACCGTGTACGTCTCCGTCACCACGACTCCGATCATCGCTTTCGGTGGTTTCACAATGAAGGCACACGAGAGCGCGTGCGCAGAGTTCGGGATTACTCAAGGGGTGGGCTGCTGATGGCGCCTCCGATTCCTGGTTTGCGGCGGCCCGTGACCGTGCGCCGCCGGTCGGCCGGAGATGTGCTGGCCGGTCTGCTGGCCGTGATCGTGCTGGTCGCGCTGACCGTCGGCGTGCCGCTCGGGCTGGTCACCGTGTTCGGGCTGCCGGTGCCGCACTCGAGGCCGGCCCTCTCGCTGCTCACCCACCAGCTCGACTCCCTCGCGATCATCAAGATCCTCACGGTCGTGATCTGGCTGGCCTGGCTGCAACTGGTCTGGTGCGTGCTCGCCGAGATCAGGGCCGCGGTCCGCAACGCGGGTATGCCCGCCAAGGTCCCCCTGGCCGGCGGCACCCAGGCGGTCGCGCACCGGCTGGTCACCGCGGCCCTGCTGCTGTTCACGGCCACGGCTGCGCTGTCGCCCGCGTTCGGCCACCACGCCCCGCCACGGCCCGCGGCCCCGGTCACCGCGACCGCGCACGCCCGCATCGCGCAGCAGCCCGGGTTGTCCGGCGGCCCGGCCGCCGCCACCGACGCGGTCGGCGCCGAGGCTCTGTCGGCCCACCAGCCGGGGGTGCACAAGATCTACCTGGTGAAGCCGCCGGTCGGCCGCTACCACGAGAGCCTGTGGGAGATCGCGGAGAACCACCTCGGCGACGGGCGTCGTTATCACGAGATCTTCGAGCTGAACAAGGACCGGGTGCAGCCCGACGGCACCAGGCTCACGATCGCCAGCCTGATCAGGCCGGGCTGGGTGCTGCGCATGCCGGCCGACGCCCACGGCCCGGGCATCGAGACCGTGCGGAGCACGGGTGATCTCGTGGATGGCACGTCGGTGGGCGCCAACGCGACGGCGGGCCACGCCGAGGGACGCCAGCAGGGCGGCCTCGCCGGGATCGCGCGGCATGACGCGACCGCGGCCGTCCGCCAGGTCCAGACGGCGTTCTCGCGGTACCCCTACGAGCTCTCGTCCGCGTCGCTGCTGGCCGCTGGCGTGCTCGCGGCGCTGGGCCGCCGCCGCCGCGAGCAGCTGTGGCGGCGCGCGTTCGGCCGCCGCGTGGCCGCGCCGTCGCCGGACGCCGCGCTCGCCGAGGCCGCGCTGCGGCTCGGTGCCGCAGAGCCATCGGCCAGGCTGCTCGACAACGCGCTGCGGCAGCTGTCCAGCGCCCTCGACGACGCGGGCGCGACGCTGCCGAACGTCTTCGCCGCCCGCCTCGGACCCGGCAACCTGGACCTCTGGGTGGCGGCGGACCCGAACCCGCCGTCGCCGTGGCTGGCGAGCGCCGACGGCCAGGTGTGGCGGCTGCCGCGGGACGCCGCGGACGGCGCGAGCCTCCAGGAGCCGGGCAGCGTCGCGCTCGCGCCGTTCCCCGGGCTGGTCTCCATCGGCACCGACGACAGCGGGCGCGTCCTGGTGGACCTGGAGGCCGCGCAAGGCCTGATCGCGGTCACCGGGCCCCCGGCAGTGGTGCAGGCGGCGCTGGCCGCGATCGCGGTCGAGCTCGCCACCAACCTCTGGTCGGACCGCATGCAGGTCATCCTGGTCGGGTTCGGCGAGGAGCTGGTGACGCTCGCCCCCGACCGGGTGCGCGCGGTCAGCACCCTCGGCGAGGCGCTGCCGGACCTGGAGGCGCGCGCTGCCGAGGCGGAGGCCGCCCTGGCCGCCGCCGGGGTCGGCTCGGTTCTCACCGGGCGCTGCCGCGGCGTCAGCGCCGCAGCCTGGATGCCCCAGTACCTGATCATGGCCGAGCCGCCGTCCGCCCCGGAGCGGGAGCGGCTGCTCGCGCTGGCCCGCGTTGGCCACCGGACGGCCGCGGGCTACGTCGTGGCCGGTGACCTGCCGGAGGCGACCTGGACGTGGGAGGTGACCGCCGAGGGGCGGCTGCGGGCCGGGCTGCTCGGCTTCGACGTCCAGGCGCAGCTGCTTCCCCCGCAGCAGTACGGGGCGGTCGTGGAGCTGTTCCGCACCGCCGACGATCCGGTGGGCGTGCCCGCGCGCACCCCGCCCGCCGACGCGGCGCCCGCCGCGCAGCTGCTGCCGGGCACGACGATGCCGGTGCAGGTCTCGATACTGGGCCCGGTGTCGGTCGTCGCGCCGGGCGTGATCGGGGCCGAACGGCTGGCGTTGGCCACCGAGATCGTCGTCTACCTGGCCGCGAACCCGGCCGGGGTGCACCCGAACGTGCTCACCGGGGCGATCTGGCCGCGGGGCGTCACCCCCGAGGTCCGGGACGCCACCCTCTCCCGGGTGGCGGACTGGCTCGGGTCCGACGGCGCGGGCCGCCCCTGCCTGCTCACCGACGGTGCAGGGCGGATGCGGCTCGGCCCGGAGGCCCGGGTGGACTGGAACGTGTTCCGGGCGCTGGTCGCGCGCGCCGCGCAGGACTCGGTCCGGGGCGGGAACACCGAGGTCGGGCACCTGGACCGGGCGCTGGACGAGGTCCGCGGCCCGCTGCTCGACGGCCGCGGCCCGGGCCGCTACGCGTGGCTCGCGACCAGCGGCCTGGAAAACGAGGCCAACGCGCTGGTCGCCGACGCTGCGCACCGGCTGTCCGGGCTGCGCCGGGCCGCCGGTGATGCCGCCGGCGCGATGGATGCCGCCCGGGCGGGCCTGCGGCTCGCGTTCGACGACGAGATGCTCTGGCGTGACGTGCTGCTCGCCGCCGACGCGACCGGTGACGACCGCACGCTCCGGTCCGTGGTCGACGAGGTCTCGGCGCGGGCCGCGCTGGACCAGGTGCTGCCCCGGATGGCCCCCGAGACCGAGGCCCTCATCGACGAGCTCCTGCCCTCCTGGCGCTCCTCGGTGGCCTGAGTCCTTCGAAACCACATGCCGAAACTGCTGTAATCGCAGCAGTTTCCGCACGCGCTTCTTACCTCATGTTGATCACGCTGGAAAGGCATTAGCTTCTTCTGTCCGATGATCTTGAGAAGCCAGCGGCGGCGGCCCGCCAGGGCCGGCGAGCCAGGCGTCGATGCCGGCGAGGAGGCGCGACCTGACCTCGGGCGGGGCGACCGAGCCGCGGACCGACATGCGGGCCAGCTCGGCGAGCTCGGCGTCGGACAGGGCGTGCGCCTGGCGGGCGAGCCGGTACTGGGCGGTGAGCCGCTGGCCGAACAGCAGCGGGTCGTCGGCGCCGAGCGCCACGGGGATCCCGGCCTCCAGCAGCGTCCGGAGCGGGACGTCGGCCGGGGTGGCGGCGACGCCCAGCGCCACGTTCGACGCGGGGCACACCTCGAGCGTGACGTGTGCCGCGGCGATCCGCTCGGTCAGCGGCCCGTCGCCCGCCGCCGAGACCCCGTGGCCGATGCGGTCCGCGTGCAGCTCGTCCAGGCAGGCCCGGACGCTGGCCGGGCCGGCCAGCTCCCCGCCGTGCGGGACCGCGATCAGCCCGGCGCGGGCGGCGATCCGGAACGCCGGGGCGAAGTCGGCCGCTGCCCCGCGGCGCTCGTCGCTGGACAGCCCGAACCCGACGACGCCGCGCCCGGCGTGCGCGGCGGCCAGCCGGGCCAGGGTGCGCGCGTCGAGCGGGTGCCTGGTGCGGTTCGCCGCGATGATCACGCCGATGCCGACGCCGGTGGCCGCTGTGGCGGCCGCGGCGGCGTCCAGCACCAGCTCCACCACGGGCGTCAGGCCGCCGAGCCTGGCCGCGTAGCCCGACGGGTCGACCTGGATCTCCAGCCAGCCCGACCGCTCGTCTCGCTCGTCCTGGGCGGCCTCGAGGATCAGCCGGCGAACGTCGGCCTCGGTCCTGATCACCGACCGGGCGATGTCGTAGAGCCGCTGGAACCGGAACCAGCCGCGCTCGTCGGTCCCGCTCAGCTGCGGGGGCCAGTCGGCGACCAGGGCCTCGGGCAGGTGGACCCGGTGCTCGCGGGCGAGGTCGACCAGCGTCGAGTGGCGCATCGACCCGGTGAAATGCAGGTGCAGGTGCGCCTTCGGCAGCTCGGCGAGGCGGCGCGCCACGAGTCGGCTGGCCGGCCCGACCCTAACGGGCCTGGCCGAGCAGCTTGCCGATCCGGCTGATGCCCTCCTCCAGGTCGGCGTCGCCGAGCGCGCAGGAGAGCCGGAAGTAGCCGGGCGTCCCGAACGCCTCGCCGGGTACCACGGCCACGTCGGCCTCCTCGAGCAGCAGCTCGGCCAGCTCGGTGCTGCTGGCGGGCCTGCGCCCGGCGATCTCCCGCCCGAGGACCCCCTTGACCGAGGGGTAGCAGTAGAACGCGCCCTCGGGGAGCGGGCAGACCACGCCGGGAATCTCGTTGAGCATCGCGGTCATCTGCCGTCGGCGGCGGTCGAACGCGTCCCGCATCCGGGCCACCGCGGACAGGTCGCCGGAGACCGCCGCGAGCGCGGCGGCCTGGGCCACGTTGCAGACGTTGGAGGTCATGTGCGACTGCAGGTCCGCGGCGGCCCTGGCCACGTCGGGCGGGCCGATGAGCCAGCCGACCCGCCAGCCGGTCATCGCGTAGGTCTTGGCGACCCCGTTCAGCACCACGCACCGGTCCGCGATCCCGGGCGCGGCCACGGGGATCGAGGAGAACCGCGCGTCGCCGTAGACCAGGTGCTCGTAGATCTCGTCGGTGACCACCCACAGGCCCGTGTCGGCGGCCCAGCGGCCGATCTCGGCGACCAGCTCGGGCGGGTACACCGCGCCGGTCGGGTTCGACGGCGAGACGAACAGCAGCACCTTGGTGGCCTCGGTGCGGCGGGCCTCGAGATCCGCCACCGAGGTGAGGTAACCCGAGGTCTCGTCGGTCATGACCGTGACCGGCGTCCCGCCCGCCAGCGCTATCGCCTCCGGGTAGGTGGTCCAGTACGGCGTGGGCAGCAGCACCTCGTCGCCGGGGTCGAGCAGCGTGGCGAACGCCTCGTAGACCGCGTGCTTGCCGCCCGCGGTCACGATCACCTGGCTGGCCGCGACCTCGTAGCCGGAGTCGCGCCTGGTCTTCGCCGCGATCGCCGCCCGCAGCTCGGGCAGGCCGGGCGCGGGGGAGTACTTGTGGAACCTCGGCTCGGCGCAGGCCCGCTGCGCGGCCTCGACGATGTAGTCAGGGGTCGGGAAGTCGGGCTCGCCGGCGCCGAACGCGATGACCGGCCTGCCCGCGGCCTTGAGCGCGCGCGCCTTCGCGTCCACGGCCAGCGTGGCCGACTCGGTGATCGCTCCGATCCTGGTCGAGATCCTGTGCGCAGAGGAAGCCATGCCGTCCATAGTGGCATCTCGCCCCGGGCGGCCGCGCGCAGGTTATGGTGGCCGTCGGCGTCCGGGGGGAATGATCGACAGGATCGCGCTGTTTGCTCACATGCAGGCAGCCACGCTAGTTACGGCTGCGGTTCGACGGCGGGGGCCCCGGCAACGTACACTTCAGCAACTGGTGGCGGTCCACCAGGTGGCTGGTGC
>Ga0070698_100004642_pt1 | contig 15103 bp, 14 predicted proteins | sample KBSK1502metaG_FD_65477 | JGI IMG/M metagenome (GOLD analysis project Ga0070698, IMG submission 65477) | Corn, switchgrass and miscanthus rhizosphere microbial communities from Kellogg Biological Station, Michigan, USA - KBS K1-50-2 metaG | ecosystem: Host-associated > Plants > Roots >...
ACGGCCGCTGCTCCCGGCTCGAGCCGTGGAAGATCTGCCAGGTGAGCAGGAGCTGCGGAGCGGAGAGAAGCGCGGCGAGGAGAAGCCCTCCCGCGAGCCCACCGAGCCGCGGGCGGACGAGCCCACGGGGGGAAGCGGCCACGACGCGCGCGGCCGCGAGAAGGAAGGTGAGGAGAGCGATGACCGGCTCGCCGGCGAGGATCTCGAGCGCGCCCGAGAGCCCGAGCCCCACTGCCCCCCGCTTCCCCGAGTCACGCCGGGCGAGCCGGGCCGCGGAAGCCAGGACCCATGGGGCCACCGCCAGGGCCATCCCGCTGTTGTAGAACTTCCACGTCGAGACGAAGACTCCCGAAAGCACGAACGCGTAGGCCGCCACGTCCGCGGGCGCGGAGTCGAGACCCTCGGCGCGCGCCCACCGCCGCGCGCCCACGAAGCCGAGAACGGCGGCGAGCGCGAAGTGCGCGCCGAATGCGACGGTCAGGGGCAGGACGAGAAACAGCAGCGTGTCGGGAAAGAACGTCCCGAAGTTGGGGTTGCCGGCCAGCGGCTGGCCGAAGGAAGCGTAAGGCTGCAGGAAAGGGAAGGTGCCCGCGCGCACCATCTCCACCGTCGCCCATTTGCCGGGCAGGTGCGTCATCGACGCGTCCTGATACGTGACGATGAGGACACCGGCGGCGAGGGGGAGAAGGGCGAGGGCAAAGACGCAGCGCAGGAGGACGAGCGTGCGCACGCTCATTCCGGGCGCGCGGGCGCGGCCACGACCTCCCGCCAGTAGTCGCGCGTGGCCCACACGAACAGCGCGATGTTGAACACCGCCACCACGCACGCCGCCAGCCGAATCGGGCCGCGGTAGCCGGGCACGCTCAGGCTGGCCGCGGCCACCGGATCGGCCCGCACCGCGGTGTCGAGCACCGCGCGGGTAAGGTCGAGGGCCTGGTTGAGGGCCGCGGTCAGGCTCACCCCCGCCCACAACGCCAGGCGGCGGCTCGAGCCGGCCGCGGACATGCCCAGCAGCGCCGCGGCGGGCACGAGATAGCGCTGGTGCACCTGCGTCGGCAGCATGAAGAAGCCGAAGAAGCTCAGCGCCGCGGCGGAGACGAGGACGGACGACGTCGGGCGCCGCGCGAGTCCCACGAGCAGCATCAACAGGTACGCGGCGAAGGCGGCGACGCCGGCCTCGCGAAACGTGACGGGGCCGACGAGCGGCCGCGAGTCGAGGCGCGCCTCGGGGGCGGGGATGCCGCGCACCGCGATGTCGAAGCGGTCGAGGAGGTACCAGCCGTTGTACGCCTCGGCCGTGCGCACCGGGTAATAGTCCACGGCGCCGGCATAGGCCCGCAACATGCGGCCGCCGGCGCCGGCCACCAGATACGGAAAGGCGAGAAGCGTGATGACAGCCAGGCCGGCCAGCGTCGCGAGCGCCAGGCGGGCGGCCCCGAAGCGCCTCCAGGTCCAGACGGCCAGCGCGGGCACGGCCACGATCGCGAGCAGCTTCGTGCCGAGGGCCACCCCCATCACCGCGCCGGCCGTCACCGGCCGCTCGTGGAGCAGCGCGACGACCGCCGCCATCACGAGCACCGCGAGGAGCGCGTCGAACTGTCCCCAGGCCGCCGCGTTCACGAAGAGCGGGAGCGAGAACGCCGCCAGGAGCGCGGCGGCGCGGGCCGCGGCTTCGCCGAACGGCCGGCGCAGGCCGAGCGCGCAGAGCGGCACCGCCGCGAGATACGCGAGCAGGTTGGGAAGCTTGAGGAGGACGATCGCGAGCGCGCCCGTCTCGGAGGCGTGCAGCGTCCGCCGGGCGGCCTCGACCAGCGTGAGCAGGTACGGGACGACCGGCGGGTAGTCGCAGTTGGTCTTGAAGTCGGTGAGGTAGATGTCCCATGCCCGTCGCCCGGCTGACGCCCGGGCCCACGTCAGGAAGCAGTCGACGACGTCGTAGTTGTGGTAGACGCGCGGTGCCACCAGAAGGCCCAGCGCCAGCATCGCGGCGGTCGCGACAACGAGCGCGCGGGGGGGGAGGCCGCCCCCCGGTTCCCGGGCCGTCGTGGTCTCCATCAAATCACTTTTCTGTTGCATTATCGGCCATTTAGTCCTAATGTATTCAAGTTTTTTCTAGAGTCGGGGGTGAACCCATGCCGCTACGATCGAGCCTCCCCAGCCTCCTGGCCGTGACGCTGTGGGCCTGTACGACGATCACCGAGGAGCAGCCGGGCCGGAGGAATCCGGTCCCGACCGGTCCCGGGCCCATACCTGTCATCGTCGTGCCGGTCCCGGTCCCGAACGCTCCGACGCCGACTCCGGCGGCCACGCCGACTCCCGATCCGGCCGCCACGCCGGCGCCGGCCCCCCCGCAGGGGCCCTCCGCCCAGAGCTGTCCGCTGCCCGCCGGGACGGGCGCGGGCACCGACTGCCCGTTCGTCAGCCCGAGCTTCCTCAAAGAGGTGGAGGCCGCGCTCACCGCGGTGGTTGCGGAGAACCCACAGTGGTTCGACCTCACGAAGACGCGGGGCGGCTGCGAGAACTGCTACCGCGTGCTGAGGCCCGACCAGTACGTCACGCGTGTCGCCGAGCTGATCACGAGGGACGGCATCTGCGGCCACTACGACGGTGAGGAGCTCGCGGTGAAGAACACCAACGCCTTCAACGACCAGTACGACATCTTCACCTCCGACGGGTACATTCGCCGGCAGTTCGGCTCGTACCGGTCGACGTGCCGGCCGGCGTGGTTTTGAGCTTCAGCGGCAGCCCGCGCCCCGGCATCTCTTGAGCACGGCGAGGCGGCTCGAGAGGGCGGCGATCGTCGCGGCCGGGGCGCTGGCGAAGGCGTTGTCGAGCTCGTACGGATCGGCCTGCATGTCGTAGAGCTCGCCGTTGCCGTCGTCGTATTCCACGTAGGCGAGCGTCGGCGTCCTCAGCTCCCGGAAGGCGGGAATGCCGCTCCGCTGGCGCGCGAAGTGCTCCACGAGAGCTTCCTTGCGCCAGGAGTCCGCGGCCGGCGGGCTCGAGCCGAGGAGCGGCACGAGAGACCGCCCGTCCACGTCCGGAGGAATGGGCGCCCCCGCCATCTCGGCGAAGGTCGGGGCGAAGTCCACGTTGCTCACCAGATGACTCAGCACGCGCCCGGCGGGAACACCGGGGCCCCGCACCACGAGCGGGACCAGGATCGACTCCTCGTAGGGAGAGTCCTTCCCGTGGGGGAAGCGGTGCTCTCCCATCTGGAAGCCGTTGTCGGAGGTGAAGAAGACGTACGTCTCCTCGAGCACGCCGGCCTGCTCGAGCGTCCCCAAGATGCGCTGGACCATCTCGTCCACCGCGAGCAGCGTCTGGAGCCGGTTGCGGTAGAGGCGGTCGAGCTTCTCGACCTCGCGCGGGCCGAGCGGGTCCATCTCGCGAACCCACTGCGGCTTGTCGCTCACGTCGCTCTCGTTGAAGGACGGCACGCGGGGCGCGAACACGTCCGGGTACGCGGAGGCGTGGCGCGGCGCGGGGATGGCGGAGGTGTGGGGCGCGCTGGGGGCCAGGTAGAGAAGGAAGGGCTTCTCGCGGTCGCGGACCGCGTCGCGCAGGAAGTCCGTGGCGCGGCGCGCGAGCACGTCGGTCTCGTAATCGTCGGGCCCGTCGCCGAACGAGACCCGCTGCCCGTTCAGATTGACGCCGTAGTTGTAGTACGTGTCCGAGGTCAGCTCGCTGTCGATCCCGAACCATTCGTCCCAGCCCGGAGGCACGTAGTTGGGATCGCCGCCGGAGGGATAGCCGTTCAGGTACTTGCCGACCATGGCCGTCCGGTAGCCCTTGTCCTTCAGCCAGGTGGCCAGCGTCGAGCGCTCCTCCCCCGCGTCGTGGAAACCCTCGAAACCGCCGTCGGGCGGCCCGTTGAAGAGCACGCCGTGGTTGTGCGCGTACTTGCCGGTGAAGATCGACGCGCGCGACGGGCAGCACACGGGGACGCTGACGTAGGCGGACGCGAAGGTGACGCCGCGGTCGGCGATGATGCTCTTCACCAGCGGCATGAACGCGAAGGAGCGGGCGTCGAGGTCGTCCGTGACGATGAAGACGATGTTCGGAGCGCGCTTGGGCTTGATGGGAGCGGTCGGCCCCGTGATGCCCGGAGACGAACCTCCGCCGCAGGCCCCGGCAAAGAGCGCGAGGCCCAGGGTCCCCGTGGCGAGACGCATGTCGACCCTCACGTGGCCCGGAATCGCCGCTCGGTGCTCGAGCCGCCGGGCCGGCACGCACGGTCAAGTGAGGAGGGAGCCGATCTGGAATCTAGCAGATTTCATCGTCGGGCGGAGGGCCCACCGACCGTTTACACTTTACCTTGCATGAATAGGCAGTTAGAGTTACGATCTTCAAGGAGCTTCTAGCTGTTTCCGGGGGTCTCTGATGTGGTTTCGTGCCCTCCGCGTTTCGGCCGTCGCCGTCCTGCTCGTGGCCTGCACGACGATCAGGGAGGACATGCCGCAGCCCACCCACCCCGATGCGGGGCCGACGACGACGCTGCCCGTGGTCGTGGTGCCGGTCCCGGTGCCCACGCCCCAGGCGCCGGCCCCCGCGCCCGGTCCGACCGCCAGCCCGGGCGACCCGCAAGCGACCCCGCCTCCTCCGTCCGGCCAGGGTTGCGGCGTGGGGCCCGGCAACGGGAGCGGTGAGGGCTGCCCTCGCCTGGAGCCGTCGTTCCTCAGCGAAGTCGAGAGCGCGATGGACCAGCTCGTGCGCCAGGAGCCGCAGATCTTCAACCTCAACCGGACCTCGAAGGGCTGCCCGAACTGCTACCAGGTCGTCAACGCCGACCGCTACGTTCAGCGCATGGCGGAGCTGATGAGCCAGCGCGGGCTCTGCGGCCTCTACGACGGCGAGGAGCTGGCCGTGAAGAGGACCAACGCCTTCAACGACCAGTACGATATCTTCACCTCGGATGGCTTCATGCGGCGCCAGCTCGGGTCCTATCGCTCCACCTGCACCCCCGCCTGGTTCTGAGGCGGTCCGCGGCGGCGGCGGCGGGTCCCCCGCCGGCTGGAGGCTCCTTCGGGCGGGCGCGCTGTATCTCGCCCTGACCTTCGTCCTCACGTATCCGCTCGCGCTGCGCCTGCGGATCATGGACGCGGGCGACTCGGCGTTCTTCGCGTGGGTGATGGCGTGGGAGGCCCATGCGCTGAAGACCGATCCGGCCCAGCTCCCGCACGGCAACATGTTCCATCCCCTGCGCTACACCCTCGGGATGGACGAGCCCGTGTTCGGTACCACCCTCCTCGTCCTGCCGGTCTTCCTCTTCACCGAAGACGCCGTGCTCGTCCTCAACCTCGCCCGACTCCTGACCTTCGTGCTGTCCGCTCTCACCGCATACCTGCTGGCCCGGAGCCTCGGCGCCGCGGAGCTGCCGTCGCTCATCGCCGGCGCCGCCTTCACCTTCTCGCCGATTCGCACCGACCAGATCGCGCACCTCAGCACGCTGGGCACGCAGTACCTGCCCCTCGTCCTGCTGTTCCTGTTCCGGTTCTTCCGCCTCGGCACGGCGAGGGACGCGCTTCTGGCCGCGCTCTTCTTCGTCCTCGAGGCGTATGCCTGCGGCTATCACGGGGTGATCGGCCTCCTCGTGCTGCCGGTGGCGGTGGTCCCGCTCCTGTGGGGTCGCGGGGGCCGGCTGCCGGTCGCTCTCCTTGCCGCCGCCGCGGCCGCGATCGGACTGCTCCCCCTCTACCTGCTGCACCACGCGGCGCTCACCCCCCTGCACTACACGCGAGGGCCGGCGGAGACGGCGCAGTTCTCGGCCGCCGTCGAGTCGTTCCTCGCCACCAGCTCGTGGAACCGCGTGTGGGGCGAGCTGACGGCGGCGTTTCGCACCACGTACTCGAACAACCTCTTTCCCGGCCTGGTGCTGCCCGCGTCCGTGCTGGCGGGCGCGGTGCTGTCGCGCCGCGAAGGCCGGCGGCCCTCACGCGAGGCGCTCGCTCTGGCGCTGCTCGCCGTGGCCGCGGCGGCGGTGGCCCTCGGGCCCGAGGTGCGCTTCTTCGGCCGCGACCTCGGCCCCGGCCCCTTCGCGCTCGCCCGGCTCGTGCCGGTCTTCCGGATGATCCGGGTGCCGAGCCGCGCGGGCGCGTTCATCGCCCTCGCCCTCGCGATGCTGGCCGCCATGGCCTGGACGCGCGGGCGTGATCGGCCCGGCCGCCTGCTCCTCATCGGCGCGGCCGCGCTCGCGGAGACGGTGATCGCCCCCATCCCGATGCCCGCCTGGGCGCAGGTGGTGGATTCCCGGCGGCCGCCGCCGCCCGTCTACGGGTGGCTCGCCGCCCAGCCGGGGGCGCCGGTGGTGGCCGAGCTGCCGATCGAGGGTATCGAGGGCATCCTCACGCGGCCCGCCTTCCACGAGAGCATCTATCTCGTATACTCCACGCTTCACTGGAAGCGCCTCGTGAACGGCTACGCCGGCATCGAGCCCGCGCCCTATCTCGAGCTGCGTGAGGCCGTCCGGCACTTCCCGTCCGCGGCGGCGATCGACGCGCTGCGCCGCCGTGACGTGCGCTTCGTCGTGCTTCACCGCGCGGGCTACGGCCCCCTCAAATGGGCGCGGATCGAGCGCGACCTGCCCGTGTCCTCCGCCGCGCTGCGCGAGGTCACCCGCTTCGACGGCGACACAGTGTACGAGCTGATGCGATGACGAACGGCGGGGCCGGCCGCCGGCTGGCCCTGGCCTCGGTGCTCGGCGCGAGCGTCCTGCTCGATGCGTGGGGCCTCGGCTGGGGGCTCGCCGGCGAGTACAGCTGGGCGCCGGACGAGCTGCTCCCTTCCGCCGTGCGCACGGGGCTCGAGCAGCATTTCTCCCACGGCTGGCACGAGAAGTACGGTCCGTTCCACTACGCGGTGCTGGCCGCGGCCTACGAGCCGGTCTTCGTCGCGCGGCGCCTCGGCCTCGTTCGCGCGGAGGGCTCCGGGCTCGACCGCATCCTCGCCCTCGTCGGCCGCATCGTGAGCCTGCTGATGGCGACGGGCACCGTGTGGCTCGTGGCCCGCCTCGGCCGCGAGCTGGGCGACGAGTGGGCGGGGATCCTCGCCGCGGCCTTCGTCGCGTTCGACGCCCCGTTCGTCTACTACGCCAAGACGGCCAACCTCGACGGGCCCTATCTCTTCTGGTTCGCGCTCTCCCTCCTCTTCTATGCGCGGCTCCTGGACCGCCACCGCCTGCGCGACTACCTGCTCTTCGCCGCGAGCGCCGCCGCCGCGGTGGCGACGAAGGACCAGGCCTACGGGCTCTACGTCCTCACGGTCCCGGCGGTGGTGGCCGCGCTCCACGCCCACCGCCGCGCCGGGGGCGACCGCCGGCTGCTCGCGACGCTCACCGACGCACGCCTCGTCATCGCCGCGGGGACGGGCCTCGTCGTCCTCCTCGTCCTCGACAACGTGGTCTTCAACCCGGAGGGGTTCCTCGCCCACCTGCGCGTGATCGCGGGCCCGGCCAGCCATCCCTACCGGATGTTCACGAACGACCTCTCCGGCCACCTGGCCCTGCTGCGGCAGACCCTGCGCCATCTCCTCTTCGCCATGGGCCCTCCCGCGTTCCTCGTCTGCGCCGCCGGAGTGGCGGCGGCGCTCGCCCGGCCCGGTGAGCACATGCGCTGGCTCCACCTCCTCGTGCCCGCCGTCTCCTACGTGGCGACGTTCCTGCACGTCGTGCTGTACGGGTACGACCGTTTCGTGCTGCCGCTGTGCCTGGTGCTGGCGCTCTTCGGCGGCCGGCTTCTCGCGCGCGGGCTGCGGTCGGGTCCCCCGCTGCGCACGGCGGCCGCGGTGCTGGCCGCGGCCGTCTTCTCTTATTCGCTGCTGTACGCGGCCTCGGTCGACCACCTCCTCACCCATGATTCGCGCTACGCGGTCGAACGCTGGCTGGCTCGCAACGTCCCGCCGGGAGCGCTGGTGGCGGCGGTGGGCCCCCTCGAGTACCTTCCCCGGCTCGAGGGCCTGCATTGGCGGAGGCTGGGGCCCTCGGTGGCCCGCCTCGTCCAGGTGCACCCCGACTACGTGACGGTGAACGCGGACTACGCCGCTCGCGCCGACCCGGGCACCGGCGAACGCGCGCTGTACGACGCGCTGTTCGCCGGCCGTCTCGGCTATCGGCTCGCGCTGCGCGAGCGGACGCCGCCGGGCTGGTCGCTGATCGACCCCGCCTCGCTGGGGCGGGAGGGTCCCGACCGCATCTTCTCGAACCTCGACAAGGTGGACCCGGAGATCTGCGTCTTCATGGCGACACGATGAGGCTGGTGGCGCTCGCGTCGAAGATGAAGCCGGGCGCTTCCCGGCGCGCCGGGCTTCACTTGCGCGCCCCCGACGCCTTCTGCGTATAATTCCAGGTCCGGGCCGTTTGACCTGGAGACCCCCATGCCCAGCGCCCTCCCGAGCAGCGGCTTCCTCACCGCCTACGCGGCCGTCCTCGCCTTCCTGGTGGTCGTGATCGCCTTCCTCGTCGTGAACCTGCTGGTGTGGAAGGTCATACGTCCTTCGCGCTTCAGCGAGGAGAAGCTCACCACGTACGAATGCGGGGAGAATCCCACCGGGTCGGCCTGGATCCAGTTCAACATCCGCTTCTACGTCTTCGCCCTCATCTTCATCATCTTCGACGTGGAGGCGGTGTTCTTGCTGCCCTGGGCGGTGGTGTTCCGCCAGCTCGGCGGGCTCGCCTTCGCCGAGGGCCTGGTGTTCATCGCCATCCTGGCGGTGGCGCTCGCCTACGTATGGAGCAAGGGGGACCTCGAATGGGTCCGCGCCGAGGACAGGGGCTAGGCCGATGACGGAAATTGGCGGGATCATCCAGAACCGGTTCGGCGACAACCTGGCCTTCACCACCGTCGACAACGTGGTGAACTGGGCCCGCAAGTCCAGCCTGTGGCCGATGACGTTCGGTCTCGCCTGCTGCGCCATAGAGATGATGGCCACCGGCGGGACGCGCTACGACTGGAACCGCTTCGGCATGATCCCCCGGGGCACGCCGCGGCAGAGCGACCTCATGATCGTCGCGGGCACCGTCACGCTGAAGATGGCCACGCGGCTCAAGCGGCTCTACGAGCAGATGCCGGAGCCCAAGTACGTGATCTCCATGGGCTCCTGCGCGAACAACGGGGGGCCTTACTGGAAGCACGGATACCACGTGCTGAAGGGCGTCGACGAGGTGGTGCCGGTGGACGTCTACGTTCCCGGCTGCCCGCCGCGCCCCGAGGCGCTGCTCTACGGCGTGATGAAGCTGCAGGAGAAGATCCAGGAGGACCGGGTCCTGCGCCGCCGCGGGGAGACGCTGGGCAGTCTGGCGGGGGCGAGCATGGCCCCCGAGGCGAGCAAGTAGTTGGACGCTTCCTCGATCCATGGCCGGCTGAAGGACCGCTTCGGCGAGAAGATCGTGGCCTTCCAGAGCGAGACCCTCCAGCCCTGGGCCGTGGTCGCTCCCGATGCGATCGCGGACGTGGCCGCCTTCGCCAAGTCCGACCCCGCGCTGGCCTTCGACAACCTCCTCTGCCTCTCCGCGGTCGATTACCCGAAGGAAGACCCGCCGCGGATGGAGGTCGTGTACCACCTCTTCTCCTACGAGCATCGCCACGTCTTCGTGCTGAAGGTGCACGTGCCGCGGGAGGGCGCGCACGTGCCCACCGTCGAGGGGACGTGGGCGGTGGCGAACTGGCACGAGCGAGAGGCCTACGACCTCTTCGGGATCGTCTTCGACGGCCACAGCGACCTGCGGCGGATCCTCCTGCCCGACGACTGGATCGGCCATCCCCTGCGCAAGGACTGGGTGGATCCCGACTTCTACAACGGCATGCACGTCAAGCCGACGCAGCAGATGGCCGAGCGCGCCATGGCCGGCGAGAAGATCGGCGTGGGGCCGTTCGACTTCACGCCCCCCAACCGGCACGTCGAAGAATGAGCACCGATCTCCAGGGCGGCGGGTACGGCTGGCGGGTCGACGACATCGACACCGACGAGATGATCCTCAACATGGGGCCCCAGCACCCCTCGACCCACGGGGTGCTGCGGATCGAGCTGCGCACCGACGGCGAGATCGTCCGCGCGGCCCGTCCCCACATCGGGTACCTCCACCGCTGCTTCGAGAAGCACGCCGAGAGCGTCGACTACCCGGGCGTCATCCCCTACACCGACCGCATGGACTACGTCGCCTCCATGGGCAACTCGCTCGGCTACGCGCTCGCCGTCGAGAAGCTGATGGGGATCGAGGTGAGCCCGTACGTCCAGACGATCCGCGTGATCATGGCCGAGCTGCAGCGCATCGCCTCGCATTGCATCGCGGTGGGCACGTACGGCATGGACATCGGGGCCTTCACCCCGTTCCTGCACCTGCTGCGGGACCGCGAGAAGATCCTCGACCTGTTCGAGTGGACGTGCGGCGCGCGCCTCCTCTACAACTACAACTGGGTGGGCGGGGTCAGCCACGACGTGCCCGACGGGTTCGTGAAGGCGTGCCGCCAGTTCCTGCGCGAGTTCGACGCCGTCACGTACCCCGAGATGATCGACCTCCTCATCAAGAACAAGATCTTCATCAAGCGGACGGCCAACATCGGCGTGTGCGCGCCCGAGCTCGCCGTTTCGTACGACCTCACCGGCCCCAACCTGCGCGGCAGCGGGCCGCCGCGGGACCTGCGCCGGGACGAGCCCTACATCGGCTACGAGAACTACGAGTTCGACGTGGTCGTGGGCGAGGGCCGGTTCGGGCCGCGGGGAAGCTGCTTCGACCGCAACTGGGTGCGCGCGCTCGAGATGAAGGAGAGCGCGAAGATCCTGCACCAGGCGGTGGACCGGATCGAGAAGATGGAGCGCGCCGACGTGCACGAGAAGGTGCCCAAGCGCGTCAAGCCGGCCAAGGGCGAGGTCTACGCGCGCTCGGAGGCGCCGCGCGGCCAGCTCGGGTACTACATCGTGGCGGACGGGACCGGGGTCAATCCGTACCGCGTGAAGGTGAAGAGCCCCTGCTTCACGGCCATGAGCATCTTCCACGTGCTGGCGAGGGGCATGATGATCGCGGACATAATCGCGCTCATCGGCAGCCTGGACGTCGTCCTCGGGGAGATCGACCGCTAGCGATGGATCTGGTCTTCGGCGTTCTGCCGTCCGGTCTCCCCTACTGGCTTCGAGTGGGGCTGGCGGGCGCGGTGTGCGCGGTCATCCTCATCACCCTCGTGGCCCTGGGGCCCATCGCCTACGTGTACGTGGAGACGAAGATCGCGGGGTTCATGCAGGACCGCATCGGTCCCAAGCGGGTCGGTCCCCATGGCCTCCTCCAGACGATCGCCGACGCGCTGAAGCTGATGTTCAAGGAGGCGATCTACCCGGCGGGCGCGGACAAGATGCTGTTCATCCTCGCTCCCTGCCTGGTGGTCGTGGGCGCGTTCCTGTCCTTCGTCGTCCTGCCCTTCGGCTCCCGCCTGCAGGCGGTGGACCTCAACGTGGGGCTGTTCTACGTGGTCGCGGTGTCGAGCATCTCGACGGTCGGGCTGATCATGGCGGGCTGGGCCTCCAACAACAAGTACGCGCTCTTCGGAGCCATGCGCTCCGCGGCCCAGATCGTGTCCTACGAGATCCCGGCGGTCATGGTGCTGCTCACGGTGGTGATGATGGTGGGCAGCCTCTCCCTGCAGGACATCGTGTGGGCGCAGGGGGGCGGCCTCTCGCGCTGGTTCCTGTTCCGCTACTTTCCGCTCATGCCCGTCGCCTTCCTCATCTTCTTCACGGCCGGCCTCGCCGAGTGCAACCGCACGCCGTTCGACATCCCGGAGGCGGAGAGCGAGCTGGTGGCCGGCTTCCACACCGAGTACAGCGGCTTCTTCTTCGCGATGTTCTTCCTCGCCGAGTACACGGAGATGTTCGTGGTCTCGGTGGTGGCCTCCGTCCTCTTCCTGGGCGGCTGGATGGCTCCCCTGCCCGCCCTCCAGCAGCTCGGCCCCATCGGCCTGGGCCCGATCTGGCTGGTGGCCAAGGCCTGGTTCCTGGTCTTCGTGATGATGTGGCTGCGGTGGACGCTGCCCCGCCTGCGCGTCGACCAGCTCATGTACGTCGCGTGGAAGGTGCTGCTGCCGATCGCGATGGTGCTGGTCGTGGCCGTGGGCGGTCTCGCCCTGTGGCCCCTCACCGCGAACGGCTTCCCCTGGGACCGCTGGGCCGGGTGGCTCCTCACGCCCCTCCTCTTCATCTACCTCGCCTACATGATCGTGGCCGCGCGACGCTGGAGCGCGCGCCGCGCCCGAGAGATGGCCGCTTGAGCTGGCTCCGGGACGTCTGGGAGGGCTTCTCCACCGTCCTCGTGGGGATGAACATCACGTGGCGCCATCTGTTCGTGAAGAAGGTGACGCTGCATTACCCGGAGGAGAAGTGGCAGCTCCCGCCGCGGAGCCGGATGCGCCTCTTCATGAAGTACGAGGACTGCATCGGCTGCGGGCAGTGCGCGCGGGCGTGTCCCGTCGACTGCATCTACATCAAGACGGACAAGCGGCCCGCGACCGCCCCCGCCATCTGGGCCGCCGACGGCACCCCCATCAAGCTCGACACCAAGGTCTTCGACATCGACATGTCGCTGTGCTGCTACTGCAACCTCTGCACGTATCCCTGCCCGACCAACTGCATCTACATGACGCCCGAGTACGAGTTCGCTACCACGAACCTGACCAACCACCTCTACCACTTCGCCAAGCCCAACGCGAAGTTCCTGACCGTGAACCCGAAGCCGCCGGCGAAGCCCGCCGTCGCGCCCGGGGCCGTGGCCCCGAAACCGGCCGCGGCGCCGGCCGCTCCCGCCCCGGCCCCTCCGGCGCCGGCCCCCCCCGAGCCGCGCGACCCCGAGGCGAGCAAGGCGTGAGGCGATGAGCGCGGAAGCGGTGGTCTTCTACGTGTTCGGGGCGATCACGGTGCTGTCGGGGGCCGTGGTGGTGCTCGCCCGCAGCCTCATCTACAGCGCCTTCGCCCTGCTCTTCACCTTCTTCGGCGTGGCGGGGCTCTACGTGCTGCTGGGGGCCGACTTCCTGGCCGCCACGCAGCTCCTCATCTATGTGGGCGGCATCCTCGTCCTGCTGCTCTTCGGCGTGATGCTGACCCACAAGCTCTACGACCTCGACCTGCGCAGCGAGGTCACCCAGTTCGCGCCGGGCATCATCGTGGCCTCCGGGCTGTTCGTGATCCTCATCGCCGTCGCCGTGCGCACGCAGTGGACGGCGGGCCCCGGCCGGCCGCCGAGCGTGACCACGGCCGAGGTCGGACGGCTGTTCATGGGCCAGTACCTGCTGCCGTTCGAAGCGGCGTCGATCCTCCTCCTGGTCGCCTTGATGGGCGCGGCCATGATCGTGCGCCGGAGGAAGCTCGCATGATCGGGCTCCAGCACTACCTGATCGTGTCGGCGGCGCTGTTCTCGCTGGGGATGCTCGGCATCCTCACCCGGCGCAACGCGGTCAACGTCCTCATGGGCGTGGAGCTGGTGCTGAACTCCGCCAACCTCAACCTGGTCGCCTTCTCGCGCTTCGGCTCCGGCAACCTCCAGGGCCAGCTCTTCGCGGTCTTCGTGATCGTGATCGCGGCGGCCGAGGTGGCGGTGGCGCTCGCCATCGTCCTCACGCTCTACCGGCTCCGCCGGACGTCCAACCTCGACGAGGCGGACATCCTCCGTGGGTAGCGTGCCGGACGTCCTCACCAGCATGAAGCGGTTCGAGCCCGCGCTGATCCTCACGGGGGCGATCCTCCTGGTCGTGCTCGTGGACGCGACGCGGGCCCGTTGGCGCGACGTCGCCGGCCGCATCCTGACGGTCGGCGGACTGCTGCTCGCGCTCGTGCGCTCGGTGGAGCTGCGCGGCGTTTCCGCGGAGATCTTCGGCGGCATGGCCATCGTGGATCCCCTCGGTTCCTTCTTCCAGGCGCTGCTGATCGCGGCCTCGCTGCTCATCGTGCTCGCCTTCACCTTCCGCAACTCGCGCGAGCTGCACGGCCTGGGCCAGGGAGAGTTCTACGCCCTGCTGCTGGCGGTGACGCTGTCCAACGTCCTTCTCGCCACCGCCAACGACCTCGCCATGCTCTACCTCGCCCTGGAGATGGTCTCCATCACCTCGTACGTGATGGTGGCGTACATGAAGGGCGACCGCATGTCGAACGAGGCGTCGCTGAAGTACATCCTCTTCGGCGCGGTCTCCACGGGGGCGATGCTCTACGGCCTGTCGCTGCTCTACGGCCTGACGGGCACGACGAGCGTGCCCGCGATCCGGAACGCGCTCGCCGCGGGGATCGCCGACGCCAACCCCCTCGCCATCTCCACGATCGCGCTGCTGGTGTTCTCGGGCTTCGGCTTCAAGACGGCGACGGTGCCGTTCCACTTCTGGTGCCCCGACGTGTACCAGGGCGCGCCGACGCCGGTGACGGCGTTTCTCTCCGTCGCCCCCAAGGCGGCCGGCTTCGCGATCATGACGCGCTTCTTCTACACCGGCCTGGCCGCGCCGCGGACCGGACCGTGGGACCTCGCCGGCACCATCGACTGGGTGCACGTGCTGATGGTCATCTCGGTCCTCAGCATGACCGTGGGCAACGTGGCCGCCCTGACCCAGACCAACATGAAACGGCTGCTCGCCTACTCCTCGATCGCCCATGCCGGCTACATCATGATGGGTGTCGTGGCCCTGTCGCAGAACGGCGCGCGGGCGCTGATGATCTACCTGCTCGCCTACCTCGTCATGAACCTCGGCGCCTTCCTGGTGGTCACGCTCATCCACCTTCACGACGGGACCTTCGACCTGCGCGACTACCCCGGCCTCTATCGCCGCTCGCCCTTCCTCACCCTGGCCATGGCCGTGTTCCTGCTGTCGCTGATGGGCATCCCGCCCCTCGTGGGCTTCATGGGCAAGCTCTACGTGTTCGCCGCCATCGTCGAGCGGGGGCGGTCGTACTTCTGGTACGCCGCGGTGGGGGCGGTGAACGCGGCCATCGCGGCCTACTACTACGCCCGCGTCCTGAAGACGATGATCATCGACAACCCTCCCGCCGAGAAGCCGCCCTTCCGGCTCGCCCTTGCCGACGCGACGTGGGTGTGGATCCTGCTCCTCGGCAACGTCCTGCCCCTCCTGTGGTGGGCCCGCATCGA
>Ga0070698_100004643_pt1 | contig 15102 bp, 12 predicted proteins | sample KBSK1502metaG_FD_65477 | JGI IMG/M metagenome (GOLD analysis project Ga0070698, IMG submission 65477) | Corn, switchgrass and miscanthus rhizosphere microbial communities from Kellogg Biological Station, Michigan, USA - KBS K1-50-2 metaG | ecosystem: Host-associated > Plants > Roots >...
TAGCAGAACACCAGCAGCACGCCCGCAATCGCCACCGACGAAGTGACCACAAAGCCAAACGACGCATAGAACAGGAAGTCCCACAATCTGATCGAGATCCCCTCGGCCTCGGCCCGTTGCGGATCCATCGAGATCGCCAGAAACCTGTGGCGGAACACGTAGTGGAAGATCCCGACCGCACCGTAGAGAAGCGCGGTCTTGCCAACCTCTGGCCAGGAGACCGCGAGGATGTTGCCCACGAGCATGTCCTTCAGATGCTCGCTCTCCGAGGTCGCCTTGCTCATGGCCAGGATCGCCGCCGCCGACGCCACGGCGTAGCAGATGCCGATGATCGCCTCTTGCGGGATGCGCGCGCGATGCCCCCGAATCGTCGAGAACACCAGCGCGCCGACAAAGGTGAATGCGAGGCTGACCCAGTACACGACGATCCCATGCGGATCGCCTCCGGAAATTGGCAACAGCAGGGCGATCGTCGCGCCGAGCGCGGCAATCTGAGCCAGCGAGAGGTCGACGAAGATGACGCCGCGCTCGACGACGTGCACGCCGAGATAAGCGTGAATGCCGGTCAGGATGAGGCTGGCGACGAAGGGGGCCGCCAGAAACTGGATCATGCCGAGTTCCATAGAGTTCCTATTTTGTGCCGCTCTGCTTGATGGCATTCATCAGCACAGTCACGTCGTTATCGAACAACTTGAAATAGTCGGGCACTTCCTTGCTGCCGCCGACCGAGGGCGGCAGCACGAGCACCTGCGCGCCGGTCTGGCGTCCGATGGCGTTCGGTGTTTTCAGATCGAAGTACGGCTCGACCAGCACGATCTTCACGTTCTGCCGCTGCATCTCGTTGACCAGATCGAGCGTGTGCTGCGGCGTCGGCGGGATGCCTGGGCGGGGCTCGACGTATCCGATCACGTCGAGGCCGAAGCGATCGGCAAAGTTCGTATAGGAACGGTGGTAGGTGACCACCTTGACGCCTTTGTATGGCGCCATCATGGACATCCACCGCTTCTGCGCTTCGGTCAGGCGACTGGTGAAATCGGCCAGCCGTTGATCGAAATACGCCTTGTCGTTCGGCCGGAACGCGGACAGCTTGGCCGCCACCGTGCGGGCGATGACTTTGCCGTTTTCCGGATCCAGCCAGTAATGGGGGTTGCCGAGCGGGTGCACGTCGCCCATCGCCCTCGTAATCTGCCCCTGCGGGAGATCCAGAATCCTGGCCTGAAGCGAGGCATCCACGTACCCGTCGGCGCCCGGCTGAATTTTCGCGTTCCGGCTCTGCTGGATCAGCGGCGGCAACCACCCGATCTCGAGCTCGCGGCCGACCACCACGAGCATGTCCGCCCGTTGCAGCTTGAGGATGAAGCTCGGTTTCGCTTCCACGAAGTGCGGGTCCTGGTATCCGCGCGCGATCGATTCGACCACGATGCGATCGCCGCCGACCTCTCGCGTGATCGAGGCGAGATCTTCGGTTGTGGTCATGACGTTGAGTTTGCCCTGCGCCCCCGCGGGACCGGCCCACGCGAGCAGCGAGGCAATTGCGAGTGCGAGATATTTCGATTTCATGAGAATGACCTTCCTGCTGTCCATGCCTTCAAGGTTAGAACGGATGGGCGCCGTGCGCCCCAATCGAAAATTGGAATTGGAAAAGGAACTCGTTCGCCGTCGGGCCATCGGCGTACGTCGTTCTTCGGTATTGGCCGCGGATCTGGCTGTACTCACTCGGCCAGTAGGTCAGAAACACCGAGCCGCCGTTGTCGCGCAAGGCCGCCTCGTCGGCGCGATCGGACTGATCGAGGCGCGCGCCGGCGAACCAGCGGCGGGCAAACTGGTAGTCGCCCGACACAAAGAAGCCGGCGCCGTCCTGGCGCCCGTCCGGCTGCTCGCGCCGGTTCCAGACGAGCTCGGAGCGGGCGACGAAGGAGCGATAGATCGACCGCCGGAGCGGCCGCCACCTGAGGGTCGCATCAACGCCGAAGAGCGTCGTCGTAAACCGGCTGGGATCGGGATCGTCGACGAGTGCGCCAGAGGGATTGTGACCTCGCGCGTACGAACCGCCGAGGTCGATGTTGGTCGATTCGTTGATGTCCTGGTAACCGCGCAGATGGCCGACATAGCTGAGATCCTGCCGCCGGTGCGACGTGAAGAGATCCCCGGAATCGCCGCGGAAGACCTGACCCGTCGCTTCCAGAAACATCCACCGGTTGGGTATGAGGCGAGCGAACGAGAGGCCGGCGTCGGCCATCCCTTCTTCGCCGCCGATCAGGTTTTCCGTGACGAGCGGACGATCCGGCCACGGCAACTGATGCGTGTGGAAGGTATTGACCTTGCCAAACGCGGCTCGCATCTTCCCCACCTTCATCAAAAGACCACCGGGAAGCGTCGGAAACGTGATGTAGCCCTCTTCCAGATCCACACCTTGTTCGCCGAATGCCATGAAGAAATCGGCGCGGGCATAGGGGTCGACGATCGCCTGGAACGAGGCCTCCGCTTCGCGCATGGCCAGCGCCGGTTCGCGTCTGACGTCGTTTTTGCCGCCGACACCGATGAAGTTACCGATGACGGCCATGTCGGGGTTGAAGATCTTGGACGCGGCGGACACGTTGCCGTACACGGGCAGCGTGCCGCCCGGCCCACCGGCCCCTTGCGCGCCCGCCGGGACTTCCGCCGTGGGGGGAGAGGGTGTGACGGCTCCGGGAGCTGCGGCAGGGGGTGGTCCGCCGGCCGACGTGAGACGCGCCTCGAGCGCGGCCAGCCGCGCCTCGAAGTCTTTTCTGAGCTGCTCTATTTCCGCGCGCAACGCCTGCGCGAGTGCCGCATCCTGCATTGGCGCGGGGGCCGGCGCCTGTGCCTGCACAGCCGACGGATCTATCAGTAAGCCCAAGGCAAACGCAGTGCCGATAACTCGAGAGGTACGCATGATTCCTCCACGCTGAATATGAGACTTGACGCGACCGGCGTGTGGCGACGGCAATCGCCGATTCACCGAGTCAAGAATTCACGAACTGCTTCAGGAGAAGGATGGGGGCGATCGGCCGTAGGTGGTGACGGCAAGCAGCGCACCCTCGGGTAGGGCGTCGAGGGCGAAGATTCGACCGGCATCCGCGAGCCTGCAGGCACCCGGTGCCGCGGAAATGCGTGACTCGGACCCCAGCGGGTTCGAGGCGCACGACGTGCAGTGCTGCGGCGTTTTCAGGTGACAAATGAGATCGTGGTGCTCGAAAGGCGCTGCGGCGAGGAAGAGGATATGGAAGCCCACTCCCACGAGCGCGATGAGCGGCAGACGGCGACGCAATCTGCCTAGCATACGTCAATGATACGCGCGGCGCCGAAGGAGAGCAAACAGGTCCGCGATGGTCAGGTTCTCTGAGTCTCGACGAGCTGGTCGCTGACGAGCGCGAGGGATTCCAGGCCATACACGTCGCGCGGCAGCTGCCGCACGCGAACGCGGGGCAACCGGGCGAAGCGCCGATCGATCTCCTTCAGGTAAACCTCTTCCTGCGCTTTCCGTGACCGGTAGAACGCCCCCTCCAAGCCGTCGGGAAGCACCCGATTGACCACCAGCCCCGCCACGTCGACCCCGGTATCGGCCAGCTGCTCGGCGGCGCGCGCGGTTTCCTCGATGGCGAGCCGCTCGGGAATCATGACGAAGACGAACGAGGTGCGCGACCGGTCGGTCATGATCCGGCGCAACTGGGCGAGCCGCTCATGACGACGCTCGAGAGCTGCGAGCACCGGATCGGCGGCCGCGGCAGCTTCCGATGTCTGCTCCGCTCCGCGGTCGATCTCAAGCATGGCGCGGCGGTGCCGGAGGAGCGCCTGGATCCACGTCGTGATCGCGTCGGGCATTCTGAGCAGCTGCAGCGTGTGGCCGGTGGGCGCCGTGTCCAGGACGATCGTGTCGTAGGCGCGGCTGCGGTTGAGGATGAGGTCGATCATCCGATCGAGCAAGGCGACCTCGAGAAGACCCGGCGAGGCGGCTGCCATCTCGATCTGGCGGTGCGCCTCTCGAATCACCCCCGGACTGAACATCCGCTCGATGTCGCGCTTGACGCCGCTGATGTAGCGGCTGGCTTCGCCCTCGGCATCGATCTCGAGCGCCGTCAACCGCGGCTGCAGCTCGCGCTCCACGGGTCCGATCGGGGCCTGAAAGATGTCCGCGGTCGAATGCGCGGGATCGGTGGAGACGAGGAGAATGCGCTGGCCTTTCCGGCTGGCGGCCAGCGCGAAGGCGGCCGAACAGGTGGTCTTGCCGACACCACCCTTCCCGCCAAAAAACACAACCTGTTGATCGATCAGCGAGTTCAGCAACACGGCAGGCTGCCGATCGGCGAGTGCTCGATGCCCATGCGGCGGTGCCACTGGTGAAACTGTTCGAGGAGATATGGGTAGACCTCGAGCAGATAGAGCGTGGCAGGATTGGGCAATGCGGTGGCTTCCATGAAGCAGAGCAGGAGAAAGAGATCGTTCAGCTCGGCGGTCTGGCGCCGCAGTTCGTACTCATAGCGGCCGAAGGCCGCGCCGTGCATGAAGTCGCCGAGGCGCTGGCGAAGGTCGTTCCAGAGCATGGACACTCGTAAATCTGAAATCTGAAATCTGAAATCTGAAATCTGAAATCTGAAGTTTGTCAGGGCGAGCGTGAGGTTTCAGATTTCAGGTTTCAGATTTTTAACGGTATTCTATACGCGTCACCAATGCACACCCTTTTTCATAAAGTGTGGAATGCGCACGCCGTGCGCGTGCTCTCGAGCGGACAAACGCAGTTGTTCGTTGGCCTGCACCTCATCCACGAGGTCACAAGCCCGCAGGCGTTCGACATGATCCGGCAGCACGGCTGGCGGGTCGCGTATCCCGAGCGCACGTTTGCGACAGTCGATCACATCGTGCCGACCAGCTCGCAGCGACGCCCGTTCCTCGACGTGACGGCCGAAGAGATGACCGTCGTGCTCGAGCGGAATTGCCGCGACTTCGGCATTCAGCTCTGGACACCAGGCAGTCCCGGCGGCGAAAACCAGGGCATCGTCCACGTGATCGGCCCCGAACTGGGTCTCACGCAGCCGGGCATGACGATCGCATGCGGCGACAGCCATACCTCGACGCACGGAGCCCTCGGCGCCATCGCGTTCGGCATCGGCACGTCGCAGGTCCGCGACGTGCTCGCGTCGCAGTGCCTTGCGCTCGATCGCATGAACGTGCGCCGCATCGACGTGAACGGCCGCCTCGGCCCCGGCGTATACGCGAAAGACGTCATCCTGACGATCATCCGGCGGCTCGGCGTCCAGGGCGGGGTCGGCTATGCGTACGAGTACGGCGGCACCACGCTCGACAGGATGACGATCGAGGAGCGGATGACGATCTGCAACATGTCGATCGAAGGCGGCGCGCGCGCCGGCTACGTCAACCCCGACGAGACGACGTTTGCATTCCTCCGGGGCCGCATGTTCGTGCCGACCGGCGCAGCATTCGATCGTGCCGTGGCCTGGTGGCGGCACATCGCATCAGATCCGGACGCTCGATACGACGACCGCGTGACGCTCGATGCCGCGGCCATCGAGCCGACGGTGACCTGGGGCATCAACCCCGGTCAATCGGTAGGAATTGGCGAGCGCATAGGCGAATCGGCCGACCAGGAGGCGCTGACGTTCATGGGGTTCGAGCGCGGCGGACAGGTGCAAGGGACGCGCATCGACGTCGCGTTCATCGGATCCTGCACGAACGGCCGGCTCTCCGATCTGGAGGAAGCCGCGCGTCTCGTGCGCGGACGCCATGTTGCGCCCCACGTGCGGGCGCTGGTCGTGCCGGGATCGCAGGCCGTGAGCCGGGCGGCCGAAGCGAAGGGCCTTCCCGAGATTTTCACGAAAGCCGGCTTCGAATGGCGTGGCGCCGGCTGTTCCATGTGTCTCGCGATGAACCCCGATCGGCTCGAAGGGCGCCAAATCTGTGCGTCCTCGTCGAACCGCAATTTCAAGGGCCGTCAGGGCAGTCCCACTGGCCGGACGCTGCTCATGAGCCCGGCGATGGTCGCCGCGGCGGCGGTCGCGGGCGAAGTCGTCGACGTCCGCGAAATGATGGAAGAGGTGGGAATCGGGTAGCCAGGATCACCTTATGTCCTCCATTACCTCTATAACTGGCCGCGGGTTGCCGGTGCGCGGCGACGATCTGGACACTGATCGGATCATGCCGGCACGATTCCTGCGGGCCGTGACCTTCGAAGGCCTCGAACGGCACCTGTTCGAAGACGACCGCCGGGCGGACCCCTCGCACCCCTTCAACGATGCCCGATACACAGGCGCGACAGTGCTCGTCGTCAACCGGAATTTCGGCTGCGGCTCCTCGCGCGAGCACGCGCCGCAGGGCCTGGCACGCTTCGGGATCGCCGCGATCGTCGGCGAGTCGTTCTCCGAGATCTTCCTCGGAAATTCCGCCGTGCTGGGAATTCCGTGTTTTTCCGCGGACCACGCCTCCATCGATGCGCTGCAGTCGCTCGTCGAGCGCGCGCCGGAGACGCTCATCGAAGCACGCGTGGACACGGGCGCCGTCACCGCCGGATCGGTACGCATGGCGGCGACGATCCCGCCCGGGCTGCGCGATGCCTTCGTCAGCGGCCGGTGGAATCCCACCGCGATGCTGCTCGACCGCTTCGACGAAGTTCGCGCGGTCGCCGACGCCCTGCCCTACGTCACCGGGTTCTAGCCTTTTCCTGCGGGTTCTAGACCTTTTCCTGTGCGACCTCAAGAAAAGCGTTCGCGGCGTGCGATCGGTGCGCCTTCCGGCACACCAGCATGATCTGCCGCCGGCGCGACAGAGCCGCGACCGGCACGGCGACCAGCCGTCCGCTCGCGATCTCGGTGATGGCGCAGCGCCTCGGCAGGAGCGCGACGCCCAGCTTCAACTCCACCGCACGCTTGATCCCGTCGAGACTCGGAAGGGCGATCACCATCTTCAAGGCGATGTGACGCTCCTCGAACAGCCGCAGGACGCGTTCCCGCGCCGGCGACGGGTCGTTGTGCGCGACGATCGGCTCTCCTGCGACATCTTCCATCGTCACCTGCCGCCGCTTCGCGAGGGGATGCGACGGCGGCACGAGCAGCACCAGCTCGTCGTGACCGACGACGACTTCGAGCAGACCGGTTTCGGGCGGCCGAAAGGTGAGCGCGCCGAAATCCAGGCTCCCCTGCTGCACTTCGACCGCGATCTGGCGGGCGGGCACGCGGCGGACGTCGACGGCAATGTCAGGCACACGTTGACGGAAACGCGCCATCAGCGGCAGCAGCGTGTGCACGGCCGCTTCGTTGGCGCCGATCAGGACCCGCCCACGGCGCAGATCGCGCAGCTCACGCATGGCCGACTCCGTCTCTTCGGCCAGGCGAATGAGGCGCTGGCCGTAGTTCTGCAGGACGCGACCGGCATCGGTCAGCGTGCCGCTCTTGGAGGTCCGGTCGAAGAGCTGCTCGCCCAGGTCGACTTCGAGCCGCCTGACGGCCTGGCTGACGGCAGGCTGGGTGCGGTGAACCTTGGCCGCCGCCCGCGAAAAGCTCCGCTCCTCGGCGACGGCGAGGAAGATCCGGATGGCTGTCAGGTCCATAAACTATTGTTATTATAACGTAATCATTATCACTTTGACTTCTACCGCGCCGGACCGCTACAACTCTAGGGCATGAGTCACGATTCCGGGCGCATCGTCGTGTTCGACACCACGCTCCGCGACGGCGAGCAAGCGCCGGGGTTTTCGATGGATGTGGCATCGAAGCTCACCCTGGCCCGCGCGCTGGATGCGCTGGGCGTCGACATCATCGAGGCCGGCTTCCCCATCGCGTCGCCCGCCGATTCGGAGGCGACCCTGCAGATCGCGCGCGAGGTGCGGCGGCCGGTGATTGCGGCGCTGGCCCGCTGCCGGGAGGCCGACATCGAGGAAGCCGCGCGCGCGCTCGAGCCGGCCGAACGCCGCCGGATCCACACCTTTCTGGCGACGTCCGATCTGCACCTCGAGCGCAAGCTGCGGATTACGCGGGAGACGTGCCTCGAGCAGATCGTCAGCGGCGTGCGCCGCGCGCGGCAGCACACCGACGATGTGGAGTTTTCGGCCGAAGACGCGACCCGAAGCGACCTCGACTTTCTCTGTCGCGTCGTCGAAGCGGCGATTCGCGAGGGGGCGACGACGATCAACCTGCCCGATACGGTCGGCTACGCAACGCCCACGGACCTCAGAGAATTTTTCGAAGAGATCCGAAGCCGTGTCCCGAACGCGGACCGCGCGATCTTCAGCACGCACTGCCACGACGATCTCGGGCTGGCCGTCGCCAACAGCCTGGCGGCCTTCGACGGGGGCGTCCGCCAGGTCGAGTGCACGATCAACGGCATCGGCGAGCGCGCCGGCAACGCCTCGCTCGAGGAGATCGTGATGGCCCTCCGGGTGCGCCACGATCGATTGCCGTACGACACCGGTGTCCGCTCGGAGCTGCTGTTCGACACGAGCCAGTTGCTCTCGAAGGTGACCGATGAGCCTGTACAGGCGAACAAGGCCATCGTGGGGCGCAATGCGTTCGCGCACGAGGCGGGGATCCACCAGGACGGCATGCTGAAGGACTCGCGGACGTACGAAATCATGCGGCCCCAAGATGTCGGCCAGATCGCCGAACAGCTCGTGCTCGGCCGCCACTCCGGACGGCACGCCGTGCAGCGCCGGTGCGAGATTCTCGGGCTCGTGCTGACATCCGAGGAGCTCGGGCAGGTCTATCACGCGGTCATCACCATGGGCGAGCATCGCAAGTCGATCGGCGACGGCGATCTCAGACGCATGGTCGAGCGGCTGCGCGGAGGCACGCCAACCTCCGGTGGCGCCCACGCCGAAACGGTCGGTTACGGCCACGGCGTTTAGTCTCACGTTTGAAATTGCAGATTTCAGATTGCAGATTGCAGATTTATTGCAGATTGTGCCCATCAATCTGAAATTCAATCTGAAATCTGCAATCTGAAATCTGCAATTTCATAGAATGGTCGAATGATTCCGCTTCGGGACGTCATCCCGTCCCGGACGACTCCCTACATTACCGTCGCGCTCATCGTCCTGAACGGGCTGGCGTGGTTCTATGAGCTGGCGGTGCCGGAAGACCTCCTCCCGGTGTTTCTGCAGACGTACGGCGTCGTCCCGGCTTACTTCAGCGCCCCGACGCTCGTCACCTCGATGTTCCTGCACGGCAGCTGGTCTCACGTCATCGGGAACATGTGGTTTCTGTGGATCTTCGGCGACAACATCGAAGACCGGCTGGGCCACGGACCCTTCGTCGTTTTTTACTTGTTCTGCGGGATTGGCGCCGCCGCCGGGCACATCTTGATGGATCCATACTCGATGCTCCCCACGATCGGCGCAAGCGGCGCCATCGCCGGCGTGATGGGCGCGTACTTCGTGCTGTACCCGCACTCGCGCGTGCTCACGCTCGTGCCGCTCTTCATCTACTGGGAGATCGTCGAGCTGCCGGCCATCTTCCTTCTCGGTTTCTGGTTCCTCATGCAGCTGTTCGGCGCCGGCATCGGGACGATCACCCCGACCTCCGGCGCCGAAAGCGGCGGCATCGCATTCATGGCCCACGTTGCCGGGTTCGCACTGGGGGCCGTCATCGTATTGGTGTTTCGGAAGTCCCGGCGCGAGCCCCAGTGGGGAGCGTAAGGGGCGTCAGCAACGCCCCAACCGGGCTTGCCTACGCTAACTCTACAAGCAGCTCCCGGGGACGTTTTGCGAAGGCCTCGTTGACCTCCCGGTGTCGTCCGATCAAGATTTGTCAGATCCGCCAGAGCGCGTCTGTTATTCTTGCGATTTATCATGATGAGTTCCGACCTTACAGACCCCCTAGACGCCCCCGCCCACAATGCCGACCGCGCCGACGAGCAGCATGCGCTGGCGGGGGAGCGGGACGTGGCCGAGGCGCAGCGCGATGTGGCCGAAGAACAGCGCGACGTGGCCGAGGAGCAGCGCGACGTGGCCGAGGCGCAGCGCGACGTGGCCGACGAGCAGCGCGCGCTGGCGGACAAGCAGCGTGCGGTGGCCGAGGAACAGCGCGACAGGGCGGAAGAGTCCCGACTGGCGGAGGAGAGCCTGCGACGACTTGCCGAAACGACGCGGGACGCGGCCGAACAGCTCCGGCGTAACGCCGAACACGCACGCCAAACGGCAGAAGACAACCGCAACCTCGGCACTTCCGCACTGCGCGCGCCCGAGCAAAGTGCGGCAGCCGCAGCGCTCCGGGTCGCAACCGCCGACCAGACGAGCGTGCCAGACGATCTGGAAGGCACGGCCGAAAAGGCAGAAGGCCCGAGTATTGACAAGAAGGACGTGAGCTGATCTCTTACGTGGGCTAGAGCGGTTTCCAGATGTACGTAGTGTCCGCCTTCAGGCGGACCGTCGTGAAGTCCGGCTAAAGCCGGACACTACGTACTACACAGAACCGAAAACGGTTCTAGGTTTTGGCGCGAATCTGACGTTCGAGCTGGGCCAGCTCCAGCAGCAGCTTCTCGAGCTGCAGCTCGTACTGCTCCGGTGCGACCGTCGGCTTGCTGGCGCGGAGGTCGTCGATCGCGGCTTCGAGCTCTGCGCGGCGTTTCACGAGAGCTGCCAGCTCCGCATTTCCAGTCGGGACGAGCACCTCGGGCGCGAGGTACGTCAGTTGTGCAAGGGCGCCGTCGCGGCCGGCATTGTCGGCCTCGCCGCCCACGCCGTCGCCGGTGTCGTCGAGAAGCGGACGCTCGGTGGCGAGCTGCCCGAGCGTATCGAACCAGTCGTGGACCCGCGCGCTCGCGTAGGTGAACGCCTCCCAGATCGACACCCGGTTGTTCTTGTCGAGATCGGCCCCAGGCTCGTCGAACGCCTTCGTGAAGAACTCTGGAAAGACGGTCTCGAACTGCTGCGCGGCGGCATCGGTGGCCGTCAGCACGATCCGGCCGCGGCCGGACAGCTTCCGCAGGAATGGAAAGCTGCCACTGGTGGTGTTGATGAAGACCAGGCGACCCGCAATCGGCTTGACGAGGTCGACCCATTCGTCGGCCGTCAGGTCCGGCCCGACGAGGTTGAACTTCGCGCCGTCGCCATCGAGCACGGTTCCGTGTCCCATGAGCATGATCAGCACGACATCATCTTTTGTCGCCCGCCGCCGCAGGCTGGCCAGCGCGGCCCGAACGTTCTCGCGCGTGCTCTTGCGGACCTTCCCCTCTGCATCCTCGCCGAGCACGATGATGCGATCCTCCGGGTAGCCGAACTTGCTCGTCAGCGTCGCGACGAACGAGGTCCGCCAGTTCTCGTACTTTTGTGCGTACTGAGGACCGCCGGACGCGCCGGTCACGATGAGGGCGTAACGGTCGGCGGCCGATGCCACCGACGGTGCTGCCGCGCTCACGAATACGATCACCACGAAGACACGAAGAGCACGAAGAATTCCTTGGACGGAATCTCCTTCGTGACCTTTGTGGCTTCGTGGTTTGACTCGTGAAGCCGTCATCGTAGTCCCCAGCGGCGCCGCAGGATCCAATCCGGGGGCTCGAAGAGCACCAAGATTCCTTGGACGGAATCTCCTTCGTGACCTTTGTGGCTTCGTGGTTTGACTCGTGAAGCCGTCATCGTAGTCCCCAGCGGCGCCGTAGAATCCACTCCGCCGATAGCAGCGCGATCACGAGCGCGAACGCCCATGGCTCGTGCCACAGATCGCGCTGCTCCGGCTCGACAGTCTGGGGAAGGATCGCCTGCAGCGACGCGACGATGCGCGAGACTTCGTCCGCGGGCACGTACAGCCCACCGGTGGCCTGCGCGACCCGCCGCAGGACGCCCTCGTTCAGGCGCGGCTCTGCGAACTCGCGATCGCGGCCGCCAACGTAGAACCAGCGGTCGGCGGCGCCGAGCCCGGCGTCGCCGCGCCTCGCTTCGGCCTGGATACGATAAAGGCCGGCTTCCGCCGGACGAAGCGCCGCCGTGAAGCGTCCGCTCGTCGAGCTTTCGCGCCGAAGCGTGAGCGGGCGCGTTTCTCCGCCCGGCACGGCCAGGGTTGCCTCGACGATTGCGTCGGCAACGGGTGCGAACGCTCGATCCCGAACGTCCACCTCGATCTCGATGGAGTCCCCGGGTTCGGAGGTGTCCTGCACGGTGACGGCGACGGGATCGGGCGCGGGGCCCGCGAGCCAGCGGACCGCCTGGCGCCAGAAAAACTCGTACGACCGATCCGAGGACGGCACCATCATGCGCCAGCGCCATGAGGCTTCGCCGGCGAAGACCATGGATCGCCCTCTGCCATAGCGCTGCACGGCCACCAGCGGGTGAACGGTCCCGGCGGGCGCGGTCGTTACCGCGAGCACCGTGGCGCCGGGCTTGGGTCCGCCGAGTGGCGCGCTCGCCGCAAGCGACGGCAGCGCCGCCCACAACCGGCGCGTCTCTTCGGGCGAGGAGCCCAGGCGCATCACCGGGTGACGCTCCCCCTCGTTCGTGACGACCACGGTATTCTGCGGCGCGGGACGCACCGCGCTGAGCGTGGCCCGTACGAGCCCTCGCCTGTCGTTCAACTCGACGGGAAGCGCCTCTTCGAGCGGGGTGCCAATCAACCCTCGCTGCGCGAACGAACGTCCTCCGAGCACGAGCAGGCCCCCGCCACGTTCGGCGACGAATTCGGCTGCCTGCGCAAGCTGGGCGCGCGTGAAGAAGTCAGCTTCGATGTTGGCGATGATCAGCGCATCGTACGCGTACAGGGCTTCGCGGCTCGACGGGAAACCGGCCGTCAGCGTCGCCGCGCGCCCTCCGCCGGCTTGAATGAAGAACGTGTCCTCACCGTTCTCGTTCTTACCCTTGCGGACCACCGCATCGAATTCGAGTCCGGGATCGACCGTCAGCGCGCGTGTCATGAAACCGTGCTCGTGGCCGGGCGCGCCTTCGAGCGCCAGCACGCGGCGCTTCCGTCCAGCCGGGCTGACGAGCACACTGAACACGTTGTTCTCGCCGATCGATTCGTCCTGCTCCGGCGCAATCTCCGCGGTATAGACCGTCGCATTCACCGGATCGGGCGATACCGTGAAAATCTCGTCGATCGGCGAGCCGTCTGCCGCGGGCGTCACCGCCCGGTTGTCGAGCACGCGCCCGTTCGCGAGCAGCCGCACCCGGAAGGGGGCGCGACCATACCGATGGCTGACGGCTGACACGTGCAGATCGACGGACGCTTGATCCAGGCGCGGGTCGCCGGCGGCCACCCCGAGGATTTCGCGGTCACGGATGCCTTCGGGGGAACCGATACCAATTGTGAATACGGGTACGGCAGGGCCGTCGGCGGTGGTCGATCCATCGGATCGCCCGGTGTCACCCCCATCCGACAGCACCACGATGCCGGACAGGCGCCGGGAACGATACCGGTCGCGCACGGCAGCGAGGGCGCCGCTCAAATCGGACTGACGCGCGTCGGCGCTCAGCCGATCAGGCGAGGCCGCCGTCAGCGCCTCGCCGATGCCGAACACCTCCGGCTTGAATGGCGGCGGCAGTTTCGGCAGCAGCTCGCGTTGCAGGATGTCGGCTGCTCGCGCGATGCGCGTCTGGCCGTCGGCGTCCGCGACGCGCATGCTCCGGGAGACATCGACGAGAATCGGGACGACCACGTCACGGGCATCGGAGGGCGGCACCAGGATGACCGGGCGGCAGAGGAGCAGGACCACGGCTGCCAGCGAGAGCGCGCGCAACCCCACCAACAGGGCTCGCCTGGTCGCAGACAGCGGCACGATCGGCCGGCGATACGAGAAATAGGCCAGCCCGGTGACGGCCGCCGCCGCGAGCAGGGCCAACCACCAAGGAAGAGGAGAAGCAAAGTGCATGTAACTCGCAAGTCTCAAGTTTCAAGTCTCAAGTCTCACCAACGTCTCCCGTTGAGACTTGAGACCTGAGACCTGAGACTTTCAAGGTTTTTTCTGTGTCGCCAACGCCTTGAAGTAGCTGTCCACCTGCTGCTGGTAGTCGGCGGGCGCTTTGTCGTCGACGCCCGCGGCCAGCCGATCGCGGGCCTGGCGCGCCTGAAGCCGCTGCGAGAGCGACGATTCGGCACGATCGAGCGCCAGCGTGACCTGCTTGCGGAGCGCTTCCCACTTCGCGAAGTCCTGCTTGAACGCTTCGGTGCCCGGCGCCGAGAGCACCATCCCCTGGCCTTCAAACGTGAATCCGATACCGCCTGACATGACCTCGGAATCGTCGCGCCGCATCTCGTCGAGCAGCTTGCGGGTTTCCTGCAGCCGGCGGTTGTATTCATCGCGCAGCCGCGATACCTCGCTGCCGGTCCGTCCCCCGGCCTGCGGCTGACCCGCCTGGCCGCTCTCCGCCGCGCTCTCACCGCGCGACGGGTCCTGTCCTCCCAGCTTCGAAGCCTCGCGCGTCAAGGCGTCGATCTGATCGCGCAACCCCTGCGCGCGGGCGAGCTGCTCGGAGAGCTTCCGCGACTCCCCGTCGCGAGGCTGATCGCCCGTCGAGAGGCCGTTGGCGACCTTGTCGAGCGCGCGCGCCAGTTCCTCCTGCGCCGCCGCGGCGGATTTCGTCAGGTTGCGGTCGGCGCTCGGGTTCGGCAGTGCTGCCGCAGATCGGAGCTGTTCGGCCGACTGACGCATGCGGTCCGGAATTCGCTCCTGCTCGATCTCTTTCGCCGCGTCCGTTCCAGGCTGCTGCCCAAGTCCCTGCTGCAGCCGGCGTGCACGATCCGCCAGGCGTTCCTGCTCGCCGGCGAGCCGCCGGAGCGCGTCCTGGCCGGCTTCGCCCGGCGCGGCTTTACCCACCTCGTGGGCGACCTGTCGCTGGGCATCTGCCAGCTGGCGCGCTTCGAGCTGCATGTCCCCGAGAGCGCGGCGGCGCTCGTCTGGCGTCGCCGCCTGAAGTTGACGCTGCAGTTCGCGGAGCTGCTCCAGCGCGCGGCTCCCTCGAGCGCTCGCCTGGCGCGGATCGTCGCGCCGCAGCTCGCTGACGGCGTTCCGCATTTCCTCAGAGGCCGCGCGTATCTGCTCGCTGGTGTCGCCGCCGCCGCCGGCGGATCCGCGCCCGCTCTGGCTCGGCTGGCCGCTCGGTTTCTGGCCCGATTGCCGGCCCGATTGATTTTGTGACGGTTTCTGGCC
>Ga0070698_100004644_pt1 | contig 15101 bp, 13 predicted proteins | sample KBSK1502metaG_FD_65477 | JGI IMG/M metagenome (GOLD analysis project Ga0070698, IMG submission 65477) | Corn, switchgrass and miscanthus rhizosphere microbial communities from Kellogg Biological Station, Michigan, USA - KBS K1-50-2 metaG | ecosystem: Host-associated > Plants > Roots >...
TGATGAAGAAAAAAAATATCAGCAAAAAGGTGGTCGCCAGGGTGCAGCGAGCACAGCAAAAAGTAAAACACCTGTTCTTGATAATTTCGGCCGGGATATAACTCGTCTTGCCGAAACCGGTGCATTGGATCCAATTGTTGGTCGTGAAAGAGAGATCGAGAGAGTTTCGCAAATATTATCTCGTCGTAAAAAGAACAATCCAATTTTAATTGGTGAACCAGGTGTGGGTAAAACAGCAATTGTTGAAGGGCTTGCCTTACGCATTGTGCAGAGAAAAGTTTCCCGTGTGCTGTATGATAAAAGAGTTATTTCTCTTGACCTTGCTGCGTTGGTAGCAGGTACAAAATATCGCGGACAGTTTGAAGAAAGAATGAAAGCCATCATGAATGAGTTGGAAAAAAATCGTGATGTCATTCTTTTTATTGATGAGATACATACAATTGTTGGAGCAGGCGGCGCAAGCGGCTCATTGGATGCATCGAATATTTTCAAACCGGCTTTGGCAAGAGGTGAATTACAATGTATTGGTGCATCTACCCTCGATGAATACAGAATGTATATAGAGAAGGATGGCGCCTTGGATCGTCGTTTTCAGAAAGTAATGGTTGAGCCACCTTCAGTAGATGAAACTATACTGATACTTACCAATATTCAAAGTAAGTATGAAGATTATCATAATGTATCTTATTCTGTAGAAGCAATCGATGCTTGTGTAAAACTGAGTGATCGTTATATGACCGATCGTTTGCTTCCGGATAAAGCAATTGATGTGATGGATGAAGTAGGAGCAAGGGTACATTTGAAAAACATTAACGTGCCGCCGAATATTCTTGACCTTGAAAAGAAAATAGAAGATGTAAAGAACGAAAAGAATAAGGTGGTAAAAAGTCAGAAGTTTGAAGAAGCGGCTTCTCTTCGTGATACAGAAAAGAGATTAGCCGAAGAATTGGAAAAAGCAAAAAATGAGTGGGAAGAAGAAAGCAAACATAAAAAATACCCGATTGGCGAAGAAGAAATTGCTGAAGTGGTAAGCATGATGACAGGTATTCCTGTGAAGAGAATGGTGCAGGCGGAAACAGAGAAACTTCGCCGCATGGCTGATGATATGAAAAATATGGTGGTCGGCCAGGAAGAAGCAATAGCCAAAGTAGTAAAAGCAATTCAGAGAAACCGTGTTGGATTAAAAGATCCTAAGAAGCCGATCGGTACTTTTATTTTCCTTGGACCTACAGGTGTTGGTAAAACAGAGTTAGCAAGGGCATTAGCAAGATATATGTTCGACAGTGAGGATGCATTGATCAGGATTGATATGAGTGAGTACATGGAAAAATTCACCGTGAGCAGATTGATCGGCGCCCCTCCGGGATATGTAGGTTATGAAGAAGGTGGCCAGTTGACTGAGAAAGTTCGCCGCAAACCTTACAGTGTGATCTTGCTTGATGAAATAGAAAAAGCTCACCCTGATATTTATAATATTTTATTACAGGTGCTGGATGATGGTCAACTTACAGATGGTTTGGGAAGAAAAGTAGATTTCAAGAACAGTATGATCATCATGACATCTAATATTGGTGTTCGCCAGCTAAAAGATTTTGGTGATGGAGTTGGCTTTGCTACCGCATCAAAAACACAGAACTTAGATGAAAGTAACAAGGCTGTTATTGAAAAAGCTTTGAAACGCACTTTCTCACCTGAGTTCCTGAACAGGATCGATGATGTGGTGATATTTAATTCACTTAGCAGGGATCATATTTTCCAGATCATCGATATACTGATGAAGAGTGTAATGAAGCGGTTGATCAATCTTGGCTTCAGCATGGAGCTTACTGAAGATGCAAAAGCTTTTATTGCCGATAAAGGTTATGATGCACAGTTTGGTGCGAGACCATTACACAGGGCTATTCAGAAATATCTTGAAGATCCGCTGGCTGAAGAAATTCTTTCTATGCAGGTAAAACAAGGAGATATATTGATCGCAGACCTTGATAAAGAAAAAGACAAGATCAGGTTTTCTTTGAAGCAAAGTAGCAAAGAGGAAAAATCAAAAGCCTGATAGATAAAAAGCATATAAAAATCAAGTCCCGCTTGCGGGACTTTTTTTATGCAAGTTAATTTCCTTGTAAAAATGGCCTGATACTTGTTAAAACAATAACTGCTTAATCTGAGGTGGGGATTCATTGTGTAATAAATACATTCTACCAAACTCCCCAATGGTATTTTCAATTCGTATATCCTGCGAAGGCACCAGGTATTAAAATTCCTTTTTATCCTAACCATTCTTTGTTAACCTCAAACCTACTAATATGGCTAAGCACCTACTCAGTTACAGCGTATCGCTGCTGGCTTGCATTTTTATTTTTTCTCAAATAATCAACGGACAGAATCAAAAAACAAAAAGCGAACTAATCAAAGAACGCATTTTATCAGATCCAAAAGTATCAGCAATACAAATCTCCCTGGAGAGACAAACTCCTTCTATGATCACATTTACCGGAAAATCGGTTGCCTATTCAAAAGAGCAAACCGGTTCATTACTCGCAGGATATTTAGCAATAAGAGCGGGGACTGATTATTTACAGCCAACAAAACAAACCTCGCTGGTAAACAATTTGGAAGTACTGGAATACCAGCAATTTTTCCGCGGGATAAAAGTTGAACATGGTGTTTTTAAAGCATTTGTAAAAGATGGAAAGATCGTATTATTAAATGGTGCGTGGTATGAAATTCCCGCTGGGCTTTCCATTCAACCGGCTTTAGGTAAAGAGACTGCATTGCAAAAAGCAAAAGCGAAAGTGAATGCAAAAAAGTATGCAACTGATTTTTTCCAGGAAGAAATGGAAAAAACAAATGATCTGCGTGTAAAAGAAGCATTAAAAAAAGAACTTAATGAAATTTCACCCAAAGGCGAATTAGTAATTGTAAAAGACTTTGGCAAAAAAAGCATTGCAGAAATGAAACTCGCCTACAAGTTTGACATTTATGCAACCGAGCCAATGAGCAGGAACTGGATCTATATTGATGCAACGAATGGTAATATTTTATTGATGGATCCAATTATCAAACACATAAATCCGAATCCTCCTACTTCCGTTAACACAACTGTACAAACAAGATATGCAGGTGCAAGAAATATTCGTGTCAAACAAATTAGCGGTAATGATCCGCAAAATGGTTTGATATTGCTGTCAAGTCATCCTACCACTGAAGTATATGTACCCGGAACAACCACATGGGTTTTAATGGATGATACAAGAGGAAAAGGAATTGAAACTTATGATTTAAATGCAGTAGGTGGAGTGCCTTATTCACTCGGTGCTTTTTATGCACAGGGTAAATCTTTTACTGATTTAGATAACAATTGGTCTTTATTTGAGCACAAACGATCTGACCCTTTAGGAAATGGTATTGGAGAAGATGGTGCTTTTGAAGCAGAGAATGATGACATAGCCTGGGATGCACACTGGGGCGCTGAAATGGTTTACGATTATTGGTTACAGAAACATAACAGGAGAAGTTATGATGACAGGGATGCAAAGATCAAAAGCTTTATACATTTTGGGCCTGCGTATGACAATGCGTTCTGGAATGGCTCTGCAATGACATATGGTGATGGTTCTGGTCCTGATGCTGATGGATACAAGGCATTGACTTCGCTCGACGTATGTGCACATGAAATAGGACATGGCATTTGCTCATATACTTCAAATCTTGTTTATGAACGTGAATCAGGCGCCATGAATGAGGCATTCAGTGATATCTGGGCTGCTTGTGTTGAACATTTTACTATTACTAATATTGATGCGACTTTGGTAAACACATACCGTCCATTTTATATTGGTGAGCAGATAGGCGCAAATGCAGATCAACCGTTGCGAAGAATGGACAATCCTAAAATAAAAAGTGATCCGGATACTTATGGAGGACAATTCTGGCAAGATCCCAATTGCGATCCACCGGATCTGCTATTAAATGATTATTGCGGTGTACATACAAACAGCGGCATACTTAATAAATGGTTTTATTTATTAACTGTGGGATCGCAAAATGGTTCCGGTCCTGATGCAGTCTATGCAAGAGTGGATTCGGATGATGGGATCAATGATCTGGGCAATGCTTATAGTGTTACAGGATTAGGATTTAATGTTTCAGAACAAATTGCTTTTTTAACTGAAATACTTCTTAGTCCAACTGCTACCTATGCTGAGACAAGAGAACTTTCTCTTAGTGTAGCAATGGTATTATCAGGGGATGCATGCAGCAATGTTGTTCGTTCTGTTACCAATGCATGGTATGCTGTGGGTGTGGGATCTGCTTTTGGAGGAACATGCATTTCCACTTATGGATTTGTTTTTCAACCAGGCAATACAGTTAATGAAGGTAATGCGGCAGTTGGCTGTACCGGAGAGTATGGGTATAAAGTTCCCATACTATTACCGGCAAATTCATCTGCTACAGTTACTGTAAGTGGCAGTGCATCCAATAATATTGATTATCGGCTGTCTTCAACTACTTTATCCAATACAACTGCAACCAACAGCGTTGCTGAACTTATTGTATATATAAAAAGCGATGCATTGATAGAAACGGATGAAACAATTAACCTGGTTATTTCTATTGCCAATTCAGGTTCAAATCCAGTTAATACGAATTATGTAATAACTATTGCTGAAGATGATATAGAACCAGTAATAGGAAATGGTGTCATTTCACTCATCAATGGCGGTAGTTTTGATGGCGAACCCGATGGATATAATTCCCCGGCCGGTTGGATGAAATCAGTGGAAGTTGCAGGAGTAAATTTATGGGGCGTATGGGGAGGTAAATTAAGAATAACTGGAAATGTAGAAGGTGTACAACTTCAACCCGGACAATACAATAATATAAGTCCAACCTCTACTAACGCAATTGCACCGCAGATCGATGCCAGAGGATTAAGCAACATCAAGTTGAAATTTGATTTCCGTGTGCAGGGAGAAGTTGATGCAAATGGAACTAATCCTGATGCATTTGGCATATTCGACTACATGACGGTTGTTTACTCATTTGATGGCGTTAATTTTTCTGATCTCCGGTTGCTTGATGATGGTTTCCGTGCATTCTGTTCGTTGGCGCCTACAGAAGGAACATTTGAAAGGACGCTGCCAGCTGTTTTTAATAACAAGGTATTTTATATTGGATTTAAATGGTATAATGATACAAATGCCGGTGGCCCTGAAAGTGTTTCAATTGACAATGTAACATTGGAAGGCAGTCCGCGGCTTATTGAAAATGACCTTAACCATAATAGCAGGGAAAATCTTAACCCCGGGCAGGATATTTATTTTTATAGTATTCAGGATGGACAAATATTAGGCAAGGTTAAAAATAATTCAACCAAAAATTTTGGATGTACTAATATATATGTAGAGAAAACAGGTAACTCTTCTTTTAATTTATATCAAAATAGAAATGCCCTGCATAAAGTTGCTGATAAAATTATAAGGATAGAAACCGGGTTTATTTATAAGGCTTCCACAACAGTGCGAATATATTTTACGGAACAGCAATTGACAGCTTTGGAAGCAGCCACGAATCAATCACGATCAGCTTTCAAGGTATATCATGTCAATGCCGCCTCATATTTACAAGCAGGTAATAATAACACTGATATCCTTGTTCCTGTTTATACTTCTATACCTGGAGTTGGCGGATATTTTACAGTTTCATTTAATGAGAAAGCAAATGGATCTTATGCATTGGGATGTGCCGTTTCTGTGCTTGGTACGCAGACTACTTCTAAGGAGCCAATAAGCGAAGTAACAGTTAGCGGATGGAAGTTTGGTAAAATCCACCCTAACCCTGGTAATAGTAATGTATATGTTTTCCTGGATGCACCGGCTCAGCAAAAAATAAACATTGAAGTAGTAAATATTTCAGGGCAGGTGATATACAGACAAACAGAAATTTTACAAAAGGGTACAAATAAAGTAGAAATAAAAATCAATAAGAGGATCTCAGGCAGTTATATGCTGATATTTAAAGAGGAGAATGGAAAGTTATTAAATACGCAAAAAATGATCAGGAATTAATATTTGTAAAAATGATAAATTAAAGGCTATCGTTTAGGTAGCCTTTTTTTATTTCCAACAAAATCATAGTTATTTGCAATATGAAAAAATATGCAATAATAGTTGCAGCAGGATCTGGAATAAGAATGGGGGGAGCAATGCCGAAGCAATTCATATTGGTAAATAATAAGCCGGTTCTTTATTATACGCTTCAAACTTTTTTAAATGCTTTTGCTGATATCCAAATAATACTGGTGCTGCCGGTTGATTATACTGACATGGGCCAGGAGATATTAGATGCATATTTTGATCAAGAAAAAATTCGAATTACTGCCGGTGGAGATACAAGGTTTCAATCGGTAAAAAATGGGTTGCAATTAGTGGAAGATGATTCAATAATTTTTGTTCATGATGGCGTGAGATGTCTTTTGACTGAAAACCTTATTCATCGTTGTTATACGCAGGCGGTGGAAACAGGAACAGCAATCCCGGTAATTGTAAGCAAAGACAGTGTCAGAGTCGTTCATGATGAAGGTAATGATGCCATTGATAGAAATAAAGTAATGCTGGTGCAAACGCCGCAAACTTTTCATAGTAAAATTTTATTGCCGGCTTTTCAAATTGATTATAAAGAAAAATTTACTGATGAAGCTACTGTTGTAGAAGCTTACGGGTTGAAAGTAACCCTGGTGGAAGGGGAAGCAAATAATATCAAAATTACAAGACCGGTTGATCTTTTGATCGCAGAAAAAATTATTAACGAGAGAAATTGATCAGCCAAATCTGTAGCCACGAAGAAAATCTTCAACCAACATTCTTTTCTTCCCTTCCAATTGTACATCTTTCAAAAGAATATATCCATCCTTCGCTGCAAACTTCAAATAGGTTTTGCCATCAGATTCCCATCGGCCGGGTTTTGAAGTGGGTAAAGAATATTCTTTTTCACTGCGAAATATTTTAATTGTCTTATCGCCCAGTTCGGTAAATGCGCCTGGAAAAGGAGAGAGGCCACGAACCAGGTTATGAATTTCATCAATAGATCTTCGCCAATCTATATTGCAGGTTTCGGTAAAAATCTTTGGTGCATGTTTGATTGAGGACGATTGACCACTGACAATGGACGACTGCTGTCCATGGTCAGTCGTCTGTGGTCTTTCCTGTAATGTTCCATCAGCCAAGCCTTTCACTGTTTCCACCAACACTCTTGCGCCGATCTCTTTCATTTTATCATGTACTTCACCTGCTGTTTCATTTTCACCAATTGGAAAACTTTCCTGCATTAAAATATTACCGGTGTCTATTTCATGTTTCAGTTTGAAAGTTGTTACGCCAGTTTCTTTCTCTCCATTGATGACAGCCCAGTTGATGGGAGCAGCGCCACGATATTGTGGTAGTAAACTTCCATGAAGGTTAATAGTGCCAAGCGGTGGCATGTTCCAAACTGATTCAGGTAACATTCGAAAAGCAACCACAATTTGCAGATCGGCATTTAAAGACCTGAGCTCTTCAAGAAATTCAGGGTTCTTTAATTTTTCAGGTTGAAGGGTTTTTAAATTTCGCTTGACTGCATATTTTTTTACAGCACTTTCAGTCATTTTCATTCCACGTCCGGCGGGTTTATCAGGAGCAGTAACTACTCCAACAATATTGCACTTCGCTTTTACCAATGCATCCAGCGATGCTACAGCAAACTCAGGTGTACCCATAAAAACGATCCGTAGATCTTTTAAAGTCATATTATCTTAAAGATTGGATCGCAATTTATAGCAATCTTTATTTTATACCAGCCAACATCTTTTGAGCTGTTTTGCCCACAAGTGGCACAGGTTTTTCTTCACCATTAATGGCTGCAACAAGACCCATGACCCAAAGCACTACTAATCCGACGATAAGTAGCCAGGTTGCCCACCAAAGTGCCCATCCTATGAAAGGAATAAATAATAATACCATTCTTAGTATCCATATTGCAATCCACATAAAGATCAAAAACAATGATTGCCTTATGTGATAAATTGCTAATTGTGATTTATTATTTCCGTACATGACGTAAGCAATTATCCACCCTATCAAGGTTAAATAGCTGACAGTAGCAATCGTTTTTCCATCCATGCCTGACGCTGCAGGAGTCGGAGTTGGGTTGGTTTCGGTTGACATAAGTTGAAGTTGGTTTTGTTGCTATTAAAGTAACGAAAAATATCATTCGAAATCTTCGTATAGCAAATATTTCTTGCGTATGGCTTTGAATTCACTCAGTTTCGGTTCCCAGCTTTTCCTTATTTCTTCTTCACTTTTACTATCTTTTATCTGCTGCATTAGCATATCAGTGCCGGCAAGACGATTGAATGAATTTGTTTTAAAAAAAAAGCTGTCTTTGTCGGGGAAAATTTTATAAGCATCAAATAACCACTGCAACTGAATCTTGTTATTTACTTTTTTTAATACTTCTTCCGGAGTGCCGCCAAAATTCCATCCATAACAAACTTTTCCATAATGCTTGGAGCTCTTAGCTCCTTCATTCGGGTTAGGAGTAAATGAAAACATGTTTTTTGGCAATAAAGGATGCCCAATATATTCAAATGGTTTTGCTGTGCCTCGACCTTCACTTAATGCTGTTCCTTCAAACAAACATGTTGTAGGATAAAGATAGATCGATTGTATTTCCGGTAAATTGGGTGAAGGTCTTACGGGTAAAACGTATTTGCTTTTATGGGTGTAGTTCTTGCATTTAATTACCAAAAAGTGAAAAGGAGTATCGGCTGTTTCCTTTGTGGTAATATTATAAGCATTAACAGCATTTGCTTTTTCTGACACCCATTTTTCGCCGAGCAACAGCATAGCATATTCTCCCATCGTCATTCCATAAACAATAGGTACTGGCTGCATACCAACAAAACTTTTAAACTTTACATCTAACACAGGGCCATCAACATAAAAACCATTTGGATTTGGCCTGTCTAACAACAATAATGGTTTATGATTTTCTAATGCAGTTTCCAAAAATTCCTGCATGGAAGAAATGTAAGTGTAAAAACGGGTTCCTACATCCTGTATATCAAAAATCAAAACATCAACATCTTTAATGTCTTCCGGCAAGGGTTTTCTTTTTGTTCCATACAATGAAACAACTGGTATCCCGGTTTTCTCATCAGTGTAGTTGCCAATTTTTTCACCAGCACTGGCAGTTCCGCGAAAGCCATGCTCAGGTCCAAAGATCACTTTGATATCAACACCCAATTTTCTTAAAGTATCAACAAGGTGAGTGTTGCCAACCATCGATGTTTGATTAGCAAAAATGCCAACCCTTTTTTCTTTTAAGAATGGTAAATAAACATTGATACGATCGGCACCGGGAATAATTGCAGATTGCGGATTGGGGATTTCAGATTTAAGACTCGGCTGTCCTTTACAACTTATTACGAGTAATGAAAAAGTTAAAAAGCAAAAAAAGAGTTGTTTCATATTTTTCTATTGCATTCAAATTTCAGGAAAATTATTAGTAAGACCGGAATTAATATTGGAAAGGTTGCATTATGATATTTCATTAACTTGCAAGCTCATTTTTTCTTTTTGTCTTCTTATTTGCTCCGCAGAATTACAACTGTATCCCGACTTAGTCGGGACGACGCAAATGTTGAAGAAAGAACTGAAAGATGAAAGGAGCGTCGCAAGGGACGGTGATTAGAAACTCAATCGTTGATTACAAAAAAAAATTATCATGCAACAAGTAAAAAGCGGTGACAAAGTAAAAGTACATTACCATGGTCGCCTTGTAAATGGAGAAACATTTGATTCATCAGAAGGTCGCCAACCCCTCGAGTTTGAAGTAGGCAGCGGGATGGTGATAAAGGGATTTGATGATGGTGTGACAGGTATGAAAGTGGGAGAGAAAAAAACAATAAATATTCCTGCTGAAAGTGCTTATGGAGAAAAGAACCCGGATATGATCATTGATTATCCGAAAGCACAATTTCCAGAACACATAGAATTAGAAGTGGGGGCGCCGCTTGTAATGAGTAGTGCATCAGGACAACAATTCCAGGTAAAAATAGCCGAGGTAAAAGATGATGTTGTAATTCTTGATGCTAATCACCCGCTGGCTGGTGAAGAATTAATTTTTGATCTTGAGTTGGTAGAAATAGTTGGTGGAAAACCACTGATCATAATGCCTTGATATTAGTTTGAAGTTTGAGGTTTGATGTTCGGGATATTAACCTCAAACTTCAAACCTCAAACATCGAATTGTTATTTTCTATTCAACCACCAACCCAGCCAAATACCCGCCAATCCCCACGTAACAAAAGCATCAATTAAATGACCAGTGTAAGTTTCGGTAAGAGTTTGAAACCATACATGCATTGTGTAAGGCCCAGCTAAAAAAGTAAATAATCCAACAGCAACAGATCCGGCGAGTGTTCTTATTCTTGTAGGTGTGCCGCCACGGGTGAGAATATAAATCAATGTAAATACAAGAAACCAGTCAACCAGAAAGCCGCGAATCATAGGCATTACCATGTCGTTTTTGTAAGCACTTCTGTATATCACAGTGGCCCAGGGCTGGCCATTCATTTCTTTGCCTAATTTTTGACCTTCTTCCATTGATGAACCCGGCGGAACAGTAGGCAGCATATACATACCGTCTTCTTTCAGAGAAGTTGAAAGAGTGTTAAGGATTTCTTTTTGAACTGGCGTATACTTTGCTTCACCAAGATGAAGCTGAAGCACTGTCCATGAAAGGAACTGCCATAAGAAAACGAGAATAGCTCCGACAAAAGAGCCGATTAACCATTTTTTCATAATAGTTGAGTTTTGGTTTAGGAATAAAAGGTAGAAACTTATTTCAGGTTTTGCAAGTGAAGTTGTTAACCGGCTTCTGAACCCTAATTAAACTTCTGTTGCAAGTTTACCCAGAGCGAAGCGAAGGGCTCCGTTCGGGTGCAGTAACTCCGATTGAACTTCGTGAATGGTGAATATGATAATTGTAAATAAATTATCTATTCACCATTCACCATTGACCATTGACTGCTTTCGCCGTATCTTCGCTGTCCATTTTTATAAAGTATGTTTGAAAACTACAAGTTCACTGCGGCAGAAAGATTTTTGCGTTATGTTCAAATAGATACCCAAAGTGATCCTCTTTCAAAGTCGAGCCCATCCACTGAAAAGCAAAAAGACTTAAGTAAAATTTTAGCCGAAGAATTAAAACAAATAGGCGTATCTGATGCACATATGGATGAATGGGGTTATGTGTACGCAACCATTCCTTCTAATACAGAAAAGAAAGTTCCTGTCATTTGTTTCTGCGCTCATGTCGATACGGCACCCGATTGCAGTGGTACAGATGTAAAACCTATTGTTCATAATAATTACCAGGGACAGGATATTGTTTTGCCTGACGATACTACACAAGTATTGCGAACTACTGATTACCCTTATTTACAAACACAGATCGGTAAAGATATTATCACCGCATCCGGAAAAACTTTATTGGGAAGTGATGATAAAGCCGGTGTGGCAGAGATCATGGATCTGGCGAATTTTTTAATGTTGAACAAAGATGTAAAGCATGGGGCAATAAAAATTCTGTTTACATCCGATGAAGAAGTGGGAAGAGGAACAGAAAAAGTTGACTTGAAAAAATTAGGTGCTGACTTTGCTTATACTTTAGATGGTGGTGATGCTGGTAATCTTGAAGATGAAACTTTCAGTGCAGATGCCGTGCAGGTAATTATTCATGGAGTAAGTGCTCATCCCGGTTATGCAAAAGGAAAAATGATAAATGCAATGAAGATAGCCGGTGAAATTTTGGCGGCGTTGCCTAAGAATCGTTTATCACCTGAATCAACTGAAGGCAAAAGAGGATTTATTCACCCGGTAAGAATTGATGGCATTGCGGAAAAATGCACGATTGATTTTATCATTCGTGATTTTGAAACAAAAGGATTGCAGAAAAAAGAAGATTACCTGCGTACACAAATTGAAGAGTTGATGCGGCTTTATCCCAAAGCATCTTTTGAATATCATGTGAAAGAACAATACCGCAACATGAAAGAAGTGTTATTGCTGCATCCGCAAGTGGTGGATCATGCAAAAGAAGCCATTAAAAGAGCCGGCCTGAAAGTAAAAACAGAAAGTATCCGCGGTGGCACCGATGGTAGTCGTTTATCATTTATGGGTTTGCCTTGCCCGAATTTATTTGCTGGTGAACAAGCAATACATTCCAAACTTGAATTTATCAGTGTGCAGGATATGAATAAGGCTGTGGAAACAATGGTGCATCTTGTTAGTACCTGGCATGAGAAGTCCTGATGTTCATATTTCATCTTTCCAAACTCGCATATACCAATAGATAGGATAGCCCACAATACCTGCAAACAAAAAAACAAGTATCCAGATAATTCTTTCAGTTGAATCCATCGCTTTATGCCTTATAAGATGCATAATAAAGAATACAAGCAGGCCGATGGAAAGTATACCCATTCCAAACCCAAGAATCATTATAGGGCCAAATAGACCGAATACTTCTTGCGGCGCTGGTTCATAATTATTATCCCATTCAATAAAAGTGGGAAATAACCTGAAGATCATAAAAAACATAACAACAAGAAGAATTATTGGTAAAAAACTAAGAATGCCTATAAATAGTTTTGAACTGCGTGACATAAAAAAATGTTTGTGTAAAGTTAGTTCTATTCTTTTTCATTAGTCACCACTTGTAAAATAATTCCCTGCCATTTAAATTCTTGGTACTTTAGCTGCCTCAAAAATTTTATTTATGCAACAATTTTGGTCACAATACTGGTGGACATTGATAATAGTTATTATTTTCTTCGGTTCTTTTTATACCATCAACCAGGGTTTTATCGGGGTGATTACCATGTTTGGCAGATACCGCAGAATAGCCCGGCCAGGACTGCGAATGAAATGGCCGATCATTGAATCTGTACATAAAAGAGTTTCTATTCAAAATCGTTCAGTAGAGTTGGAATTCCAGGCAGTGACACAGGACCAGGCTAATGTTTATTTTAAAAGCATGCTGTTATATTCTGTACAGAATGCTGATGAAGAAACTATAAAAAAAGTAGCATTCAAATTTATCGCTGACAGAGATCTGATGCAGGCGTTGATCAGAACTATTGAAGGCAATATCCGTTCTTTTGTTGCTACAAAAAAACAAGCAGAAGTGTTAGGCCTTCGTAAAGAGATCGTCGAATATGTAAAAGAACAAGTTGATCATTCATTGGAGAATTGGGGTTATCATTTACAGGATCTGCAGATAAACGATATCACGTTTGATAAAGTTATCCTTGATTCAATGAGCAAAGTAGTGGCAAGTAATAACCTGAAAGCTGCTGCAGAGAATGAAGGGCAGGCTTTATTGATCACAAAAACAAAATCTGCAGAGGCGGAAGGGAATGCAATAAAAATATCAGCAGAAGCAGAGAAAGAAGCAGCAAGACTCCGTGGCCAGGGTGTTGCCCTGTTCCGTATGGAAGTGGCACAAGGTATGACGGAAGCTGCCGAACAAATGAAGCAAGCCAATCTTGATACTAACGTAATTCTCTTCAGCATGTGGACAGAAGCGATCAAGAATTTTGCAGAGTTTGGAAAAGGCAATGTTATTTTCCTTGATGGCAGTGCACAGGGCATGGAAAATACGATGAAGCAGATTCAGGCTTTGATGATGAAACCTGCCGGCTCTACTCCTAAATAGTTATTTGCGAAAGTTTAACTGTTTTAAAGACCAATTAATTCATTGTTGTTAAAGAACTCCAAAACTTAACATGCCTCCACAACGTGGCATTATTTTTCACGTTTCATCCACAGTTGTTGAAAAGTTATCTATTCCTCAAAACTTCATAGTACTACTTTTACGAACCAAAGAAAAAAGAAATGATTGATCTTTTACAGATTTCCGACTCGTTAAACCAGGTTGCAGGTCATATTAATGTTGATCGCAATAACGATGGCAGCATCAGTTTTATGGAGCTTCTTTTTATGGGCGGCTGGATCATGATCCCGCTTGCTATCATGCTATTGCTGGCTATCTACGTATTTACTGAACGTTATATAGCCATCCGCAATGCTTCAAATATTGATCAGAATTTCATGAACATTGTCCGGGATCATATTGTAAGTGGCAACCTTGTTGCGGCAAGAAGCTTTGCAAAAAATTCAAACAATCCTGTAGCACGTATTATCGATAAAGGCTTACAACGTGTCGGCAAACCAATTGAGAACATTGAAAAGAGCATGGATAATGTGGGGCAACTGGAGATGTATAAACTAGAAAAGAACCTGGGTATTCTTTCCGTTGTTTCAAAAGCGGCGCCGATCTTTGGTTTTGTAGGAACGCTAATTGGTTTGATGCAGTTGTTTGCAAATATTCAAAAAGCAAATGAAGTTGAGATCAATGTTGTTTCTCAGGGTATTTATACAAAACTTATTACTTCAATCACAGGTTTGGTCATTGGTTTGATCGCCTATTTTGCTTATAGCTATCTCAATACACAAATAGATAAAACATCGAACAAAATGGAAGCAGCAGCAGCCGATTTCCTTGATGTATTACAAGAGCCAACTCACTAATCGTTTGAAGAATGAAGTTTAGAAAAAAACATAGAAACGAGTCGGAAGTATTTACAGATTCACTGAATGATATCCTTTTCATTTTGCTGATGTTCTTTTTGATCACTACTACTCAAGCGAACCCGAATGTGAAGACGGTAAACACACCTCGTGGATCGAAGGATAGAAAGGTGAAACAAAGTGTAACGGTTTCAATTGATGCGGCCCAAAAGGTTTATATCGGGCAAAAAGAAGTGCCTCCGTACCTGCTTGATTCATTTTTGAAAATTGAATTAGATAAGCATCGCAAATCTCCTGATGATACGTTGACAGTCGTGGTAAATGCGGACTCGATCTCTTATCATGCCGGCTTTATAAAAGTGCTGGAAGCAGCAAAGAAAAATAATGCAAAAGTGGCGGTGAATATAAAGACCAACTAATCTCCATCCCTAGTATTCGTATTTTTTATCAGGTAAATTTACCTTGTAA
>Ga0070698_100004645_pt1 | contig 15101 bp, 11 predicted proteins | sample KBSK1502metaG_FD_65477 | JGI IMG/M metagenome (GOLD analysis project Ga0070698, IMG submission 65477) | Corn, switchgrass and miscanthus rhizosphere microbial communities from Kellogg Biological Station, Michigan, USA - KBS K1-50-2 metaG | ecosystem: Host-associated > Plants > Roots >...
TACAACATGAGTGAATGGCGTGAAGTAAGAACAATACTCAGGCTCTCGAAAGCGGACATAACCGTGTGGGTGATGACCTTCGCTCTCACCGTGCTCGCCGATCTGACTGTCGCAGTCGAGATCGGAATGCTCTTTGCCGCGCTGCTTTACATCTATCGGGTCTCGCAGACGACCACAGTTGCGCCGGTGACGGAGGAGTATATTGAGGATGGTCGTCCGCACGTCTTGCAAGACAAGCTGCTGCCGCCATACGTCCTGGTGCTACGTATCCATGGCCCATTTTTGTTCGGGGCCACTGAGAAACTATCCGAGGCGACTGTAGATGTACACTCACTTCCGGCGGTGGTGATTTTGCGCTTAAGAAATATGACGGCTATCGACGCTACAGGTCTGCACGAGTTGGAGAGGCTGGCCGAACGGCTGCGCGCGACGGACCGAACGCTGCTGCTGTGCGGCGCCCGTAGTCAACCCGATCAGTTGTTGAGGCAGTCTGATTTCCTGCAATTTCTCGGCGAAGAGAACATGCTTCCGCATGTTGAAGCTGCGCTGTCGCGCGCCCGCGAAATCCATGAGGGCCGAGCCGCCGCTCCAGGGACAAAGGTGCCGCGTGTTGGTGCTGTCTCCCGCGCGTGATGACAGTAATTCCAGTTATTCCCATTTCCCTTTGCACCACCTTTTTCTGAAAGATTCTCCAGAGCCGGCAGCGATCGCTGGCGGCATCAGGAACGCTCCCAGCTCGATTACTACCTGGCCGAGCGTCTTGCTCTCAACATCAAGCCTTCCCTTGCGGACGAAGGCTCTCCACAGTGCATGCTTGGTCGGGTCTTCGCTGAACTCTTCGGTAAGCCCTCGCGGTGTTTGTTGGGGCAACGGCGTAGCCCGACGCGCAAACGTCGCCGCTATTGCTCTCGCAAGAATTGCGCCTTCGAATTCCATGCCTCTTGAAAGGCTCCAAATGTCATAGAAGTCCTTGATTCGAGTGTTAAGGATATCGAGCGCGACGAGCGCTTGAAACTTCTCCGCAATGGCACTCTCCCGAGTGTAGCCGAGTAGCCGCGGAGCACCCAGACCAAGTAGGTCCGGCAAATCGATCCATATCGGCTCTGGCACAACGACGTCGCCGAAACCGAAATCGAGTTGCACGTTCAATTTGATCTTGCCCAGGGTTCCTCGCAGCCGAGTACGCACGCCTTCATATGCTTTACCCTTCACGATGACTTCGCCTCGCACACTCTGCGGGTCGAATTCGACTCCGTCCGCGTCGACTTCAACTGTTGCACACGCACGGACAATCTGTTCAAGATTCTCAACAGTATTTGAGACTCGCCCCAGCATGTCGATGTCCATCGTAGGTCGCGCCAGCGGAGCCTCCCATGCCTGGAGCATCTGTGCTCCCTTCAGCACGAATTGTTCAGCATAAGCAGAGCGACTGAAACGAAACAGGAAACGCTGGATGGCGAAATACTGGAGCAACTCATTGAACGGTCGGTTCGTCTGGCGCGCAAGATTGAGTAGTCGCTGATGCACTGATGCCGGAACATTCGTGGGTGGACGGCGGGTCATTGATCTCACTTCACGACAGGGCTTCAAGATACGGACGCATGATTCGCTCAACACGGCATCGCCGCGCATAGTTGACGAGCTTCGTTAGTTGGAATCCCTTTCGGACACGACACAGCTTTAGCGCCTCAATGGCAACATCGAGGCCAATTTTGTGCCGAAACTTAAAGCAGTCTGCAACCGTCTTCTCCGGATCGAAGATACGCACCGGTATGCCGTCAAGTTTGTGGATCTCAACGCCGGCGGAAAAGCTGTCGTTCGAGAACGTGAATACTCGGAGCGGTGGATAATCGAGACGCGGTGGTTTCGATCCACGCGGAAGCGCAACATGGACTTCGTGTGGGACCTCAGTCGTGATCTCGTGAAAGGCAAGAGCCGAGATCAGACAGACTACGGAGTCGGGGATCCGAGTCGCAACCGTAACCAGATCTGGATTTGTGATCTCCGGAAGGTCAGCGAGCCGGTAGACACCGCGACTGATCTGCACAACCTGATTCTCGTCGCGAAGCCTATACAGCGTTCGCGGATGGATGCCCCCTCTGACCGCTTCGGCGGTGTGCAGGACTCCGCCCTTCCGCCGAAAGATGCTCAGTGCCGCTTCGCTTGATGCCGCTGTGTGCCTCACGAAAACAGTATAGCTCGCGCTGGATATAACTTACTACAGTTATCAGTAAGTGCAGATAATTCTATCCAGTCGTGGTTCCGGAGTTCGGCGGCATCCCGACGGGGGTTGCCACATGTTTCCTTACCACAGGTTCGACCCGATCTAATCGTGCCGCTGCTTCCTGCGGGCCGTTACGGTGGCGATGCTCTGACCTAATCGTATTGGAACGTCCAACTGAAATCATTCTTGAGTCGGGCAAACAGTTGGAGAAAGGGTCTAGTCAAATAGCCACAGGCATCCAATATTCAACCGGTGACACTGGAACAAATGACTCTTCTTCACCGATAAACAGATCGCGCCAACTTGGTCGAGCTACTACCATTGCCCACGCAGCAATGCTCCCTAAAACAGCATCTCTCTCATGCTCGCATTTCGATTTCGTCTCCCCGGCAATAAGCTCTTTCAGGTGTGACATGTCAATTTCGGAACCTCGGCGTTCAGTGGTCGCAATTTCAATCAGCCACAACAGCGCTTTCGGATGAGTTTCGGTAATACGAATCGAGGGAATTCTGCGACGTAATAAATGTGCTGCAATTATTCCTTGGGCTACGCATGCACCTCTCAATGAATTGAGCGATTGAACGGTTCCTCCAACATTTCGTGCGCCCCGTTGACGCATTATGTCGCGTATCAAGACATCCGCTTTGCGGTTTCCGCGAATGGGCCAATAGAGTGGGCTATCAATTCCAGCGGCAGATACATCTTTCAAATCTTTTATGTTGTTCAGAGCAGTGTGAACTGCTGCTTCTGCGTTATCAGCGACGCCCGAATCCAGAAGTTTTAGTCCGGCACCGGGCTTTGCTTCCGACACACACCAGCCGAATTGATGTACGCCGCCTGGATCGAAGCCAAGGAAGATCATCGGATGTCTCTTTCCTACCCAAAAATAGAACTGCCCCGGTTCGATAACATCTACAACAATACTTTGCAAGACCTTCTATTCGCCCTATAATGCGATATGCTCGCGCCAGTCGGATTTGTTTTACCTCGATCTTCATGAACGCCGACAGCGATCCCTAAGCCAGTACCCACGAATCTCGTTCGACCGGGAGACCGTCGCCTGTTGGAATTCACTAATCAGAATCCAGCTAAGTGCTACTTTGGAAACAAATGAGATTTGCTTGGCCTTTTACTCAACGAATGTTAGCCCAATGAGTCAGCGCACCAGACATATATTCTTTCGTCATCACTGGTGGTTGGTCCCCACGGTCGGCACCGCCCTAGCGCTCATCATTTTCAGGAGCAATCTGCCCGACAGGGGTACTCTATTCGCCGGCGTCGTAGCCGCTGTACTTAGTGTTAGTTTTTTTGTGCAGCAGCAACGGTTGGCCGAAATGAATCTGTTTCGGGAGCTGATCTCCTCCTTCAACGGCCGTTACGACAAGCTAAATGAGCGGCTCATGCGGATGCGATGTGAAGAAGACTGCACCGATTATCAGGTAGTTTGGGATTACTTTAATCTGTGTGCTGAAGAGTTCTTGTTCTTCTCAGAAGGGTACATTGACGATCGAGTTTGGCGCGCGTGGTGTATCGGTATGTTGTATTACTTCGAGGTTGAGCCTTTCCTTACTATGTGGAGAGACGCAGGAGCGAGCGATTCATATTACGGAATAACAATCGAGGAAATCCGAAGGGGAGCCGCACTACAACGCTGATATGTGTCTGTCTTGAGAAGTCTATATGCCCATTGAAGTTGGAATTTGGCGCTTAGGTGCGAAACCCGAACGAGTGCACATGTCATCGCTCGATTCGGAGCTGAGGCTTGAAGATGCTCTTGTCGCAGACCTTTCGATTCTTTCGGCTCAGTTGATGCTGATTGGCAGACAGATACCAACGGCTTACGCAAAGTTCATCGACATTCTCGCCATGGACAGCTCCGGTGATCTTTCAATCATTGAACTGAAACGCAGTCTTACGGATCGACAGATCGTGGGTCAACTATTGGATTACGCATCCTGGGTGCAGGCACTCTCCTATGAGGAGATCGCTTCAATTTATTCCGACAAGAATGCTGGCAAGAAACTTGAAGAGGGTTTTGCTGAATCGTTTGGAACCAATCTGCCTGAAGAGATCAACAAGAATCATCAACTGATGGTTGTGGCCTCTGAACTCGACGCTAGCACCGAGCGAATTATCAACTACTTATCAGACAATTATGGTGTACCCATTAATGCGGTATTCTTTCGTTTCTTCCGGGAGAACGGCCAAGACTACTTAACGCGAACCTGGTTGCTCGATCCAGAGCAGGTTGAACAGAAGGCAAGCAAATCGAAAGCAAAGAAGGGGAGTGAGGCTTGGAATGGTCGCGACTTCTATGTGAGTTTGGGAGAGAGCGAACATCGCAATTGGGAAGATTGTCGCAAGTACGGATTCGTCTCAGGTGGCGGGGGCAAGTGGTACAGCCAAACCTTGAAGTTACTTTTCCCTGGTTCGCGCGTTTTCGTGAATATTCCAAAGACTGGGTATGTCGGGATAGGAACAGTGAAAGAGTCAGCCGTACCGGTCAAGGATTTCAACGTTGAAACTCCTAACGGCGAGATTCCCATTCTTCAGGCTCCCTTGAAAGCCACCAAGATGGGTGAATATGTGGCCAACGCCGACTTGTCTGAGTATTTGGTTAGAGTGGAATGGATCAAGGCAGTGCCGAAAACGGAGGCTTACTGGGAGAAAGGCCTCTTCGCACTTCAACACACCGCATGTCGAATGACGAGCAGCTTTACAATCGAGAGGTTATCGCAGCACTTCGGCATAGACAATTAGGGCATCTTGACTTCGCGTCCACCGCTTCTCTTCAACTAAAATGGCATGAAACAAACCAAGATCACGCTTACTCAGTTAGAAAGTTTTCTTCTGAAAGCCGCTGACATCCTACGTGGAAAAATGGATGCGTCTGAATTCAAGGAATTCATATTCGGACTGCTGTTCATCAAGCGCATGTCGGACCAGTTCGATCAGGAGCGAGCCCGGCTTGGAAAAATTTACGGACACTTGGAGCCTGACGACCTATCGGACATTTTGAATGATAAGGCTTCATACGGCGAAACGTTTTTTGTTCCGCCGATCGCCAGATGGAATGATGACTACGTCAATGAAAACAGTGAACTGGTTCCCGCTCTGAAGGATGTAAAGCAGAATATTGGTGAGCGACTCAACAAAGTTATCGCACAGATCGAACAAGAGAACTCTCCGCTGCTGGATGGAGTTCTGAAAAACAACATCAATTTCAACGCGGAGAAGGGTAAAACAAAAATATCTGATAGTCGTTGGAAAGCACTCCTTGATCACTTCAATCAACCGGATTTCGTGCTCGTGAATGAGAATTTCGAATTCCCCGATCTGCTTGGTGCCGCTTACGAGTATTTGATCAAGTATTTCGCAGATAGCGCAGGCAAGAAGGGAGGTGAGTTTTATACACCCTTTGAAGTGGTCCAACTACTAGTCAGGATACTCAAGCCGCGAACGGGGATGTCGGTATATGATCCGACTGTTGGTTCGGGCGGCATGCTCATTCAATCAATCCAGTACGCAGAAGAACAAGGAGACAATCCGCGATCAGTCGAGTTATATGGTCAGGAGTCGAGCGGCACGGTTTGGGCCATCTGCAAGATGAACATGATCTTGCACAACATTCCCGGCGCGCACTTGGAAAACGACGACACACTTCAGAACCCCTTACACGTTCATCTCGGCGCGCTGCGGAAGTTCGACCGCGTGCTGGCAAACCCGCCGTTTTCGCAGAACTATGCCAGGCAGGACATGAAGTTTTCGAGCCGTTTCCGATACGGCTTTGCGCCTGAGACTGGTAAGAAGGCTGATCTGATGTTCGTGCAGCACATGATCGCGAGTCTTAATCAATATGGGAAGATGGCGACAATTATGCCGCACGGGGTGCTCTTTCGTGGTGGCCAGGAGAAGGTCATACGAGCCGGCATCGTCAACGATAATTTGATTGAAGCCATCATCAGCCTTCCGCCTTCGCTCTTTTACGGCACAGGTATACCGGCTTGTGTGTTGGTCATCAACAAAAACAAACCCGACTCGCTCCGGGACAAGATTCTATTCATCAACGCCGATCGTGAATATGCAGAAGGTAAGAATCAAAACAAGCTTCGTCCAGAAGACATACAGAAGATTGATTATGTCTTTACGAACAAACTTGAGATTCCGAAATACTCGAGACTTGTTCCGACGGATGAAATCGTAGCCGTCAAGAATAATTACAATCTAAACATTCGCCGATATGTGGACAATACGCCCGAGCCTGAGCCGGAAGATGTTCGCGCGCATCTGACGGGTGGCGTACCTCAGCGTGAAGTCAACAGCTACGCGCCGGCGTTCAAGCGGTTCAAGGTGAATCCGTCGACACTCTTGAAGCCACGAGAGGACGGCTATTTCGATTTCGCCGACGACGTGAAAGACAAACCCGCTATTAAGACGATCATGGAAGCGGATGCGGGCGTGGTGGAGACGTATGGTCGGATGAACGTGTCGATTGGTGAATGGTGGGAAGTGGCGCGAGATGATTTCGCAAGGTTGGAAGGCAGTAACCATCTGGCAGCGGTGCGCGCCGAACTGCTGACTACGATCAAGCGAAAGTTGGTGCCAATCGGTGCGCTGGACGAGTTTCAGACGGCGGGCGTTTTCGTGAACTGGTGGCAGACGATTCGTTACGACCTGAAGACCATCACAAGCACAGGCTGGAGTTCGAGCCTAATACCGGACAGCTATTTGATTGAGGCTTACTTTCAGGCGGAAGTGAGCACCATCGAGGAACTCGAAAGTCGGCGGGGCGAGGCTGAGGCGCAGTTGAGCGAGGCGATTGAGGCAATCGAGTACGAAGCGGGCGAGGATGAAGAAGTCACGGCGAAGGGAGTCAAGGATTATCTAAAGGCACAGATTAAAGAACTGAGAGCCGCCGCTCAGGTGGAGGCATCCGCCGAGCGTGAGAAGATGGAGGAGCAGCTTGACAATATCAAGAACGCCGAAGAACGCATCGGCGAGATCAAGAAGGGGTTAAAGCGCCGCCAGGCGGATCTGGAGCGCAAGCTCCGCTTCAAACGCGAAGGAGTTGAAGACGAGCGCGAAGAGTTAAGCAAGCTCGTGGCGCAGAACGAACGTGAGACGGCCCAAGTCAAAGACGAAAGTGTAAACATCGGCGCGGAGCCAACACGCACGAAGAACAAAACCGCCAAGGAACGCGAGAAACGACTCGCAGCGTTAGAGCGCGACTTCGAAACGTTGCAGCAAAAGCTTGTGTGTTTGGATTCAGAGCTTGAGGCGACGGGTGGCGTGATAACGGCGGAGGAGTCGAAGCGGCTGATTCTGAAAAAGCTCTATGATCTTATCAATAATGAACTAGTGCGGTATTTGAACGCGGAGAAGCGCGCCACCATCGCCGTCTTTGAAAAGCTATGGGACAAGTATGTCTACTCAGCGCAAGCAATCGAGAGCGAGCGCGACGCGATAGCGCATGAACTTAATGGTTATCTCCGAAAGCTCGGCTATTTGATTGAAGAATTCGCCGTAGCTTGATCCTAAGTCTAATTCTAGAAATGACTGAAACAAGTAATACCGAAACAACCACTCTAAGGAAGGTCGTCAACCGTATTCTCGGCGGGGGCACTCCTTCGCGCGCAATTGACGCTTTTTGGAACGGAGAGATTCCTTGGGCGTCGGTTAAGGACTTTTCTGATAATAAGTCAGTAATTCATGATACACAGGAACACATCACAGAAAAAGGCTTGTTCAACAGCGCGGCAAATTTAATTGAACCGAAAACCGTCTTGGTATGTACGAGAATGGCAATAGGGCGGGCAGCCATATCTACACGTCATATTGCAATCAACCAAGATGTAAAAGCGATCTATCCAAATGATAGATTGGCTCCAGAGTATTTGCTGTTACTTATCAAACAGCATCGCCCTTATCTTGAATCTATCGCAATAGGTTCGACTGTTAAGGGTTTGGGAATTGACCAGTTACTTGACCTACAAATCGCGCTTCCATCTCGCGCTGAACAAAGCCAAATTGCTGCCATTTTGGGTTGCATAGATCGTGCGATTGAGCGCACTGAAACCGTCATCGCCAAGCAGCAGCGCATCAAGACCGGCTTGATGCAAGACCTCTTGATCAAAGGTATTGATGAGCGTGGCAATATCCGCTCCGAAGCGACTCATGAGTTCAAGGATTCGCAGCTAGGCAGGATTCCCAAGGAATCGGTCATTTATGAACTAGGAGACGTTTGCGAAAAAACAATGGTTGGTCTAGCGCTAAGCGTGACTCCTTATTACCGTGAAGCAGGTGTCCCAATAATTCGTAATCTAAACATTAAGAGGGGATACTTTGATGCCGAAGATATCCTTTATATTGATCCTGTTTTCAGCCTAAGAAACAAATCAAAGGCCGTTAGAACGGACGATGTAATTACTGTTCGTACTGGGGTAAACCTCGGACTGACATGCTTAGTGCCTAATGATTTTGACGGCGCGCAGACTTTTACCACATTGATAACAACCCCCAACCGCGAGTTCTTATTACCAAGCTATCTTGTCTTTCACATGAACTCAGATAAAGGCATTGCAGAGATTGAGCAATTAAAGGCTGGAGGAGGCAAAAGCAACCTGAACGTCGGAGAACTCATTCGGTATCGGATTGCACTGCCACCAATCTTAGAGCAACAGCGGGTAATTAATGTGCTGAACAATGCGAGTTGCGCCATTAGACGACATGAACCGTTACTCAAAAAATTACGTTCCATAAAGCAAGGCTTAATGCAAGACCTACTCACAGGCAAGGCAAGCGTTGAGAATGTGCTCTCGGATACCTTGCGATCAACCCATGAAGATTGACGCTATGGCGGACGCAAAACCTCAATACATCACCGAAAAGAAGCACGTCGAAGATTCATTCCTCACCCAACTCAAAGGTTTGGGCTGGGAAGTCTTCACGCTCGACATGCACCAGCAGAAGCCTTCCGAAAGCTGGCGCGATTCGTTCAATGATGTGGTCTTGCTACCTAAACTCCGCGAAGCTCTAATCAAAATCAACGATTGGTTGGACGACGATCAGATTGAAGAAGCTGTCAACAAGATTCTCAATCTTTCCGGGACGGACCTGCTCGCCAACAATCAGCACGTGCTGAGTGTGCTGCTTGAAGGAACAACAACGAACCGTAATCGGAAAACAGACGAAATCAGCCCAACCGTAAATTACATCGATTTCAAGAGTCCCGAGAGCAACTCCTTTGTTGCTATCTGCCAATTTAAGGTTCGAATCCCTGGAACCGATCGTCACTTCATTCCTGACATCACTTTGTTCCTCAATGGTCTACCCATTGCGATTGCAGAATGTAAATCACCTAAGGTTCGCGAGGAGATTGCGGAAGCAATTGACCAAATGCTGCGTTACAGCGAGCAACGCGGCGAGTCTGGCGAAGGCAATAAGAAACTCTTCTATTACAATCAGTTTTTAATAGCGACCTCGCGGCAGGTATCGAAGGTCAGCACAATCACAGCTCAAAACGAAAAGCATTTTAATAACTGGTCTGATCCCTATCCTCTTACACTGAACGATCTTGAGCACGGTGAATCAACACCAAATCAGCAGCAGCGGCTCGTTGCTGGCATGTTCACCAAAGCGAATCTTCTAAGTCTGCTTAAGACGTTCACCGTCTTCACAACAACGGACGAAGGGCAGGCTATCAAAGTGATCGCCCGCTATCAGCAATTTCGGGCCGTAAAGAAAGCTGTCAAGCGTTTGCTGACTGGAAACACGAAGCACGAACGAGGTGGCATCATTTGGCATACACAGGGCTCAGGCAAGTCGCTCACAATGATGTTCCTGGTGCGCGAGATGTACACCTATCCAGAGCTGACGAAATGGAAAATCATTTACATCACAGATCGTACGCAGCTCGAAAACCAACTTAGCGGAACAACTCAAAAGGTTGGGCTAAATGTCAAAGTTGCGAGCAGTATTAAAGAGTTGAAGGCTCTCTTAACGAACACCTCCAGCGATCTCGTCATGGGCATGATTCACAAATTTCAGGAACGTGATTTAGAGATCTCCTTCCCTGAACTGAACACAAGCGATCACATTTTGGTCATGACCGACGAAGCTCATCGGACACAGTACAAGTTGTTGGGCGCAAATCTTGACAAGGCACTGCCAAATGCTACTTACATCGGTTTTACGGGCACTCCGACCGATAAGACTGAACGGCGCTTCGGTGATTACATTGATAAGTACACCATGCGAGAGGCTATCGACGATGAGGTCACCGTCGAAATCGTTTATGAGGGACGAACACATAACGCCGAAGTCGCTGATAAGCCTAAGATGGATAAAGAATTCGCTGATGTCTTTAGTGACTACAACTTGGCAGAACGATTACAAATCTTGGGCTTTGGCACGCGCGACGCCTATCTCGACTCAGAAAAGACGATTGAAGCGAAGGCTAAAGACATGGTGGAGCATTACATTAGTCATGTATTTCCAAATGGATTTAAAGCTCAGGTTGTCGGCAACTCGAGGGAAGCTGCCGTGAGGTATCGCACCGCTATTGAAAAGGCACTCACAAGCGAGATTGAGAGACTCGAAAAAGATCCAACAATCAACGGCGAATTGAGACTAACACCAAAACAGCTAGACACACTTCGGTGTCTAAAAGCGGCGGTCGTGATTTCGGGTGGCAGTCACAACGATGCGCCCCATCTAAAGGCACACTCAGATCCAAATCAGCACAAGAGAGACATCGCTAGTTTTCGTTTGCCATATGGTAGAGAGAAGGACGGGATCAATGGAGATATCGGATTCATCATTGTCAACAACATGCTCCTCACTGGCTTTGATGCCCCGCTTGAGCAAGTCCTGTATCTGGACCAGGTGATGAAAGCCCATAATTTGCTGCAGGCGATCGCTCGTGTTAATCGAGTGTATGACGAGAATAAGACGTGCGGTTTCGTTGTCGATTATGTCGGAGTAGGCCACCATCTAAAGGATGCTTTGGCTGACTACGACGAACGGGAACAGAAAGAGATCATAAACGCCCTTGAGAATAGCTCGGAATTGATTGGTGAAGTCATTTCTGCGCATGGCAAACTCGACGAATTCCTCAAGCGCCTCGGCATAGTCGACCAGTATGACTACGACGCTTACTTTGACTATTTTTATGACGAGGAAGTTAGGTTTGAATTCCTAACCCTCTTTAAGGCATTTTCTCAGGCTTTGGACAAGTTGTATCCGAGCAAGGCGGCCTTAGATTTCCTGCCAGATTTCAAACAATACTCGGAAATCAATGTTATGGCTTCAAAGCACTTCATAGACTCTCGTCTAAGCATGAAGGGCATCCCTGAAAAGTTGCGACAGATCGCCGATCATCATCTTGTTTCTAAAGGAATCGACCAGTCCGTCGAACCGATCCCAATCTTTGACAAAGCCTTCCAAGAGCAAGTTCAGAAACGAACACGGGAGAAGACCAAAGCCGCCGAAATAGAACACGCTATTCGACACCATCTAGATGTCAGTTTCGATATCGATCCGGAATTGTATGCCTCGTTTGCGGAAGCTCTTGAAGAGATACTCAAGGAGTTTAAGAACAATTGGCGCCTGGTGCGTGAAAAATTGGAAGAGCTGCGCCGGCAAATCGGTCGCGCTGAGAAAGCTGAGAATACGTACGGATTAAACCGTCGAACCCAGATGCCTTTCTTCCGAATATTTCGTCGAGAACTATTTGGTGAGCGCGAATTGAGTGACGAAGAGATCAGTCTGCTGGTTAGTTTAACTAAGGACATAACCGCAATGCTATCGCTGGAGCTACAGTTTAAAGGGTTTTGGGAAAACATTCCTGCAAGAAATAGACTTCGCGCTTCACTCCAACAGCTAATACTTTCTCAATCGTTTGTTAAGCTGCCAGACGTAGTTAAGAAGCGCGGTGTTATCATTTCTCGTATTCTCGAAACAGCAGAAAAGAATAACGATACTCTTGTAGCCGCCGCGTAACATGGACATAGACTACAGTATTGTTTATTCAAGACGGAAGACGGTGCGAATCACCGTTGAGCGCGACAGATCTGTTGTCGTGAGAGCACCACTAGGAATGCCCCCTGACAAGATCCAGGAGGTGATTGACCGAAAGAGTTTTTGGCTGTTTGAAAAGACCAGGCACTCACAGAAATATGAACGAGTTTTACCTTCCAAAGAGTTTGTTTCAGGCGCCACGATTCCATATCTCGGCGAAGCGTACCAGCTGGACCTCATCGCCGAAAATTTCGACGGAGTACTCTTTGATAATAAATTTTTGATTTCAAGTTCCTCGCAGTCACAAGCTCCGCAGCTCTTAATCGATTGGTATATCGAAGAAGCCAAGCGAATAATCATTCCGAGAGTGCAGCGCTTTGCGTCGTTGATGGGCGCTGTGTACAACTCAGCGAATGTTATCGACCTTAAATACCGTTGGGGTTCATGCACTCCGAAGAATAATCTGCACTTCAATTGGAGATTGATAAAGGCTCCATTGAGAGTGATTGAATACGTGATTGTTCATGAACTCGCCCATCTGCTTGAGCCAAACCATACTCAATCGTTTTGGCAGATCGTTAAGACTCAAGTTCCGGATTACGAGCGCTCGAAAGCTTGGTTGAAAGAAAACGGCACCCTACTAGAAGAAGCGCCGTGACAAGCGTGATCGCCCTAGTTATTTGATCTAATAACGACAGAAACAATCATAATTCCTCATGCCTACCATTGCGCTGCACGCCGGTGAACAATAATGCGAGTAGATCTCAAACGGTTGAAGAATGCTGAGCTACCAACTCGTTGGGACTTAGGAAATGAAGTGCTTTACCGCCTCTGTGAACAGCATCCCCATCATACAAAAGAGGACGAAATCTTAGCTAAGATCTGGCTAGTTGGAAGATCGTATTCGGCGGCCATCGAGCGACGAAGAGAGTCACGCGAAATCGGCGGAGAAGCATTCTATACCTCCGTTGTTGGACCAAAAATGCGGCGGGCTAAGATCGATAATTGGCTTGCTCCGCTTTTGCGGTATTCGCGTCCGACAATTGAAAACTGCGTAGAGCTTATTGACACACATAAGAGACTCACAGATCTGTTTCGCGACATAACCGGTTTGGAGAAACGTTCACTGGCTTCAAAGTACCTTCATTTCCACTTTCGCAATCTGTTTTACATTTACGATTCACGTGCAGCGCAGAGTCTTGCGACTCTAGCTCCCCGATTGAAGGACTTGCCGGTTTTAAGGAATTATGATCGGGTTTACGCCACTCACTTTGTGAAATCGCTTACGTTCGTCGAAACTATTGAACGCGATCATGGGATTTATCTAAATCCGCGAAAAGTTGACGATTACCTTCTCGGTCTAATCTAGATTCAACTATTCAAATACTCGAGGTACTCCCCCATGAAAGACAAACTCACCGAATTCTTTCGGCAAGCCGCTTTCTACCGATATCACCCTAACTTTCAGCGCCGCGAACGAGAGTACAAGCTTCGGCTCGCTAGTCGCTTTTCACATAGCCGAGATCTATTGAATTCGAAACCTCGCGTTGCACTGGAACTCTTGCGAAAGGCATTTACAGGCAAAGATAACAACATCGTCGACTGGCGGAATAAAGCTGATGTTGTAACTTGGATTAGAGAACGGCCAACGGACGCAGCACTTAGTTTTAGGAAATTGTGGAAATCTACTACCGCGCTTGATAAAAGATTCAGTTCATTCAGTGAAGATCTAGCTGAAGCAGGGGTGACTGCCAGTGGCTCTCAGTTGGCGATCATCTCAACGCTTCTGATGGCTCACTCTGCCGGTGAGTTTCCTCCGGTGAAAGTCCAAGCCTTCAGACCTGCATTAAAGATGATTGGCTGGGATGACTTGGGGACAAAGGACAGTGCTCTTGAACGGTATCTTTACGCTCAGATGTTTTTGGACTATCTCATCGACCAAGGTGAAAAGTTCGACGTCGAGTTAAGAGATCGGCTAGATGCTCAGGGAACCGTTTGGTGTATCGGCGGAGGTTGGTCAGATACTTCGGTGCCGCGATCTTGGATAAATAATCCAGAGCAACGGGCCAAGGCAGAGCTGGCCTTTTATCATGGGGATTTGACCGAACTTGATGCAGAACCCGGTGCAAACAAAAGGACACCTACAGAAAAGCTGGCACTCGTGAAGGCGAGACGCGGCCAGGGTAGATTCAGAGATGGTTTAATTGAGTTGTGGGGCTGTTGTGCAGCAAGCGATTGCAAAGAATTAAATCTTCTACGAGCGTCTCATATCATCCCTTGGAGAATTGCTAATGACAGCCAACGACTCGACAAATTCAACGGACTCCTACTCTCGCCCAATCTGGACGCAGCATTCGACGCCGGTCTAATCACGTTCGCAGAAAATGGGAAGATTATCATTTCGAAATCACTGCGGAATGATGATCGCCGGGCTCTTGGTATTCGAAATGATCTTCGTTTGCGCAGGATCGCTCGAAAGCACTTGCCTTATCTTGCTTATCACCGAAGAAATGTTTATGAACAGAAGATTGGGATGGAATGGCCATGAGGCGAGTTTTAACGGATTACCATGATATTGAGTTCCTATCGTCAGTGGCAACCATTTAGATACTGCAAGATATAGCTATCTGCTTTCGTTCAAATTTAGTGGGCAACATGACAACATTCCTCGATACCACGGAACCTCAATTCGTTACTCGAGCCGATTGGATCCCTGATTTTTGGAACTTTCTTCTTGGTCTCAATAAGGATGACTTGATCGCAGAACTGGTTCAGAACGATTTGGACCAGCAAGCTTCACGAACCGTAATAACATTTGAGCAAGAAAGGCTCATATCTGAGGGAAATGGTAAACCGGTTG
>Ga0070698_100004646_pt1 | contig 15100 bp, 16 predicted proteins | sample KBSK1502metaG_FD_65477 | JGI IMG/M metagenome (GOLD analysis project Ga0070698, IMG submission 65477) | Corn, switchgrass and miscanthus rhizosphere microbial communities from Kellogg Biological Station, Michigan, USA - KBS K1-50-2 metaG | ecosystem: Host-associated > Plants > Roots >...
GCAGGCGACCCCCACGGCCCGGCGGCAGGCGATTCCCGTGCCGCGGCGGCAGGCGACCCCCACGGCCCGGCGGCAGGCGATTCCCGTGCCGCGGCGGCAGGCGACCCCCACGGCCCGGCGGCAGGCGATTCCCGTGCCGCGGCGGCGGGCGACCCCTACGCCGCAGCGGCGGCCAGCGCGGCCGCGCTGGCCGAGCATACCGGCCGGCCCAGGCACGATGTGGCCGTCGTGCTCGGCTCCGGCTGGGCGCCCGCGGCGGACGCACTGGCCGAGGCAGGCAGGCCGGCCGAGACCGGCGGGGCTGGCCAGCCCGGCATCGAGGTGCCGCTGGCCGCCCTCGGCGGGTTCCCGCCGCCGACGGTGGCCGGCCACTCCCCGGTCGTCCGCTCGCTGGCCCTCGGTGGCCTGCGCGTCCTCGTCTTCCTCGGCCGGACGCATCTGTATGAGGGTCATCCGGTCGCCGTGGTCGTGCACGGCGTACGGACTGCCGTGGCGGCCGGCTGCCGGGTCGTGGTGCTCACCAACGCGGCTGGCGGCATCCGGGCCGGATACCAGGTCGGGCAGCCGGTGCTGATCCGCGATCACCTCAACCTCACGGCGCGCTCGCCGCTGGCGGGTGACCCGCCGCCGGACGGCTATGCGCCCCGGTTCACCGACCTGACCAACCTGTACTCGCCGCGGCTGCGGGCACTGGCCCGGCGCGCCGATCCCGGGCTAGCCGAGGGCGTCTACGCCGCGCTGCCCGGGCCACACTACGAAACCCCGGCCGAGATCGCCATGCTGCGCGGGCTCGGCGCCGACCTGGTCGGCATGTCCACCGTGCTCGAGGCCATTGCGGCCCGGCATCTCGGCGCCGAGGTGCTGGCGATCTCGCTAGTTACCAACCTCGCGGCCGGCCTGGCGCCGGGTGGCCTTGATCACCAGGAGGTCATCGCGGCTGGACGGGCTGCCGCGGTGCGGATGGGCTCGCTGCTCGCCAGGATCCTGCCAGGGACCGGCTGACATGATCGATCCGGACCTCCGCGCGCGGGTCGGCGCATGGATCGCCGATGACCCGGATGAACGGGACCGGACCGAGCTGCGCACGCTGCTGACCGCCGGCAGCCCGGAGGCGGCCGCCGAGCTTGCGGACCGGTTCGGCGAGCGGTTGGAGTTCGGCACCGCGGGACTCCGCGGCGTGGTCGCCGCCGGGCCGAACCGGATGAACCGCGCGGTCGTCCGCGGAGCGACCGCGGCACTGGCCGGCTGGCTGCGCGAGCGGGCCCCGGCAGGCCTGCCTAACCCGCTCGATACGGCATCGAGCGGGCTGGATGCCGTTGAACGCCATATTCAACGCCATCCGGCTGAGCGCAACCCGGCTGGCGCTGAGGCTGGCGGCGCGGGCAGTGCTAGTGGTGCGGCTGGTGACATGGCTGACGGTGCGGGCGGTACTGGCGGTGAGTCTGGCAGTGCGGGCGGTGCTGGCAGTCCGGGCGGTGCTGGCAGTGCGAGTGAGGCTTACGGCGCGGGTGCGGGCGGTGCGGGCGGTGCGGCAGCGGGCTGGGCCAGCGTGGTGATCGGCTGCGACGCCAGGCACCGCTCGGACGAGTTCGCCGACGAGGCGGCCCGGGTGCTCGCCGGGGCCGGGCTGCGGGTGCACCTGCTGCCGCCGCGCCAGCCGACCCCGCTGCTCGCGTTCGCGGTCCGGCACCTTTCCGCCACGGCCGGCATCATGATCACCGCCAGCCACAACCCGCCGGCCGACAACGGCTACAAGCTCTACCTGGCCGACGGCGCGCAGCTCATCCCCCCGGCCGACGCCGAGATCGAGGCCGCGATCCGCGCGCTCGGGCCGCTCGCGCGGGTGCCCGTCGCGACCCAGGACAGCCCGCTTATCATCCGGCACGGGGACGAGGTGGCCCGCGCCTACCTGGACGCGGTCACCGCGCAGTTTCACGCCCCGTCCGGCGCCGCGCGGCTGCGATTCGTCTACACCCCGCTGCACGGCGTCGCCGCCGCGCTGGCCCTGCGGGCGTTCGAGCTGGCCGGCTTCCCGGCGGCCGACGTCGTCACCGCCCAGGCAGCGCCCGATCCCGACTTCCCGACGGTCAGCTTCCCGAATCCAGAGGAACCCGGGGCACTGGACCTGGCGCTCGCGCAGGCCCGCAAGTCCGGTGCCGACCTGGTGATCGCCAACGATCCCGACGGCGACCGGCTGGCAGTCGCCGTCCCTGATCCGCAGGCCGCAGGCGGCTGGCGGGCGCTGACCGGCGATCAGCTCGGCGCACTGCTTGGCGCCTACATTCTCGAACGCACCGCCGCGGGACCACACTCCCAGGACAGGCTGGTCGCGACGACGGTGGTGTCAGGAACCCTGCTGGCGAGCATCGCGGCGGCGGCTGGCGCCAGGTACGCCGAGACGCTGACCGGGTTCAAGTGGATCGTCCGGGCGGCCGACCATCGGGACGGCCTGCGCTTCAGCTACGGCTATGAGGAGGCGCTCGGATACGCGATCGGCACCGTAGTGCGGGACAAGGACGGGATCGGGGCAGCGCTTGCCGCGCTCAGCCTCGCCGCGAGGGCGAGGTCCGCCGGCGATTCGCTGCTCGATGCCTATGACGCGCTGGAGATCGCGCACGGAGTGCACCTGACCGGGCAGCTCACACTGCGCACCGGCGCACCGGATGAGGCCACGGCGCGGCTGCGGGCCGCGCCGCCCGGGGCGTTCGGCGCGGCTGAGGTGATCTCGGTGACCGACCTGGCAGGCGGGACAACCGAATTGCCGCCAGCCGACGTGCTGATCTACCGCATGGCCGGCGGGCGGGTCGTGATCCGGCCGAGCGGCACCGAGCCGAAGATCAAGGCTTACCTTGAGGTGGTCGAGCCGGTGAGCAGCGGGCGGCTGGCGGAGGCGCGGCGCGCGGCCAGTGCCCGGATCGAGCCGCTCCGCGATGCCGTCCGGGCGCTGCTGGCCGGCTAGCGCCTGACTCGACGAGCCCGTGCACGCTGACGGGCGGCGGCCGGTACACGCTGGCGGCTGGCGCCTCCACCAGGCCGACGCACGCTGGCGGTTGGCGCCGGTTCGGGCCGCTAGTCCCTGACGGCCAGGATCACGTCCGATGCCTTGACCACCGCGACCACGTCGCTGCCCTCGGCCAGCCCGAGTTCCGCGAGGGCCTCGACGGTGATCGAGGCCACCAGGCGGACGCCCTGCGCATCCAGCTCGACGTTCGCCGTGGCCTCACCACGGGTGATGCCGGTGACCCGCGCGCTGATCTGATTACGTGCGCTGAGCTTCATTGCGGCGTGCTACCCCGTTTCAAAATAGAAGGGATTGTGCACCGCGCCGACTGGCTGACGGCCTTCACATTGTGCCGCATCCCGGCGCACCTAAGCTGGACGCCGTGCCGCGGTGCGTGGCCTGCCGCCGACCGCGTCGCGATCCGGCCAGGCTGGCCGGCCGCCTTCGCACGGAGGCCTGGACCGTGGCAAGCTCGACAACATGACCAGCCTGCACGAGGACCCTGCCTGTGCTGTCGCGCACGGGAACGCCCCATCCCCGGCGAACGGGCGGACGCTCGTCGCGGTGTTTTACTCGCCGGTCGCCGCGTATCTGCTGCATTTCGGCCGTGACGCGGGATTCGCCCCAGTCCTGGTAGAGCCGGACCCCGGGCAAGCCGAGGCCGCGCGGGATGCGGGCCTGATCGCGGAACCCGGCCTGCCAGCAACCGTCAGCGCCGCCGCCGACGTCGTCGTCACCGATCACCACCGGCCGGAGCTCGGCGCCATGCTGCGCGATGCGCTGGCCAGCCCCGCGCGCTGGGTCGGCGTGATGGGCAAGCCCCAGCACCCCGCGCCGCACGTCCCGGCGCTCGCCGAGCTCGGCGTGCCGTCCGCCGAGATCGCCCGGGTGCACCGGCCGATCGGCCTCAACATCGGCTCGCACACCCCGGCAGAGATCGCCATCTCGACCCTGGCTGGCCTGATCGCTGACTACAACGGCCGGCCCGGCGGGTTCAGCTACCCGGCCTAGCCGACGAGACCCCGGCCGGCGGGCTCTGGCCGACGCTCCGCGGCAGCACTGCCTCATCCCCGGCCAGCTCGAGCAGGCCGGGCAGGCTATGCTCGGCGAGGTGATCATCCACAGCGCGGACATCCGCAGGCCGCTTGGCATCCAGCGGGCCTACCCGGCGGCAGCCGTGACCAGGGTGGCAGACTTCTGCACGCGCTCCAACCTGTTGCTCGGCGGCAAGACGCGAAGCTCGGGGCTGACGCTGCGCGCGACGGACGCCGACCGGGCAGCGGGCAGCGGGCCGGTCGAGTCCGGTCCCGCCCTGTCGCTCGTGCTGGCGATCACTGACCGGCCGGCCGCGCTGGCGGACCTGTCCGGCGACGGGCTGGCCACGCTCCGCTCGCGAAGCTAGCGGCCGGCCTTGGCCCCCGACCCGGTACCGCCGTCGCGGCCGGCCGGCTACTCGGGGACGCCGCTGCCGAGGAAGCTCGGCATCAAGGCGGGCCACGCAATCGCCCTGATCGACGCGCCGCCCGGTTTCGCAGGCACCCTGGCGCCGCTGCCGGATCCGGTGACCGTGCTGGATGGGCTGGCTGGCGACGTGCCGCTGGACGTGATCGTCTGCTTCGTCGTCTGGCGCGCCGAGCTGGCTGCCCGGCTTGACGCGCTGCGGGCCCGGATGGCCCCGGCCTGCGGGCTGTGGGTTGCCTGGCCGAAGCGCGCGGCAAAGGTTCCCACCGACATGACCGAGCACGTCGTGCGCGAGATCGCGCTGCCGACCGGCCTGGTTGACAACAAGGTCTGCGCCATCGACCAGGTGTGGTCCGGCCTGCGCCTGGTCATCCGCCGCGAACTCCGCTAGCCCAAGCTTTCGGGCTAAATTGATCTTCTACTCGTTTCGCTGGTCAGCGGTGCTACGGCACCGGTTCTGGCGTATTATCCACGTCAGCGCCTGGGGCCGTAGCTGCCGGGGCCGAAGATGCCGATGAGCTTGCCCTGGACCGGGGCGGGGCCATCCAGCGCCATCCCGGAGGAGCAGGCATTCACCGCGATGCTGGATGGCTGGGCGGCGTAGCAGCTGGCTGGATCGCGGGGTGGACTCGATGGACGCGACAGCGTCGGCGCCGGCGCCCGCGTCAAAGGTCAGCGCGACGACCTGGGACGTGGTGGGATGCGGGCCCAGTCGGTGCCGGGCGTGAGCATGGTGCCGAGACGCCTCGCCGTCCCTGTGCACCGGATGCGCTTGTGCATCGAGCTTCCGGACCAGGAATTCTCGGCGGCAATGCGGCCGCCTACAGGGACGCGCGTGAGCTCGCGCACTCGGATGGTGCCCCGGAGGTCAGGTCTGTCGCCGGCTACATCGTCATCGACGGTCCGGGGGATGGTCCGGACCTTGTTCATGTCCGGAATGGATCCACCGCACTCTGCCCAGGCCAGCCCAGAAGTTACTATTTTGTATCCTGATCGCTACTGGTAGCTCTGTTATCCTTTGCTCTGCATGTGTGGCGCGAGATGCGAATCTCGTCAGTGAACAACGGGGAAGCCAACAACGGGGAAGCCACTGCCAGGGCGCTTCGGCGCCGCCCGCTGGGGGTGTGCGAGTTCTAAACCTCAATTGCCTTCGTAGTCATTCAGGCGCGAGCGGCGGCGCGGAGGGTCTTTCATTGGCAACAGCCCGATGAAGGACAGGCCACGACCGATGGGGGGGTAACGATAGATCCGATCATTCTGATAAACACCGTGTTGCAGTTCGGCCTGCAACAATTACTACAGAGATTCGTAGACCCAGGTAGCCGCGAAGTTCCCGATCTGGTTGGGCAGGAGGGCCTCGGCGGTGAACTTCGCGCCCACTTTAAGGCAGCGACCAGTCTCAGTATCTCAGTGGTAATAGTAGGCCTGGAGCGCGGGGATAACTGGAAAATATGCATTCCAGTCAAGTACGGTGAAGCACTGCGCCTTCGCGTACAGCGCGGCATCTATCAGGTCACGGCTTGGTTCTTCGCGGCTGCGCGAGCCCCGGTGGCAACGCTAATGCTGGCGGGGATCGCACAGGCCGAGATCATCGTCGCTTCGAGCCGGGCAGAGAAGTTCGTGCTGATGGGTCAGGAACCATTGCCGCGTCAACTCGCTGAGATTCGCAGCGCTGCGCCAGCCGGACGGCCATTCATGCTGCCTGGCGACGAGGCTAGGATGCTTCCTTCCGGGGGTAAGGCGGTCGACCTGCCAAAGGCGCCCCAATTGGAAATCGTGAGCTCGCCGTCCTGCCCACACGTCGACGCAAGCGGTCAGCGTTGTTCCGAATGGGCCCAAGAAGAGGAGACATACTGTGCGCGCCACTCCCGGCGCCGGCAACATGAGAACGGCGACCGCATGGAGATTATCGGTTGGGTCGGAACCCCTCCGGCCGATGTAGATCAAGACTCCGCACATGACTAGTTCAACCTGATCGGCGGATCTTTAGTGCAAAGGAAAGACGGTGCCGAAAATTAGAATCAATCTTCTTCATCCGACCAATCCGTCGGAGATCCTGACGGTTGCCGTCCCGCAGGAAGCTACCGCGAGCTGGCTGGTCCAGGAGATGGTCAAGGCGGGTTTCATTCCGCGAGCCAACTCGGTCGGGCAGTACAAGCTGCAGGACACCCGGACCGAGGTGCAGCTAAATGACAACCAGACCCTCGCGTCCGCTCATATCCAGGATGGAGCGAATCTGCGCGTAAACCACGCCACGTCAGGGGCGTAACGATGAAACCTCGTGAACTAGCTGAACGGCGGCAGTTCGACTTCCGTGTGGTAAACGACATGCGAAGTCCTATCTTCGACTTTCAGGCCTTCCGTACCACCGCCGACCTCCAGTACGACCGCGGCCGAATCAGGCGTGTCGAGGACGCCACGGCGGCTAGCAAATACAAGATGACGCTGCGGGTTCCGACGCTAATCGGACCAGGAAAAATGGCGGAAGAGACGATATTCGGCGTCGACCTGGACGTGGCTGATTACCCGCTGGCTGAGCCCGCGACCTGGGTGATTTCCAATCCTATCCCATGGTCTCCACATTTCGCCGAGGGCAGGCCTATCTGTATCGGTTCGGAGTTTTGGCTGGCACGGAAGGGTCACGTCACGTTAGGAGACCTGGTTGAACACGTCGCGCGGATGCTCAACTGGGACGAAAAGGGCCGGGGATCCGGCTACCGCGGATGGAACGGGGAGGCGATCGACTACCACAAGAAACACTATCGCGGACGTCCGCTAAACCCTCAGCTCGTTTATCCGACTCCACCCCCATGGATATATGGAGCCACCGAGGCACCTGCCTCGTTTGAAATTATCGTACATCAGCGTCCCAAAATGGAGCCCTGATGGGCAACGCAGATTTTGAAATCATCGAGCACGGATTCGACGTACCGTTTCGCACGCGGAACATCCACGCTGAATATGTACATGTCCAGGCGGGTAACCTGGACGTGTACGTTAGGCCTGCGGTGGCTTCGCGCGCGCGCGAGTCCGCCGTGGACGCATTGCCGCAGGAGACCGGAGGTCTGCTAGCGGGCCGGATTCTGCGCGACGACCATGGCCACTATGTCGTGGTGACGGGAATGGTCAGCGCGCCACCGGACGCTGGCGGATTGAGTACGTTCAACCTTTCTCCGGAGGAAACTGAGAAGCTGCGACACGCATTGTCGGAGCATTATCCCAGCGCTGATGTGATCGGATGGTGGCACAGCCATGCCGCACCGAGTTCCTACAGCGGGACCGATCGCAGCAACCAGGCGATGTGGACGGATCCTCGTCACATTGGCCTTCTGGTCTTCGCGAAGGGGACACCATGGGCATCTGTTTATGTCGGGCCAAGGTGCCAAGGACCGTTCCGGCCAGCCGAGCCTGCCCGTGTAATGGCCGGTGCCGGCAATGAGGGATCACCGCACCGTCACGTAAGCCCCAAGGAGGTTACTTGGCGGCCCGGCCCGCTGATCGCCCGTGGCGCCGGAGTTCGGGTGAGCACAGTTGCGATCCTTGGGATCGCACTGATCGCGTTGTTGCTCGGCGCCCTTGGTGCGAAAGAATTCCTTCCCGGGCCTGTCGAGCGATATATCGCCTGGTCCTGCGTTGTCGCCAGTAGCGGGACTACTGCCACGTGCCGGGCGGACTCCGAGGGGACCGTCAGATGGTTTCTAGACGGAAAAAAGGTCGGGCACCGGCCAACAGCGACGTTTCGGCTCAATACTAAGGGTTCGCGTCTGGTGCGAGTAGTTGTCCAGAATGCCGCCGGTACGTATGAAGATGAACAAGATTTGCCTTCCACGGCAGGGAGTGGAGTTCGGTAGAGGTGTATGTTCTCTTCTTTCTTCTGGTCCTGGCCGTCATCCTTGGAGTGTTTCTCTTCGTAAGGACCCAGCGGCTCAGGCAGCAGCGAGCCGGCCAATCGTCGACAGAGGATTTCGAGATCATCGATTGGAACCGCCCCCACAAACCACTCATAAACGGGCGGCGTAGAATGGGCACCGCCGCGAATTTCGTCGAGCCGGTAAGGTGGCATAATCCTGCCGCGATGTGCCTCCTCACTGGCCGACAGGCGGCGGATTGCAACTGCGACACGCACCGGAGCCCGGCATGACCGGCTTCGAAATTCATTCGCGCTCGCGCCTAGCTGGGTACGATCCCGACAAGCTCGCGGCCGCCAGAGTAACGGTCGTGGGCCTAGGTGCGCTAGGGCAAAATGTTCTTCAGACTCTGGCGTTGAGCGGTGTTGGCGGATTCCTGCTCATCGACTACGACAGCTTCGAGGATCACAATGCCACCCGGTCGCCGTTCTTTCCAACCGCCGCCGAGGTGAGACGGTTTGGTAACCACAAGGCCCCCATCGTGGCTCACCGTGCCCTCGCGGTAAGCACGGCGAGTCACCCGCAGATCATGTACCAGAACGACACCGTACAGCGTTGCGGTGATCGCATCATCCGCTGGGCGGATGTGGTCGTCGCTGCTGTGGACAGTGTCTCCGCCCGAGCGTGGCTGGCCGAGCGAGCCCGCCTCCATGGCAAACCGCTCGTCGAGGGCGGGTTCTTCGGGCCCGAGTTCAACTTCTCGGCATTCTCTGCCGGTGCCGGTGCCGACTGCTACCGCTGCTTCAACCCAGCCAAGGTGTCATCGGCATCATGCACCCAATACGCGATGGATGCGGAACGGCAAAATATAGTACCCGCGATCCAAGCCACCGCAGCCGTTCTAGGCGGCCTGATGGCTGAGCAGGTCATAAACATCATTCACGACGTGGAAACCCGTTACGGGATTCGCTACTATGGCAACGCCCGGCGGGCCGGCATGCATTCAGCTTTGCTGCGGCCCGATCCAGAATGCCCAGGGGAGCACGACCCCCTGCCCGTCCGGGCACTGCCGCTGGGAACGGAGAAGCTGCGCACAATCGCGGACCTATTTGCGGCCGTCCGGGAGCATGAGAAGAAAGGGTGGATCGCGCCGGCCGAACCAATTGTGCTCGCGGCCGCCTGCACCGCGTGTGCGGCAAAGTGCCTGGTGCGGACGGCCGAGTCATCTTGGATGCTTAATCCCCAATGTGCCGAATGTGGCGGCCCTTGGCCGAGAGCCGAAATGGCGACGCCAGGTCTGGTCAACATCCTGGCGCTAGACACCGAACCGGATGATCAGGCATGTCTTGTGGAACTCACAGAACTGGGCCTCGGCCCGGGCGGTTGCGTGCTTGTGGATCCGGGAGAGGAACCACCATACCTGTTTGAAATCCCAGGTCAGTATATATTCATGCAAGCCAATTGAGGCCATAAAAGCCAGCCAAGAGGATTCGTGACCCGGGCCAGATGCAGCGGGACAAAGGCGGGCTATCACGCAGGCCGCCGTTCCGTAACCCGGTGAGGTGCCAGAAGTCTGCCTGGTGCTGTGACCGGGAAGGTTCACCGGGTTGCCGTTCGTGCGGAGTGCCGCCGGAATTCGTTATCGGGTGTTGTCGGTGTGCCTCTGCTGTGGCGCGGTGACGACTCAGGTGATCGTTCTCAATGGCGGCTCCAGCTCGGGGAAGTCCGGGATCGCCCGGTGTCTGCAGGCGGTCTTGCCGGATCCGTGGCTGGCCCTCGGGATCGACACGCTGATCCAGGCGATGCCCGTGTCCATGCGGACCTCGGCTGCGGGGATCGAGTTCGCTGCGGACGGTGAGGTGATCGCCGGGCCGGAGTTCCGGACGCTGGAGGCGGCGTGGATCGAAGGGGTCGCTGCGATGACCCATGCCGGCGCCCGGGTCATCGTCGATGAGGTCTTCCTCGGCGGTGCGGCGTCCCAGCAGGATCCCGCGGTGGGTCGGATGCCCAGCGGGCCGAACTCGTCGAAGGCGAAGGTGCGGTCGGGGAAGTTCTCCAGGACGTGCTCGATCCGGTCCAGCTTGGTGTCGCGCTGGGGGTCGGTGGACTCCTTCCAGGTCTTGGTGCGCTGGAAGGTGATCCCGCGGCGGGCGAGCAGGCACCGCAGAGCCTCGCGGCCGATGCGGACGACCCGGCCGGGCACGCGGCGCAGGTAGGCGAGCAGTTTGCGGACGGACCAGCGGGTGAAGGGCTGGCCGAGCTTGGCCGGGCGAGTGGTGGCCGTCTGGATGACGAAGCCCTCGTCATCACGGCTGAGCAGGCGGGGACGGCCTCCCGCCCACTGAGGGTCCAGGCAGTCCAGCCCGATCTCGTTGAAGCGGTGGATCACGTCGCGGACGGTGTCCTCGTCGGCCTGGACCAGCTGGGCGATCACCTGTGAGCTGCGGCGACACTGGCATTCTGCGCGGCTATGAGCGGCTGCGGCCGGCCGGCTGCCAGCGGCCGGCTTGCCAGGGCTGCCGGGCTTCCTAACGGCTCGCTCGCCAGCGGCCGGCCGGGTGCCCGGCAAAGGTCAGTCGAGGATCCGGTGGCCGTCGAAGATGCCGAGTTCCTCCTGGTAGAGCTCGAGCCCGATGCCGTTCGGGTCGCGGAAGTACATGCTGTCCATTACGCCGCGGTCCGGGCCGAGGTAGTTGATCCCGGCCTGCTCCAGCTTCTTCTTCGCCGCCTCGAACTGCTCGGCCGAGATGGAGATCGCGAGGTGCTGCACCCCGCCGATGGTCTCGGTGAACGCCGGGTGGTCATGCCCGGGGAAGTCGAAGAACCCGAGCAGGTTGTGATTCCCGATGTCGAAGAAGAAATGGTTGGAACCCGCGTAGTCCCGGTTCTCCACCAGCTCAACCAGCGGGAATCCGAGGAACTCCTGGTAAAAGCGGATCGTCTCCTCGGTATCACGGCAGATCAGCGCGAGGTGATGCACGCCGCGCACGGTGCTGCGCGGCCGGTCGCCCTCCGGGCGCAGATATCGCTTGCGCAGGTCCTCGCGGCGGGCCCTGATGTCCTCGAGTTCCTTGCCTGCTGGCTGTGGCACTGCGACCTCCCTGACGTGGTCCGGCAAGATGATTCTCTCCTGGCCCGCGGTGATCCGGCCACCGCGGTGCCAGGAAGCACGCAAGCGCCATCCGGCCGGGACGGCTCGCTCCGCGACTGCTACCCGCGCCGGCCAGGCTAGCGCCTGCGCCGGCCAGGCTAGCTGCCTGCGGCGGGCAGGCTCACCTCGTCCAGGCTCAGATTGCGGTGCCGGAACGCCCAGCCGCGCAGTCCACGGCCCAGCCGGGCCAGCGCCGACGGCGGTACCGCGACAACCGGGCAAGTCGAATGCGCCAGGCAGTAGCGGCTGACCCGGCATGCGGTGATCCGGCCGAGCGCTCCCCGGCGGCCGGTTCCGACCACGATCAGGTCATCGTCGGCGTCCGCGACGCTGACCAGGACGTGGCCTGCCTCGCCGCGAACCACGAGCGGCTCGACGGGCACGTCAGCAGGAAATCCCCCGAAGGCCAGCTCAAGGGCATTGCAGAGCCGCTGCCAGGCCGCTTCCTTCCAGACCTGGCGCAGGTAGATGGACGGGCCGCCACGGTCGGCGAGGTCACCACCCGGAGGCATCCAGGCATGGACAGGAATCAGCACCGAGTCATGCGAGCGAGCCAGGCCCGCCGCATATCTGAGCGCCTGCAGGCTGCCCGGCGACCCGCTGACGCCTGCGAACACCCGACGTACGCGGGACACGGTAAGGCTCCTTCCGGACGAGATCCTACTCATCTAGTAAACAATTCGCTACCAGTGAATCCGTCCCTGCCGGGGCAGGTTTCCGTTCTGACGGAGTCCATGCGCGGCGATCAGGGATTCGAGCGGAAATCTGGCCGGCGTGCCCCGGCCGGCGTGCCCCGGACGGCCTGCCCCGGCCGCGTGCCCCGGCCGCGTGCCCCGGACGGCGTGCCCTGGCCGGGTGGCGGCAGGGCGGCGGCCAGACGGGCGCGACCGCTGGCCCAGTACAGTGATCTACAATCTATTGACAGTCACTCTCAAATATATGTAGCTTTCAACTAGAAGCAAGTATAGAAAGAAGGTGACTGCCATGATCAGGAGTCCGGAGAACCGCCGGTGGTGGGCACTCGCCGCGCTGGCGCTGAGCGTGCTCGTTGTCGGGCTCGACCTGACAGTCCTCAACCTGGCGCTGCCCACGCTGGCCGGCGCCCTGCATGCGTCGACGGGCGATCTGCAGTGGTTCATCGACGCTTACAGCCTGGTGCTGGCGGCTGCCCTGCTGCCTGCCGGGCTGCTCGGCGACCGGTTCGGCCGCAAGAAGCTGCTCACCGGAGCCCTGATCCTGTTCGGCGTGGCGTCACTGGCCTGCGCATACTCGGGCTCCGCCGGTGAGCTCATCGCAGCGAGGGCGGTGCTCGGCCTGGCTGCGGCGGTCATCCTGCCGCTATCGCTGGCCGTGCTGCCAGTGCTGTTCACTGCCGAGGAGCGGCCCCGCGCCATCGCCGCCGTGGGCGGCGCGACGTTCCTTGGCTACCCGGTCGGGCCGATCCTCGGCGGCTGGCTCCTTGACCACTTCTGGTGGGGATCGGTCTTCCTGATCAACCTCCCGGTAGTGGTGATCGCGCTGATCGCCGTCGCGGTGCTGATGCCGGAATCGCGGAGCGAGCGGCGCCTCCGGCTGGACCTGCCCGGGGTGCTGATCTCCAGCGCAGGCCTGACCGCCCTGACGTATGGCGTGATCAAGGCAGGGCAAGACGGATGGAGCGATGTCAGTGCCATCGCTACCATGCTGGCCGGCGCGGTGGCACTTGCCGGGTTCGTCGCCTGGGAGCGTCATGCCACCAGCCGCGCGAATGGCCAGCCGCTTGTCGACCTGACGTTGTTCCGCTCAGCCAGCTTCACCTGGGGCACCGCGCTGTCAACGATGGTCTCGTTCGCGCTGTTCGGGATCCTGTTCGGGGTACCGCAGTACTTCCGCGACGTCCGCGGGCTCGACTCGCTGGCCAGCGGGCTGCGGCTGCTGCCGCTGATCGGCGGCCTGGCGGCCGGGCTCGCGCTGGGGCAGCGTCTGGCACGCCCGGCCAAGGCTCCGGCAGGCGGTCCGGCCGACGGTCCGGCTGGCCAGGCGGGCGCCCCGCTGGTCAGCGCCAAGGTGCTGGTCGCCGCCGGGTTCGCGGTGATGGCGGCCGCCCTGGCGGTCGGCGCCGGCACGACCATCACCAGCGGTACCGGCTTCGGCGCGGCCTGGTTCGCCGTCACCGGCCTCGGGCTCGGAATCGCGATGCCCACCGCGCTGAACGCCGCTCTCGGCGCGCTCTCGGCGGAGCGCAGCGGTTCAGGTTCCGCGCTGATCACCGCGCTGCGCCAGGTCGGTGCCACGATCGGGGTGGCGGTCCTGGGTACCGTGCTGAACTCCGTCTACCGGGGCGGGCTGTCGGTAACCGGGCTTCCTGCCTCGGCGGCCGCGGCCCGCAGCAGCGTGGCCGGCGGTGTCGCGGTAGCGCATGCGGTCAACTCCGCGCCTCTGCTGCACGCCGTAGGTGTTTCCTACGTGCACGGCATGGACGTCATGCTGTGGGTCTGCGCCGCCATCGCACTGGTGTCCGCCCTGCTCGGGCTGGCATTCCTGCCCCGCACTGGGCAGCCGTCCTCGGCCGCCGCGGTCACCGCGGATGCGGCCATCGCTGCTGGTGCTGCTGTGGCTGGTGCTGCTGGTCCTGGCCCTGGTGCGGCTGGCCCTGGTGCGGCTGGCGCTGGTGCCGGTCCGGCTGGCGCTGGTGCTGGTGCTGGTCCGGCTGGCGCCGGTGCTGGTGCTGGTGCTGGTCCGGCTGGCGCCGGTGCTGGTGCTGGTGCTGGTCCGGCTGGCGCTGGTGTTGGTGCTGGTGCGGCTAGCGCTGGTGCTGCTGGTGCGGTGCGGCCCGGCGCGGCGGCGGCTGACGCGTGCAGCGCGCCGGGCGGCTCAGCGGCCGCCGGCCGGGCGCAAGCCGGGTCGGGCGAGGCCAGGGCAGAATGATGAACATGAGCGAGGTGGCCGGCGCGGTCAAGCCGATGGGGCTCCGCGAGCGGAAGAAGGCCAAGACCCGCGCCGCCATCAGGGAGCACGCGCTGCGCCTCTTCCGTGAGCGGGGCTACTCGGCGACTACCGTCGAGCAGATCGCGGCGGCGGCCGAGGTTTCCCCGGCGACGTTCTTCCGCTACTTCCCTACCAAGGAGGACGTTGTCCTGCAGGACGACCTGGACGTCGGCACACTCGCGGCACTTGAGGCGCAGCCAGCCGAGCTTGGCCCGATCGCCGCCATGCGCGCGGCGACCAGGGCGATGCTCGCTGAGATGACCCCCGAGGAACTGGCCCGGCTAGCCGAGACCACCGAGCTGAGCATGTCGGTCCCGGAGGTTCGTGCCCGGGCGGTGGATGAGTTCACCCGCACTATCGACGTGATGGCGGCTGCGCTGGCCAGCCGGGCCGGCCGGGATCCCGATGATTTCGCCGCGCGCAACGTGGCCGGCGCCATCATCGGCGTGATCATGGCGGTCACGCTCGGGCAGTCCGACCTGAGTCCGGCCGGCATGTTCGGCCGGATCGACGCGGCGCTGGCACATCTTGAGGCCGGCCTGCCGCTCTAAGCCGAAGTTGCCGTAACTCTGCGTAGAGATTCCTGTCTTGACCTGCATGCACGGTAGCCTGCGGACTGCGGAGCGTAGCCAGGAAAATCTTGGTTTTAAGCTGCGGCTCGCGACATTTACC
>Ga0070698_100004647_pt1 | contig 15099 bp, 10 predicted proteins | sample KBSK1502metaG_FD_65477 | JGI IMG/M metagenome (GOLD analysis project Ga0070698, IMG submission 65477) | Corn, switchgrass and miscanthus rhizosphere microbial communities from Kellogg Biological Station, Michigan, USA - KBS K1-50-2 metaG | ecosystem: Host-associated > Plants > Roots >...
CCCGGGGAGACAGCCTCGATCGTCACGGCGATCGACGGATACATGATGGCGCGCCAGGGCCGCGGGGCCGCGGCGTTGACGACGGCGGCCATCGGCTCGTTCGTCGCGGGCACGCTGGCAACGGTGGCGCTGACCTTGTTCGCGCCGCCGCTGGCGTCCTTTGCCCTGCGCTTCGGGCCCGCCGAGTACTTTGCCCTGACGATCCTCGCCTTCACGACCGTGTCGGTGCTGCTCGGGACCTCGGTGGCGCGCGGGCTGTTCAGTCTCTTCCTGGGTCTGGCCCTCGGACTGATCGGCATCGACCCGCTCACCGGCGAAGCGCGGTTGTCGTTCGGCATCCCTCAGCTGCTGGACGGCATCGATGTGATCATCCTTGTCATCGGGTTCTTCGCCGTGGGCGAGACGATCTATCAAGCGTGGCGTCATGGCCGGGATGAAGTGGAGGTGCTGAGGCTGCACAACTTCACCGGGATGAGCCGAGAGGATTGGAAGCGATCGTGGAAGCCATGGCTGCGCGGGACGGCGATCGGGTTTCCGCTGGGAGTCCTGCCGTGCGGCGGATCCGTGATTCCGACGTTTCTGTCTTACATGGTCGAGAAGCGGCTGAGCGATCATCCCGAGCAGTTCGGACACGGCGCGATCGAAGGCGTGGCCGGCCCCGAAGCCGCCAACAACGCCGCGGCAGCCGGCGTTCTGGTGCCGTTGCTGACGCTCGGCCTCCCCTCGTCCGCCACGGCGGCCGTCATGCTCGCCGCCTTCCAGCAGTACGGGCTTCAACCGGGCCCGCTGCTGTTTGCGTCGCGCCCGGACCTCGTCTGGACCTTGATCGCCAGCCTCTACATCGGCAACACGATGCTGCTGGTCCTGAACCTGCCGCTGGTCGGCCTGTGGGCTCGCGTCATGCTGGTGCCGCGACGGCTGCTGTATGCGGTCATCCTGGTGCTGGCTTCGCTCGGCGCGTACAGTCTCAACCGATCGGTGATCGATCTCTTTCTGCTGTACACGATTGGCCTGTCGGGGTGCGTGATGCGTGCCTACGATATTCCGTTCGTGCCGGCCGTGATCGGCCTCATTCTCGGACCGCTGTCGGAGCAGCAATTCCGCCGCGCCATCGCCATCAGCGAAGGCGACCTCACCGTCTTTCTGACGCGGCCGATCAGCGCCACGCTGCTGCTGCTCGCCGTGGCCGTCCTGGTGGCGCCCTACCTTTTCGAGCGATGGCTCCCCAGGGGTGAGCAAGCCGGATGACCGGGCACTACAGCTGTGCTGATGTGCTTGTAGTACTACGTAGTGTCCAGCCTGCGGTTACTCCTGCCGCGTCAAAGGATCGGTACTCTCCTCTGGAGCTTGCATACCTGTGGCGCTGTCTATTGAAGCCGGGTGGGGCCCTCGTCTCTCGGCGAACGCCTTGTCGATGGCGCGCCCTCCCGCGAGCACCGCTGCCATGCCGTAATTCCCCTCGTGACACCGGGGCTCGTAATAGATCCGATTCGCCTGCTCGTTCTGCCTTGTATATTCCTGCTTGACGGTCCACGGCTTCGTCCACGTCGTCGCATCGTCGATCGTGACGCTGTACTCGATCGTGTTCGGGCCGGTGCGGGTCCATCGTTCGATCAAATGCAAGTTCTCGCGGGATCCCATGAAGTCCGCCGTGGGGGTGAAATTGGTGACATCGACGACCAGCGTCCCGCCCTCCCAGCGGCCGCGTGAGTCTCCAAATCGCTGGCGGATGTGGCTCGGCAGATGCGGACTCCCGTCCACGGGGATATTGCGCTGCCACCCCTGCCCCTGGCCCACATCATAGAAAATCGCGACGGATCCGGGAGCCTGCACAAGTCGACGGTATCCGCTGAAATCAGGGAGCACGGCCGCCATGCAACGCTCCGACCTGCTGCGGTCCTCCGGGTTGTCGACACGATTGATGTTGACCGTGCTGTAACGCGGAGGGGTCTCCGCTCGCCGCGGTGACGGCGGCCCGTACTTCCCGCCGCGGCAGGCCGGTTCCTGATTCTTGCACGTGGCTGTGGCCTGCAGGAGGGCAAGCCGGTACGCTCGTTCTCCCTCGAGCTTCTTTTGCAGCTCCGGCGTCGTGGGAGGAATTCTCCCATCCGGCGGATCCACGACGAGCGACGTGCGCCGGCCCGTAGGCTTCACGGACATGAAGACCGCGTTGTAGGCGCCGGCGACATCGCGCTCGGTTCCCGTCGCCTGGCGAGGTCGAAGCTCAATCCCCCCTCGTTTCGCGTCCAACGCGGCCCTTTCAGCCTCCGTGAAGAACTCTCTCCCGGCATACTGCCCGGGGCGTTGCAACGGCGTCATGTACTCGTCGGTCCAGATGCCCTGCAGGTCCGGGTCGCCCCACGTAGTCTTGGCCACCGGGCCCGTGGTCGCCCCACTCCCTGCCGTGGCTGTAGCCCTCGAGGCCTGACCGCCGAGAGGAACCGGCGCCAGCTTCAGGAGCACGATCACGGCCACGACCACCGCGGCCACCCCGATGAACTCGAGAGCTCGTCTCCTCATCTCATACCTCCAAGCGAAAGAGGTGGTCTATTCGAGCGGCTCCACCTTGACGATCGAGCCGCCATGGTTGTTGCCGACCCAGAGTGTGCCGGGGTTCTTGGTATCGTCGACGAAGACGCGCCTGATGTTGGTCGACCGCGGCAGAGGATATTCGGTGAATTGGCCGGTCTTCGTGTCGAGCCGCGCGACGCGGTCTGTCAGCATGGAACCGGTCCAGGCGTCACCGTTCTTGTCGACGACCGCATCATAGGGAGCGCTCCAGGGGCTCGGCACCTTCCATTCCTGGATGCGTCCGCTGACGGTATCGAGCATGCCGATGGCATTGCCGCCGTATTCCGCGAACCACAGGCGGTCCTGCGAATCCACCCTGCCGCGACGCGGCCGCGAATTCGGGGTCGGCGTAGGATAGATCGAAAACGCCTTCGTCTTCGCGTCGAACTTGCCGATGTTGCCGGCCGCAAAGTCCAGCAGATAGATATTGTTCTTCGAATCCGAATGGAGGCCGTAGGTGCCGACACGTTTACCCGTGGCCGGGTCCACCGGAGCGCCGAAGTTCTCCATCTTGCCGGTCGCGAGATCCAACCGGTAGATCTTGGTCCCGTCGGAATTCTTGATCCAGACCTTGCCGTCCACAGCCGAATTGCCCACCGCGAGATGGCCAAGCTGGGCGGCATCCGTGTCCCACTCCTTCGGAATTGAGTACGACTGGAAAGTGGCGGCCTTCTTGTCGAACTTCGCGATGCTCGCCTGATACATCACGCCGACCCAGATATTTCCCTGCTTGTCGGCCTCGAGATCGAGCGAGCCGACCGGGAAACCCTTCTTCGTTTCAGGGATCGGATATTCGGTCACCTTGCCGGTCTTCGGGTCCATCTTGCCGAGGAACATCTGGCCGAAGTCCGAATACCAGACGACCCCCTCATCGATGATGACGTCGTGCGGCTGGGTCTCGGACCGCGGCAGGTCATATTCCGTAATGATGACTCGCGTCGATTTTCCGGTCAGGCGCGGCAGGGTCTTCAGCGGATAATGCCGCGACTCCTGCTGGCTCAAGTTGACGGTGGATAACCATTCCGCGACCATCGCGGCGTTTCCGCCGCGGGTGACGCCCTCACGGCGCGCATCGCCCGTGAGCCGTTGCGGCTTCGTCGGCGTACTGCCGGGATAGTAGGTGCCCATCCGCTCGAAGACTTGCAGGAACTCCTCGGCATCGTGCGTGGATTTGACGATGCGCTCCAGCGTGTGGCAGCCGTTGCAATTGAGCAGAAATGCCTTTTGTTGATCGGTGCCCGGAAGGCTCAACAGCCATTCGGCGTTGTTGATTTGCGCGGACAGATTGCGCGTCTTCTTGAACTTGAGGTCGGCCTGGGCTGCCTTGCCGGCTGCGACGTCGATCGCGTTGGACCCGTCGAGATCGTATCCGACGGCGCGCGCCTTGAGCGTGTAATGACCGGGCTCCAGTCTGGACGCCGGGAAGCTGAAATGGCCCTGGCTGTCAGTGACCACGCTGACCGTGATCGTCGAATCGTCCTTCCTGGCGCTGACAACGACCCCTTCCATGGGGCCTTCCTCGGCCGAGCTGACCTGGCCGGCCAGACCGGCGGCGCTCTGCGCGTGCGCCTCGACGAAATAAGGTCCCGCCGCAATCACGAACGCCGATGCGACAGCGGTCCCGAAAAGCAGAAAGTTTCGAACCCGCATTCTCGGCCCCCTCATGGTTGAATGGGTCTGTCCCGGCCGGCACCGCATCTTCTGAACCTTCCACTTACCTGCCGGATTCTACGTCAACGGGCGGCCCATTCAAAGGCAATCAGGTGACGCCGGCGACGGGCCGACATCCTTGATTTTGCCGAATACTTGAGGATAAATGGCGGCAATGCGCAGAACGCCCAAAGCCCGGCTCGGCCAGCCATGCGTTTGCGGACGTCTGGAACAGGCAACGACGCCGTGACTCTCGATCGCAGAGACTTCCTCAAGAAGCTCGCCTCAGCGCAGGCAGGCCTCATGTTGAGCAGGGCCGCCCCCGTGGCGGACGCGCCGGTTCGCAAATCGCAAGCCGCAGCCGGCGTGCGCGCCACGGGGAAGGCGGCGGACGTGGTTGTCGTGGGTGCCGGTGCGTTCGGCGGCTGGACCGCGTACTACCTGCGGCAGCTGGGCGCTTCCGTCAAGCTGGTAGACGCGTACGGTCCCGGGAACTCGCGCGCGACTTCCGGGGACGAGACACGCGGCGTGCGCTCCTCGTACGGCGACAAGGGCATCTGGGCGGAGCTGTGGATGAACTGGGCCAGTCAAGCGATCGACCGCTGGACCACATTCGACGCGGAGTGGGGCCGCGAGATGAAGGTGCGCCTGTTTTTCAACACGGGAGACATGATCTTTCGCGCTGAGCCCGAGCCATTCACGAACAAGACTCAGGAGCTGTGGAAGAAGTTGGGGATCCCGTTCGAGGTGCTCAAGGCCGAGGACGTGGCGCGCGAGTATCCGGTGTTGGGTCTCAAGAACATCACGGTCGTGCTGCACGAGTCGCGGGCAGGTGTCGTGCGCGCGCGCCGGGCCTGTGAAGTCGTGGCCGAAGCTTTCCGGCAGGCTGGCGGCGAGATTCTCATGGGGTACGCCGCGCTGGGAGATCGCGCCGGGGATCGGCTGCAGAACATCAAGACAAGCGGACCGGCCGCCACGCTCACCGCCGGCTCATTCGTCTTTGCGTTAGGGCCTTGGTTTCCCAAGGCCTTTCCGGCGCTCATGGGGCCCCGGATCCGCACGCCGCTTGGCCACGTCCACTATTTCGGGACCCCCGCGGGCGACGATCGCTTCACCTTCCCGAATCTCCCCAGCTACAACTTTCCCGGGGTCACCGGGTGGCCTGCCCTCGCGCCGGACAATCGGGGATTCCGGGTCCGATCGCGGGGCGATACCCCGACGGATCCGGACACAAGCCTGCGGGCGTTCGATCGCAAGAAAGACAAGATTGCGCGCGAGTTCGTGAAGCGGCGTTTCCCGCTGCTCGGGGATGCGCCCTTGCTCGAGACGCGCGCCTGCCATTACGAGTTCAGCGCGTCTCGCAATTTCATCATCGACCGGCACCCGGAGCTCGCGAATGTGTGGTTGGCGGGCGGGGGCTCCGCCGAGGGATTCAAGTTCGGGCCCGTTCTGGGTGAGTACATCGCAAAGCGGGTACTGGACCTGGAGGCCAACGCCACGCTGGCCGAGGCGTTCAGCTTGAAGATGTCCGAAACCGTGGCGACGGCGAACGGTGTGGGGGCCGGACCAGTCTCGAGCCTGACCGGTGTGTACACCCAGACCCAGGCGCGCAAAGGCGGAGAGACCTACGACAAGTACTGTAGCGCGTGCCACCCTCGCGGGTGGCAGAGCGGGGAGGCGTTTCAATCGACCTGGGGCGGCCGCACCACGTTCGAGTTGTTCGATTATCTCCGCACCACGATGCCCAGCGATAACCCCGGGCGCCTCTCTCGCGGGCAGTACACCGACATCGTGGCGTATCTGCTCCAGCAGAACGGTATGCCCGCCGGACCGCGCCGCCTCAGTGGCGATCCGAAACAACTCGAGCAGATTCGCATCGCGCTCTGGCTTGGCCACTGAACGCGTGAACCCGGACTCTTTTTCTTCGCGTTTTTCTTCGCGCCTTCTCACTTACCGACGAGCACCGCAGAGGCCGTAGAGATCGCATCTACCTTCTACCTTCGGTACCACTCGTAGAGCTTGTCACCGGGCGGCACCTTGCGCGTGATGTCAACGATGATCGTGTCTCCCTCCCAGCGCTTGACCAACGGCTGCTTGCGAAGATTTCCATACAGGAACTCTTCGACGAACTCGATGCAGCGGTACTCGAGGAGCTCGATATTCGGTTCCAGCCGGCGATAGAGGGGCATCGAAATCTTCCAGGGTCGCGTAAAGACTTTCGGGTCTTCGATCGTCACTTCGTAGCGGATGGCGTCAGGCGTGATCGGCGTGAAGCGTTCAACGAGATGCAAGGCGTCGCTGTGGAAATTCCCGGCCCTGTCGAACCAGTTCTTGCCGTTGAAATTCGTCACGTCGACAACCAGCGTGTCTCCCTCCCAGCGGCCGACCGAATGCCCCATGTACGTATCATCCGGCGGTCCCTCGACTTGATCGAGGTGGATCGTGCGAGCAGTGCTCGTAAACGCATACGCCATGTTGATCTTGTTCGTGCTCTGCACAATCTGAAACGGATAAGGCATGTACATCGCCCGCGGAATGCCAGGCAAGTAGCACTTCAGTTCCGGATCGCGGTCGATCCAGTGCTCGGCATTCTCCTTTTTGATCGCGGCGGCTTCCGGTGCGTAAGGAATCTGACCATCGCCCTCCACCACGCCGAGCGATCCGGGAACGCCGCCGGCCGCGCCGAGCGCCAGCACCGGTGCCGCGGGCACCTGGGCGTAAGCATAGGGATACACGCCCTGCTGCGTCACCGCTCCTGGACGCGCGTCGTGCGCCTGCAGGTCCCAGTGGGCTTCGTTGAGGGCCTGCCAGATACCGCTGAAGTTGGGCTTGCCGTCCGCTGTGCGGGCTGCCGGCGACGCCGCCTGGCCAGCGCGTCGTGTCATCGACACGGAGATGACGGCGGTCACGGCGGCCGCGGCAACGGCCACCGCAATCATCGAGCCTGTGGACCACTGTCGCATGACGATCCCTCCCGCTATCTGGTCAACGGATTACTCTGCTCCCCGGTATCGGCGAATCCTGCGGCAAATCCTCCGCATCCGGCGGTGCACATTGTGGCCGGATCGGGGCCTCGCCCCTGCGCGAAGGCGCGCTCCTCGGCGCGCGCTCCCGCAAGCAACGCCACCATGCCGTAATTCCCCTCGTGACACCGGGGCTCCTTATAGAACCGATTCGCCTGGTCGCTCTGCTTGTTGTATTCCTGCTTGACGGTCCACGCTCTCGTCCACGTCGTGCCATCTTCGACCGTAACGGCGTACTCGATGGTGTTCGCGTCGAGACGTGTCCACCGTTCGACGAGATGCAGGTTCTCATAGGATCCCTGGAAGTACGTTTTGGGGGTGAAATTGGTGACGTCGACGACCAGCGTCTTGCCCTCCCAGCGGCCTCGCGAGTTCCCCCACCACTGGCGCACGTGTGAAGGCAGATGCGGATTCGCGGTCACGGGGATCGTGCGCTGCCACCCTTGCCCCTGGCCGGTGTCATAGAAAATCGAGACAGCTCCGGGCGACTGCACAATCTGGAGGAAAAAACCGGTGTTCCCGCCAAAATCTGGCAGAACAGCCGCCATACAACGCTCCCCGAGGCTGCGATCCTCTGGACCGTCGGAGCGGTTGATGACGCCACCTCCCCCGCCCGGGCCCCCGGCCCCGGCGACCGTCAGGTAGTTGGGAGGCGTCTCCGCTCTTCTGGGTGATGGCGGTCCATACTTCCCGCCTGCGCAGCCCTCCAGTTTGTTTTTGCACACGTCCGTGCCTTGCAGGAGGGCGAGCTGAAACTCTCGTATGGCGGCTCTCCTCTTCTGCGCTTCGGGCGTAAGGGGAGGAATTCTCCCGTCCGGCGGATCCACAATCAGCGACGTTCGCCGGCCCGTACGTTTGTGTGTCGTGAAGATCGCCGCGTTGTAGGCGCCGCCGACGTCCTGTTCGCTCCCCCGCGAATAGCGCCGGTCGCTTTGATTCAGGATGCCCGCGCGCTGCCGATCCAGTTCGGCCTGTTCCTCGTCGGTAAAAAACTCCCTGTTGGCGTATCGAGCGGGTCGCTGCAAGGGCACCTCGAAATCGTAGCTCCAGATGCCCTGCAGATCCGGCTCGCCCCAGGGGGTGTTGGGCGCCGGGCCCGCCTTCGCTGCAGCCGTCGGGGCCTGGCCCATGACGGGCGCGGGAGCCAGCTTGAGGAGCACAACAACAGCCATGAGGACCGCCGCCACAGCAATGAACTCGAGCAATCGTCTGCCCATCTCATACCTCCCTGATGCGGGCTGGTCTACTGCGGCCGATATGGGTATACGGGTGCGAGACGGTCTTGGGGTCCCGTGTTCTTCGCCGGTTCGTGTGCTTGCGCCGGCTGGGCGGAACGTCCGCTGGTCATCATCACAACGAAGGTTAGGCGCGTCGAGGGTCAACAGTCTAGCGCGACCGTCCAGACTCTCAAAGTCCGCTGAGCGGTGACGCGTCATCCGGAGCAGCTGCTCCACTGCGCTGCGGCCATCGCCGAAGGCGACCTCACGGTCGTCCTCACGTTTCCACCAGCGCCGCGCCGCCGCTCCTGGCCGTGAGTGTTCGGCGCGCCGCGCCTGCTCGAACGCTGGACCGCGGCATACGCAAACCGGATGACGGGTACAATCGACTCAGAATGCGTGCCGTCAACGACGAGCAGGAGCTCTATGACGTCGCTGTGCTCGGCGGCGGCAACGCCGGATTGTGCGCGGCCCTCACCGCGCGCGAGGCGGGCGCCAGTGTCGTGGTGCTCGAAAGCGCGCCGCGTCATTATCGCGGAGGGAACAGCCGCCACACGCGCAACCTCCGGTGCATGCATGCCGGACCCAGCCACCTGCTGACCGAATCGTACGCGGAAGACGAATTCTTCTCGGACCTCTTGCGGGTAACTGGACACAACACGGACGAAGTGCTGGCCCGTCTCGTCATTCGCGGCTCCGCAGGCTGTCCCGACTGGATGCGGCGCTTTGGCGTTCGCTTTCAATCCTCGCTGCGCGGCACGCTGCACCTCGCCCGCACGAATGCGTTTTTCCTCGGCGGCGGCAAGGCGCTCATGAACAGCTACTACGCGGCCGCCGAACGCCTCGGCATCCGGGTGATGTACGACACGGAGGTTGTCGGCCTCGATGTCGATGATGGTTGCTTCCGCGCCGCCACGGCGCTGGTCGGCGGCCAATCCGTGAGCGTTCGCGCCAGGGCCGCGGTGATCGCCGCCGGAGGGTTCGAGTCCAATCTCGAGTGGCTGCGCGAAGTCTGGGGCGAAGCCGCGGATAATTTCATCATCCGCGGCACGCCATACAACAAGGGCAAGCTTCTGAGATTGATGCTCGACGCAGGCGCGCAATCGGTCGGCGATGCGCACGAATGCCATGCGGTCGCGGTCGATGCGCGGGCGCCGAAGTTCGACGGCGGCATCGTCACCCGGCTCGATTGCGTGTCGCTCGGCATCGTCGTCAACACGCATGGCGAGCGTTTCTACGACGAGGGTGAGGACTTCTGGCCCAAGCGGTACGCCATCTGGGGAAGCCTGGTGGCCCGGCAGCCGGATCAGATTGCGTTCTCGATCGTCGATGCCAAAGCCGTCGGCAAGTTCATGCCGTCGGTGTTTCCACCGATCGCGGCGGACTCCATTCGTGAGCTTGCGATCCTGCTGGGCCTTCCGCCTGACGGTCTCGAGGCGACGGTCGCTCGGTTCAACGCGGCGGTGCGCCCCTGCAGATTCGATCACAGCGTCCTCGACGATTGCCGAACCGACGGCCTGACCCCCGAGAAAACGCATTGGGCGCAGCGCATCGACTCACCGCCGTTCTGGGGTTATCCTCTCCGCCCCGGGATCACGTTCACGTACCTGGGGCTCAAAGTCGATGAGCATGCGCAGGTGCTTATGGACGGCGGAGGGACCGCGCGGAACATTTACGCGGCCGGCGAGGTGATGGCGGGAAACATCCTGCGCAAGGGATACATCGCCGGGGTCGGCATGACCATCGGCACGGTGTTCGGCCGGCTTGCCGGCGAGGAGGCGGCGCGGCATGCCAGCCGATGAGTTGATCCGGCACGGCCAGCATGTAATGACGGTCTGCAATGCCTGTCGGTACTGCGAGCAGTACTGCCCCGTGTTTCCGGCGATGGAGCGGCGCCTGACATTCGCGACGGCGGATCTCGCCTACCTCGCGAACCTGTGCCACAACTGCGGTGAATGCCTCTACGCTTGTCAGTACGCTCCGCCCCACGAGTTCGGCATCGACGTCCCGAGGACACTGGCGAAGATTCGCGTGCGCTCGTACGAGGACTACTGTTGGCCACGGTTTCTCGCGGCCGCCTTCCGGCGCAACAATCTGCTGACCGGCTTTGGCCTGGCCGCCGGTATGATTGCGCTGATGTTCGCGGCCACTCTGGTTGTGAACGGCGGGAATCTTCCGCGGCCCGTTGGCGCCGGCGACTTCTACGCGGTCGTGCCCCACGACGTCATGATCGCTCTGTTCGGAGGTGTCTTTCTGTTCGCGATCGCAGCGCTCTGGATCGGCACGCGACGATTCTGGCGCGACATTGAGGGGGCCGCGGCGCCGGCTCGAGACGTCAATGCCCTTGTCCGCGCGCTGCGGGACGTTCTGGCGCTTCGGCACCTGCATGGCAGCGGAGAGGACTGCACGTCGGCGGAAGAGACGCGCACGCCCTGGCGGCGCTGGCTCCATCACTGCACGTTCTACGGTTTTCTCTCCTGTTTCGCCTCGACATCTGTGGCGGCGGTTTATCACATGGTGTTCGGCTGGCAGGCGCCGTATGCGTACACCAGCCTGCCAGTGATTCTGGGGACCGCCGGCGGTGCCGGGCTGCTGGTGGGTTCGGCCGGCCTTCTGACGGCACGACGCCGGCGTGACCCGTCGCTGGGCGATCCCGCTCAGGACGGACTGGACCAGTCATTCATCGCGCTGTTGTTCCTCGCCGCTTTCACAGGGCTGCTCCTGCTGGTGCTTCGCGAGCGCGCAGTCATGAGCGCGTTGCTCATCGTCCATCTGGGCGTGGTCCTCGCGCTCTTTCTCACGCTTCCGTATGGCAAGTTCGTTCACGGTATCTATCGAACGGCGGCGCTCGTCAAATATGCGAGAGAAAGTCTGACCGTCTGAGAGAATAGGACCGTTATGAACAAACTGTGGCTGAGGACCAGAACAGTGACGCTGCTCGGCGTGTGCCTTCTGCTCTTTGCAGACGCCGCGTTCGGACAGGACGTCAAGGTGATGATCTCCGGCGGATTGACCGCCGCGTATCTTCAAGTCGTTCCGGAGTTCGAGCGCACGACCGGACACAAGGTGGTGACCGCATTCGGGGCGTCGATGGGAAACGCGCCCGACTCCATTCCGGTTCGGCTTCAGCGGGGCGAGCCCGTTGACGTCGTGATCCTGGCCGGCGAGGCGCTGGACGATCTGACGGCGCACGGGAAGGTCCTCGCCGGCAGCCGTGTCGACCTCGCGCGATCTAGCATCGGCATGGTGGTTCGTGCGGGCGCGCGTAAACCGGACATCAGCTCCGTCGATGCGCTGAAGCGGACGCTGCTGGAGGCCCAGTCGATCGCGTATTCCGCGAGCGCCAGCGGCTTCTACTTGTCGACCGAGCTGTTTCCGCGCCTGGGGATTGCCGACCGGATCAAGGCGAAGAGCCAGAGAATCGAAAGCGAGCGAGTCGGCGTCGTCGTCGCCCGCGGTGGCGCCGAGCTCGGTTTCCAGCAGATCAGCGAGCTGCTCGGCGTGCCCGGAACAGATTACGTCGGGCCGCTGCCACCTGGCGCTCAGAAAGTCACGGTGTACTCAGCCGGCATCGGCGCCGCCGCCAAGGAGCCGGCCGGGGCCAGAGCGTTGATCAAATTTCTCGCATCCGCGGCCGCAGCGGGCGCCGTCACGAAAAGTGGCCTCGAACTGATTCACTGACCCGTCGAAGGCGCGCGAGCGAGGGGAAGCTCGTTCTTCATGACGACTCCCCCTTTCATCACGAACTTGACGCGCTCCATCTCGGTGACGTCCGTCAACGGGTTGCCCGCCACGGCGATGACGTCGCCGAACTTTCCCTTCTCGATGCTCCCGACGCGGTTCGCCCAGTTGTAGTTGAGCCCGTTGGCTGCCGTCATGAAAGCCGACTGCAATGCCTGCGCGGGCGTCATTCCCCACTTGACCAGCCAGGCGAACTGGTCGGCCTGCTTTCCGTGTGGATACGACCCGTCCCCGGCCACCGCGCCGCTGCCAAAGGGCATCGGCACGCCGGCTTTCAACAGCTTTTTGAACGTCAACTCGGCCATCCCGAGCCGCGTCACCGCTTTGTCGCCCGTGATCCCCAGCTCGGCCAGCAGCTTCTTGTCTCCCGCGTCGAGCCCTTTGAGATCGTCGATCGTCACCATGATCGGCAGCTTCTTCTGCACCACCGTATTCAGGAGGGCGTCGTCTTTATAGAGCTCGGTCACATGCATGTTGAGATCGACGCCCGCGTTGATGCAGGAGCGCATGCCGTCGCCGCCATACGTATGGCAGGCGACTCTCAAGCCCATTCGGTGAGCTTCATCGACGATGGCCTGCACCTCCTCGAGGGTCAGCGAAGGCGACGCGACGAGCGAGCCGTCGGGCCTGAACTCGTCCAATGATTCGCCGACGAAGTCCTGGGTCGTATAAATCTTGATCCAGTCCACCCCGTGCAGCTTCGCCTCCCGGACGGCGCCACGAGCGAGCCACGGCCCGTTGATGTTCTTCTCTTCCGTGTGGCCCGAATAAAACCCCGACGTCAGGTTCGGATAGGGCGTGCTCGCCCGCTGATTGAGGGATTGCCCTGCGACCTGCATTCTCGGTCCTTTGACAATGCCCTCGTTGATCGCATTCCGCAGGTCGACGGTGCCGAACCCGCCGCGCGAGTCCATGTCGACGGTCGTGGTGAACCCGGCGTCGAGGTCGCGCTGCGCGCTTTGCACCATGATGATGGTCTTGAGATCAGCGCCGTCACCTCTTCCGGCGTTGTGCACATGTGCGTCGATCATCCCAGGAAGGACGGTTGCGGCACTGAGGTCGATCACTCGCGCATCGGCGGGAATTGGCACCGAGGGGCCGACGTCCGCGATCCGGTCGCCCCTGATGACGATGACCTGATTGGTCAGCATCGTGCCGGCTTTGGTATCGAACAGACGTCCCGCCCGGATTGCCACGACGTTGCCGGGGGCCGCAAGGAACGGCGATCGCGGCTCGGGCTTCCCTTGAGTCCACACGACGGTGCCGGACACAGCGGCAATCGCGACGAAAAAGATCGCCAACCGAGCGAGCTTACCCATGAAGTCCTCCAATAATCGGGACCGTCCGGCTGTCAGACGCAACAGGATCGGAAATCCTGGCCGTCATTGTATTCGAGTGCCGCCATTGGGAAGCATCGTTGAGCTTTATTCATGAATCGGGGGTGTGGCACCACGGTTGCTCGGTTCAGCTAAGAGTTATGACCGATCCGGCCCGCAAGGAAGCTCGCGCCATGCTCGTCGTTGTGGCGCTGCTGACCTCCGGGATGCTTCGGTGCGAGCGCGGTAGGCTGGCTTGTCTTCTCGGTCGGGCGAGGCTCGCGCACGCCCGCGCGGGCGTCGCATAGATCTTGATCTCGTAAGGCTTCTATTTCATCGACCGACCCGCGCTTCTCGAACGCCCATGGCCACGAGCAGCCCGTTGAGAATCGCCTGCGGCCGTGGCGGGCAGCCCGGAATGTACACATCCACCGGCACGACGCGATCGACGCCGCCGACAGAGGCGTAGGTGCCCTCGCCAAAAATCCCGCCGCTGCATCCGCACGCGCCGACCGCGACGACGACGCGCGGATCCGGCGCCGCTTCATAAGTCCTGCGGAGCGGAATTTCCATATTGCGTGTCACAGGCCCCGTCACGAGCAGCACGTCGGCGTGCCGGGGACTCGCCACTAAATGGATCCCGAAGCGCTCCAGGTCATACCGCGGGTTGGTGGTGGCGGCGATCTCCAGCTCGCACCCGTTGCAGCTCCCTGCGTCCACCTGGCGCACGTGAAGCGAGCGCCCCAGCCGGCCGCGGATGCGCGCTCGCAGACGGGCGGCAGATTCAGCGAGGCCGATCCCTGCTTCAACCTCTACTTGCCGGAATGTGCCACGCCCCGTCGACGGATCGATATCGAATGCGGCAGTCCGTGCGAGCTGCTGGCGACTGTACGCGGCGACTTCGACGGCGCTCGAGACACTGACAGCCTGTTCGGGACACCCCGTGACACACTCCCCGCACTGGATGCAGGCGGCGTACGACAACGTGAGCGTTTTCCGGCCGGGTCCTGACGTCGCGGTTTGAATCGCGCCCGTGGGGCAGGACCGCGCGCACGCGTCACACGCCGTGCAGCGGCTGAAATCGATCGCCGGGAATCCGAACGAGGCAGGCTCACCGAACGGATTGGCTTCGGTAAGGACTCCGGTCTTCAAACTTTTGGCGATGATGCTGAGCATGTCTCCCTATCCAGACGGCAGTGAACCGTTTCAACTGATTCCCTGCTGGTGAGACGCGGTGCCGCGTCGCGCCGCGACGCCGGTCGAATCCCTATCCATCTCCTCGGCGGTCGCTGCGGCCTCTGCGGTGAACGTCGTCGTCAAGTGGTGCGGATTCGGTCGATCCGTGCCGCTAGCGATCGTTTCCCGAATACGAAAGGTTGAAGCTTTTGTTGATGACCGGAAAGTCCGGGATGATATTACCCGGCACTGCGTGAACGAGACCCGGCCAGTTCAGAAAACTCGGGTCGCTGACCTTGACGCGCGCAACCGTTCCCTGCTCGTCGGTGGCGACCCAATGCGTACACGGCCCGCGCCATGCTTCCACCCACCCGAGCGCCGAGGAATGTGCCGGCAGCCGCTCGG
>Ga0070698_100004649_pt1 | contig 15099 bp, 12 predicted proteins | sample KBSK1502metaG_FD_65477 | JGI IMG/M metagenome (GOLD analysis project Ga0070698, IMG submission 65477) | Corn, switchgrass and miscanthus rhizosphere microbial communities from Kellogg Biological Station, Michigan, USA - KBS K1-50-2 metaG | ecosystem: Host-associated > Plants > Roots >...
TTCCACGTCATCCACGCCGCGAGCGCCTTTACCTCTTCGAGCGTTACCTGCATGTCGAAGCGGATACCGCCCTTTGCCGGCCCACGCGAAGTGTTGTAAAGGACTCGGTAACCGGTATAGACCTCGACTTCACCATTGTCCTTCAGAACCGGAATGGAAACGATGATTTGTTTTTCGGGGTGTCTCAGAACCTTGTAAAGTCCGGGCTCAAGGTCCAGCAGCTCTGCCGCTCTGTCGAATCGAAGCATCATCGCTTCGAATGGATTCTCCTCATCAAGAAACGTGTCCTTATCGGGTCTTACTATCGTATCGCTTCGGACTCGAAGATCAGTCGCCATGTGAAAAAAAAGGTGTCAAAGACCGGCGAGGAGCTCGTCGATCGACTGAGCTCCCCGCTCTATGTGAACAGCAAGGGAAACATACCATAACGGACTCGCGTCGGCAGGCCACGACACGCCGAGTTTTACCGAGTCCTTGAGCGTACAAACGACGTAATCAACCGACTTTCCCGTCTCGATCAGCTCTCCAATATCGCGAGCGACAAATGAATGATGATCAGGAAACGGACGAGGAATGACGTGGGCTCCCTGCGACTGGAGCTGCGCGAAGAATGCCTGAGGATTTCCAATCGCGGCGATGGCGAGGACTCTCCTTCGCGCAAGCGCGGAAACGGACAGACGTATTTCCGGATTCGATTCAGAGACAATCTCGGCGGGATCGAATCGCACCACGGCCACCGGTTTGTCAGGCGCGGCATTCTTCACCGAGCGCTCCGCTGCGGTCACCTCTCGATGCGAAGCAGCCTTTCGAGTAATGACGATCAGTGATGCTCTGTCGAGTGCTGACATCGATTCGCGAAACGGCCCAGCTGGCAAAAGACGCTCGCGCCCGGACCAGCTGTCCGCGCTCACCAATACTATATCGACCTGTCGCGCAGCTCGTCTGTGCTGAAAACCATCGTCGAGGACTACGACGTCCGCTTTTTTCGATTCCGCTTCCGCAATTCCCGCGACGCGGTCTGGAGCGACAATTACAGGAATGCCAGGATTGATGCGGCGATGTACGAAGGGCTCGTCTGCGCCGTATCCTCTGAGCACAACTGCCGGTGATCTGCCGAGCTCGCGAAGTCTCGAGGCGGTCCATGCGGCAAACGGGGTTTTGCCAGTACCGCCGACTGTCAGGTTGCCGACGCTCACAACCGGAATGCGGGAAGTGTGGACCTGAAGGAGTCCCTTGTCGTACATCTCTCCCCGGATGGCGACAACGCTGCGATAGACGAGCTCGAACGGCGACAACATCACGCGAGCAATCTTGTCAGCGGCACGCTGTCCGCCCCAAACCTCCTCAATCAGGCGCACGCGGCCTGTTTGGTCTCGTCCATGAGACGCTCGAGCCGCGGGGCTTCCTCCGCTGCTTCGCGAGGAGTTGCGGCATTGACATGCGTCTCGGGCCCGTATGCGACAGTGATTCGGGCAAACGGTTTGGGAATCACGAATCCGTCCCACGTCGACAACTGCCAGAAGCGATCGACGTGGGCGTAAGCGGGAATGATCGGAACATCCGCACGATTGGCCGCCACGACTGCGCCAGGCGCGAATTTGTGGCGCGGCCCGCGCGGTCCGTCGGGAGTGATCGCAACGTCGTTGCCGTCCTTCAGCGTGCGCATCAGTCCGATGAGTGCTCTGCCGGCACCCCGGGATGTCGAACCGCGAATGAGAGCATAGCCCATCCACTCGAGAATTCGTGCGATGATCTCTCCATCACTGTGCTCACTTACGAGCACAGCGACACCCTGATTCCGATGATACCATAGAAGTGGGAGCATCTGACCGTGCCACAGAGTGAACAGGATCGGCTGCTTTTCTTTTCGCCGGCGTTTGACAGCTTCATCATTGACCGCACGATACCGCCAGGTCAGCGCGAGACTGCTGATCGCGCTCGCGCCTCCCAGTATGGCAAAGCGGTCGCCAATCGAAAGCTTGCTCCTGCCGCGCGAGTCTTTCACGCCACGAGATCGCTCGCCATCTGCGCGACGCGTAGAGCTGCGCCCGGCTGACCCAGCTTCGCGCGCACTTCGGCGAGTCCTTCAAGAACGCGCGCGCGCTCCTCGCTCTTCGAATCGAGAAGCTGCGCAAGCTCGACTGCAATTCTCTTCGGCACGATTTCCTCCTGCACGTACTCCTTCGCGACCTCACGGCCCGCGACCACATTGACGAGACCAATGTTGGGAATCTTCACGAGAAGCCGTGCAAGAAAATATGAGATGTCGCTGGTGCGGTACGCGACTGCCAGTGGACAATCCGCAATAGCTGCCTCCAGCGTTGTCGTTCCGCTCTTGCAGAGCGCCGCGTCGGCAGCGCGAAGAACCGTGAATGACGCCGACGGGACAAGTCTGAATGGGCATCGGGACGCATCGAGCGAAATTGTAGACGCCGCACTCACAATCACCTGCAGGCCCGGGACAGTCTTCTCCACTTCACGCGCTGTATCCACGAAGTCATCGATCAGCCGATCTATTTCCTGTTGGCGGCTCCCAGGGAATAACGCCAGCACCGGGTCCGCGTCGGAGAGCCCAAGCGTCGCGCGCGCAGTACGCTTGTCAGGCATGTCCTGAGCCCGGTCCAACAGAGGGTGTCCGACAAAAGTCGCGTCGATGCCGTGGCCGCGGAGCAGATTCTCCTCGAACGGGAGAATCACCGCCGCTTTCGTGACTATGCGCGCGAGCTTGGGGAGCCTTCCCTCCCCCCAGGCCCAAACCTGGGGCGTGACGTAGTAGAGAACAGGAACCCCGGCACTTTTCGCGGCGTCGGCAGCCTTCATGTTGAAGCCCGGATAGTCTATCACAACGAGAAGCTTGACCTTTCCGGTCGCAAGGCGCGCTCTGATTTTTTCGAGAAGCTCCCAGTGGCGGGGTATGTGCCGCAGAACTTCTATGAAGCCCATGACGCCAGTCTCGTAGCGATCGAACAGCTTCACGCCGGCTTCTTCCATCAGAGGTCCACCGAAGCCCGTGAGCTCGAGCTCGGGGCGAAGCCGCCTCAGCTCCTCTGCGACGCCCGCCGCATGGAGATCGCCAGAGGCCTCTCCCGCGACGAAAATGACCTCAGGCACTTTCCGGCGCGATAGCGCCTTCGAGCGCAGGTCGCGTTCGCTCTATCTCGGCGACAATGCGCAGTGCAACCGCGAGCGCTCGCTTGCCATCATCGCCCGTCACTACAACATCAGACTCGCCTCTGATGGCCGAGACGAAACTCTCGAACTCGAGGCGAAGCGGCTCGCCCTCCGGTGCAGTCAAAGGGATGTAGTCGACATAGTCGGTGATGTTCACAGGACCCGTCGGTGCTTTTGAGGGATCCAGCTTTTCCTTCAATCTGAAAAAGTTTCCAGTCCCTGCAGCGAGATCGAGCGACATGTATCCGCTTTCCTGGAAGATCCTGATCTTCCGCACGCGGTCGCGCGAGATTCGGCTCGACGTGATGTTGGCTACTGCGCCCGAAGAAAACGTGACCCGCGCATTGGCAATGTCGAGCATTGGCGTGAGCACCGGAACACCGACTGCCGTTATCTCTTCAGCTGTGTCGCCAACCAGGGTGAGCACAAGGTCGATGTCGTGAATCATCAAGTCGAGCACAACGGCTACGTCCGCACCGCGAAGGTTGAACAGTGCCAGGCGCTCACTCTCGATGAATCGCGGACGTGATACATACGGAAGCGCAGCGCGCACCGCCCGGTTGAATCGCTCGACGTGGCCGATCTGAACGAGAGCACCGTGACGCCTGGCGGCATCCAGAAGCTCGTCTGCCTGCTCGAGAGTCGCAGTGATCGGTTTCTCGATGAATACGTGCTTTCCGGCATCGAGCGCCGTTTTCGCAACGACGTAATGCGCGGGAGTCGGCACGACGATGGTAACCGCATCAACATCGGCAAGGAGACTCGCTTCGTCCGGATAGCGCCGCACTTGAAGCTCGTTCTCGACTTCAGCTGCCCGCTCATCCCGCGACTCGACGAAGCCGGCAAGCTTCGCCTCCTCCATGTCGCGAAGAATTCGGATGTGATGGAATCCGAGGCTGCCGGCGCCAATGACGCCGACTCGTACAGGCTTCGTCAGATCGCTACGCCTCGCCCCCTGCCCTCGACAAAGCGGATCAGCTCCTTCACCTCGGGATACATCTCGAGCTCTGATTCGACTCGCTGCATCGCCTGTGACACGTTCAGGTCTGAGCGAAAGAACAACCGGTAGGCGCGCTTGAGCTCGCGCACTACTTCCTCGGAGAATCCGCTGCGCTGCAATCCGACACTGTTGAGTCCGTACAGATGCACTGGATTGCCCACCGCCTTAAGGAAGGGGGGCACGTCCTTCGACACGCGCGTACAGCCGCCAATGAATGCGTGGCGTCCGATTCGGACGAACTGATGCACGCCCGACAAACCCGACAGCGTTGCCCGATCTTCGATGATCACATGACCGGCAAGCTGTACAGCGTTCCCGAGGATTACGCCGTTGCCGAGGTGACAGTCGTGCGCCAGATGGACGTACGACATGAGAAGGCAGCGAGTCCCAACCGTAGTCTTGAACGATTGCGACGTTCCGCGATTCACTGTGACGTATTCGCGAATGACGGTGCCTTCGCCGATCTCGACGGTGGTTTGCTCGCCGGCATACTTGAGATCCTGCGGCGGTCCGCCGAGAACGCTTCCGATTCCGACTTTGACGCCTTTGCCGAGCTTCACGTCCTGCTCGAGCGTCGCGCGTGCATGAAGCTGACAGTCGTCGCCCACTTCACATCCATCACCGACAATCACGAACGGACCAACGTCCACGCGCTCACCGAGCGTTGCGCGCGGAGAGATGATCGCGGTCGGGTGTATGCCCGGCCTCTTCATCTATCGCGAACCATCGCCGCCATCTCGGCCTCGGCTACGACTTCCCCATCGACGCGGGCGACGCCACGTGTCTTCGCGATCTTTCCCCGGATCTGGATTATCTCCACTTCGAAAACAATCTGGTCGCCGGGCTTCACCGGTTTGCGGAAGCGAACGTTGTCGAGCGACATGAAGTACACGACTTTCGATTCGGGATCTTCCATTGGTCCAAGCAGCAGCATCCCGCCAACCTGCGCCATCGCTTCGACAATCAGCACTCCGGGCATGATCGGGTGTCCAGGAAAATGTCCCTGGAAGAACGGCTCGTTGATGGTGACGTTCTTGATTCCGACGACGCGCTTGTTCTCCTCGATCTCGAGAATCCGATCGACAAGAAGGAATGGATAGCGGTGCGGGAGAACCCGCATGATTTCTTCGATTCCGTACACCGAGGGTTTTCCTCTCTTCTGTTTGGTCGCTTCCGCTGACGCCCCGTTGCCCGACTGGATCTTTCCTGCTCTCATCAGCTCGCGTACAAGCGTAACTGTTCCGCGGTGACTTGGCTTGATTGCGACGATTCTCGCTCGAACCCTCGCGCCGGCCAGTGCGAGATCGCCGATACAATCCATCGCCTTGTGACGAACGAACTCATCGCTCCAGCGCAGTGGCCCGCTCACGATTCCGGAGTCGTCGAGGACGATGGCATTCTCGACGGAAGCTCCCTTTATCAACCCGCGCGACCGCAGCCATTCCACTTCGCCCACGAATCCGAAAGTTCGCGCGGCCGAAAGCTCCGACTCGAACGATTCCCGATTCACGCAGATCCTGGTCGACTGCCGGCCTATCATGGGATGCGGAAACTCGATCGTGACATCGAGCTCCAGACCCTGCGACGGAAACGCTTCGTACACGGATTCGCCGTCGATTATTCTCACCGGCTCCGTTAGAGTCAGAATCTCCGGCTGCCCATCGAGTGCCGCAAGTCCGGCGCGAGAGAGCGATTCAAAAAACGGAGCGGCGCTTCCGTCGAGAATTGGCGGCTCAGGTCCGTCCATCTCGATCACGACATCATCAACACCAATCGCTGCGATCGCGGCGAGCACATGTTCGACCGTGTGCACAGTGTTCTGACCTGATCCAAGCTGAGTGCGACGCTCTGTCTCCGTAACCTGATCGACGGTCGCTTTTATCGGGGCCGCTCCGGCGATGTCCACGCGCTTGAGAACAATCCCCTGTCCAGGAGCGGCCGGCTTGAATGTCAGCCGACAGGGTTCACCAAGATGAAGCCCGACTCCTTCGAGCGTAGACGGCGAAGCAACAGTGAAGCGCGTCATTTTGCCTGGCGGTTGTCGATCAACTTCTCGAGATCCTTGATCATTCCGGCAAGCTTGAACAATGCACCTGTCGCCCGCAGCGATTCGCGATGGGGTCGTGCTGGATAGCCTGACCAGCTCTCACCGGGTGGCACGTTTCCGAACACTCCTGATTGGCCCGCGATCTTCGCACCGGCGCCGACTGTAATGTGTCCACCAAGTCCCGCCTGTCCCGCAAGGACACATCCGTCGCCAATTGTTGTCGACCCTGCAATCCCAACCTGCGCCATGATGAGGCAGAGCTGACCGACTCTTACGTTGTGACCAATCTGTACGAGGTTGTCGATCTTGGTTCCCGCACCGATTACAGTATCGTCGATGCTCCCCCGGTCGATAGTGGTGTTGGCCCCGATCTCGACATCACTCTCTATGATACACCGTCCGACGTGCGGGATCTTCTGGTGCACTCCGCCTGAAAACACGTAACCGAATCCATCGGAGCCGATACAAACGCCGGAGTGAAGAATCACGCGTTCGCCGAGCTGAGATCCCGCATAAACAGTCACGTTTGGAAAGAGTCTCGACTTCGCACCGATCACCGCACCGTTTCCCACCGAGCAGCTCGATCCAATCCAGACACCATCTCCGATTACTGCGCCGTCGCCGATGACCGCATATGCATCGAGCGTCACATCTGCACCAATCTGCGCGCCGCGGCCGACCCGCGCCGTCGGATCGATCGACGGTTTCTTTTCCGTAACCGGATAGAGTCGCGGCAGCAGCTCGAGCATCGCTTCCTGCGGCTTCTCTACAACCACACGCGATGGCACTGAGCCTTTGGTTTCGGCGAGGTCCGGCGTGATGAGGACGATCCCGGCAGAAGAATCCTCAAATGCTTGAGCGTAACGCCCGTCACCCAGGAAGCTGAGCTGATTGGGACCGGCCCGTCCAAGCGGTGCGACGCTATCTATCTCGACGTTGTCGTCGCCTCGAAGCTCGCCACCAACAAGGTCTGCAATGACACGAGCGGTGAGCGTGCTGGCACGCTCACCGCCGTGAGTTCCTGAATCTGAGGAAAGTCGCGTCAACGCTTTGGCGACGTGACTCCCGCAGGCTGTGGCGACAACGCTCCGGTTGTCGTCGGCTTTGGTGCGGGGGCAGCCTTTACACGAGCCAGGACTTTCTGCGTTATGTCCAGAGCCTTGTCTGCGGCGACAATCACGCTCGTCTGAGACGCGACATCGAAGATCATCGCATAGCCATCTTCAGCGCGGACCTGCTCTATGACCTTCTGGAGATTCTCCATGATTGGCCGGATGAGCTCCGCCTGGCGAGTCTGCATCGTGCTGTCGAGCATGCGCGCGCGGCCCTGATAGGCCGCTTCGCGATCCTGAATGACACGAGCGCGAGCAACGCGTGTTGCGCTGTCGAGCTTCGACGCTTCCTTATCGAAGGTCGCCGCCATTGTCTGCAGAGAATCGCTCATACGCTGAAGCTGCGCCTGATAAGCGGCGACCTCTGTCTTGAACTTGTTTTCCGCCTCGACGCGGCCCGGTGCCTGAGCGAGAATCGCCGCCGAGTTTATGAAACCAATCTTTACGGGCGCACCTGCCTGGGCCGATGACGAGCCGGCAGATGCTGCACCAACGATGAGTGCGAGCAAGGCCGCACGAATCAATCCACGCATTAACACTCCGATGTTAGAAGAACTGACCAAGTTTGAAATGGAACTTCCAGCCCGGTGCAGGCCGGCCGTTTGAGTCGATTTTGTCCAGACCATACCCCAGGTCTATACCGATCGGTCCGAGCGGACTTACAATGGCCGCGCCGAATCCGAACGAGCGAAACAGTCGCGTGGGATCGAACTGGCTAGGGCGGTCCCACACATTTCCGCCCTCGAAAAATGTATTGATATAGAGAGATTGGCTAACCCTCAGGCCAAGCTCGCCCGTTCCCGTGAAGAAGGCGTTCCCGAAAGAGGAGCGCTGAACCCCGCTCCCACCCTCTGCAAACTGGTTGAAACCAGCCGGCGTGATCGAGAATTCCTCATAGCCGCGAAGCTGCTCGCCATACTGCGTCCCACCCAGCGCGAACGACTGGCTGTAGAAGAATGGACCCGGGTCACCGAACACCATTCCCGCGCGCGCCGTCAGCCCCAGAACGAAGGTCATTGGCGCCGAGCCCAGCGAAGCGACGCCAATTCCGCCGATTGGAGCATACGACTTGAGCTCTGTGGTATAACGCTGGAAGGTTGCAGTTCCGCCGAGCGGTCCGCCGTTGAACTGCGCGGTGAGGGTCTGGGAGCCACCCTCCGCCGGGAACGGCAATCCGATGCGTGTGTCGTGCGAAGCAGTGAACCCCACGGTCGATCGGAAGCAGTGACTGCATCGGTCAGCGACATCGGCGAGAAGCCCTTCGCCTCCATAGGACACACCTTCGCCACCGTACGATATCAGCAATCGGCTGTACAACGATCCAGGAACAGGCAATCCAACCTGAAGCTGACCGCCGGTTCTGGTCACGCGGCCGAGATCCGCGATGGTATAACGAGACGCGGTGTGATAACCGGTGATACTCCCCGATATCCGCGTCTGCTTGATGTTGGGATCCGTGTACGTCGCGTTGAAATCGTTGATGTACCGACCGAACTGATACTGAAGCTGAGCACGCTTGCACCGGCCGAGAAGGTTTGGCTGATCGAGACCAATGAATCCTCCGATTCCGGTACCCTGACCGGTAGACGCACCAAAGTTGACGTTGCCTGTGCGCTTTTCCTTCACACGGAAGATGATGTCGACATCTCCCTGCTCACCGATCGGACGCGTCTCCGGAGCCGCCATTGGCGACTCGAAGAAGTTCATGTTGGAAATGTTCTGATAGCTTCGAAGCAAATAGTTGCGATTGAAGACCTGTCCCGGCGCGAGGACGATCTGCTCCCGGATGCACGACTCGTATGTAAAATCGTTCCCTTCGATGTCGATGCGATTCACTATAGCCGGCGTCTGCTCATCGATCTCCCAGCGAAGATTCACGACGCGGAGCGAATCGCTTCCTGGCAGGCGCTCGACTACGGGACGAATCCGCGCATAGATGTAGCCTTCATCGTTGTAAGCATCACGCAGCTTCTGTTCGGCTGCGTCCCACCTGCTCTGGTCGAACGTGTTCGGAGGATTGCGATAGGTGCGTCGAATGAATCCGGTGGCACGCTGCGTGAGCGTCTGTGCGTCACTGGTAAATGGATAGAACTGCTGAATCTCCGCGGATGAGAATCTCTTGTTACCCAGTGCTTCGAAAGTGCCGATCTTGTACCGCGGACCCTCGCTTACAGTGAGCGCAATGACAGCTTTTCCTGCCTGGCGATCGATGATCAGGGAATCACTTAGAATGCGGAAATCGATGTAGCCTCTGCTCGAGTACAGAGCTGGAATCTTTTCGGAAAGATCCGTCGCGTATTTCGAGTCGTCGAACTCTCCCTTTCTGAACCAGAGAAAGCCCTCCGGTTTGGATGCCATGACACCCGCTATATCGTCGGCCGAGATTCTTCGATTTCCGGTGACGTCGAGCCCTGATATCGCGAGCCTTCGCCCTTCTTCGACGCGGAAAACGATCTTGACCCTGTTCTCCGCTTCGCGAACCGTGTCGACATGAATGCGCGCGAGATAGTAACCCTTCGCTTCGTAAAGCGAGTCCGCGCGCTCAACAGCGAGAGCGAGCGCAGCCGGGTCAAGTGGCTTACCCGTCACGAGTGTGAGTCTTTCGCGAACATCCTTGGCGGAGACGCGCTGTGGTCCGACAACGCTGAAGTCAGCAAGCAGAGGGCGCTCTCGAACCGTGAAGATCAAGGTCGGCTTCGGAGCTGCCGGAGGAACGGCGCAAGTAACCTGCACGTCCTCGAACTGCCCCGTCGTGAAAAGCGCCTTTATTGCGCGCTGTATGTCGCGATAGTTGAGCGTCGAGCGCGCCGGAATTCCGGCTGAGCCACGCACCGATTCGGCCGTGATGCGCGAATTCCCGGCGACGGCGATGGAATCGGGCGTCGTACAGGCGCCCGGAGCGTTTTCCTGAGCGAATACGGGTGTCCCTGCCGCCATCAAGGCCGCCAGGGGGAACGCATACTTTAGCATCGTTGAAATATACACGGAGAGGCGTTTTCCAAGGTCCGCGGTGTCGAAGGAGGTTCGGACTCGGGATTAGACAAAAAAACCGCCCAGTCGGTTGCTGGGCGGCTTCCTGTTTTGTTCGCGGCTGTCGTTACTGCGTCTGCGGAGAAGCGGTGAGAACCCGGAAGTCGAGCCTCTCGTTGTCGGCTGATACGTCGACTTCGATCTCGTCGCCCTTTGCGAATTCTGCGAGCAGAATCTTCTCCGAGAGCGGATCCTCGATGTAGCGCTGAATTGCTCTCTTCAGCGGACGCGCGCCGAACTTCTCGTCATAGCCATGCTTCACGAGGAACAGGTTCGCAGCCTCCGTGAGCTTGAGCGTGAGCTCTTCATCGCCGAGGCGCTTCTGAACTTCCCGCAGAAGAATTGCCACGATCTGACCGATGTGCTCCTCTGACAGTGGATGGAACACGATCACGTCATCCAACCGGTTCAGGAACTCCGGATTGAAAACGTGAGTCATTTCCTCCTTCACCTTTTCAGCGATGCGCTCGAAGCTGTTCCGGCCATCGGGTGAGGCGAAGCCCATGGTTCTGCCCTTGGAGATGTCACGCGCGCCTACGTTCGACGTCATGATGACAACGGTGTTCTTGAAATCGATCACACGACCATAGTTGTCCGTGAGATGTCCTTCATCGAGCACCTGCAGCAGAATGTTGAACACATCGGGATGCGCCTTCTCGATCTCATCGAGGAGAACGACGCTGTACGGCTTGCGACGGACGGCCTTGGTAAGCGTTCCCGAATCTTCGTACCCGACGTAGCCCGGAGGTGCGCCGATCAGGCGTGACACGGAGAACTTCTCCATGTACTCGCTCATGTCGACTCGAATGAGAGCCTGAGGATCGGCGAACAGGAATTTCGCGAGTGCGCGAGCCAGCTCGGTTTTTCCGACGCCAGTGGGCCCGGAGAAAATGAACGACCCGATCGGACGCGTTGGATCCTTGAGCCCCGCGCGGCTTCTGCGAATTGACCGGGAGAGCGCCTTGATCGCTTCTTCCTGTGCGACTACCGACGAGTGGAGCTCGTCTTCCATTCTGAGCAGACGTGCTGTCTCCGCCTCCTGCAGGCGCATCACTGGAATTCCGGTCCAGCGGCTCACGATGAACGAGACTTCTTCCTCGCCAAGCACGGGCCGATGCGACTGACGATGCTTCTCCCAATCCTCTGTCTTACGACGGATATCTCCCTGAAGCTCACGCTCGCGATCGCGCAGCGCAGCCGCGCGCTCGAAGTTCTGGTCGCGCACCGATGCTTCCTTCTCGGTGTTCACGCCGTCGAGCTGTGCCTTGAGAGCGGTCACTTCAGGCGATGGTGCCTGCGTCGCGAGTCGCGCTCGAGCACCTGCTTCATCGATTACGTCGATTGCCTTGTCCGGCAGGAAACGATCGGTGATGTAGCGCTCAGACATTTTCGCCGCGGCGTGCAGCGTCGTGTCGGGTATGGTGACCTTGTGATGCTCCTCGTACTTGGTGCGAAGACCCTTGAGGATCTCTACCGTCTCATCGACAGAAGGCGGCTCGACAATCACGGTCTGGAAACGGCGCTCGAGAGCCCCGTCCTTCTCGATGTACTTGCGATACTCGTTCAGCGTCGATGCGCCGACACACTGCAGCTCACCGCGCGCGAGCGCGGGCTTGAGCATGTTGCTCGCATCGATCGCACCTTCGGCGGCGCCTGCACCCACAAGGGTGTGCAGCTCATCGATGAACAGGATGATGTTCTTGTTCTGAGCGATCTCGTTCATTACTGCCTTGAGCCGCTCCTCGAACTGACCGCGATACTTTGTTCCGGCAATCACCGCTGCCATGTCCAGCGAAAGCACTCTGTGCTCACGCAGGCTGTCAGGGCATTCGCCGTTTGCGATCAGCTGTGCAAGTCCTTCGACGATCGCCGTCTTGCCTACGCCAGGCTCGCCAATCAGAACAGGATTGTTCTTCTTGCGACGAGTGAGAATCTCCATCACTCGCTCGATTTCCTTCGCGCGTCCGATCGTCGGATCGAGCTGCGAATCCGCCGCGAGCTGGGTCAGATCACGGCAGAAGTGATCGAGTGCCGGTGTCTTTGATTTCTTCTCGCCTTTTCCTGGTGCAGCCGGTGATCCAGCCGGTGCCGTAGGGCTCGTGCCGCTGCCGCCCTGCGGCATGTCGGTGCCGAGGAGACGGAGAGTTTCGGCGCGCGCAGCGTCGAGGTTGATGCCGGCATCAGTCAAAACCTGAGCCGCGATCCCCTTCTCTTCGCGAAGCAGACCGAGGAGCAGGTGCTCAGTGCCGACGTAATTGTGCGTGAGATCGCGAGCTTCGGCCATCGCAAGCTCGAGAACCTTCTTTGCTCGAGAGGTATACGGTAGATCGGGACCGGTAGCGGCGGCAGCTTTGCCCTTCTTTACCGTGTCCTCGATTTTCTGTTGAATCTCATCGAGGTCTACGCTCAGGTTCTGGAGAACCGCCGCAGCGACTCCCTCACCTTCGCGTATCAGACCAAGCAGTATGTGCTCGGTACCGACGTATTCATGGCGGAGGCGCTCAGCCTCCTCCCTCGCCATCGCGAGTACCTTGCGAACACGTTCGGTGAAATTGTAGCCGTTCATCGTGTAGACCCCGTATCATCTGCGAGAATGCGCCGCACGTACTTCGCGCGCGCAATGTTCGCTTCGCTCGTTGTCAGCTCGCGCCCTTCTGCATGTGCGAGATGCGCTGACTGACTGAATATCAGGAGCTTGTTGAGGGTATATACACTCAGATCGGTAATCAGTTTCAGACCGACTGCGAGCCGGACGCTGCTCAGATAGCTCATCACCTCGTCAAAACTGAGGCTTCTCGCGTACCGAAGCGTTCCGTAAGCCCGCCAGAGCTTGTCTTCGATAATATAACCGGCGTCTCTAAGCAATACTTTTCTTGCTTCTTCCTCACGTTCGATGACGTGGGTTACCACTCGCGTCAGGTAATCCAGCAATTCACTTTCGCTTCGGCCAAGCGTGGTCTGGTTCGAGATCTGGAAGAAGTTTCCCACGACCTCGCTCCCTTCCCCATAAAGACCGCGATACGTGAGTCCCACCTGTTGGAGCCCCGCGAGAACCTTGGCGATCTCTTTCGTGAGAACGAGACCAGGAAGATGAATCAGAACGGAAGCGCGAAGTCCCGTACCCGCATTCGTCGGACACGCTGTCAGAAATCCAAACTCGTTGTGGAAAGCGTATGGCACTTTCTCACCGAGCTCGGAGTCGAGCGCAAAGAGTGAATTGAATGCATCGGCAACGCGAAATCCCGACTGAAGCGACTGAAGCCGAAGATGATCCTCCTCGTTGACCATGATGCTCGTCTCGCGAGTCAGATACACCGCAGAGCCGCTGCGAACTGGACGCTGTGGGTCGAGACCCGCCAGCTCACGACTCACCAGATGACGCTCATGCAGCAGCAGCCGATCTTCCGGCGGCATCTCATCGACGCGGAGGAGCAGGCCGTGATTCATTCCGCGCATTCCGGAGACGGCCTGTTGAACCTGCGAAAGAATTCGGAGACGCTCGCCATCGCGCGCACGCCCGGCGAATGCATATCCCTCGAGATTTCTTGCGAGACGAATGCGCGTGGAGATCACGATGTCCGGATGCTCTCCGGAAGCATCGAGCCATCCAGTTCCGCCGTCGGGAAGCAGAGAAAGATCGAGCATTACTCCATCCCTCTCAGTCGATCGCGGATGTCAGCGGCAAGCTCGAACTGCTCTGCCTCGATCGCACGCTTCAGTCGATCGCGAAGCTCGTTGGCAGTGCCGGCAACGGGAAGCTCAGTGCCGGTCGGAGGTTCATACCGACGCCCAATGTGCTGCGAGCTTCCGTGCACGCGGCGGAGCAGATCGCGCATGCTCTTCTCGAACGCATCGTAGCAGTGAGCACAGCCGAGACGACCGGTAGAGCGGAAATCACGGAACGTCGATGAGCAGAAGGCGCAGCGCGCAGCATCTCCCTGCGTCGCCTGCATTGCCTGATGAACACTCTGGAGGAAGTCCGTGATCTGTGGCTTGGGTGCGGAAGCGCTGGTTTCAACCCCGCGCTCTGCGGCGCAGCGTTCACAGAGGTGCAGCAGGCGCACGCCTGTGCCCTCGATCTGTGTCAGCTGAACAACCGCATCCGCTTCCTTGCACACGTCGCAGACCATACCAATCCCCCAACTCGATGACGCCTGTGAAAGCGTCTCGCAACACCCGCTCCATAATGTCTATACGATCGCATCTGTCACAACAGTTTCGTTGAGGCGCCCGCCTTCCAGCAAAAGCACCCTTCCCGCTCTTGCCGCAAGCGAGCGATTGTGCGTCACAACGACCATACCGATCTCGAGATCGTTAACTACCTCCGTCAGAAGCTCATGCAGCATCTCGCCGTTCGCCAGATCGAGATTTCCCGAGGGCTCATCGGCGAGCACCACCTTCGGATCCATCGCCAGCGCGCGAGCCACGGCGGTCCGCTGCTGCTCGCCACCCGAAAGCTCCGACGGAAGGTGCTGCATCCTTCCACTCAAACCTACTCGTGCGAGCAACTCTTCTGCTCTACTTCTCGCTGATGCCACAGTCTTGCCTGCTATTCGAAGCGGCATCATCACGTTTTCGAGAGCGGTAAACTCGCGCAGCAGGTGATGAAATTGAAACACGAAACCAACTGATCGGTTCCTCAACGTGGCCAGCTCTTCTTCGCCAAGCCCGCTGATCGGAGCTCCGCCTATCACAACGTAACCCTTTGTCGGTTTGTCCAGTGCGCCAAGGACGTGAAG
>Ga0070698_100004650_pt1 | contig 15099 bp, 4 predicted proteins | sample KBSK1502metaG_FD_65477 | JGI IMG/M metagenome (GOLD analysis project Ga0070698, IMG submission 65477) | Corn, switchgrass and miscanthus rhizosphere microbial communities from Kellogg Biological Station, Michigan, USA - KBS K1-50-2 metaG | ecosystem: Host-associated > Plants > Roots >...
GGGAGAGCCTCGAAACCTCGGAGAGCCGATCAATTCGGTGGGGAACGAGTGGTATCCGAAGTTGTCTGCAACGGGCGCCTTGTATTTTGGTTCCGATCGTCCAGGCGGGTATGGCAGTACGGACCTGTATCGATCCGCGCATGTCGAGGGGAGGTTCAAAGGGCCGGAGAATCTAGGCCCTTCCATCAATACCGCCGCCGACGAGTATGAGGGCTGCATTGCCCCGGATGAGACCTTCATTGTGTTCATGGCTGCTGGCCGGCCGGATGATCATGGGGGTGGAGATTTGTACATAAGCCGCAAAACTGAGGGGCAGTGGTCGCCGGCGAAGGGGCTAGATGAAAGAGTAAACGGACCCGGTATGGAGATATCTCCGTATCTCTCTCCCGACGGAAAATACTTCTTCTTTTCCAGCGCCAGGAAAGTCGGGGACGTTGTTCCTAGTCAGCGGCCAAATCGCCCGGGTAACGGCTTGGGCGATATCTATCAGATCAACGTTCAAATATTGCAGGAGCGTCGGAAGTAACTATCCCGTATCAGGCTGATGCTTGTTGATGTAGTCTAGGAACATATCGGGGATTGATCAGGCACCGACCCTTGCTGAGTACGCTGGAAATCATCTCGAGGCCGAGACGCTCAGCCTGCCGCGCTAGGAGGTTCAATGTTCGTTCGCATGGTGCGTATCGTTGCTTTGTTCTCGTTCGGTCTCATCCCTTCAGCCCGAGCACAGGCCCCGCCGGACTCGGCCGCGACACAGACCGCTCCGGTAACCCCCGCACAGACCCCGGATTCGGTTGCGGCTCCGGCCGCCCCCCCGGCAGCCGCCGGGCAGACGGACCATGCGGCCGCGGTGAAGCAGTCGCTTCAGCAGAGCATGGTCACTTTGCGCCAGTACCAGTGGATCGAAACCACCGTCGTGTCCTTGAAAGGCGAGGAGAAGTCGCGAACGCAGAACAATTGCGTCTATGGCGCCGATGGCAAGGTCGTGAAGACGCCCCTTGTGGCTGCGGCTAAAGAAGAGGATAAGAAGAGGGGGCTGAGAGGGAAAATCGTCGAGAACAAGAAGGAAGATATATCCGAAGCGACGAAAGAAGCGATTGCCCTAGTCAAGCAGTATGTGCCGCCCGATCCCGCCCGCATCCAAGCCGCCAAGGAGGCGGGACGTCTAGCAGTGACACCGCCCGACGCGGCGGGACAGGTCCGTATGGTCATCAGCGACTACTTGAAGGCCGGAGACTCTCTCACCCTCGACGTGAATGCTGCATCGGATCGCATAACGGGACTCAGCGTGGCCACCCTCACCGAAAAGAAGGATCCGGTCGGGCTCAAGGTGTCGTTCGGAGCCTTTGCCGACGGCACGGTTTATCCGGCGCATGTGCAACTGGACATCACATCGCAAAAGCTGGCCATCGCGATCGATAACACCGGCTACAAGAAGGTCGGGAGCTAAATATCCGGTGAACCCGGGCGGTGATGTATTCCAAATCATCGCCTGGGGGTCATGCCGGTAACGATCATGGCGTAGCGAACGTCCTCATAGACAACTTGCGAACTTGGATCGGCCTTGAGCATCCGAAACAGGTTCAGCTGTCCTTGATCACGTTTGTCCACCATGGCGCCGTTCAGGTGGTACTTGGCCGCGACCTGGCTCCACGCCGAAGGTGCGTCCATCAACGCGAGGTACTCGCGGTAAACTTCGTCACTCACCAGTCGGCTGTCGGTAAATACCTTCCCCACTGCGCCGTAACGCCAGTCCAGGTAACTCCCCATCTCGTAACCATTGAAGAAGCGCCCCTCCACGCGATTCTGCTCCATCCAGTCGGTGAGCTTTTCGGGGAAGAGGTAGGGCATCACTCCCACTCCGAAACGAGTCCTCGCGCCGAAGTGTTTCCAGTACGCATCGGTTACTACCGAGAGCGTCAAGAGGAGCATGGTCAGCGTCAGGACGGCGGTCCCGAGGATGGGTTGAGTTTGCTTCCGAGTCGCAGATTGTTTCTTTCGTTTCGTGGGGGCTGGCCGGGCTTGGAGGTGTTCGGTCAACAATTCCCAGAGGAGCGGGAAGCCGCCTAAGGCGAGCGTCCCTACGAATCGCAAACCAACCACTGAAAGCACCCCGAGCATGATCAAGATGAGGACCTCGGCCCGGGCCGGCGCCGGAATGGCGGAAGGTTTCTTTCGACCAAGTAGGGTCCACACCACGAGAAACACCGTCAGCCCGAGGAGAGCGGCGTAGGCGATGAAAAAGGGACCGAGGATGCGCCGGGCCATGGGGGAGAAAGTCGGAAGCCACTCCACCACGATGTTGCGCGCGGCGGGTCCCGCCGCGTCGCGAGCCACCTCCGGCACGGCCACTTCGGAACGCCCCAGTAGCGCCGGGGCCAGCCGGACCACGAATCCAGAAAGGCTGGAGAGAAGCTCGTTCCGCCACGGAGTAAGTAGCACTGCGCCAATGCCTGACGCGAGGACCGCGGCGGGCACGAGCCAAGCCCGACCCCGAGGGACGGTATGACGGGCGACGAGCGTCTCGACGAGAAACGCTCCAGCGATCAAGAGCCCGAGCACGAACCCACCATGAAGGTGGGTCCAGAGGATCTGGATGACCGCAAGAGCCACGGGGGCGGCAATTCGCGAGCGCCCCTCCCGCCAGCGGAGCCAGAGGAGAATCGTCGTCGGGGCGAGGAGATCGGAGATCAACGACGGTCGATGCAGAAAGCGGATTTGCGCCACGGATAAAACGAGAAGCCCCAAGAGTGCGAACACCAGGGGATGGCGGTCGGCCCGCCGGGTCCAGGCGATGGCTCCAATGACCCCGGTCACCATGGCGCAGGTGATGCCACACACCGCGGCCAGACCTCCCGCCGCATACACGAGCTGGAATAGGACGGCCCATAACCAGGTGCGATTGATCCACGGAATGTTGGGGGAAGTGAAGGTGAACACGTCGTGGTCGAGGAATGCTTTGTGCTCCAGCATCCATCGCCCCGAGGCGAGATTCCACCAGAGATCCGGAGATTGCACGGTCTTGAGCGACAGCGCCGCGGTGAGGAAGATGAGAGAAATGACGGGAAGCGTCTGCCAGGTCACTGCGGCGTGAGAGGTTCGTGGCAGCGCGGGGTTTTGTTGGGCTTGGGAGCGCGCCGATCGCGGTGGGTTGGACATAGGCGGGAGATTATCGCGCCTTCCGGTTCCGCTTGGCACCCTGCGACGGATCCACTCCGCGATCATCGGGACACCAACGAGCGATACGGGGCGGGAGGTGTTCTGAGGGGGGACGGGAGGATTACAATAGCCGCCCCAAAAGCAGCGAACCAAATTCGCGCCGGCGATTCCGGCTACGAAGGGAGACAACCGTGCGAAAGCAATTCTGGGAGTTGGGAATGGGGTTGGCATTGCTTGCCGGCTTGTTTTCCGCCAGGAATGGCGCCGCGCAAGCCGCGGGTGTCGACAGCACCGCGAAAGCCGACATCACGGTGCATTGCCGGTTCCACTTCATGAACGGAGATACCCTGACGCGGCCCGTCTATTACGGAGACGGCCGGGCACGTATGACCATGTCTGATGGCAACGAGGTCATCTATGACGTCAGGAGCAAGGACATCATCTACCTGGATCATCTGAAGCGGCGGTTCTGGAAGGGGCCACTGGTCCGCGCCAACGCCATCGTCGACAGTCTGACCCAGGAGCGGTACCAGTCGGTCATGAACGTGTCCGAGGAGAAGCGGCAAGAGTGGGTAGCGTCCGTGAACAAGTTCAACGATAATCTGAAGACCGAGTCGTTTGACTACGTCAAGAAAATCGCGGGCAAGAATTGCGACGGACATAGAATTTCTGCCGGAAAGATGATGGTCCACACCCGGTGGATCACCCGGGAAATCCAGCTGACCGACTATGTCAAGGATCTGGAAGGGATTCTTCTCCTACCCACGGTGGACCCGATGGGGCGTTCGATCGTTCGTCTCATCACCAAGGCCGACAAGGGACTTGGGCTCACCTTGGCAGCCACGACGGAAGTCAACACGCCGACGCAAAAGGGCAAGTTCTCCTGGGAAGCCTACTGGATTGATACCCGACCCATCGCCGCCAGTGTGTGGGACATTCCGGACGGGTACCAGGAGGTTGCTTTCTGAGAATGTTGGGACGAAATTCCGATACTTCGACCGTCTAATTATTCACTTGGGATTCGGTCCAGCCGCTCGCTGATCTTACGTATTCCAAGCTTGATTTTTACCTGGGTGAAGTGCAACATGCCCTCGTATCTGCTTGCCTTGGAAAGCCGCTAGCCGCCGTCCCCCCCTGACGACTGCGCCATCTGAGCGGTGAGGTGCCCGCTTGCCTCGCCCCGTCACGGAGGTAGCGAGATGTTCTGCTTGAGAAGTGCCCAGGTTGCCCTAGCCCTTGGCGTTTGCCTCCTACTCCCGTCTGTGGCCCAGGGCGCCGCTCCGCTCCCGCACACGGCCAACGAAGTCATCATCAAGTTCAAGCCCGGGGCCACTCCATCACAAAAATCGGCGATTCTGAGTGACCTGAAGGCCACCAACGTCCGGGATCTGAATCGGATCAATGCGAAAGTCGAACACATCGCCGGAATTTCGGTCGAGCAGGCAGTCACCAAATACTCCGACAATACCGCGGTCGAGTTCATCGAGCCCAATTACATCCTCACCGCAGACGAGATCCCGAACGATCCTCGCTTCGGCGAGCTGTGGGGACTTCGAAATCTGGGGCAGACGGGGGGCACACCGGGAGCCGACATCAGTGCGGTTTCGGCCTGGGATGTGTTCAGTGGAACATCGGACGTGCTGATCGGCGTCATCGATACCGGCGTCGATTATTTGCATCCGGACCTCGCGGCCAACATCTACGTCAACGTGAACGAGATCGCCGGAAATGGCATCGATGACGACCACAACGGTTTCATTGATGACGTGCACGGATGGGACTTCATCAATCACGACAACGACCCCATGGACGACAACGGTCATGGAACCCATGTGTCCGGAACAATTGGAGCCGTGGGCAATAACAGCTTAGGCGTGGTCGGCGTCAACTGGCATGTGCGGATCATGCCCCTCAAGTTCTTGGGGTCGGGTGGTTCCGGCTCTACCGCTGACGCCGTCTCGTGCGTCGAGTACGCAACCATGATGGGCGTTCGGCTCACCAGCAACAGCTGGGGAGGAGGAGGATTCTCCGAGGCGATGCGGCAGGCCATCGCCGACGCGGGTGCGGCGGGTATTCTTTTCGTCGCCGCGGCTGGGAACGATGGAACGGACAACGATTTGATCCCGCATTACCCGGCCAGCTACAGCGAGCCCAATGTCATTTCGGTGGCAGCGACGGATGACCACGACCGGCTGGCGAGTTTTTCCTGCTTCGGTCGGACGAGCGTGGATCTCGCCGCTCCGGGCGTGAGCATCCTGAGCACGATGCGCTCCAACGCCTACGCGGTCTTGAGCGGAACCTCCATGGCTACTCCCCACGTCTCGGGGGCGCTGGCCCTGATCATCGGCCGGTTCCCCGCCATGAGCGGTGCAGATGCAAAAGGCTTGCTCCTGGCCGGAGTGGACGCGCTCCCCGGGTTAGCCGGGCGCATGGTGACCGGGGGACGCTTGAATGCGTTCAGGCCTATCGCCGAAGAGGACAGCATTCCTCCCGCGGCCATACCCAACCTGAGCGTCATCGGTCAAGACGGGCAGTGGATCCGCCTTGCCTGGACGGCCTCCGGAGATGACGGCATGAGCGGCACTGCGAGCCGTTACGAGGTGCGTTACGCTAGCTTTCCTATCAGCGCTCTGAACTTCAACACCGCGACCCTGGCCCCAAATCTTCCGGATCCTGGTCCTTCCGGCACGCCCGAACAGATGAAGGTAGAGGGTCTCAATTTCAGCACGTCCTACTATTTCGCGGTCGAAGCCTTCGACGAGTTCGGCAATGCCAGCCCGATATCCAATGTTCCCACCGGCACGACAATCGGCCCCCCCGATATCGCGTACTCGCCCGCCTCGTTCAGCGACGATTTGCTTTCCGGGGGGAGCAGCAATCATGCCTTGACCTTGCAAAACCTCGGTGCCGGGGAGCTGGTGTTCGATCTCTCCGCAGTTTCGGCAGGTGGAACGGCGGCAGTGCGCCTGTTTTCGACCGCCTCGTCCTCGCGGGTGGCCTATACACAGAGCATTCCTCCGCTCGTCCAAACCGCCTATGACGCCGGAGCATCGCCGTTCAGAGAACCTCTTGGCAGCCCGAGTGCCGTGCGAACGGGATCCTCGAGCGGATTCAATATTCTTCTGCTCGAGAGCGGCGGTGATGTCACGGAGATCCGTTCGGCGCTGGAATCGTTCCCCGACATCAGTGGCGTCGATGTCTTCGATGGCACGGGAACCGCTCCGACCCTGGACAACTTGTTGCCATACGATGCGGTCATCGTCATCGTGAACCGGGCGTTCGGAGATCCGGTGACGGTCGGCAACGTACTCGCCGATTTCGCGGACACCGGAGGAGGCGTCATCATGACCCTGGCCTCCTTCATCTCGGGTTATCAGGTCCAAGGGCGATTCCTGACCGGAGGTTACTTCCCATTCAATCTGGGTACGGGACCGGGTGGGTCCTCGAGCCTCGGCACCTACGATACGTCTCACCCGATCATGAGAGACGTGACCGGGGCGACCGGGGGTCTGCTTGGCATATTGACTCTGGCTCCAGGCGCCGAACTCGTTGCTTCGTGGGTGAATACACAACCGTTCGTGGCTACCCAGGGATCGAACGTGGTCGGCGTGAATATCTTTTTGGGTGGGGCGGGCTACTGGACCGGTGACATTCCTCTCCTTCTTCATAACGCGGCACAGTTTAGCGCGCACGCTGTGCAATGGCTTTCAGGATCACCAAAGAGCGGCGTCATTCCAGGAGGAGGGAGCCTTGGCGTTGTGATTACGGTCAATGCCGCCGGTTTGTTCGGGGGCATCTACGACGCGGCCCTGGAAATTCAAAGCAATGACCCGGACGAGGCCACATTACAAATTCCAGCCCACCTCTCTGTAACCGGCGTGCCAGAAATTGCGTTGGGAGGAGAGCCGGTGACCTTGGAATCCGTGGTGACGTATTCCGGGAGCGGCACCTCTACGACCCATCATCTCGCGGTAACGGTGACGCCGGCCGGAGGGGGAACTCTCGAACTCCTGGCCGAAGGCGACTACGGAGATGCGGTCGAGTCGGCGACCGCCACCGTCGAAGGAACGGTCGTGGGTTCTGTGGGCAGCGTCGGCACTGATTGCGCTCCGGCATCAGGATCCTTTGCGGTCAGCGCGGATCGGCTTGCGACATGGACGGCGGACAATGCGGTGTCCATCACCGTCCAGAACTCAGCCGAAGTAAACGACTTTTGCTCGCTCAATCGCCACACGGTGCGCCTGAAGTATGCCGGGCCGGCCAATGCCCTCAATTTTGGGGACGTCTTCATTGGCGGAAACCGCACGCTGAATTTGACCCTTTCCAATCTCGGCACCGATGTTCTGAACGTGAGCTCGATTGGGGTGGATAATCCCGCCTTTCAAGTAAGCGCTTCGAGCTTGCTCGTCGATCCAGGTCAAACCGTGCTTCTAGGCGTGACCTTCCGTCCCGTAGCCGCTACGCAGAGTCTCGGTACTTTGACTGTGATCAGCAACGATTCGGACGAAGGCAGTCTTCACGTCTCGCTGACGGGGATGGGAGTGGTGGCTCCCGACATCTCGGTATCCCCGACCTCACTGAGTCAGAATCTATTTTCGGGCGGATCCTCGAATCAGACCCTCAGCATGCTCAATACGGGTGGAAGCGTGCTCGACTTCACGGTAGAGGTGCGCCCGGTGCTGGCAAATACGGTGTCGTCACCCTTCGCGGGGTTGTCGCCGGAGAATCCTTCAGCCTCGAACAATCCTGCCCCTCAGCAATCGTCCACCCTTCCCACCATCGTGGAATTCATCGGCGCGGTGGGAGATTTCGAAAACCTGGCTCCCAGCCCGGCTCCTATGACCTGCATCGTCGGGGATCCCGCGTCGGGCCGCATCTACGGCCAAGCCAATGCGGGTACGGGCTTCTATGTGTACCGAGCCTCCACGAATGCCTGGGTATCTTTGGCGCCTGCGCCCTTGCCCTCCGGAAACAATGGAGGGGCGGCTCTCCTCAATGGAAAGATTTACACCTGCTACACCGAGAACAGCAGCCAATTGGGGGTCTATGACATAGGCACGAATACGTGGTCGACGATCTCCAATCCTCTGGGAGCGGGTACGGGAGACATCGCCAGCGACGGCTCGCACTATTTGTATCTGGTGATCGGCACGACGTTCATGAGACTCGATCCGGTAACCATGTCGGTCACCCCATTGGCTGCGCCGACGATTAACTTCGAACCATGGGGTGCCTTGCGGCATCTGAGCGGAGTGCTTTATGGCCATCAGGGGAACGGGAACAGGGGATTTGCGAGTTACGATATCGCGAGCAACACGTGGACGACGCTACCGGTGCTTCCATCAGGAGCGGTCCTTGGGGCAGACATCAACCCGCTGACCCGAGAATACTTTGCGTATGGCTCGTATGGCGGAACGAACCTCTATCGCTATTCCATAGATGACGGCGTGTGGAGCGCAAGCACGATCCCGTTCTTTTCCGTTTATGATGGCGGATTGGCCTGCTTACCGGCGCCGGGTGGGGTGTACTTCGTGCAAGGGGAAACGGGAACCGGCCTGGCCCGGATGGTGACCGCCATCCCGTTTCTGACCGTGACTCCCGAGGCCGGCAGCCTCTCCCCCTCGGGCACCGTTTCACTGAACGCACATTTCAGCGCCCAAAATCTGAATGCCGGGCCTTACGACGCAATCATCGCCATTCAAAGCAACGATCCCGACGAATCGACGGTTGAAATTCCGGCGCACCTATCCGTAACCGGAGCGCCCGACATCGTCCTCTCCGGCGAGCAAGTGATCATCGAATCGAGCGCAGATTATGTGGGCAGTGGTGCCTCGACCTCCCATACCTTGTTGGTGACGACGCCTCCCCAAGGAGGCGGCACGTTCGAGTTGTTGGCCAATGGGGATTACGGAGACGGTTCCGAGTCCGCGACTTTGGTTGCGGAAGGAACGACGATTGGGGCGGCCGGCAGTACCGGTGCGGATTGCTCTCCCGCATCCGGATCCTTTCCAATAAATGTCGCCCTGCTTTCCTCTTTGGTTGCGGACGGCAGGGTTTCCGTGTTGGTCCAGAATTCCTTGGATGTCAACGATTTCTGCGAGGTGAACCGGCATACGGTTCGCTTGCGCTATTCGGGACCGGCGGACCATTTGAACTTTGGCGGAGTCTTCGTCGGAGTAACTCAGACTCTGAAGATCCATGTTTCCAATGCCGGTACCGACGTTCTGAATATCACTTCCATTAGCGCGAATGCTCCGGAATTCACCGTGAGCGTCAGCAGTCTCACGCTCTCGCCCGGCCAATCTCAGGATGTACCGGTGAGTTTCCATCCCACCTCCGCCGGAGTGAAATCGGGCACGCTGACGGTGACCAGCAACGATGCGGACGAGGCCAGTTTGCAGGTCTCGCTTTCGGGAGAGGGCTTGATTCCGCCGGATATTTCGGTTTCGCCGACATCTTTGTCGGAAGCTCTTTTTTCGGGCAGCACGTCGACGAAGATCCTGACGCTGTCCAACACCGGAGGCAGCGCGCTCAATTTCACCCTGGAACTGACCTTTCAGAGTTCCACCGCCGTATCCGTGGCGTTCGCGGGACTCTCACAAAATAACAACGCTCTCTCGGATAATCCGGCTCCGCAGCATCCCGGGATTCCGCCTGGGCCCGTCGATTTCATTGGTGCGGTTGGAGATTTCGAGTCCTTGGCTCCCAGCCCTGTCCCTTTGACGTGCGTGGTTGCCGACCCAGGGGCAGGATTGCTTTACGGTCAGGCCAATCAAGGAACTGCGTTCTACCGATATCGAGCCTCCACCAACACGTGGGAAACGCTGACTGCTTCGCCGATTACCTCAGGGAACAATGGGGGAGCGGCACTCCTGAACGGGAAGATCTACACGAGCTATACACTGAATGACTCACAGCTCGGGGTTTATGACATCGCTTCCAATACTTGGACCATCCGGGCCAATCCATTAGGACTTGGCACGGGGAACATTGCCAGTGATGGAGTGCAATACCTTTATTTGGTTGTTGAAACTTCGTTGGTGCGATTGGATCCAGTGACCTCTTCAACGACTTCACTGGCCTCCCCTCCGTTCGGTTTCACGCCCTGGGGAGGTCTGCGTCATTTAAACGGTGTGCTCTACGGGCACCAGGGGGATGGATTTGCGGGTTTTGGCAGTTACACCATTGCCACCAATGTTTGGGCACCCCTGACATCGGTTCCGGGGGGAGCGGTGCTGGGGGCCGACATCGATCCTCGGACACGGGAATACATCACCTACGGGACCTACGGAGGAAAGAATCTCTATCGGTATTCGATCGACTCGGGTGTATGGAGCGTATCCTCGATTCCCTTCTTTTTCGTCAACGATGGAGGAGTGGGATCGTTGCCCTCTCCGAGCGGTGTTTACTTCGTGGAAGGGGAAAGCGGAGCAGGACTAGCTCGCCTCCTCACTGCACCGCCCTTCTTGACCATGGATCCCACGGCAGGAAGTGTGCCCGCCGGAGGTACCCTCGCGCTCCAGGCGAACTTCAACGCGGCAGGGTTGATCGGCGGAACCTATGATGCGCTCGTTGCCGTGCGGAGCAACGATCCCGATGAATCAACCGTGGAGGTGCCCGCAGAGCTCCGAGTAACCGGAGCGCCGGATATCACCCTGTCGGTCGGAAGCCTCGATTTCGGTTCCGTTTTCGTCGGTGGAACGGCCACTCGCAACCTGACCGTTTCGAATCCGGGAACCGATGTCCTGATCGTGAGCTCGGTCACGGTGAACTCCCCCGATTACGCAGTGACACCCACGAGCTTCAATTTGTCTCCGGGCCAAGGCCAGCAATTGATCATCACGTTCCATCCAAGTACGACGGGTGCCAGGACGGCGAATTTGGCGGTGACGAGCAATGATCCGGATGAAGGAACGGCGAACGTGTCCCTCTCGGGTGTGGGATTGATTCCGCCAGACATCGCCGTATCCCCAACGTCCTTGAGTGCAAATCTCTTGGCGGGAGAGTCGTCCACACAAACGCTGGAGCTTTCCAACACGGGAGGCAGTCCTCTAGATTTTACGGTAGAGGTCCGCGCAGCCGTACCGGGGGCTGTGTTGGTAGAGTTTGCCGGTCTTGCACCGGGGGATGCGCAAGTTTCGAACAATCCGCCTCCCGGGGCGCCGGGAGAAGCCTCGGACTTCATCGGCGCGGTGGGGGATTTCGAACCCTTGGCGCCCAGCCCTGCTCCCATGACCTGCGTGGTGGCCGACCCAGGGGCGGGATTCGTTTACGGTCAGGCCAATCAAGGAACTGCGTTCTACCGATATCGAGCCTCCACCAACGCATGGGAAACGCTGACTGCTTCGCCGATAAACTCGGGGAACAATGGAGGAGCGGCAATCCTGAACGGAAAGGTCTATACCACGTATACCGGAAATCCGAGTTTCTTGGGCGTGTACGACATCGCCACCAATACTTGGAGCACGCGGGCGCATCCACTCAGTAACGGGACGGGGAACATTGCCAGCGACGGATCGCGCTACCTCTATTTGATCGCGGGGACGAACATGGTCAGGCTCGATCCGGCGTCCTCGTCAACTACCTTCATGGCCCCATGCCCCCTGTTTTTCCAGGCGTGGGGGGGCCTCCGGCATTTGAATGGAGTGCTGTACGGACACACCGGAAACAACACGGTTGGTTTTTGTCGCTACACCATCGCAACCAATTCCTGGACCGTGCTGCCCGCACTCCCAAGTGGGGGAGTGCTGGGAGCGGACATCAATCCGTTGACTCACGAATATTTCGCTTACGGTAACTATGGAGGCAACAATCTGTATCGATACTCCATCGACGACGGAACATGGAGCGTGTTGACCATCCCCTTCTTTTTTGTAGGTGACGGTGGGTTGGCTTGGTTGCCCTCGCCGGAAGGTGTGTATTTCGTGCAAGGGGAGGAAGGAATCGGACTCGGCCGTCTCTTGACCGGCGTTCCTTTCCTGAACGTGGAACCTCTCTCCGGGACTGTGCCGCCCGCGGGCAGGTTCACCCTGAACGCTGCCTTCAACACTCTGAATCAGATTGCGGGGAACTATGACGCGATCATCGAAGTGAACAGCAACGATCCTGATGAGTCGATCGTGAACGTGCCCGCGCACCTCACCGTCATCGGCGCGCCGAGCATCCAGTTCGGGCAGCCCTCGCTGAATTTCGGGGAGGTGCTGGTGGGATTGAACCATGACCTCGATCTCCTGGTCCGAAATGTCGGAACGGATGTATTGTCCGTGACCTCGATCGTTCCAGGGCTTGCGGACTATTCGGCTCTGAGCGGCAGCTTCACGATTGCTCCCCGTGATTTCCGGGTCCTCAAGATCCGGTTCGCGCCGCTATCGGGGGGAGTTCGAAACACGACGCTTACCTTCAACAGCAACGATCCGCACTCCCCGCACACGTTTCCGGTGAGCGGTATCGGCATCATCCCACCGGTGGCGGAGGTCACTCCGGCTTCTATCGTGGCGGCTGCCCCGCCGGGCGGGACGAAAACCAAGACGCTGCGCGTCTGCAACACGGGGGGAAGCGATCTCGAATTCACGGTGGCTTCTCCCACGCCTCCTCCGCCCCCCCAGGGTGGACCGAAGATCGCGGTTCACGTCCGGTCCCATACCAGCAAGGGGGTGCAGACGTGCATGGCAGCCGAAGATGGCGGTGCGGCGCCGACCAACATTCCCTGTTCACAGTTCGTAACCAATGCCCCGACGATGGGCGGACGCGACATCTATCTGGTCGCGGCGGGAATCGAAGAAGAAGGAGTGACTGGGCTCACATGCGGAGTGACCTATGATGGCGTTTTGGGTCGAGGTGTCGACGTGTCCAACTGGACGTTCTGCGGAGACGGGTTGCAGTTTCCCTCCGACACGTGGCCGGCCGCTGGCAGCGGCAACCGTGTGACCTGGCTGACGTGTCAGGACCGTTCCGTTCCCCCGGATGGCATCCATGCCATCGCCGGAGCCTTTTATGTCTATGCGTATGGTCCGGACACGTTCCAGATCATCGAAAACCGAACGGTAACAATACCGGAGCTCAAGTATGCGAACTGCCAGGGCGAAGAGATCGACATTCCGGTAACGTTGGCCGGTTCCATCCGCTTTTCCTCCGGGGGGACACAACCTGGATTCAATCCCTGTCTGGGCGGGAGTACGGTTTTCAGTGCGGCAAACTACGCGAAGGGAGCGGAGGATCGCCGCATCGGTACCCCGGTCCTAGATGGGCGGGGCGGTCCGGATCATTACGGATATCGATGGGTCGACAGCGATGAGACGGATGGACCGACCTTCAACTGGTTGGAGATTTCGGGTTTAGGGACCCAGATTCCACTCGCGGGAGATGACGCGACGTCCGAATTCTTGCCCATCGGATTATCGTTTCCTTTCTACGGAGAGCACTTCACCGAGTTCGCGGTGTGCACGAACGGCTGGATTAGTTTCACCTCCAGATCGACCGAATTCCTCAACCAGCCTCTCCCCTCGTTGGGCGCTCCGAACAACCTGATTGCGCCTTTCTGGGACGATCTCTACTTCGCGAGCTTAAAGGCGTACTACATGACGGACGGCACCAAGCTGGTCGTTGAGTTCCAAAATGTGTTCCGCCGGAACGGGCAGGGCCCTTACACGTTTGAGGTGATCCTCCATGCCGATGGAACCATCGTCTACCAATACCTGAGCATGGTAGGACCCGTCACCAGCGCGACGGTAGGCATCCAGAACGGAACGTGGGACGACGGTCTCATGATGGCGTTCAACACGTCTTATCTCAAAGGTAACTTGGCGGTCCGGATCACGACTGCCCCGCTGTGGCTGAACGTCTTTCCGCTTGCCGGAACCTTGAGTCCGAGCCAGTGCATGGATCTCAGCGTCTTCTTGGATGCGACTCACCTGGTTCCGGACGACTACACGTCCTCCATCACCATCCTGAGCAATGACCCTTTCAATCCGAGCATTTCGCGGGATGTCTTGTTCCATGTCGGCACGATCACGCCGACCCTGACCGACGTGGATCCAGACGCGCTGAATGCGGGCTCGCCCGGCAATTGGGTCACCGCCTATATCGAGCTGCCCACGGGGCTCAATCCCGCCGATATCCTGGTCAATTCGGTCAAAGCCGGGCCCGTTCCGGCGGACAGTTCGTTCAATGTGGTGGGAGACCACAATCTGAACGGAATCCCCGATCGAACACTGAAGTTCAACCGTTCCAACTTCATCAAATCCCTACCCGATGCCGACTCCGTTCAAGTTGTCATCACCGGAGAGGTTCGCGATCAAACCTACTTCGTGGGGCAAGACGGTATTCGCCTCTTGCGGCCCCATCTGCGCACGCTCAATAGCGGAGGCAGCTTCATTACCGGGAGCGTGGTGGAGGTACGCTGGGATGTCCCGAAGTCCTGGACACCCCAATATGCGGACCTGTTCTATTCGCTGAATGACGGTGCGACCTGGACATCACTGGCCAGCGGAGTGACGGGGAAGAGTTACGTGTGGCGGCTTCCCCAGAGCCTCACTGAGACGGCGCGGGTTTCGGTCTACGTCTATGGTCCGGATGGACTGATGGGACTGGATCGCAGCGACCAGTCCTTCAAGATCGTCAACAGCGTCACCGGAGTGGCGGAGGACTCTCCACCGGTTTATGGACTTCTCCAGAACGTGCCCAATCCGTTTACCGGATCGACGACAATCCATTTCAGCCTGGAGAAAAATGAAGGCGTCCTCATCAGCGTATTTGACCTGAACGGGCGCCGGGTGCGCGAGCTGGTGAACGGGCTCTTGCCGATGGGTCATCATCAGGTGACTTGGGATGGGCGATCGGCAGCGGGGGAGACGGTAGCTTCCGGACTCTACCTATATCGCATGGAAACTGCGGGCTACACGGAAGGCAAGCGCATGTACTTGCTGCATTGATTCCAGGAGG
>Ga0070698_100004651_pt1 | contig 15097 bp, 12 predicted proteins | sample KBSK1502metaG_FD_65477 | JGI IMG/M metagenome (GOLD analysis project Ga0070698, IMG submission 65477) | Corn, switchgrass and miscanthus rhizosphere microbial communities from Kellogg Biological Station, Michigan, USA - KBS K1-50-2 metaG | ecosystem: Host-associated > Plants > Roots >...
TTCTGGAATTTGTCGCGATGATGCTGGGCGCGGCTCGCCCGACCGTCTCAGTTGTCGCGGGTACACTTCAGAACGCAGGGTTGATCAAGTATCGCCGCGGGAACGTCACGATTGTGAATCGGGAAGAGCTCGAGTCCGCCTCGTGCGAATGCTACCGTGCCGCCGCAGACCTGCTGCGGGGTGTTTCAGTCAGATAGTTGTTATCGGGAGAACGATCCCGGATTAAAAGGTGTCGTCCGGGGTCATCGGCCTTGGAAATCGTCGTCAAGGCGGACAAAGCACATGGTCTGGCGGGAGACCTCCGCTGAGCCTAATATAGACGTCCGGCAGGCGGCGGGTTCCCGGCGAACTCGAAGAATCGAAAGGATTTTGCCGCGGCAGGCACTAGAATTTCTGAAGAGACGGCCATCCGGGGTTCGGGAAACGACGATCCTACAGAAGGAGAAGTCACATGCGCATTCGGTGTTATCTGCTGGCGCTTTCCGTGTTGGCCACGGTTTCATTCGCCGCCGATGCCTCGGCGATCCAAGCGACGCGGGACATCAAAGTCATCTCGAGCGCCGGCGCGCGCGCCATGGCGGACGCCTGTAGCGCGTGGGCCGCGCAGAACAAACAGGTCGTGGCGATGGCGATTCTGGATTGGGGCGGCAATCTGATCGAGTCCCACGCCATGGAAGGCGCGGCGATGAATTCCATCGACACGGCCCTGTTGAAGGCGAAGTCGGCCTTGCGTTGGCGGCGCCCGACATCGGAGACGAACAGGATAGTGCGGAGCGGCGAAAATCTGGCGCCGACCTTCATGAACGACTTCCCCCAACCGGGCGCCCTCCCCATCATCGTCAATGGCCAGGTGATAGGCGCGATGGGCGTTTCCGGCGCCGACGGCGAGAAATGCGCCCAGGCGGCAATCGACGCGGTGTTCAAGGGACAATCGACTGCTTCAGCGAAGTAGGAGAGCGCGGGATTGAACGGCAATCGCAGTTGAATGACGGCGAGCCTGCATGAGAAGAGCTGTTCTGCCGATCCTGGTCGCGTGTATCGGAATCGTGTGGCCGTTCTGGCCCCGACCCGCTCTTTCACACGAGCTGATCAGCACGACTGTGCTGTTCGACCGTGAGATCGCGCGAATCCTGAACAAGAGGTGTGTGGCATGCCATAGCGAGAAGAACCTGGCCTTCCCGTTGACCACCTACGAAGAGACGCGGCCCTGGGCTCGCGCCATCGAAGAAGAAACCATGCGGCGGCACATGCCGCCGTGGCGTGCGGTGCCCGGGTACGGCCAGTTCGCAAACGACAACGGTCTCACCCTGCGTGAATTCGCGTTCATCGTGTCGTGGGTGGAGGGCAATGGTCCGAAGAGCGCGGGGCAGACCGTCCTGCTGAACGTGGCAGACACTCCGAAAAGTCCCGGCGATGTCGCGATCAAACCCGACTTCGAGAGCTGGCAGCTCGGCGAGCCCGATCTGCAGCAGCAACTCGCCACCAATACGATAGCTCCCGGCCAACCGGACGAAATCAGGCGCGCGGTCGTCGATCTCGGGCTGGCGTCCGATCGATGGCTCCAAGCGCTCGAGTTCAAACCTGGCGACCGTCGTGTCGTCCGTGCTGCGTTCTTCGTTTTACAGGAAACCGGACAATGGCTTGGAAGCTGGACGCCTTGGTATGGCGTGACCACGCTGCCCGAAGGGACCGCGTACCGCGTTCCCGCCGGTTCGCACGTCGCGGTGGAACTGCATTACCGAGGCGCCGGAGAACAGGTCGATGATCGTGGGACGCTCGGCCTCTACTTCGCGGACACGCCTCCGGCCAACCTCCCTTCGGATCTCGTGCTGCAGGCGACTGGTGACGTTCCGGCGAACACAACCGCCCAGAAATTCCGCGCGGCCACGACATTACCCGCTGATACGTACGCGGTCGCCCTTCGCCCCGATTTGTTTCCGGGCGCTCAGGCGTTGGAGGTGACGGCAAGAATGCCCGACGGCGGCACGCAGGTGCTCTTGTTCGTGAAGGAACCTCTACAGGACTGGCCGACTCCCTATATCTTCAAAGAACCCGTACTCCTCTCGAAGGGAACCGAGCTCGCGGTGACGAGCTACTACGCAAATCCCGACGACAAGCCCAGACCGGGTGGCGTGAAGGTTACCGTTGTCCGTCTCGAGAAGAACGGACCCCCTGCGGTGCGCGGGAAGGCTACTACCGGGAAAGCTCTCCCACGTCAATCACGTTGAACGTGGATGTGAACGTGTAAATCTTGTCGTTGCGCCGGAACTGCGTCCAGGCGCGGTAACGCCCAGGCTTCGGCATCAGCCCTTCGAACGCGACATCCGGCCCGCCGCGCAGCGCCTCGACATCCGCCCCAGGGGGGACGTTTTCAATCGGGTGAGAATGCACGTACTCGACCATATCCTCGCTCATGATGAGCGTGTGCCCGAAGGCACCAAGGTAGGTCTGCAGATCGTTGATCGGCGTTCCCGTCGCGGCGTTTGTCAGATGAAACCTCAGGTGGCCGTAGACCCCCGCGACGAACCTCTTTGGGTCGTACGTCACTTCGGCGGTGAGGTCGTCGATCGTCTTGGTGGGATCCCGGTCGGGATCAAGATGAGCACTTGAAGCGACCAGGTCGCCCGTGTAGCCCGCAGTGACGATCGGCCGTGCGATGAACTGCGACGAGCCGCCGCTCGGGAGAAAATCCGACAAGACCTTGTAATACCCGGGCTGCGGCAGTGTGACATCGACCGCCCACGTTCCATCCGGCCGCTGCGCCGGATGGATATGAAAGAACTGCGTCATGTCCTGGCTGATCACGAACACGTGATACGGCCGATCGTGCACCAGCTCGAATTTCCTGATCGCTTCGCCGGTGCCAGGATGAGACACCTTGAACAGCAGCGTGATCTTCACACCCGCCTTGACGACACGGGGCACGGTCTGGAAGTCCAGCCTGTAATCGCGCATGTCGAACGGCGTGGCGAGCACCAGGTTCATCGAACAGCGGGGGCACGTGCCTGGCTTGTCCGACGTCAGATCCGGATGCATCGGGCACATATAGGCGGTTTCGCTGTCGGGCGACGGAGCGGGTGGTGCCTGCCGGGGGGGCCGGGGGGGCCGGGGGGCGCCACGTTGTGAAGCTGGTCCTGCGGCTGCAGGGGTCTGCTGCGCGGCCGCGCGCCACCCGGCGGGCGAGGCGCACAGGGCCAGCGCCAGGGCCGGCGCGAGCAGGCTGGCTTTCACAGTCATCATTTAATCACAAACCGGCCTTAGGCGGTGCTATGCTGTGAGCCACCCTCGGCGAGTCTCGAACGACTCCAAGGTCTTTGGCTGGAGGAGTAACAATGAACGCCATCTGGAAGTTTCCGGGTTTTCGTGCCGCCGGACTGTTCCTCGCCGCGCTGCTGGCCGCTCCCGTGGTCGCGGTTGCGCAGACGCCAACCGCGCGACCGGTGACGTTTGCCAAGGACGTAGCCCCGATCCTTCAACGGTCCTGTCAGGTCTGTCACCGACCCGGCTCGATTGCCCCGATGTCGCTGTTGACCTATGAGGAAGTGCGACCCTGGGCCAGAGCGATCAAGCAGCGCACCTCGCTGCGCGAGATGCCGCCCTGGTACATCGATCGGAACGTGGGCATCCACCGCTTCAAGAACGACCGGTCGCTGTCGGACGAAGAGATCGCGACGATTGGCCGCTGGGTGGACGCCGGTGCGCCCCTCGGGAATCCTGCCGACATGCCGCCACCACGGAAGTTCGAGGACGTGGACAAGTGGCACATCGGGACGCCGGATCTGGTCGTCACCCTGCCGAAGGACGAGATCGTCCCGGCGACTGGCCCCGACCGGTGGCTGGATGTTCTCGTGGACCCGGGGTTGAAGGAAGATCGATACCTCCAGGCTGTCGAGACCAAGCCGAGCAAAGGCTACAGGGTGGTCCACCACTCGGTGCAGACGATGACGGAGCCCGACGGCAGCCTCGATGATTCGGATTCGGACGGCGCGCGCGGAAAATTCCTCAACGAGTATGCCTTGGGCAAGAACGGCGACGTCTTCCCCGATGGTGCGGCGCGGCTGATCAAGGCGGGCTCGAAGTTCAATTTCAACCTCCATCTTCACTCGATTGGAGAAGAGATGGGGGCCAACGTGGAGCTTGGTCTCAAGTTCTATCCCAGAGGATACGTTCCGAAGTTCGTCGAGAACTCGGAAGGCGTCGGGCGAAACACGGATCTCGACATTCCGGCCAACACCGACAACGTGCGCTCCGAGGGCTACTTCACCCTGACCCGACCGGCCCGCCTGCTGTCGTTCCAGCCGCATATGCACAACCGCGGAAAGGCGATGTGCGTGGAGGCGATCTATCCGCCCACCGGTACCCCGGCCACCGGGAACACGCAGCAGCAGAACAAAGTGGAATTGTTGAGCTGTGTGGATCGATATCAATTCGCCTGGCACGTGGTGTACCTGTACGATGATGATGTGCAGCCTCTGGTGCCCGCCGGCACGGTCCTGCACGTGATCGGGATCCACAACAACACCGCCGCCAACAAGTTCAACCCCGATCCGGACAACCTGGTGACCTACGGTGCACGGACGATTGACGACATGAGCTTCGCGTGGATGAGTTGGTACTATCTCTCCGACCAGGAGTACAAGCAGGAACTCGAAGCCCGGAACGCCAAGACCAACAAGTCGAGCAATTAACCGCCGAGAACGACCGCAGGCACGCGTTCGGTTTCGCCGTGACACACCTTGCGGGGCCGTCCCGCAGGGTGCTGTCACGGACGGACCGGTAACGTAGGTATCAATCCTGAGCAGCGGAAGGCACCATGACCATCCATTCCCGACACGTAAAGTGGGCCTTGGCAGTGGCTCTCCTCGTCGTGCCGGCGACGACGAGCATTCACGCCCAAATGAAGTATGCGAGGGGCCAGAACGTGGCCCCGGCCTTTGAAGGGTGGGAGAAGAACGCCGACGGGACGTTCAACATGGTCTTCGGGTATCTCAACAGGAATTACGAGGAAGAGATCGACATTCCTGTCGGCCCGAACAACCGGCTCGACCTGGGCGGCGACGATCGAGGTCAGCCGACGCACTTCTATCCGAGACGGCAGCGATTCGTGTTCAAGGTCCCGGTGCCAGCGGACTGGGACAAGAACCGAAAAGTCCAGTGGACGCTCACCTCTCGCGGGCGCACCGACGTCGCGAAGGGATGGCTCCAGCCGGAATGGGAGCTGAACGCCGGGGTGTACTCCGAGAACAACGGCGGCGGGGTGCTCGAAGCGGGCAACCGACCTCCGACCATCACAGGCAGCACGACGCAGACGATCACCCTGGGGAGTCCGGCCACCTTGACGGTTTCGGCCACCGACGACGGGCTTCCGAAACCGCCCCAGCGGTCGACGACCGTCACCCCGGCGACCGCGACCCCCGCGAGTGCAGACCTGAACGCGCGGAGACGTCGTACCGTGGGCCTGCGGATCAAATGGATCCAGTACAGGGGGCCCGGCCAAGTGACCTTCGATCCCGACAGCGTCCCACCCGTGTACGGCAAGCCGGTCGAGCTGACGACAAAAGCCAGTTTCAGCGCGCCCGGAACCTATCTGTTGCGGGCAATCGCGAGCGACGGCCAGATCGAGTCGATACGCGAGGTGACCGTGACGGTGAACGCCGGCGGGTCGGCTCAGAGCCGCTGACCCGTCGCCAGCCGCGACGTCCATGTCCCACGCGTCCGGCGCCTGCCTGGCGCCGGAAACTCACTTCGATACTGTCTTCGCGGCTTCCTCGCCGGCCTTCTGTTCGGCCCTCCACCGTGCCACTGGAGCGGTTTTCGGTTCCCTGTAGTACGTAGTGTCCGGCTTTAGCCGGACTTCACGAAGTCCACCCGAAGGCGGACACTACGTACGTGTGGAAAGCGCTCTAGAACACCCATGACAGAGCGGATGCCGGGCGAGTACTATCCACCAGAAGAAAACATCTGGCTCGCCTGGAGGCTCTCGAATGACACCCGACGAAAAGCCGCGGTACAACGCACTCTTGATTGTTGGTGCCGGTGTCATGGGACAAGGCATCGCCCGGCTGTTCGCAAAGGCGGGGATGACCGTGACTCTCGTGGACGATCGCGACATCAATTTTTCCCATCCGGGCGTGACGCTACACCGGCACGCACCGCCAGAAATTGTGCCGGAGTTGGTGATCGAAGCGGTTTTTGAGGATCGTGCGGTCAAACAGTCGGTGTACGCGGAGATCGAGCGCGTCTACGGTGGCCGTCCCGTGCTGGCGACGAACACATCCGGCCTCGCTCTGAACGAGCTCGGCGCAGGTCTGAAATATCCCCACCGTTTTCTCGCCATGCACTTTTTCATGCCGGCCGATGTGTTCCCGATGATTGAGGTGGTTCGCGCGGAACGCACGGAAGACGCGGCAGTGGATCTCGCGGTGGCCGTCATCGAGCAGGCGGGCCGCGAGCCGATCCTGCTCCAGCGAGCCGTGAACGGCTACCTGATCAATCGGCTGCAGCACTCGATCCTGCACGAGGCCTATCACCTCATCGAGGATGGCATCGTGACGGCGGAAATGGTCGACAAGGTCGCGAAGCGATTGCTCGGACCCCGCATGTGCATCACCGGGTTGCTCGAACAGAAAGATCTTGCGGGGCTCGGCATGCACGCCCAGGCGCAACGGTCGATCGTGCCGTCGTTGTCCCACACCGGCATTCCATCGCCCTTCTTACAGAACATGGTCGCTCGTGGCGACGTCGGTATTCGCAGCGGAAAAGGCTTCTATGACTGGACGGGACGGGACACCACGAAGCTACAGGGCCGGGCCAACGAACGGCTGCAGCGTCTGCTCGCCTTCCTGGACGCAGATGGTGACGACTGAGCGTCGCGGATCCGTGCTCGTGCTGGGCAGGGGTACGAAATGAGCGGAGGAAATGGCCTCGACAAGGGTTTGACGAACTATGGAGATCCGGAATTTTCCCGCTACTTGCGCCGGTCCTTCGCCAAATCGATGGGCTATTCGGGCGAGATGCTCGAGCGCCCGATCATCGGCATCGCCACCTCGGCCAGCGGATTCAATAACTGCCATCGCCTGACACCGGAGCTGGTGGAAGCGGTGAAGCGCGGGGTCCTGGCCTCGGGCGGCTTGCCTTTCGACTTTCCGACCATCTCGCTCGGAGAGGTCTTCCTGAGTCCCACGAGCCTTGTGTTCCGCAATTTGATGTCGATGGACGTCGAGGAAATGATCCGGGCCCAGCCCATGAGCTCGGTGGTGCTGATCGGTGGCTGCGACAAGACGGGCCCTGCACAGGTCATGGGGGCTGTGTCGGCAGCGATTCCCGCCATTCAGCTGGTCGTGGGACCGATGATGACGGGACGGTATCGAGGCGAGCGGCTTGGCGCCTGCACCGATTGTCGCCGCTTCTGGGCCCGCCACCGCTCCGGCGAGGTGACGAAACCGGAGATCATGGAAATCGAGGACAACCTCGCGGTGACAGCGGGCACCTGTGCCGTGATGGGTACGGCCAGCACGATGGCGTGTCTGTCGGAAGCGCTCGGCATCAGCCTGCCGGGAAGCGCCGCTGTGCCCGCGGTGCATGCCGATCGCCTGCGGATCGCGGAGGCTTCGGGGGCGCAGGCCGTCCGGCTAGCGGCGTCGGGCATCACTCTGAACCAGATCGTGACGCGTGAATCGATCGAGAACGCGCTCAGGGTGCTGCTGGCCATCGGTGGCTCCACCAATGCCGTCATTCACCTCGCGGCCATCGCGGGTCGCGTCGGATTGTCCGTCGACCTGAACCAACTGAACCGGCTCAGCGAGTCCACGCCCATTCTCGTGAACCTCAAACCGACGGGTCAGCACTACATGGAGGATTTCCATGCGGCCGGCGGCGTCGGTGCCGTGCTACAGGAGCTCAAGCCGCTTTTGCACTTGACGTGTCGTTCAGTCACTGGGGAGACGCTCGAGGAACGCGTGCGGCATCGCGCCGGCTTTATCGACCGTGCGGTCATCCGCTCCATCGAAGACCCGTTTCAGCGCACCGGAGGGCTGCTCGCGCTGTTCGGCAATCTTGCGCCGAACGGGTCGATCCTCAAGTGCGCCGCGGCTGATGAGCGTCTCTTCGAGCATGTCGGACGAGCAGTCGTCTTCAAGGATCTCGACGATCTCTCGGCCCGCATCGACGATCCGGATCTGGATGTGCATCCCGACGATGCGTTGGTGCTGCAGAATGCGGGGCCGATTGGCGCCGGGATGCCCGAAGCCGGATACCTGCCGATACCGGCCAAGCTCGCCCGGGCGGGCGTGAAGGACATGCTCCGGATCTCGGACGCCCGCATGAGCGGTACAGCGTTCGGCACGGTCATCCTCCACGTGTCCCCTGAATGTGTGATCGGCGGACCGCTCGGACTGGTGCGGTCGGGTGACAGGATTCGAGTCAGCGTGAAGGAGCGGCGCCTCGACGTGCTGCTGTCCGACACCGACCTGGAACGGCGGCGTTCAGAGGTCCCGCCCAGGCCCGCACCGCCCGCGCGAGGCTACGCCCGGCTTTATGCGGAGTCGGTGCTCGGAGCGGAGCTCGGATGTGACTTCGATTTCCTGCGTCAGGCTCCAAGCGAAGGCGTTTGAGGCCGTAGTTCACTACTGCTGAATTTCAACGGGTGCCGCTCCGGGAAGGTACATCGCGGGTCTGCTTCCCCACCCTGCTCTGAGGGCGATGTACGCCGCCGTTCCCAACGCAGCCATGATCGCCATTCCCACCAGCCCCGAAAGCCAGATGCCCTTGTACTCCGTCAGCGCATTGCCGGGCTGTGTGTTCAGCGAGATGCCGACGTAGCCGCTGGCGGCCAGCGCGGTCGCGCCCGAAAACTGGCCGAGCGTATTTGCAAATGACGAAATCGACGCGGTCCGCTGCGCCCCGTACGTTTCGGAGATCGCGGCGGGAACGAGAGCGAACAGATTGACCGACATGCCCAGGAGCACGGTCACGACCGCAAGAGGCCAGAAGGCGGTGACACCCGTTGAGAGAAACAGCAGCAGGGCGATCGCCAGCGCGAGCCACCCCATGAGCACCACCGTGCGCGAGATGCCCCGCCGTGCGAGGATGTCCGTCAACTTGCCTGCGAGCGGACACCCTACCGCGCGCCCGAGCACCGAGTACGCGACCAGCGCAAAGAATCCGCCAGTGACCACCGCCTGATTCAGCGACATCCCCTTGGCGACATTGACATCTGCGGCGTACACGGCGATCCATGTCTGGGTGCCGCGAATCCCCACGACGAATCCGGAGTAGAGAAACGCATAACACCACAACTGCGGGTCCCGAAGCAGCGCCCAGTCGAACGGCTTTCTCGTCGTCGCTTGCTGCCCGGAGGGTGCGGACTTGAGAAACACGACGCACAAGATCGCGATGACGCCGATGGCGCCCGCTATGATGTTGGTGCCCTGGCGCCACCCCGAGGCAAAGTAGACCGCCAGGACCGGCAGCAGGAAATAGGCTGCGGCCTCGCCAAGCGTGCCGCCGACGCCGCCAAGGGTCCCCTGGCTGAAGCTGCGTTCCCGCTCGGGAAACCATCGCGCGATCGCCCCGGTCAGCGGTACATAGACGGCGGCGGCCGCGACGCCGCTGGCGATCCGCCAGAAGATGAGCGATCCCTGGGTGTGACCCGTCGCAAACCCGACCATGGTCAGGGCCGTGAGCGCGATGCCCAGCGTGACGACCGACCGGTTGCCGAACCGGTCGGATGCAATGCCCCACGGCATCTGGAACAGGGCGTATGAATAGAAGAACACGGACGCGAGCAGGCCGATCGCGCCGCGGTCGAGGCCGAGGTCGTTCGCGACGAATCGCTGAATGCCGGCAAAATTCAGCCGCGAAAACTGACTGGTGCCGTACGCCAGGATGCCGAAGGCGAGAATGACCCAGCGATACGGAAGGACGGTCTGGTCCGGAACGTCAGATCTGTTTGGCATAAGAGCCGCCGTGATCCCGCTCGCAGTTGAAGTGTTTACTTGGACCGGGTGGTGTCGGGTCGACGATGCTCGTGGATTCCCGTCCTGCCGGCGTCCTTCTCGCGCTGGCCACCCTCCAGCATGCGCTCCACGTCGCGCTCACCCTCGGAACGGGCGTCTTCCCAGTATTCATACCCTGCGGTCTTGTTGCGGTTGATGGCAAACGCGATTTTCCAGGGTTTCGCAAACACCTTCGGGTCCTCGATGGTCGCTTCGTAGTCGATCCTGTCGGGGCCGGCCATCGTCCAGCGTTCGACCACGTGCAGGGCGTCGCTGTGGAAAGACCCATGAGAGTCGAACCAGGTCTCCTCGTTGAAATTCGTCACGTCGACGACCAGCGTATTCCCCTCCCAGCGGCCCCGCGAGTCACCCATAAACAGCTTGATGTTCTTTCCGGCGTGCGGACGCCCGTCCATCGGGATGACGCGATAGGCGTGATTCGACTCGTAGAGGATTGTCAGGTACCCGGCGACCTCGCGGATCTGCAGTCCACCCGGAACGTAATTGATGCGAGGCACACCATCCGGCGCAGAGCGCGCATGAGGATCGATGTGCTCGATTTTCGTCGGGGTGAACGTGTCCGCCAGGAGCTGCTTTCTTTTGGCTGCCGCGGCTGGCTGATACGGGATCCTTCCGTCGGCGGGCTCGACTATCACGATCGGACCTGGGTCTCCGGGTCCGTTTCTGCCGTTGATCACTTCGGACGTTGGATCTTGCCCATCCTCGAGGCTATGGACCGCGCCCATCGGGGCGTTGCTAATCCACAGTCCCTGGAGATCCGGCTGTCCGCCCGGCGTGCGGGGCACGGTGCGCGTCCCCGCTGCGGCCGCCGTCTTGGCCTTTGTCGCGCCCGACTGGGCCTGGGCAGCGACGCCGACCGACAGGAGACCGGCGACGAGTGCCATCGCACCGATGGACGCCATGATCTGCTTCATCATCGGAAACCCTCTTTGCCCGAGACAACTTGCTGATGCGGCTGAATTATACGCCTGCGGGCGGTCAGCTCGCTTGCGCAGTTTATCTCCGCCCAAGACCTTGCCGTAGTGTCCGCCTTCAGGCGGAGCCGTGAAGTCCGGCTAAAGCGGGACACTACGTACTACCGACGTGTGAAAACGGCTTGTAGTGTCGCGCAAAAAGATTCGTGGCCATGCATCGGACCAGCTCATGGCTGCGGTAACGCAAAGACGAAGAGCGTGTTGCTCGTGGTCGTCGTATTCAGTTCAGGAGTAAGACCTTCAAGGATTCTGGTCCCCTGGGTCACTCCGCCCGCCCCGACGGCGAGATATTGGCGGCCTCCCACGCTGTAGGTCATCGGACGAGCGGACACAGGTCCGTTCAGGATGGTCTCCCAGACCACAGCCCCGCTCTCGGCATTGAGCGCCCTGAAACGCCGGACGACGTCACCAGAAAAGATCAGGTTGCCCCCTGTCGCCAGGACCGACCCGTAAAACGGCGCACGCTGCTGATAGGTCCACAGCGTCTTGCCGGTTGATGCTGAAACAGCTTGGAGTCGTCCCACAGGGGCCGTGGCCGGATTCGCACCGGGAACGTGGCGGACCTTGGTGTTGAGACCGTATCCATCGGCGGGTCCGGCTTTCTCGACCGACATCGCGATATCCATGCAGGTGTTGTTCATCGGCATGTACATCGCGCCGGTGTTCGGGCTGTACGCACCGGACGGCTGATCCTTGCCGCCCAGCAGGTACGGGCAGGCGAATACGGGATGATCAACCGACTGCGGGGTCGAGTCCTCGTTGATGATCGGACGGCCCGTCCGCACATCGACCCCGGTGATGACGTTCTGATAGATCGTCGGCCTCGCCCACAGGAACTCACCCGTCCTGGCATCGAGCGTCCAGATGATTCCGGTCTTGCCGGGGACCCCGGTGATGACCTTTCTGGTCTCACCCGGCCGAATACTCGGGTTAATCCAAGGCACTTCGTCCGGGCTTGGGGCCACCTGGGTCTGAACGATCATTCTCTCGAAGACATGATCGAGGTCCCAGTTGTCGCGGGGCAGGTGCTGGAAGTACCACACCAGCTTGCCGGTATCCGGATTGATCGCGAGGGTGGAGTTCGTGTAGAGCAGGTCGGCTTTTCCCGCGCCGCGCAACTTTTCGGGCAGGGGAGCCGTCACGCCCGTTCCCCAGAAAACGAGATTCAGTTCCGGATCGTAGCTCCCTGGCATCCACGCCGATGAGTGGCGGCGGGCTTCGATCGGCAGTCCTCCCCACGTGTCGCCACCCGGCTCGCCCGGCCTGGCCGCCGTGTACACGCGCCAAAGCTCCTCGCCATGCCTGGTATCGTGCGCGGTGATGAAACAGCCGCCCGGAAGCGGGCTTTGGGGATTGCAGCGTGACCCGTTGATGAGCTTCCCCTTGACGACGAGCGGTCCGGCCGTCTGCGCGACTTGATCCTTGTAGTTCGCTCGCTGGGTTTCCCATAGAACCTTCCCGGACTTCGCCTCGAGAGCAATCTGGAAAGCGTCGTTCGTCGCAAGGAAGATCTTGTCGTCGTAGATCGACACGTTACGGTATCTGAACTGTGTGCCGGTCAAATTTCCGATGTTGGGGGGCAGCTTGCGTTTGTATTCCCAAAGCAGGTCACCGTTCGTTGCGTCGAGCGCCTGAACGATGTCTTCCGAGTTGACGAGAAACATGATCCCGTCATAGACGAGCGGCTCGACTTCCTGCGGCCCGGCTTGCATGGCCCGCGACCATGCGAGACGCAGCTGGCCCACGTTTCCCGCGTTTATCTGGTTCAGGGAGCTGTATCCCCAAAGGTTGTAACCGTTGCGAAACGTGATCCAGTTTTCGGGTTTTGGTCGCACCAGCATGTCGTCCGTCACCGGCACGAAGCTTTTCAGCTTCTCCGGTACGACGGCCGGGTCGAGGGAAGGCAAGAAGCGCTGCGCTGTCACACCAACGCTCATCACGAAAAGTGCGGCGCCGACGCTCGAGAGCAAATGTGGATGGTTGGTCACATGTCGCCTGCTCATTGTGCATTCCTCTCGGATCGGCCCGCGCCTGGTGAATCCTCGATAAGCCTCAAGAATCTTCAATCTACGACTTGGCGATCGTCAATCTATCGATAAATCGTCGATCGCCAACTCGTCGATCGTCGATTGTCAACGTGGCGCCTCGATGCTTCGCTTCATGGCAGGTGAGTCTGCGGTCAACTCCGTGTTGCCAGCCGGGTGCTTCAAGACCTGGAGAACATAGGCCATCACGTCCAGATAGGCAGCCTCAGAAAGCTTCGTCTGGTCGGGCGGCATATTATCGACCGCATAGCGAAAGAGCTCGCCCAGCGGCCGGCCACTCCATTTCTCGTAGAAGAACGGGCCGGCGAGCGCGGGCGCCGCGAACTCGTTAGCCCCCCCGCGCAGCGAGGATCCGTGGCACGTGCTGCAATTCTGCTCGTACATCACTTTCCCTCGCTCAGCCTGGCTGGCGGTGTACGGTCCGTTGGCGACGGGCACGCTCTGCGCGAACCGCACGCTCGTAGGGGTGGCACCGCCACCGTCTTGGCCGACGAGCGGCCAAAGACGACGGATCATGTCGGCTGCCGCGACAGCACCGTGCGCGGACGAAGCGACGCCAACTCCCAAGGCGAGGCAGAGCAGGAAGGAAGCCGCGGTGAGATTCATGAATCCAGGCTACCTGTCGATGCTTTCCCGTTCGATCCCGCCGCCGGTGTCGCCCCCGGTGGCAATATCCATTGTTCTCGGATCCTTACCTTTGCCCTGTTTGAAGAGTCTCTCCACCGCGCGCGTGTTCGCGAGCATGCCGACCATCCCGTAGTTGCCCTCGTGACAGGTCGACTCATAGACCTGGTTGGCCTTGTCCGACTCCTTCTTCCAGGGGACCATGAACGTCCAGGGCCGCGTCCATGTCGTCGGATCATCGGCCGTCACCGTGTACTCCAACCTGTCCACGCTCACCCGTCTGAAGCGTTCGATCAAATGCAGGTTCTCGCGGGAGCCCTGGAAGTCTCTCGTGTGACGAAAATTCGTGATATCGACAACCAGAGTGTCACCCTCCCACCGGCCGCGCGCGTCACCATTCCAGAAGCGGACGGCCGGCGGCGCGTGCTTGCTGGCGGTCACCGGGACGACGCGCACAAAGCCTTGCCCCTGTCCCGAGTCGTGATAGATGCCCACCTGTCCCGGGGACTGCACAATCCGATACACCGCCCCGAGATTCGGAAGAAGGCCGGCGAGACAACGTTCGGCCAATGAGCGGTCCTCCGGTCCATCGGCGCGATTCATCCGCTCCACGTTGTAGACGGGAGGAGGCGCCGCGTGTCGGGGCGAGGGCGGCCCCGGCCTGCCGCCGGACGTTCCCTGCAGAAGCGCCTGCAGGTGCTCGGTGACGGCGTCGACTCTTTTTCTTGCTTCTGGAGTGAGCGGGGGAATCCGGCCGTCAGGTGGATCGATGATCAGGGACGTGCGGCCATCAGACAGTTCGGTTCCCCGCTGAACAAAGATCTGGTTGTAGGCGCCAGCGACGTCCTGCTCGGTTCCACGAGACGATCGATTTTCGCGTCCCGGGCGCGCAAGGACCTCCGCCGCCACCTTGGCCGCTTCCTCGGGCGTGAGGACCGCCTTGCTCGCGAATCTCGCCGGGCGCTGCAGCGGCGTCAACGTCTCGCCGCTCCAAGTACCCTGCAGGTCGGGGTCGCCCCAGGGCGTCCGCAAGTCCTGTCCGGGAGGTGCTGCCGGCCGGACCGACTGAGCCTGTGGGGTAACGGCAAGCCCTCCGAGCGCGAGCCCACCGATCAACGCGAAAAGGCGAGAGGTCATCACAATCCTCCGCGCCGGAAACTCCGGCACGAGCAGGTGGGGCGAGGGTCGGTGACGCCAAGTACACCGAGACGGCGTCGACGCTTCGGCATCAGTGCTGCCTCGCGCGTGTTCATGATACATCCGAACTCAGGGCCGAGGCTTGACATCGCTACCCGGGTTTCGTAAGAGTGCTGCGTCGATTGCGGTGCTCGAATCGCGCGACGCCGGCTGGCGTAAATCCATTTCTTTCGCGGGTTTCGAAGGGAGCTTCTCATGCGAAGTCGTCATCGAGAGGCGATGGTCGCGATCGCGACGGCCG
>Ga0070698_100004653_pt1 | contig 15088 bp, 12 predicted proteins | sample KBSK1502metaG_FD_65477 | JGI IMG/M metagenome (GOLD analysis project Ga0070698, IMG submission 65477) | Corn, switchgrass and miscanthus rhizosphere microbial communities from Kellogg Biological Station, Michigan, USA - KBS K1-50-2 metaG | ecosystem: Host-associated > Plants > Roots >...
TCGAGCGACTCGACGAGAAGCTCGCGCTGGAGCGACAGGGCGCGCGGCACGGTCGGGCCCAGCTCGGTCAGCCACTGCGCGTGTAGGTCGAGCTCCGCGCGCCACTCCGCAACGTCGACGCGCAGGGATGCCTCGACGGCCGCTTGGCTCGCGCCGAGATCCCGGAGCTCGAGATCGCTCACCCTCGGGACGACGCCGACGGGCGTTTCGCGCGCGCCGGCGCGGCCGTCGCAGCGGTCGAAGATCCACTTGAGCGCGCGCATGTTCTCCCCGTAGCCCGGCCACAGGAAGCTGCCGTCGGCGCCCTTGCGGAACCAGTTCACCAGGAACAGCTTCGGCGGCCGCGGGATGCGCGCGCCGACCTCGAGCCAATGCCGGAAGTACGTGCCCATGTCGTAACCGACGAAGGGGATGTTCGCCATCGGATCGCGGCGCAGCACGCCGACCGCGCCGGTCTTCGCCGCGGTCGTCTCGGAGCCCATCGTCCCGGCGAGATAGACGCCGTGCGTCCAGTTGAACGATTCGAGGACCAGCGGCACGGTCGTCGATCGCCGGCCTCCGAAGATGAGGGCCGAAATCGGTACGCCCTGCGGGTCGTTCACGCGCGGCGACAGCGCCGGGTTGTTCTCGAGCGCCACGGTGAAGCGGCTGTTCGGATGCGCCGCCGGCTCCGCCGAACCCTTGGTCCAGGGACGGCCGCGCCAGTCGGTGAGCCGATCCGGCGTGCCGTTCATGCCCTCCCACCACACGTCCATGTCGGGCGTCAGCGCGACGTTGGTGAAGATCGCGTCGTGCTCGAGCATGCGCATCGCGTTGGGGTTGGTCTTCATGCTCGTGCCCGGCGCCACGCCGAAGAAGCCGGCCTCGGGGTTGACCGCGTAGAGGCGCCCGTCCCCGCCGATGCGCAGCCAGACGATGTCGTCGCCGAGCGTTCGCACTTTCCAGCCGCCGAAGATCGCGGGTGGGACGAGCATCGCGAGGTTGGTCTTGCCGCACGCGCTCGGGAAGCCCCCGGCCAGGTAGCGGATCTCTCCCTCCGGGCTCTCGGCCTCGAGCAGCATCATGTGCTCCGCGAGCCAGCCCTCCTGCCGCGCGTAGTAGCTCGCCATGCGGAGCGCGAGGCACTTCTTGTTGAGGAGCGCGTTCCCGCCGTAGCCCGACCCGACCGACCAGATCGTGTTGTCCTCGGGGAAGTGGACGATGTAGCGGCGTTCGGGATCGAGGTCGGCCACCGAGTGCAGCCCGCGGTTGAAGTCGTCCGAAGCTCCGAGGCGTTGCAGCGCGACCGCACCCATCCTCGCCATGATCCGGATGTTCAGCGCGACGTAGACCGAATCGGTGAGCTCGATCCCCACCTTCGCGAACGGTGAGTCAGGCAGACCCATGATGTATGGGACGACGTACATCGTCCGTCCGCGCATCGATCCGTCGAAGATGGCCGCGAGCTTGCGGTACATCTCAACCGGGTCCAGCCAATTGTTCGTCGGGCCGGCGGCCTCGCGCGTCTTGGTGCAGACGTAGGTCAGCTCCTCGGTCCGCGCGACGTCGCTCGGGTCCGAGCGGCTGTAGTAGCTGCCCGGCCGCTTGTCCGGGTTGAGCGCGAGGAACACGCCGCTGGACATCGCCTCGGCGATGAGCCGCCCGCGCTCGCTCTCGGAGCCGTCACACCAGTAGACGCGATCCGGCTTGCACATGGCCGCCATCTCGTCGACCCACGCGGCCACGCGAGCGTTCGTCGTCGGTGCGGAAACGGTCTGCGCCACCTCGCTAAAGGTTAGCGAGCGACGACCGGTCGTGCTCCGCGTCGGTCACGAGTCGTGCCCCAGCGCGTAGGAGACGGCCTGCTCCGCGCTCATCGCCAGGCCACGCTCCAGCGCCGGGCGGAATTCCGGGGCGATGTCCTCGGGCGTCGCGAAGTTCTCAGCCGGCGCGAACTCGGTCGCGACCTTCATCCCGGTAAGCTGGACGAGCGCGTACGTCGCGCCGACGAGCGTGGCGTGCCGATCCAAGTCGCCGCGCGCGCGCGCCAGCTCCGCGAAGTCCGCCGCCAGCAGCGGATACGCGCTCACGTCGCCCACGTCGCCGAAGACTCCGAGTCCCTCGCGCCAGGCGCGTTCGGATTCATCGAGTAGGCCGAGCTTGAGAGCGACGAGGCCGACGAGATGGAGGTCCCAGCCCTCGTCAAAGCGGTTGCCGAGCCCGCGGTGGGCCTCGAGCGCCTGGCGCGCGTGCGCCAGAGCCTGCTCGAGCTGCTCGCGCGTCGGGTCGAGGTTGTTCTGCTGGAGCAGCGACCCGAGCGCCCAGCTGGCGCGGGCCAGCCCGGCGCGATTCCCCGCGGCGCGCCAGCCGGCGATCGCCTCTTCGAGGAGACTTCGCGCGCCCTCGACGTCGGCGCGGTCGGAGCGGCCGATCGCCACGAACTTCGTGAAGGACAGGTTGTACGCGGCATTGGCCTGGTCCGCCGGGCCGCCGATCTCGTGGGCCAGCGCGTAGGCCTCCTGGTAGTAGCGATGCACGGCCTCGGGGTCGGCCTGCCAGTACGCGATCCCGCCGGCGGCTTCGAGGGCTCGCAGCCGGTGGGCCGGAGTCAGCGCGGGCATGGCGAGCACGCGCTCGCACCACGCGCGCCCCTCGATGACGTGGCCACGCGTCTGCCAGAAGCGCCACAACGCGAGCACGAAACGGCTGGCCTCCTCGCCCCCGCGATGCGTGGTCTCGTACTCCAGGGCGGCGCGAAGGTTGTCGTGCTCCAGCTCGACGAGGTCGAGCCAGCGCTTCTGCTCCTTGCCTTGAAGATTCGGCGCGGCGCGCTCGGCGAGCGCGAGGTACGCCGCGCAGTGGCGGTCGCGGATCTTGTCGCCGGCACCGCTCGCCTCGAGGCGCTCGAGCGCGTAGTCGCGGATGGTGACGAGCATGCGGAACCGAGGCTCGCCCTCGACGTCGACCTGCCGCACGAGGCTGTGGTCGACGAGCTCGGCGAGGCCGTCGAGAAGGTCGCGGCCGATCTCGTTCGAGGGACCACAAACCGCCTCGATCTCCTCGAGCGACGCCCCGGCGACGAACACCGAGATCGTCTCGAAGAGCCGCCGCATTCCCTCGTCGAGCAGGTCGTACGACCAGGCGATCGCGCCGCGCAGCGTGCGCTGCCGGTCGGTGACGTCCCGCGCAGTGCTCGAGAGGAGGTCGAGCCCCTTCGCCAGGCGGGCCGCGATCGCCTGGGGCGTCAGCACCTTCACCCTCGCGGCGGCGAGCTCGATCGCCAGCGGCAATCCGTCGAGCCGCCAGCAGATCTCGGCGACCGCGGCGGCATTTTCGCTCGTGACCGTGAAGTCCGGCTTCACGCTCTTCGCGCGCTCGACGAAGAGACGCACCGCGTCCGATTGCGTGAGCACCTCGAGCGATGGGAGGCGCTTCGGGTCCGGCAGGTCGAGCGGCGGGATCGGGAACTCCTGCTCGCCCGCGATCCGCAGCGGCGCGCGGCTCGACGAGAGCACCTTGAGCTTCTCGCTCGCGCGCAGGAGCTCGGCCACCGCCGGAGCGGCGGGCAGGATCTGCTCGAAGTTGTCGAGCACGAGCAGCATCTCCTTGTCTTTGACGTAGTCGGCGACGCGCTCGAGCGGCTTCTCGTTGCCGCTCACGCGGACGCCGAGCGTGTGGGCGATCGTGGAAGGGACGAGCTCCGGATCCGAGATGGGCGCGAGCTGGACGAAGAACGTGCCGTCGCGGAACCGTTCGGCGGATTCCGCCGCGATCTGGAGGCTGAGGCGCGTCTTTCCCGTCCCGCCCGGGCCCGTGAGCGTGACCAGCCGCGACCGCTCGAGCAACCGCGCGCCCTGCTCGATCTCGCGCTCGCGACCGACGAACGTCGTCAGCTGCATCGGGAGGTTGTTCGGCACGCGATCGAGCGACACGAGCGGCGGGAAATCGTTCTCGAGACCTTCGACCACGAGCTGGTGGATGCGCTCGGGCCGCGCGAGGTCCTTCAGCCGGTGCTCGCCCAGGTCGCGGAGCGAGACGCCGTCGGGGACCGTGGGCCGCGCGAGGATGCACGTCGCGTCCGACATGAGCACCTGTCCGCCGTGCGCCGCGCCGCGGATCCGTGCCGCGCGCACGACGTCGATGCCGACGTAGTCGGCGCCGGACTGGATGCTCCCGGGCGTCGCGACGCCGGTGTGCATGCCGACGCGGACGCGGACGGTCGCGCCGTGCGGGAAGCGAGCCGCGGAAAGGTTGCGCTGCGCCTGCGCCACCGCGGCGACGGCCTTGGCCGCGTCGGCGAAGACGACGAAGAGCGCGTCGCCCTCGAAGCGGATCTCGACGCCGTCGCCGGCGAACGCTCCGCGTAGCGCGGCGGTGTGGACCTCGAGGACCTCGTGGAATTGGTCGGTCCCGAGGGTGTTCAGCATCTTCGTCGAGCCTTCGATGTCCGTGAATACGAAGGTGACGGTGCCGGTCGGAAAGGTCGGAGCGCTGATGTGTGGCATCGTAGGCGGCCGTGGCCACGCAGGAAGAGATCGTCGACGCGCTCGCGTCGCTCACCCTCTTCGCCGATCTAACCAAGCCGGAGCTCGAGGGAGTCGCCCACATCCTCGAGGAGCAGTACTTCACCCAGGATCAGCGCGTCCTCCGGCAGAGCCTGACCGGTGGCGGCTTCTACATCGTGCTCGAAGGCGAGGCCGCGGCCGTCGCCGACGGCCGCCGCGTGAACACGCTCGCACGCGGCGACTTCTTCGGGGAGATCTCCGTCCTCCTGGGAGAGCCGCCGACCGCGGACATCGTCGCGATACGCCCGCTGCGCTGCCTGGTCCTCGCGGGCGAGCAGCTGCGCGAGTTCCTGATCTCGCACCCCGCGGTCTCCTTTCGGATCCTCCAAGCCGAAGCGCGCAAGCTCCGCAACGCGACGCGCCGGAGCCCATGACCGACACGCAGCCATTCCAAGCGGGCGACTACCCGGTCGTCGTGGTCGGGAGCGGTCCCGGCGGCCTGCAGATCAGCTACTCGTTGACGAAACTCGGCGTGAAGCACGCCGTCATCTCGGCCGATCCCGCGCCGGGCGGGATGTTCCGCAAGTGGCCGTTCTTCCAGCGGCTGCTGAGCTGGACGAAGCCGTATGCGCCGTGGCCACACGATGCGCACGAGTTCGCGCGCTACGACTGGAACAGCCTCATCGCGGACGAGTCGACCCAGCGCGGGCTGATGACCACGATCATGGACGGCAGCTCGTACTACCCGTCGCGCCCCGAGATGGAGCGCAACCTCGCGACGTTCGCCGAGCGCACCGGCATCCAGGTCCGCTACGGCTGCACCTGGGAGAGCACGAAGCGCGACGGCGATCGGTTCGTGCTCGAGACGACCGACGGCGCGTTCCGCTGCCAGGTGCCGATCTTCGCGGTCGGCGTGGCCGAGCCATGGAAGCCGTCGAACATCCCGGGGATCGAGCACGCGGCGCACTACGCCGACACGCGTCCCGCCGAGACCTATGCCGGCAAGCGCGTGTTCATCATCGGCAAGGAGAACTCGGCGTTCGAGCTCGCGACGGGGTTCCTTCCATGGGCGCGCCACATCGTGCTCGCTTCGCCGAGCCCGGCGAAGCTATCGGTGAACACGCACTCGCTCCTCGGCGTGCGCGCCCGCTACGTCCAGCCGTACGAGGACTACGTGCTTGGCGGCGGCGTGGTGGTGCTCGAGGCGTCCATCGAGAAGATCGATCGGCACGACGGCATCCTCCACGTGCTGACGCGCGCCAGCGACGGCAGCGGCGAGATGTCCTTCGAGGTCGACGACGTGATCGCGACGACCGGCTTCCAACCGCCGATCCGCGACCTCCCCGCGCTCGGGGTCGCGACGATCGGGCGGAACAAGCTGCCGGCCCAGACGCCGTTCTGGGAGAGCGCGTCGCTCCCCGGCCTGTACTTCGGCGGGACGATCCACCAGGCATCGCCCGGCCTCAAGAAGCACGGCCTGCCAAGCAACTCGGGCGGAGTGAACGGCCATCGGTTCAACGGGCGCGTGCTGGCGCGACACATCGCGCAGACCCACTTCAGCATCGATCCCGCCCGTCCGGTGCTCAAGTCAGGCGACGTGATCCCCTACCTCCTGCGCGAGGTCACCAACGCACCGGAGCTGTGGCACCAGAAGTCGTACCTGGCGCGTGTGATCCTCGCCGACCCCGCGCGCGGCATCGTCGACGACGGCATCCTGCCGCTGCAGCACTTCCTCGACTCCGGCGGCAAGGATGCGGTGGCCGCCACGGTCGAGGAGAACGCGAAAGGCGACCTCTATCCCGCGATGTACGTCCGCCGCGCGAACGAGACGACGGAGCACCTGCTGCCCGGTCACCCATTGCTCGATTTCCAGACGACCGAGCACGGAAAGGCGCTTGCGGTCGCTCTCGACGGTCTGTTCGCGTAGAAGGCATACCATCGACCGGTGCCGGTCGAAACGTCGATACGCCTGAGCGGTGGCCCTCTGGCCGGCAAGATGGTCAACGCGGGAGCCGTCAACGTGGGGTCGCTCCTGCGTCTGGTGCGGCCGGCCGGCTCGCTGGTCTTCTACCGCGTCACGCACGTCGACCCGGTGCCGAATCGCACGTCGTTCACGGCGAGCGCGAAGTTCGAGCCGAAGGGCGACGGCCGCTAACAGGGGCAGGGGCCCCTGCCGAGCGAAGCGAGAGTTAGGCGCGCTCCGCGGCCAGTCCTTCGCGCCGCTGATCCGCTATCCCGACCCCATTGACGATGCCGCCGGTCGCCAGGAGGCTCGCGGCGACAAGCACCGCGAGATGGAACGCGTCGGTCGACGCCTCGCGCGCGGGCTCCTCGAATCGGCGGATGTCATCAGGCGCGCACGGCTGCGCGCCGCAGCCCTTGGGCGGATTGAGCGGCGCGTACGACTCGCGCACGACGCTCTGCGACGGATCGAGCCCGGGCACGCGCGCGTGCAGCCCCGAGTAGAAGGACGCCGTGATCGCGACGAAGATCAGCGCGCCGGCCAGCTGGGGCCCGACCCGTGAGATGGCGTTGTTGACCGCGGACGCGACGCCCGAGTTGCGCACCGGAACGCTCGTCATGAGCGCCGTGGTCAGCGGCGCGACCATCATCGCCAGGCCGAACCCGAACACGAGGTTTCCGGGCAGGAAGTCCACGAAGTAGGACGCGGGCGGCAGGTACGACGACGGATCGCCCGCCCGCAGGGCCCACGGCGTACTGCTGGAGGGGACCCGCGTGAACCACAGCATGCCGACGGTCATGAGCGCGGGCCCGGCGGTCATGAAGATCCGCGGCCCGTGCCGCGCGGCGAGCGCGCCGAAGCGAGAGGACAGGAGCACGAGGAACAGGAATCCCGGCACGCCGGCGATACCCGCCGACGCGGCCGTGTAGCCGAGCGTGCCTTGCGTGAAGAGGCCGGTGAAGTACAGACCCACGTAGAGCGCGCCGTAGATGAGGAACGTGGACAGATTCGTGACCGAGAAGTTCCGGGACCGGAACAGGTCCAGCGGGATCAGCGCATGCGCGCGGCGCGCCATGAGGAACGGCAGGGCGATCGCCGAGATCGCGCCGATCCCGAGCACGACGAACGCGATCGGATCGCGCCACTCGCGCTGCTGACCCGAGATCGTGCCGAATGACAGGCCGCCGACCGCGAGCGCCACGACCAGCGCGCCGAGCCAGTCGAATCTGCCGGTCGCCGCATCATCCCGGCTCTCGCGGACGAACGTGAACGTCGCCCACAGCGCGAGCACGACCAGCGGCACGTTGATGAAGAACGCCGCACGCCACGACCAGCTGTCCACCAGGACGCCGCCGAGGAACGGACCGATCAGCGTCGTCGCACTCGAGGCACCGGCCCAGATCCCGAACGCGCGGCCCTGCTCCTCGCCCTGGAAGGCCGCGGTGATGAGCGAGAGCGAGCTGGGCACCAGCAGCGCGCCGGCCGCGCCCTGCAGCACGCGAAACAGCACCAGCAGCTCGAGCGACGGAGCGAGGCCGCACAGCACGCTCGTGGCGCCGAATCCCACCAGGCCGATCGCGAAGACGCGACGGCGTCCATAGAAGTCGTTGAGCGCCCCGGCGAGGATGAGCAGCGCCGAGAGCGTGAGGAGGTAGCCGTTGTAGACGTACGACTGGCCCTCGAGAACCCCCAGGACCGACGAGGGCAGTTCGCGGCCGATCCGCGGGAGCGCGACGTTCACAACCGTGGAGTCGACGAACACGACCGCCGAACCGATGACCGCGGCCAGCAGCGTGCCGCTCTTCACGGTCATTGATCGGGCATCCGCTCGCCGGCCTCGATGCGCGCGGTGAGCCAGTTCTCGCGCGGCGCGAGAGGACACGACCACTTGTAGTTGTAGACGCAGCTCGGGTGGTAGGCGAAGTTGAAGTCGAGGATGAGCTCGCCCGCGTCGGTGGAGCCGACATCGGCGCTCTTCACCGTGTCGAGCAGGTACCGCCCGCCGCCGTAGGTCTCGGTCCCGCTCGTTCCGTCGCGGAACGGGATGAAGACCCCGCCGCCGTAGACGTCGATCCAGAAAACCTCGAGCGAGCCCACGGGGAGGTCCACCGCGCCGAAGCGTCGCATGACCATCGCTTCGCCGCCGCTGGTGACGACGTCCGTGCGCTCCTCGGGCATCGGCCGGACGCGCGCGACGAAGCGGAAGCGCGGGTCGTAGGGCCAGTAGCGCAGACCATGGAAGGTCTTGCGCTGCTCGGCGTCGTATGCGGACGACGGATGAGAGCCGAAGAGCTCGTCGCGCACCGCGCGCCAGCGCGCGTGCCCGGCGGCCGGATCGAGCCGGCGGATCTCGACGTAGAGCTCGCTCACGCGGCGGCGGTAGTCGAGGAGGTCGAGCAGTTCGGTCATGGCGAGCGCAGTTCGAGCGCGACCTTCGCGAAGAGGCCGCCCATGGACCGGGCGGTCGTTGGGAACGCGTGGATCGTCTCGGCGAGAACCGCGATCGGGGTGCGCAGCTTGATCGCGAGCACGGCCTCGTGGATGGCTTCGGCGGCGCCGAGGCCGCCGATGAACGCCCCGACGAGCACGCCCTCGCGGCGATCGACCACGATCGTGACGTGGCCGCCGGACTCGGTGACGTAGCCCTTCGCCGACACGGACAGGTCAGCGGTCTCCTCGAACGCGTCGATGCCGCGCTCCTTCGCCTGCTCGAGGCGCAGACCCACGGCGCCGAACTCGGGGTCCGTGTACACGCAGCGGGGCGTCGCGCTGAAATCGGGACGCACATCGTCGCCGAGCGCGATCTTCACCGCGAGCTCGCCCTCGTAGTGGCCAAGGTGCGTCGAGATCTCGCGGCCGATGGTGTCGCCTATGGCGTACACCTCGTCCGCGACGCGCAGCCGCTCGTCGACGGTCAGGAAGTCCTCGCCGTCGTAGCGCACACCCACGTTCTCGAGGCCGAGCTCGCGCAGCGCGCCGGCGGCGGTGCGGCCGACGTGGACCTGAATGATCTCCGCCGCGACCGACGAGCCGTCGGAGAGCTCAACGACATGCGCGCCGCCCTCGCCGGCCCGCGGCCGCACGCGCTGCGCGCGCACGTCGAGCCGAACGTCGACGCCGTCCGCGCGGAGAACGTCCGCGAGCATCGCCGAGCTGCGCGGGTGGTCGGTCGGGTTGAGCTGCCGAGGGCTCACGATCGCGGTGCGCACGCCGAAGCGCGCGAGGTACTGCGCGATCTCGACCCCCGACGGCCCGGCCCCCAGGATCACGGTGCTCTTCGGCAGCGTCCGGAGCGACGTGGCCTCGACGTTCGTCCAGTAGCCGGCCTCGGCCAGGCCGGGGAGCGTCGGGATCTTGCCCTTCGAGCCGACCGCGATGACGATGCGGCGCGTCTCGAGCGTCCGCGACATCCCGTCGTGGCGGACCTCGACTCGGCCCGGTCCCGCGATCCGCGCGACGCCGCGGATGGCGGTGCCGCCGGCCTTCTCGATGTCGCGCACGTGGCCGCCGTCATCGGGATAGTCGCGGCCCTCGCGCACGATCATGTAGTCGCGGCGGTCCGACGCTCGCTGCCAGGGGTAGTCGCCGCCGTGCGCGCGGACTTCGGCTGCGTGCAGCAGCGTCTTCGACGGCATGCACGCCCAGAAGGCGCACGAGCCGCCGAACAGGTCGCGGTCGACGACAGCCACCCTCGCGCCGCGCTTCAACGCGTAGTTCGCGGCCGCCTCGCCGCTCACACCTGCGCCGATGACCACGAAGTCGAACACGGGATCCTCCGGGGGAATCACAGGGGTCCTTCCGGGGGAATGCTCCGGGAGGCTCAAGCGCTCATCGCGAGATAGGACAGTGCGCGATCAGCGCCGGTCACGAACACGTCGAGCCGCCCGCCGATCCACGTGCAGGCGACCGCGGTCGCGTTCCGCGGCGCGCCCGCGACCTCCTGCCAGGGCACCCATTCGCGTGCGTTCCACCAGCGATGCCGGAGGACCCCGTCCGTCCCGACGGCGAAGATGTCGATTCGTTCCGCGTCACGCGCGGCCGCGGCGGGCTGGCCGCGGAACTGCCCGCCGAGCGACTCCCAGCCGTGCCACCTCGCGCCATCCCAGTAGCGATTCCAGATTTGCCCATCATCGTGGACGGCGAAGACCTCGGTCTCCTCTCCGCCCCACGACGCCGCCGCCGCACCGGACGCCAGCGTGCCACCGAGGGACGTCCAGTCACGCACCACTTATCACGGTCTCCTCGCTGCGCTCGGCAGGGGGCCCCTGCCCCCGGCTATTTGATGAGTCCCTGCTTCTTGAGCCAGGCGCTCGCGACGTCCTTGCCGTCCTTCTTGTCGATCGAGACCTGCTTGTTCAGATCCCCGAGCTCGGCCTGGCTGAGCTTCGCGCTGATGCTGTTGAGCAGCTTCTTGATGTCGCCGTTGTCCTTCGCGAGGAGGTCGTCGCGCACGACCGGGGCGATGTTGTCGGCGAGCTGGAGCTTCTTGTCGTCCTCGAGCAGCACGAAGCCCTTCGCGGTGATGCTCGGGTCGCTGGTGAACAGAAGGCCAACGTCGACCTGCTTCCCATCGAGCGCGGCGACGGTCAGGGGGCCGCCGGCGTCGAGCGGCTTGAAGTCCTTGAAGACGATCCCGTACTTGTCCTTGAGGCCGGGGATGCAGTACGGCCGCGTCGGGCTCGGGCACTCCGGCGGGCCGCCGAGCACGAGCTGGCCGGCGATCGGCGTGAGGTCGGAGAGCTTCTTGAGGTTGAACTTGGCCGCCGTCTCCTTCGTCACGACGAACCCGTTCTGGTCCGTCGCGTCGGCGGCGTCGAGCACGGTCAGGCTCTTGGCCTTCAACAGGTCCGCGAGGATCTTCGCGGTCTCCGTCTTGTCTCCGGTCGGCTTCGCGGTCTTGTCCAGGAACGAAACGAGCGTCGCGAGGTACTCCGCGAGCACCTGCACCTGACCGGACTGGAGCGCAGGCTGGACGATCTCACGGTTACCGAGGTTGAACTTGCGCGTGACTTTGTAGCCGTTCGCCTCGAGGATCTGGGCGTACAGCTCGCCGAGCGTCACCTGCTCGTAGAAGTTCGTCGAGCCGACGATGACGTCCGGCCGCGCGACAGGAGTGGCAGTCGGCGCCACCGTGGCCGCCGCCGGACTCGGCGAGGCCGTGGCCCCTCCGCCGCACGCGGTGACGACGAGTCCGATGAGCGCGAATCCGACGGTGAGGAAGCGACGCATGGGGTTCTCCTTCTCTCTCCCGCAAGGGGCGAGCGGCCGCGCACTCTCAGGGCCCTCGGCCGGCGCTAAGTATGCCTCGATGCACGCTCCAACACGCCGAATCCGACTTCGATTCCGACCGCCAGGAGAGCGACCAGAAGGGCTCCGGCGAAGAGCCGTTCGTACTCCTGGAGCGCCAGACCGTCGACGATGTACCGGCCGAGCCCGCCGCCCGCGACCAGGGCCCCGAGCGTCGCGGTCGCGACGACGTTCACGCTTGCCGTCCGCAGGCCCGCGAGCACGATCGGGAGCCCCGCAGGTAGCTCGACCGCGCGCAGGACCTGGAGCTCGCGCATGCCCATCCCGCGCGCCGCCTCGACGATGTCGCGGTCAGTTGTGCGAATTGCCACGAACGAGTTCGTGAGGATCGGCGGGATCGCGAGCGGGACCATCGCGAACAGCGTGGGCCAGAACCCGAGCCCCAGGCCGATCTGGATCGATAGAAGCAGCGCGAAGACGAGCATCGCGAGCGATGGGATCGCGCGGCCGACGTTCGCGACGTTGATCGCGGCGAATGACGCGCGTCCGGTGTGCCCGAGGTACAGCCCGAGCGGGAGCGCGACAGCTGCGGCGACCACGACCGCGAGCGCGCTCAGCTCGACGTGCTCGAGCACGCGGATCGGGATGCCGTCCGCACCCTGCCAATGCGCGCTGTCCGCGAGCCACGCCGCGACCGATGCGAGGAAGCTCATTGGTTCGTTCCGGCCCGGAACATCGAGCTCATCTCGCCCTGCTCCATGGCGTGAATGCGCGCTGCATGAGCACCAAGGCCCCGTCGGCGACGATCGCGAGCGTCAATGACAGTGCGGCTCCGACGATCAGCGGCGTGCTGAAGAAGCGCTGCAGCCCGATGAGGATCAGATAGCCCGCGCCGCCCTGGCCGATGAGCGCGGTGACGGTGACCAGGCCGATCGTCGTGATCGTCGCGATGCGGATCCCGGCGACGATGATCGGCAGCGCGAGCGGCAGCTCGACCCGCCACAACAGCTGGGCCCGGGTGTAGCCCATGCCGAGCGCGGATTCGCGGACGTCCTCGGGGACGCTGCGGATCCCGCCGAGGATGTTGCGCATGAGGATGAGGAGCGTGTATCCGACGAGACCGATCTCAGCGGTGAGCAGGGTGAGGCCGGTGTACGGGATCAGCAGCGCGAACAGCGCGAGGCTCGGGATCGTGTAGAGGGTGCCGGTCACTAGCGTGGCGGCCTGCTCGAGCCGCGGGACTCGCAGCACCAGCAGGGACAGCCCGAACGCGATGACCAGGCCGAGGCCCACGGCGATGACGGTCAGCTGGATGTGCTCCCCCGCGCGCATCGCGATCTCATCGAGGTGGCTCGCGACCCAGTCCCAGCGGATCAGCGGCTCTTCCGGTGTCACGTTGCCGCCTTCGGCGTCGCTTCGCTCCGCAAGGGCCCCTGCTCCTGCGTGAGTGAGTTCCCAGTCAGAGCATTGCCGATCTCGTCGATGGTGAACGCGCCGCTGTAGCGGCCGTCGTCGTCGACCACGACGCCGGTCCGCACGCCGGACGCGAGCAGCGCCGACAACGCGTCGCGCAATCGCGTGCGACGAGTGAAGAACGGCGACGACGGGTCGGCGTGCGCTGCCGCGAGCACGGCGTCCTCGCCAAGCCGCGCGAGGTTGATCCAACCGATCGGGTGCCGTTCCGCGTCGAGCAGCAGGACGAAGCTCTGTCCGGCCGCGCGTACGCGCACGGAGGACGCCGGCTCGCCCTCGCGCGCGGTGGGCGCGTCGCGCAGCGTGACGTCGCCGACGGTTGTGAGCGCGAGCCGCTTGAGCCCGCGATCCGCGCCGACGAAGCGCGCGACGAAGTCGTCGGCCGGCGTCGTCAGCAGCTCGGACGGCGGCGCGTACTGCACCAACCGACCCTCGCGCATCACCGCGACGCGATCGCCCATCTTGATCGCCTCGTCGATGTCGTGCGTCACGAAGAGGACGGTCATGCCGAGCTCCCGGTGGATCCGCAGGAACTCGTCCTGCAGCCGCTCGCGCACGATCGGGTCGACCGCGCCGAACGGCTCGTCCATGAGCATGACCGGTGGCTCGGCCGCGAGAGCGCGCGCCACGCCCACGCGCTGCCTCTCGCCGCCCGACAGCGCCGCTGGATACCGATCGCGATAGCGGGCGGAGTCCAGGCCGACCAGCTCGATCAGCTCCTGCACACGCCTGTCGATCCGCGCGCCATCCCAGCCGAGTAGCCGCGGCACGGTCGCGACGTTCATGGAGATCGTCTGGTGCGGGAAGAGGCCGACCTGCTGGATGACGTAGCCGATGCGCCGACGGAGGATCACCGGATCGTCCTGTCGCACATCGTGCCCGTCGATCAGGATGGTCCCGCTGGTCGGCTCGATGAGCCGATTGACCATCTTGAGCGACGTCGTCTTCCCGCAGCCCGACGGACCGACGAGCACGCAGATCGCGCCGGCGGGCACGAGCAGCGAGAGGTCGTTCACCGCTCCGAGCTCGCCGTCGGCGCCGCGTGCGGCGGCGGCGCCGGGCCGCCCGTACCGCTTGGTGACGTCGCGGAACTCGACGGTGGCGCCGCGGGTTGTCACGCGAGGATGCTAGTGGCGCGTCACGCAGGTCCGGGACGCGCCCCTAGCGCGCGATCAGGAGCACCTGGGGATGTCGTTGATGATCGAGAACTCGCGATCGACGCCCGGTCCTGTCGTCTTGCCCGCGCTGTCGGTGATCGGCCGCGTCGCGACCCACAGCAGCCAGTAGCCGGCCGACTCGCCGGGCAACCCGCCGTGACCCTGTCCGTACGTCGCCGCGACCTGACGGTGGTAGTGCGGGAAGTCCGGGCTGGGCTGCGCCTCCTTGCAGAAGACGCCGCGAAGCGAGAGCCCGACGTAGCGGACCTCGGTCACCGTCGCCGGATCGGTCTTGTCCGGCTGGATCATGAGCGAGACGTCCTCGGTCACCGACTTGTAGAGGCGCGGCGGCACCTGGCCACCGGTCAGCGGCTTGTAGTCGAACGAGGACACGAAGCTTTTCAGCTTCTCGCCCGACAGCTTCGCCGCGCCCGCCGGCGCGAAGGTCGCCCTCTGGGCGGAGCCGCACGAGGGAGCGGGTGACGACGGCGCGAATGCGTAGTCGATCCCTGGCTTCTCCAGCGAGATTGCGCTGAGCCAGTAGCCCTGCGCGCCCGCGGCCCCACCGGCACCCTTCGTCCAATCGGGCGCGCTGAACTGCTGAAAGTGCGTGAAGCTCTTGCCCGTCGCGTCGGGCATCGCCTCATTGCAGTACGTGCCCTTGGTGCCGATGCCCCACGCCTTCACCGTGGTGGCCTGCTTCGGGTCGTCCTTGTCGAGCTGAAGCCAGACGAACGTGTCGTCCTGCGCCCACATCGCGAGGT
>Ga0070698_100004654_pt1 | contig 15086 bp, 18 predicted proteins | sample KBSK1502metaG_FD_65477 | JGI IMG/M metagenome (GOLD analysis project Ga0070698, IMG submission 65477) | Corn, switchgrass and miscanthus rhizosphere microbial communities from Kellogg Biological Station, Michigan, USA - KBS K1-50-2 metaG | ecosystem: Host-associated > Plants > Roots >...
GGAGCGTCCGCTGCCGGCCAATCTCGGCGACGCGGTGCAGGTACAGGCTCGAATCAAGGCGCTGCGGGCCGTCCTGGCGAAGCTCGAAGGCAATGGTGCGCCTGACGGCGCGCCTGAGGCTGAGGACGTGACGCTTTCGGGCCTCTTCGACCGATACCAGGCAGAGCGGAAGCCATCGGCGAAGGTCTGGCGCGAGTTTGACCTGGTGTGCCGGCACGCCATCACGGTTTTCGGCGATCTGAGCGTGCGCAGCATCACCAAGCAGCACATTCGCACTCTGAAAGCCGCGCTGTTGACCATGCCAAGCTCGAAGCGACGCCATGGACAGGACGAAGGCGCGACGCTGAGCACCAGCACCGTTGTCAAGCTGCTCGGGCTGCTGCGCTCCGTGCTGGCGTGGGCAGAACGCGAGGGTTTCATAGACGTGAATCCTGCTCACGGCACGGCGCGTGTGGCTTCGACGGAGAAGAAGGTGGCCACGGTAGACGATGAGAAGAAGCGCCGGCCGTTCATGGTCGAAGAAGTGCGCGACCTACTCTCGAAGCTCCCCACTGACGGCCCTCTGCGGTGGATTCTGCTGCTCCTGGCGTACACAGGCGCTCGTTTGGCTGAGGTAGTGGGACTGCGCCAGCAGGACGTAGGTGACGAAGGCGGTGTCAGCTACCTGGACATCCGCCCGCACGAGTCACGCTCGCTGAAAACTAAGGCGAGCAGACGACGCGTCCCGATCCACAGCGAGCTAGTGCGCCTCGGCTTCACGAGAGACGCGCTACCGTTCGCCGGATCGTCCGACATGTGGTCACAGAAGCTCGGGCGGTGGCTGCGAGCGCATGGTTACGCTGACGCTCGTCTCGTCGTGCATAGCTTCCGTCACACGGTGAAAGACAGACTACGGGCGGCGGGCGTTGAGGAGACGGTACAGCGTCAGGTACTCGGTCACGCTGGTGAAGGTGTGGCGTCGAGCTACGGTCAGGGTTACCCGCTGACCACACTGGCGCGTGCGGTTGAGGCGATCAGGTACTAGCGCAGGGCTCCGAACCGACAGGAGGAGAAGCCGATGAGAGCTACGATGTTCGCGCTGCTCTGCCTCTTCACGTTCGCTGCAACCGCTTCCGCCGAGTCTGGTGACCAGACGGCCACGGGCATGGAGTCTAGGTTCTGGCTCACCGCGTACGAGCATCCAGAACCCGAGTGGAACACTATGGCCATGTCTTGGGTCCATGGGTTCTACAAGGGCGCTATGATGTTCGGCGGGGTCCAGTGTCCGCAGGCGCTTTCCGTCCGCACGCTCGCGGCGGCGACAGCGGATGTCATCAAGCAGCGCAAGCAGCCTAACGAGGACGCCGCCTTAGCTGTCCTAGTCGCAGCTACCCAGCAGGGTTGCTCGGTGGATCCGCAAGCGATCCGCCGCGGTGCTGATCTTCTAGAGAAGAAGTGGAGAGCTAAATGAAGCCCGCGCAGCCCAAGTTAGAAGGACGATGATGCCGAACCCGTTCCGCTACCAGCACGAGAAGATCGGTGACGCGATCAGCGCACTTGACCGCGCGGTGTCCCGCGACTACTACACCCACGAGGCTCGCGCTGAGCGGTGAGCAGCAATCACGTGCTGAACGGCGGCGGGGAGGGGTGAGCGTGGCGGGGCCTCTGAATCCTGGTGGTCAATCACTTTTCCTCGTTGGCCATCTTTCGCTGGACCGCTGTCCGCATTGCGGTATCGCTCAACCGTTATTACAGCAGGCTGGTCAGGGGCTCGTAACACCACAAGCGCCTCGACGCTGGTGGGCGATGTACATCTGCACGACGTGCGGGGGTGTTCTACTCGCGGCGTCTAACATCGGAGAGACTGGCAGGGTTTGCGAGTATTACCCGAGTACCGAAATACTCGACCCCAACATCCCGGTGCGAGCGCGCGACTTCCTCAAGCAAGCACAGGAGTCAATCGCGCAGCCGTCAGGCGCGGTGATGCTCTGTGCCTCTGCTGTTGACGCGATGCTCAAGGGAAAGGGGCTCAAGGAAGGCTCGCTCTACACTCGCATCAACCAAGCGGCAACGGATCATCTCATCACCGATGGTATGAAGCAGTGGGCGCACCAGGTACGGCTTGATGCGAACGGGCCGCGTCACTCAGATGAGGATGTACCAATGCCCACGATGGAAGATGCGAAGCGGTCAGTAGCCTTCACGGTAGCACTCGCTGAGTTTTTGTTCGTGCTGCCGGCGAAGGTGACGCGGGGGATCAAGGACACGAAGACGCGATGATGGACGCCATCCTTGCTGTTGTCGGGCTGATTGTCGTCCTGTGCGTGACGCTCGCGCTCACGGTGCCGTTTCTGGCGGGGCTCTTTGCGTGGCCGTGGCTTGCTGTGGAGTCAGTCGGCCGTCGCCTCATCCAGCGTCTACGCACCGAGGTTCGACCTTCGACCTCGAACGCACCGAGGGGCCGCACGAGCATCATGCGATTCCGCGCAGTCTTCACCCTCCTGCTAGTGCTGTTCGCCTGGTTCGTCTGGCCCACACCGTACAAAGACCTCCCGTGTTCGACAGGTGCAGCGTCTTTCGGTGACTGCAACCACATCAATCGCATAACAGGAGCGGTCTGCCGCGTCAGTCAGACATGCTGGATCAATCCTCAAATGTGGTGATGAAGTGCCAGCCCCCCTGTACGAGCGCGGAACGACAAGGAAGCGAATCTCGCGCACGAACCTCGGCCAGCTGATACTCCCGGCAAGAGTCTTGACGTGGAGGCACTGAAGCAGAAAATTAGGGCCGCGTTCGGAGGTCTGAGCATACGCGACCAGAAGATCACGGATCTCTGTGAACGCGTCGGCGAAGCAAATGATCCGATTGTAGCCTGGAATAGCGCCCTCAGCGAGCTCGAGAAGTTGGCGCTGCACAATACGACTGGTACGGATCCGATGCCAACGACACCGCTGATGGATGCCAGTGGCTTCATCGCGAGCGAGAAGACCCGAGTCGCGGGGGGCTTCAATGCGGCGAAATGGCTTGAATTATCAGTGACCGAACTCGAATTCAATCCTGTCTTCGCGTACTGCACGAACAAGGAGACGAACGAGTATATGCAGTTCGCCGATGCGTCAGCGGGCCAACAGGCGACGGCGCTTTTGACTGTACTGCTGAATCAGCAGGGAGGCCCGCTCATTATCGATCAGCCGGAAGACGACGTTGACAGCAAGATGAGCCCGGCCATCGTGCAGCTGTTGTGGAAAGCAAAGAGCCGACGGCAGCTTGTGTTTGCCAGCCATAACGCGAACTTTGTTGTAAACGGGGATGCGGAGCTAGTGATCTGTTGCGACTATGTTCGGGCGGGCGACCAGACAGGGGGTGAGATCAAAGCTGCTGGTGCAATCGACAACATGGTTATTAAAGAGGAGATTACGGCCGTTACCGAAGGAGGTAAGAGCGCATTCAAGCTTCGAATGGAAAAGTACGGGTTCTAGGGCATCAACCCGGAGGCGTGTGTCCCTAGAACACGGTGATCTAAGAGGTTGACCAACAGCTTACTGACACTACAACACCAGACCCCCTGGGTTGGCTACAGAGATGACCGTAATACTCATCGCCGAGGCTGCAGAACGGGCGGCGGCAGGCACAACACTATCTCCGGAAGTCGAATTCGCGTTCAGGCTTGTCGCGATACTCGCCGCGGTCTTGGGCTCTCTCGCAACGACCACGGCCTTTTTTCTCAAGCGGCACTGGGATAAGAAAGATAAAGAGCTGAGGGCAGGCCACGAACGCGAGCTTGCAGCGCGCCAGCACGAGTGGACGACCAAGCAAGCGGAATGGCAGGCGGCCCGCAACCGCGAGCTGGCCCAGGAAGCTTCGCGCGATCGACTTCGCGACATCCTTTATGAGTCGCTCCGCTGGTTTGAGAAGGGAACCCAAAGGCGAAGCATTGGTATCAGCGTCGTCGAGGCGAGCTGGGAGCTTTTCCCGGAATTCCGAGCCGTCTGGCTTGCCGTTTTGGCGAATCAAGCCGTATATCTGCTCGCCGTGTCGAAGCAGAAGGAGAAGGTGCATGAGGTTGCCAACCTCGTGCGAATCATGCAGTTGGTCGTTCGGCACAAGTCCAGCGTCGACTCAGTTGCTCTTCAGGTCCTGCGAGACGCCCTGAGGGATAAAGTGGCGGGCAGAATTACTGAGGGGCTGTCGATGGACGGCAAGATTCTTAATGAATGGCACGATGCGCTGACGGGCCCTTGATTGATGAAGGCGCCGCGTTTCTGGGCGTTTCAGTGTTACCTAATGTCGCTGAAACCTGGTGATCTAGGAATGCGACCAAGCTGTTCTGACTAGATTGTGTATCGGCCGCAGTGTTGTTCTCGTGGGCCCTCAGTGTACCGCTTGGATCGGACTTTCGATTCTTTCAGTTATCAACTTTGATCGGCAGCTACGATATCGTTTGTCGCCCACCGCCACAGCGTATGATGGGGGCATCTACTTCTTATTCCGACCATCGGAGGTACAAGGCAATGCCAGTCGATGTAACCAGCAACCTCCGTCAAGCACTGGCGAAACTAACCGCCGAGCAGCGTCGCATCGAGCGCCAGACCGCAGCCGTCCAAGAAGCCCTTCGGGCAGTCAATGGAGCAGGCGGTGGACAACGCTCGTCAGGCGCCAGGGTGGCGACGCGCGGAGCAAAGCGCGGCCGCCGGCGGATGAGTCCGGCCGAACGGAAGGCCGTTGCCCGGCGCATGAAGGCGTACTGGGCAAAGCGAAGAGGTGGTAAAGGAAAGACGAGGGTAGTGTAAGTTCATCGCCGGACTGTCAACACGAGAAGGCCGACCCTTCGGAGGGTCGGCCTATTTGTTTGTTGAAGGTTGACTGCTTCTCGATCACACCGATCTAGAGAATACAGGCGAGAGCTTTTGATTGTTCTCGCCCTCGAGGTGCCGCGCGGGCGTCGGAGCTCCCCCCCAATGGATATAGTCCGTCTTCCACGCGGTAGATTCCCCAGCCAATCAACCGACTCTCGGCTAGAATCCTCGCATCCGATGAAAGGGGGGACGGCAGGGCGTGCACAATGTCCCTAGCCCGGTTGGCCAGTGTTCGATTGCGTTGAGATGGCCCGCCGAGCCGTCGGTTCGTGATGCCTGACCCCATCGCTCGCGGCAGTTTCCGATTCGACGCCATTCCTGGCGGTGATCTCGCGAACACCGCAGCCAATGTTGAGCGACTGCGCAAGCTGTGGCTCGACCGCTCGGTGATCAATGGCAACGACCTTGGCCCTGGGGATCCTGGCGACTTCGACAACGGGGCTTGGCATGTCGCCTGCCATTTGGTCGGTGCGAGCGGCGTGCGCCTCAGCACCGAAGGGCGTCCCCTGTGGCTTGAGATATCGCACGACGCAGTGGCCGACAGCTATTTCGCGAGCGTCACCGTCGCCGACGGCGGGCGGGCCCGAACGTTGCGCTTGGATTCGGCCGAAGGCCGTTGGCTGCTAGAACGCTCAAGCCTCCTTGGGTTCGTTGAGGGCCACTCGCTGGGGCGGACGTCGGCCCGAGGCGTCGAGGACCCGCCGACGCTCTTCAACCTCTGGCGACGGCAGGACTTCGATCATCCGGTGGGCAGTCCGAGTGACGGGGGGAAGGTATGGGAGCATTGGTGCACGCTGCGCGACATTCGTCCGTCCGCGCGGATTGGCACCGCTGTTCTTACCGCCTACATCACGCTGGCGGCGGCCCTTGGTGACCGGTTTTCGGCGACCGTGGCGCGCGGGCGGCGCGAGTACGGGCATCCGACGCAGCTCGCAATTCTCACGCTCACGGGCTTCACGACGTCTACCGCCGCGACGTGGGATACGACGCCGTTGCCGATACCAGCGAAGGTGGAACACTTGCTTCAGGAGAGCCGACCCTCCAGCGCATTGCGAGCGGTGGCGAAGTTGAACTGGAGCAATCCGCCTCGCTACTATATGTTCGAGCGCGCGATCAAGAAGTGGAGTCACGCCACTGATGTTCACCTCGACCTTCAACGCGTCGACGCCACGCCCCTGAGAGGCGGGCATGGGACCGAGAGCAGGGCGGGATGACGAAACGCCGGATTCTGGTCAGACGAACTCGCGCCGACCTCGACGCTCTTCGTAGAGACGGCGACCCGACCGACAGTTATCACGCCGCATGGCGCGCCATTCGGGCCGGAAGCGCAGTAATCCGAGACATCCAGCGACTATCGAGGCGCGGCCGGCCGGCCTCGGTCCGCGCGTGGAAGGGTCTTAGCCAGGCCACAATCCATCTCGATCCTAACGCCCGGGCCATACTAAAGGTACGGCTTGATGCGATTCATCGCTTCAAGCGGGCCCCCCACCACGCCGACGGTTTCAGGCTGAGCGTTCATACTGGTGCTCAGCGCCCCCGCCCGATCACCGCACTGTGCCTAGTCAGCGGTCATGAAGGTCAAGAGATTCCGGGCTTGGTCGCCTACGACCGGGTCGTTGTGGACGCAGAGCACATGGAGCAGGCTCTGGGGCCAGCCACGGTATCGGAGATTTTCCGAATTCGCAAAAGCATAGGCGAATACGTCTATATCTCCACCAATGTGTCGGAGACGCCTCAAATTGTGCGGCTGCTCAAGAGCGGCCAGGTCGATACTCGCGCGACTGCTGCCCTTACAGCCTCCAAAGTGATCGCGGCCATCGACGCGGGCGTCGACGTGGTCAAGGTCGGCTTTGCCAACCTCGATTTCTCCAAGCGCGACCTGAGGAGCGACGAGGTGGTCGAGCAGATGAAGTTGGTCCGAGGATATGTCGACGAGGCAGTGACCGAGAAGGCACTAGTCATGCCGCTCAACCGTACCGGCCGTTACCCCCTCATCAGTGTGTTCTTCCCGGAGATCGGCATCGACGCCAACGGCGAGCGTCCGCGTGAGATTGGCGATAAGGCGATCGACCTGACTAGGAAGGGCGGTTGGCAGGGAGTGCTGATCGACACTTTCGAAAAACACACAGGGCGTCGGTATGCCGACTTCTACACCCTCGAGGACACGCGTGCGCTAGCCCGCCGCGCGCACGACAAACACCTGGAGTTTTGGATCGCCGGCTCGATCGCTCGCGAAGAGGTGGCGGCACTCCTACGGTGCGACGTCGATCTTATCTGTTTCGGTGGTGCCGCCCGCGATAGAAGCGGTCGTCGCCCGAACTTCAGTGAAGGCCCATCTGGGGCAGGAACTGCGCCTCGTCGTCCGAACCAGGAGATTAAGCGTCCACTTGTCGAGGGGCTCGTGCGCGTTTTTGAGCGTGTAGATCGGCGGCAAGGTAGTTACCGATGACCGGCGCCCCAATCAGGCCGTACGGGTCGAAGACTTTGATAGTACAAGGGGCCGAGGGGCCTCTCGGCCACGAGCTTTGCGATTTGCTCGGCTTCGCTACCCGGCCCTCGCCTGTCTTCGACGGCAAAGCCACGACTGCTCCCGTTGCATCGGCTTCCTGGGCGGCCCAGGCCTACGGCGCGCTGAGCGCCGCGCCCTCCGTGCGCAAACATGATGAACCGCCGTGAGGCAGAAGACCCGGACAACATCAATGTCACGACGCGGGCGCCCGCGACCTGACGATGCTACGGTGCCCAGGCAGAGCGTTACGCGTCGGAACCGACGACGCTTCGCTCGGATCACGGTCATGCTCTCGAGCCGCAACAATGACCTTATCCCTGACGGCAACAAAGTCGTCACCCTTTCGACGGTGCGAAAGGAGTTCCGGCGGGCCCTCCAGACTGAACTCGTGTGCGGGCAGCAACTCTTCGATGTCTGGATCAACGAGGAAGCAGGCGCCGCGGAAGGCACGGCCAATGCCTGGGACGAGTGCATGGGCCGCCTCTCGAATACGGACATCGTCATTGTCAGATTCGATGGGCGTGTGCACTGCCCGTTGGGTTGTAACCCAACGGGCGAGTCCAGCACGAACGTCCGTTTCCTACCTCGGGAGAGCGGTGGACACACGGGCTGACCGCGCCCCACCGACGGGACGAGAGCGGGGCACTGCGAAGAGCGAGGGGTCTGCCGTATGATCGCGGTCACAACATGCCACGCGGTGTGACATGAATCGTTCATCATGGTCCAAGCCAACACCTACTTACTCTCGAATATGAGCCTCCAGAGGTTGGCCTGAACCGCGAGATACGGCTCAAGGGGGCGCCACCCACGGGCATCCTGAGGAGTGGGCATGCAAAACGCTGTCGCCTTCGCCAACAACGACGTAATCACAGTTGCTTGGAGTTACGGCAAGAAACTTGATCGATGTATGGGCTTTGCTGTGTACCGCATAGACGGGAATAACAAGGAGACACCGCTTCCCGCAATGGCGGTATTCCCGGGATTCCAGTTAAAGACAGGGGACACGTGCGAGAAGTTCCCGGTGCAGAAATTCTATTGGAAGGACGTGTATGCGCGATTGATCGCTGAAGCTACAGGCAATCGGAAGTTTCGCTACAAAATCGTACCACTGGAGGGTCCGCCGGGCTCGCTCAAGGCAATGCCGATTCCCCAAGTCACTTCGAACGAGGTCGAAATTTCGCCCCGCATCTCGGACAACATGCACGCCTATTTCAACCGCGGGCTAATCTCGACTCAGCGCATCGCGCGCGCGCTCAAGAACATCCGAAGGACCCCGACAAAACCAGAGAGTAAGGTCGACACACTGGCCGAGGACAAAAACGACGAGAAAAACGGCCTTCTGGCCCACATTCGCGTATCGACTGACCCGCTGCGCGCCAGTCTCTCTGGCGACATGGTCGAGGCGCTCTCAGACTTCGTCGGGCGGGCGAAGTCCGGCGGGAAGCTTTACGCAGCGCTCTATGAGCTGCAGGATGAGGAATTGGTCAGCCTGCTTGAAGAGTCCGGGACGAAACTCTACATCGTCCTATCCAACGCGATGAAAGATGAGGAGAAGCCGAAAAAGGCGTTAGCGGCAAAGACGGCCAACGCCAAGAAGAGAATCGACGGCAATCTGCCCGCGCGTAGGCGCTTGACGAAGACGGCGGCCGCTATTTTCAACCGACTGTTGCCCAGTAATCAAATCGGCCACAACAAATTCGTCGTTTACGTCAACGAAGCCGGCAAGGCAAAGGCCGTTCTGTTCGGTTCGACTAACTGGACACCGACTGGCTTGTGTGCACAGACGAACAACACGATCGTGCTTGACAACGATGGTGCTGCCAAACGCTACTGGGCCTATTGGAAGGCACTTGCAGCCGACACCGAACAGGCGAAGACTGACCCAAAGAAACTCCAAGGGGTAAGACTTCGTAAATTTGACACCAAGGACGAGCGTGTCGACCTGCATGCTGATGGGACTCTCACGAGCTGGTTTTCACCCAATACCGCCAAGCTTCGCTCCAGTTCGGTCAAGAAAGAAAAGCGCCCGTCGGACATGAGCGATGTGGTCAAGGCAATCGATCAAGCAAAACAGGCTGTATTGTTCTTGGCGTTCTACCCGGGATCTCCGAACGTTGCCCAGTGGGCGGCGGATGCGCAGAGCAGAAACAGGGACCTTTTCGTCCGGGGATGCGTCACCAACCCGTCGGCATCTGAGTCGTTCTACTACGAGCTGCACGGCGCGACGCCGCCGAAGAGGAACAGCGGGGACAAGACACCGCGCAAGCAGGATCTGCGCGTCATCGCCGCCCAAGCGCTGAGCGCCAAGTCGGCGCCACCATCCTGGCTTAAAGAGATTCTCAAGATCGGATTTGCGATCGTCCACGACAAGGTCGTTGTGATCGATCCATTCTCTAAGAACAGCGTCATCGTAACGGGCAGTCACAACCTTGGCCACAAGGCGAGCTTCAACAACGATGAGAACTTAGTGATCATCCGCGGCAATCGCCCGCTCGCGGAAGCATACGCATCGCACGTTCTGGACGTTTACGACCACTTTGCCTGGCGGGTGACGCAGAGCAACCCAAAGATGAAGAGCAACGGGTTGCTGAAGAAGCAGCCCGATGAGTGGCAGAGCCGGTATTTCAACGACGACGGCTCCATCAAAGCGGCACAGTTGCGGTTCTGGCTGAGTGCGCGAGCAGAATGACGATCGTTGGCAGATCGCAAGCAGGACTGCGGCAACCCCTATCCAGAACCGTGCGAATAGTCGCCGAGTTCAGGCGAATTCATGGAACACAACCGACAGGAGGGAGGCGCAATGTCTGCCGACAAGCAGCCTACCACCGCGCGGCAAGGACCCTGGACGCGGATTCGTCCGCTGCAGCGCAGCGAACTGGTTCCCTACACACACGCCGGCGCGCCGCGCCTGCAGCGGGTACGGCGTAACATCACCGCTCCGTATGCGGGGTTGACGCTCCGGCCCGGGGGCGATTTCGTGAGCTTGCAGTTCTCTCGGCGGTGGGAGTGACTGCGATGCCGATACAGGATGCCGGTCTTCTGAGCGCGGCGCGTGTGTACCTTTCCGGGCCGATGGACTTCGTGGGGTCCAGGGCCGCGGAGAGAGCGACCGGGTGGCGGACAAGAGTTGGGCAGTTTCTCCGCAAGTTCGGTGTGACGGTGTTCGATCCCTGGGAGAAGCCCGCCGTACGCGGCCTCTATGAGTACGGCGTGGAGGGCGAGAAGACCACCGACGCGCGCAAGGCCTGGACCTACGAGCGCAGTTCCAAGGGGGTGCGGGCGCGTTCTGAGGTGGCCGCGTCGTTCTGGCCGGCGTTGCATATCGACCTGCGCATGGTAGATACGAGCGACTTCGTCATCGCGTACTGTCCAACCAACATCTACAGCGTCGGCACGCCGCACGAGATCATCCTCGCGCGGCAGGAGCGAAAGCCCGTGCTCTTCGTGAGTCCCTACGTCACCTTCGACGCGCTCGCTGAATTGCGCGAGCACCTGGCCGACGACAAGACCGGCCTCGAGATGCTCGACAGGCTCGCCGCGCAGGTGCCGATCAAGGAGAACCTGAACGCGAGCCCGAGTCTGTGGTACATGCCTCTGGTCGGCGCCGGGCATTTTTTCGACGGCTTCGGCTTCGAGCCGTACCGCAGCCGCTTCAGGTGGTCCAGGACGCCCCTAGACGACAGTGAGGCGCGCCTTGCGCCGCAGAAACCTCTGCTGCCCTTCCTCGAACGGCTGAACCGAGAGTTGCCAAAGCGATGGGATCCTCGCAAGAAGGCCCTCGTAGCCGACGACGACTGGCTCCTGTGGGATCTGCGCCCGCAGAACACCGGCGCGGAGGTGGCGGGCCCGCGAGGGCGGAGACGGCGTTAGCTAGCGAGTGCCACTTCGAAAGCAGCGGACGGCCGCATGCGATTCAAGTCCTGGGAGGTTGACGGCATCTGCGTGTCCGCGGCCTCGGGCGTGAGCACGATGTCGTTCGCGATCGACGCAAGCGCGGCTTCCCCAGATCGCTCGAGCAACGCCCTCTGCGCTTCCTCGTCCTTGATGGCTGGTGAGTAGATCAGCGCAGTATCACATCCTGTGGCCTCTCCACGTGCAGCGCGAAATTCGCGTCTGCGCTGGCCAGCACATCGGCGCTCGCCAGCGGCCCGAATTTCAATCCGGTCATCTTCTCGATCGCGCGAACCGTCACTTGCATCTCCTTATATTTGCCGAAGACGAACGCCACGTCGGCACTCGGAACAAACTCCGCCTGACTGTCGCGATACGCGGCGGCCGCGAGTCGCCCCGTGTCATCGTGAATGAACGCGACGATCTTCCAGAACGTGATCGGAATCTTCACGCCCAACAGGACAGGATCATTCTTCTTGAAAACCGGGCCGGTAAACACCGACACCTGCTGACGATCCTTCCGCGAGTTCTTGAGCATGTAGTCTTCAAGCCCCAACCACACCGGACTGTTGTGTCCCTGCATTTGGGGCACGGCATTAGTCACGGTAAACGTGTCCTTCTCCGCAACGCGGGCCCGCGCAATCGCACCATGTACCGGATCCTCGCGGCGCGTCATGTGCCCTCGGCTGAACATATCTTCGTCAGCATTGCCGTAGCATTCCTCGAGGATCTGATAGTCGGTGTAAATGCGTCCATCGAACCGCCACATGTTGCTGCGCGGCACTTTCTTTGATGTGTTGCCATCCAGGTTGCAGGCGGAAAAGTAGCACATGCGCCGCGTTCTGGACTGGATGACAGAAAAGTGCTCATACTTGAGCTCGATCTTCTGGGTGCCGGTAAGCCTGGCAGCGTCCTGCTTCTGCACAGCGTTAAGCTTGGGAAGCGGAATCGTGAACTCTGTCCCAAGAAACTTCGGGTCGTACCCCTCGCGATCATCGAGGTCTGCCGGGTCGATCGGAGTGACCGAGACGCCCGCTACTGACGCGGCGGGCGGTATTGCGAATCGACGAAAAGCAGATGTTCTTTCGGCACTCTCCATTAGCGGCATTATGCATTCCTCATGAGTTGATTGCAGGAGCCGCGCTCGGAAAGATGATTCTGACAGTCTTGAAGCTGAAGGAACTCACTTGCGGTCAGAACATGGACGCGTGTCCTTCTTCGCTGATGTTCCATTCACGCAGCGCTTTCAATGCTTGTCGAGTGTTCTCTTTCTCCGTCTTGGATACGCTGATTTGCAACAGCCCTGGGCGTTCGTGAAGAATCTGTGCGGTGCTATTCTTCTGAACCGTGGCTTTTACCCAGGCCATTTTCTCTGGCGTCGGGTCATCAGGCGCCTTGTAAGACAGGATCAAGTGATCTACTTCGTCAGGCTTCACTACTGCTTTCTGTACAGTTTTCTTTGGCGCCGGTTTCTGGGGCTTGGTCTGAGTCGCTATCTTCTTCGCTGTGGCACGCGTGGGTGACGTCGACGCCGAAGTCTTCTTCACTACGTGTCGGGCCACGTTCTTCTTGGAAGGTCTACGAGCACTCTTCTTGACGACCATCGCTCTTGCTCAGGCTATTCTGGAAGGCCCTGGCCCTGATATTTCGCAAAAAAACCAAGGTTCCTAACGGAGTGCATGGCCAGTCGATTTATGGCATCGCTGCGCGCTTGCCCGCGCGGCTGCTGAAGAATCTCCGGATGCGCAGAAAGTGCGTTGGCAATGCGCCCCGTGACCACAGGTGCCGCCATCGACGTACCGCTCATAATTGCACGCTTCTCCTTCGGAAACAATGACACGATGCCGACTCCCGGCCCGATAAGATCAATTTCTGGACCAAAACACGAGAAGTCGGCGATACGATGGTTGTGATCTTTTCCGAGAGGCTTCGGAAGACAGGCTAGATCCACATTGCTGCCCGCCGGCGCGCAGCCGACAATGCCCATGGCCGAGACGGCTAGGACGCCGCTGAGACGCGCGGGGAAAAGCACGGCTCCGCCAGCGTTTCCTGCGGCCGCTATGATGCTGACGCCCATGGCGCGCGCTCGTCGGAGCTCGCGGGTTATTTCTGGTTGATCATTCGACAATGTGAGACTGAGATTGATCAGATCCGCTCCGTCGTCGACCGCCTTGCGAATGGCCTCAGCTATCACAAAAGAGCCGCACCGTGTGTCGTTGTCCTTGTAGACGCGATACATGCGAAGCGTAACGCCGGGAGCGAAGCCACCGCGCCACCCATTTGTGGACTGGGCGGCGATCAGGCCCGCGACATGCGTACCGTGTCCGATACCGTTGTCGCTGAAGTCCTTGGGTCTCGCGTCATCAGCAAGGTTTGCGCCGCCAGCGATATTAAGCGACGCGTGCGGACCCGCCCCTCCGTCAATGACCGCGACCGAGACGTTTTCACCCGCCGTTGATTTCACCTCTTTGTACAAGGCGCGCGCGCAGTCATTCGCATCAACGATGCGCGGGCAGACGATGTCCACGATGGTGGAGCGTTTTCCCACGACAATCGATTCACGTTCCGCTGGCCATACCGAGTGCTGTGGATTGACTACGATATCGACTTTGCGAAACTGCGTGGGAACCAGGAGCGTCGCCATTCCCTTGCCGTCTGTTTTGGACGTCGCTCCCGTAGGCGGTGAAGTCTTGGAGTCAAAAATGCATTGCACGTCCGTGTGCGCCAGCACGCGCTTCTTGGCATCACGAACGCGCACGAGGAGCTTGATAGGCGGTTTCCGCGACGTAGTAGTCATCGTCGCAAGTTCTTGCAAAACGAGCGACATGAAGGCCATGCATGCCTCGCCTTCCGGCACTACGCGCGCACCAGGATACTCGCGCTGCAGTGCGAGGCGATCTTCCTCGTCCAATTCCAGCAGGATCGATCCGTTGTCTTCGGGTAAGCGCTTGACCACACGCACCGACGGTAATCTAGGTCCGTTGCTCTCGGCGTTTTTCAGAGCGGCAGCAGAAAGTCCGTGCGCTGTGGCTACACTCGCCATGCTTGCCATTGCGCCACCACCAGGGGGAACGACTGCCGTCGCTGCTTTCGCAGCGTGCCTGCGGAGCGCCATACGCGCCATTAACACCTTGGCTGTGGGTACTTCCCCGCGATTGAACGGGTTGTCCGCCGGCACTAGTACGAAGCGACTGGGCATCTCTCTGACTCGCATTCGCAAAGGTCGGTTTCGTATCGTGTTCCCCGCGCCACACGGGCGGGCCGTCAACTGCATCGCGTACGACGAAACATGCGAGAGCGCTTAAGTAACAAAAGGCGTGTACTCGGACACGGGTCTGGGGGGCCGTGCCCCAACGCCGATGATCCTAGCCTCTGGCGGCGATCCTGTCAGAGCGTGGGGGCCAAGTCAATCTTCCACTCATAACCCATATCTGAAAACGCTGCGCCGGTCCATCGCGGGGTCTCGCCCCTACGGCGTCTCTATCGGATCACGTGATCCTCTCCGTGTCACTTTGCCGCCTCTAGGTGACACGATCGACAAGGGGGGCGCTATCTGACCCCTCGGTCTGACATCACCTTTAAGTAGTCATCAGCGACGTGAGGGCGGAGTCGCTCGTCGTTGATCCGATTGTCCGACTCATCATTCCGTTTCGTCGGAGCCATATCTTCGCCGTCAGGGGGCGGCATGATGGTGGTTTCGGGGGATGTCGCAATCAAAGGTCGAGCTTCCGGGAGCTCTCATGGGTTATCCGCGCTTATCCCCCGTGGACGAAACGGTCGTGGGCTGTGGTTCCCGATAGAACTCCTGTTTCGTGAGGACCCAGTACGTCGCTTCGGCCAGATGGCGGGCG
>Ga0070698_100004655_pt1 | contig 15084 bp, 12 predicted proteins | sample KBSK1502metaG_FD_65477 | JGI IMG/M metagenome (GOLD analysis project Ga0070698, IMG submission 65477) | Corn, switchgrass and miscanthus rhizosphere microbial communities from Kellogg Biological Station, Michigan, USA - KBS K1-50-2 metaG | ecosystem: Host-associated > Plants > Roots >...
CACAAATGTCTTGCTGCTGACTCAATCCTAAACTGCGCCATCTGTGGGCGCCCATCTGGCAGCCACCAGCCAGCACAATTTAGCCGACGTGCTCCAGGTCACGAGCCTTCCGCAAAGACGCGGAGCGAACGGGAAGGATACCGGTTCCTCGTGACCCTGTTCTCAGAAGGCGCGTACTCTCACCACTTCAGCTCTCCCCCCTCAGGTGGCGAGAGGCAGCTCTCATTGACCGCACAACACCTCATGCCGCCTGACCTTGATAGGCGCGTATCTGCCTGACATAGTCTGGTCGCTGGAACAGCCAGATGAGCGTGGCTCCGGTCAGAAAGCCCCCAACGTGCGCCCAATACGCCACCCCGCCGAGATCCGCCCCAGCGTTGGGGCTGAGCGAGGCGACACCGTAAACGAGCTGCAGCGCAAACCAGCCCGCAATCATCAGCCACGCCGGCAGCCGGATCGGAATGACGAGGTAGGAGATCGGCAATAGCGTGCTCACGGTGCTGGTGGGATAGAGCAGGAGGTAAGCGGCGAGCACTCCAGAGATGGCGCCGCTCGCGCCCAGACCAGGCACAGTGGAGTTGGCCGCTGTCGCGATCTCGAGCGCGCTGGCGCCCAGGCCACAGAGGAGATAGAAGGCTAGGTGGCGCAGGTGGCCCATCGAGCGCTCGATGTGGCTGCCAAACACCCACAGGAAGAGCATTGTTGCCCAGCAGGTGCGCTCAGCCGCCGTGCAGGAACATCGAGGTGAACAACGTGAGCCAGAATGGGGTCGGTGTGCCAGGATAGACGGCGCAGCGCGCCGTGTACTCACAGGGCACGAGAGCGTAGTCAAGAATGAACGCGTTGAGCTGCCCAGCGCCTTGTCCCCCAATCGTCAGCTCATACAAGAAGGCGAGGACATTGGCGGCGATCAGGCCATAGTTGGTCCACGGCGTGATCTGCAGCGGCTCGTTGTGCTCAGAGGTCGCGTAGGGGAGCATGTGGCGGCCCTGTCCACTTTTGCCGGCGGTTCCTACACGCCGGCGGTTCGTGAGCGTCCTTGCCAATGTGCCTCTGGTAGGCAGACGTCAGATCGCGCTCGTCGGCGGCGCTCAATGTATGGCGCCCGTCTCTCCTGCACCGGGTGTCCTCATGACGCGCCCTGACTCCCGATCTCGCGATTGACGCTGTCGGTGAGTCCAGCGAGCAGGAAGGCGACGAAGAGAACGGCGACCAACGCGTTCGGCATGTGGCCCAGCCTGATGAGGAGGAACGCGCTCACAAACGCGACACTCGCGCCCACCAGGATGCTGACGTCACCGGCGAAGAAGTTGTAGGTAGCTTTGAGCGCTTGCAGCACTTTGTTCACGATCGTATTCACGAGAGCGCCTCCTGTTGTGTAGCGGGATCTTGCTCCGGCGACGAGACCGCGGGCGGTTTCGGCGCGGTGCGACGGAGCCAGAGCACGAGCCCCCAGGTGTAGATGAGATAGAAGGCCACCAGGACCAGCAGGAAGAGGTCCTCATGCCACCATTCGATGCCCAGTCCCTCCCCACCCCAGAACGTGCCGAAGCTGGTCAGCATCACGCCAACAGTGAACTTGAGCGCGTTCTCCGGCACCCGCTGCAGCGGCGCGCGGATGATCGCTCCCGCGCCGATGACCAGCGCGCCCGCGGCCAGCGCGCCCAGCGTGGCGACCAGGATGCCGCTGGGCTGCGCGCCTGCGGCGGCGCCCTGACTGGCGTTGGCCTGCAAGCCGAAGGTGATGACGATGAAGGCGACCTCCAGCCCTTCGAGCAGCACACTCTTGAAGGAGGTCGCCACGCCGAAGGGGTCGATGCGCGTCTGGTGATGCTCGCCACGCGCGCGCAGCTCGGCGAGTTGCTCCTCATAGATCGCTTCCTCGTCGTGCATGGCTTTGAGGCCGGCGTAGCGCAGGATCGCCTTCTTGAGCCATTTCAAGCCGAAGAGGATGAGCAGAAAGCCGACGACCACCCGTAACGCGTCAATGGGGACGTAGCGCACGAGCGCCGTGCCGAAGACGGCGACGATGAGGGCCAGCGCGCCCACCGCCGCCGCAGCGCCAGCGAAGGCGCTACGCCAGTTGATGGTGACGCCGACGACGAGGACGATGGTGAAGGCCTCGACGAACTCGACGGCGGAGGCGAGAAACGCCGCGATGAAAACGGCCCACAGTTGCGCGGTCACAGATGCATGCCTTTGTAGTTCACGCGTGCGGTCAGGATGTCTCTGATTCTACCACGATAGTCTCGATAGTTGACCTCGATGGCCTGCGCGCCGAAGCTACCGGCTAGCGCGTCGCGCCGCGGCGAGGGGCTGGCCGTCGCTGGCGGCGATCTGCTTGTAGACGGTGAGGGTGTTGTTGTTGTAGTCAATCGAGACGAGGCCGAAGCGGCTCATGAGGTCCGAGCCGAGAAAGCCGACGATGCCCACCGAGCGCTGGGTATCGCCCAGGGCGATGCTCGCGATCTCACTCGCCGGCAACTTGATCTGGCCGATGTTCCAGGCGCCGATGCGCACCGGTGTCGCCTGCTGTTTCCCGCCGATGCCGGAGAACTCCTGTGGCGGCCCGGCGACCGGCAGCTGTAGCTTGGCCACTACTGAGCGATCCAGCAGCGTCTTGCTCGCCCCGGTGTCCAGCGCCATGACGTATGGCCCCTGACCTTCGAGCGTGACGGAGACCAGCACGAGGGTATTGCCCTGGAAATCCTTCTTCACGTCAACCGGCGCGCTGATGCCCTGGTCGCAGACCGTCGGCGCGGAGGAGCGCAGGTTGACTGTGCAGGCGGAGAGACCAGTGAGGGTGATGACGAGGAGCGCGAACGCGAGCGACGCCCGCAGGAGCGCTTGGCGCGATGCGCCATATCGGGGCAGCGACGACATAGATTCAATTCCTCCGCTCGACCTGCTCCAGCAGGTGTGCTCTGGCTCCAGGGGAGCGCAATCAACCGCGCGCGGTCGCCCTGCACTGTACTCTATCGTACAAGGTCAATGTCGCGCCGCCTGCCATGGCGCCAAGCCCCATACGCGCGTCTCGATTCAAGCGGGCGGCAGGTTCGTGCGCTCCTTCGTGTGCTACAATGGGCCAGAGCGCGCCGCCACAGAGACGGCTGATTGAGACGCTACATGACGCTCAGGAAAACACATGTTTCGACCACAGACAGCCAGAAGGAACTCGGTTGTCCTCGTCGCAAGCCCACACGCCAGGCACGGCGAGCATCTGGAGGGGGCGGTCGCACGGTTGCGCGAGGCCGGGATCAAGATTGGCCTGCGGCTCACGGTGGACGCGCTCGATACGGAGCAGTTACAGGGCCTGATCTGGCGCCGGGCGGGGCATAGCGCCGTCATCGTCGCAGGAGGGGATGGCGCGATAGGCGCGGTGGCCTCGCATCTCGCCCAGAGTGGTCTCGCGCTTGGCATCCTGCCGCTTGGGACCTCGAATGATGTCGCGCGCTCGCTGGGGATCTCGCTGGAGCTGGAGCGCGCGGTGGAGACCATCGCCGCCGGACATACGCTGGCGCTGGACATGGGGCAGGTGATCCCGGCGATGACCGCGCCAGGCAAGCTGCGCTTGCGGAAGCGCCTGGCGACGTTTGTCACGGGGAAGCCGCCCTCACTGCCCGGAGCGTATTTCCTGCATACCGCCACCATCGGCTTCAACGTGCAGTTCGCCCAACTGGCCACCGATCCCGATCGGCGCGAGCGGCTCGGCGCGCTGAACTCTCTGACGGCGCTGCTCGAGACGACGATGAAGATGGAGCCGATCGAGGCGCATATCCGCTTCTCCGGGATCGCGAGCGCGGAGGACCAGGCAGACACGTTGGAGGTCCAGACGCGCGCGCTGCAGATCGCGGCTATCAACACGCCCGCCTTCGGGGGTGGGTTGAACCTGCGTGTGCCGGGGGTCAGCCCGCGTGATGAGTTGCTGGACTTCCTCATCGTCGAGCCGTTCGAGCCGGCGCTGCTGGGCGAGATGGCGCAGGCGCTCCTCGCCGCGCTCGGCAGCCTGGGCGCGCGGATCTTCGGCCAGTCAGATGAGACTGAGCAGGCGAGTGAGGCGACACACACACCGGGGGTCCTGCGGTACCGGGCGCGTGAGGCCGCCATCGCGACGGCGACCCCGCTGGATGTGACGCTGGATGGCGAGATCCGCGCGCAGACGCCGATGGTCGCGCGTATCGCGCCAGAGAAGTTGCGTGTCTATCTGCCCGCCAAGGCGCGCGCGGCGTTCGTGCAAGAAGAACATCAAGAAGAAGGTCAGCCGGATGCCATCCCGAAAGAAGCGGAACGCCGAATCTGAGCGCGAGGAACCGGCGGAGGCTCCAGCCGCTCCGCGCCGTCCGTTGCGCCGCACGCGCGCTGGGCGCGCCGCCACCGTGGCCCCATCGCCATCTTCGGGCGAGCCAGGACCGCCCGCGCCGGAGCCATCGCCGCTGGTGGCAGAGTTCGCGGCGACGGAGCCATTCCCGCTCGACCCTTTCCAGATCGAAGCCTGCGAGCATCTGGCCGCGGGCCGCTCTGCGCTGGTCGCCGCTCCGACCGGGACTGGCAAGGCTCTGGCAGCTACCACACCTGCATTGACCCCTTTGGGATGGAAACTAATCTCCGAGATCTGCGTCGGCGATTCGGTTATTGGCTCTCAAGGGAAGCCGACAACTGTTCTTGGGGTCTACCCACAAGGAAAGCGCCCGGCATATCGTGTCACTTTCAGCGATGGTGTTTCAGTCATCTGCGATATCGATCATCTATGGGCCGTCAATACAAAATCGCGTCGGTCCGAGGGTTCACCATGGCGTGTGCTGACACTTGGTCAAATCATGGCAGAAGGTCTCGCAGATGGTGAAGGGCGAAGACATTTCATTCCGATCGTGAAACCTGTCGAGTTTTGTCAGCCGGAGATTCAACGGAATACAACTCTAAGCGCTATCAGACAAGAAACAGGGATCACACAGCGAGGGCTTGCCGCGTTGTTGGGCGTTTCTCAGGCCTATGTCGGGGAACGCGAACTTGGTCATAAAGTTGTTTCGGAAGAATACCGTCAAGCGGTAGAGGCGGCGTTGACTGAAGTTGGACCTCAACCGCGTTTGGAACCCTATTTGCTCGGACTTTTATTAGGTGACGGCAATTTTTCGACAGGCGTAATACGCTTCACTTCGGCAGATGATGAGATTATCGCATCAGCACGAGAGCTGCTTCCACGGGGAACCATTTTACAGAAAGAAAGCTCACGCCCTTATGATTGGTTCATTCTCAGCCATAAAGTGCGCACGCACAACCCTGCAGTTACCGAATTGGTCAAACTCAATCTGATGGGGCGGCGAGCAGAGCATAAGTTCATTCCTCACCAATATAAATTTGCGTCTATCGAAGACCGGCTGGCGATCCTACAAGGCTTGCTTGACTCGGATGGCAGTATTGATGAGCGTGGACTCATAGAATATACGACGGTTTCGCGCATTCTGGCGGAAGACATGACATTCCTTGTTCGATCCCTCGGCGGACGTACACGAATACATGAGAAACCAACGAACGGACAGCTAGCATACAGGCTGCTCATTAATATGCCTAATGGCGCAGCCCCTTTTCGCCTATCGCGCAAACTTGCTCGTTGTCGCTCGGAGAGGAAATACTATCCAACACGCTCTATCGATGCTGTTGAACTGGTGGGTGAAGCTGAGATGGTATGTATCTCAGTTGATGCGCTAGATGGTCTTTTTGTCATCAACGACTTCATCGTGACTCATAACACTGTCGTGGCGGACTGCGCCATCTGGCTGGCGCAGCGCGAGGGCCAGCGCGCGATCTATACCGCGCCGGTCAAGGCGCTCTCGAACCAGAAGTATCGCGACCTGCGCGCGCGACACGGCGACGCGCGTGTGGGGCTGCTCACCGGCGACATCGTCGAGAATCCCGCCGCGCCGATCCTGGTGATGACGACCGAGATCTACCGTAACATGCTGCTGGAAGGCTCGCGCGCAGCGCGCGAGCTGCCCGGCGCGCAGGCAGGGGAGAGCGCCACGGCGGAGGCGTCGGATGTCGCGGAGCTGGCGCGGCGCTCGCGGCTGGACGAGGAGTTATCTGGCGTGAGCTGCGTGGTCTTCGACGAGATGCACTTCATCGGCGATCCGGAGCGCGGCCCCGTCTGGGAGGAGGCGATCATCCACTCGCCCGCGCACGTGATCTTCGTCGGTCTCTCGGCGACCGTAAGCAACGCCGACGAGTTGCGCCAGTGGATCGAGCGCGCGCATGGCCCGATGGGCCTGGTCTTCCACGCCGAGCGCGCCGTGCCGCTGGAGCACTATTACTTCTTCGAGAGCCGGCTGCGGCTGGCGCAGGACGCCAACGGGCTACGTGTCGAGCGTTTCGACGGGATCGGCGGCGAGACCAAGCTAGCGCGTATGCGTAACCGCGGGCGGCGCTACACCTTCGGGGACGACGCGAACCAGCAGACGTCGCCCCCACGCGATGGGCGGCCCTACTGGGCAAAGCGCCCGCGCAGCGAGAATCCCGCCAGCGCCCAACAGAAGGCCGAGGAGGTCGAGGAGCCGCTGGAGCGTCCCGCGCCGGAGCCGGGCGAGATCCTCACCGCGTTGCGCGCCGCCGATCTCTTACCATGCCTGTACTTTCTGCCCGGACGCAAGGCGGTCGAGGCGGCGGCCATCGGCGCGACGGGGCATCTGCTGGTCACGCCGGAGCAGCGCGCGCGGTTGCATGTCGAGGTGCAGCAATGGGTGAAGGCGTTGCCTCCCGACGACCAGCGGCTGGAGCAGGTGGGGCGCCTGGCCGACCTGCTGCCGCGCGGGCTGGGGTTTCACCACGCCGGGCTGCTCCCCGCGCTGAAGCTGTGGGTGGAGACGTTGTTCGCGCGCGGCGACCTCAAGGCGGTCTTCTCGACGGACACGCTGGCGCTGGGCATCAATATGCCGGCGCGCTGTGTCGTCGTCGGCAGCCTGAGCAAGTTCGACGGCGAGCAGATGCGGCTGCTCACGCCCAACGAGTATCAGCAATTGACCGGTCGCGCGGGGCGCCGCGGCATGGACGCGAAAGGCGCGGCGGTCATCCCGTACTCGCCGTGGGACGCGTTCGAGCCGGCGTTTCGGGCGCTAACCGCGCCGCTGCTGCCGGTCACGAGCGCGTTCGCCATCCGCTACAACACCGTGCTCAACCTCTGGCGGCCACACGACATGGAGCGGTTGCGCCGCGCGGTGGCGATGAGCCTGCGCGAGTTCCAGCGCTTTGATCGCAAGCGCCAGCGCGCCGAGGACTGGCACGTCAAGACCTATGGGACGCCGCCGCGCCGCCCGCAGGAGCAGACGCTGGGGAAGGCCGCCGCGCAGGAACTCTACGCGACCGTCTATGTGCTGCGCGCGCTCGGCTACATCAACGAGGACGACGAGCTGAGTGTGCGCGGGCGGCTGCTGCGCGCGATCTTCCACTCGTCGGGGATCATGCTGGCCGATCTGCTGCTGAACGGCGCGCTGGATGCGCTTGGCCCGGCGGAGGTGGCTGAGGTGGTGAGCTGGTTCACCTACGACGGCGACCGTCTGCGCAACCTGCAGACGCTGCCCAACCGGCTCGTCGCCGTGCGCCGGCAGGTCTGGCGGACACAGCGGCTCGTGCAGGACCTGGAGTTGACGAACGGGCTGACGGTGACGCAGGCGACGGAGGAGAGCTTCCACAGCGTCGCGTTGCGCTGGTGGCGCGGGACCTCGCTCGGCGGGTTGCTGCGCAATATAGACCTGGCCGAGGGCGATCTGCTCGTCTCGCTCAACCAGACCATTGACCTGCTCCAGCAGTTGCAGGGCGCGGTGGGCCAGACGGTGGACGCGCGTGACCTGTGGCAAGCGACGGATAGGCGCGCCGAACGCGAGCTGGAGGCGACGCGCGAGCGGCTCGGGCGGCTGCGTCCCGTGCTGGGGACGGCGTGGCGCGGGATGCTGCGCGGGAGCGTCGCGCTGAGCCGTACGATTCCCTCGATGGCGACGCCAGACGCTCCTGTGGCGCCGATGGCCGAGGACACGGATCCCGATGAGGCGAAACTGGATCGCGCCGAGGCTCCGCCGGATGCAGGTTTACCCGATGACGTGACGGGCGGCTGAAGTTCGCCGCCCTCGGCAGATAATCTCCCGCTTCATGGTGAGCGCGCTACTCGGCGCGCAACGCGAAGATGCGTGTATCCCAGCCTGGATTCGGCTGACTCGCTCCATATCCCGCCGAACACCAGACGATTCCACGTGTGACCGAATTGAGCGGTAGCGCGCACATGGGATAACCGCCTGAACTCACGCGCACGCCGGTCATGACAAATGCGCTCGTGTCCTGCCCAAGGGTGTTTGGCGCGTCGGTCGCCTTCCGGCCAGTGTAGCCGATGCTCGGATAAATGTTGTGCGCGCTGGAAACCACCTGATAGACGAGCACATCATCCTGCTCGTCGGTGGTCCAGAGCATCGGACCGAAGAGGTACGTCTGACTGCTGAGCGCCCAGATGCCCTGATTTTGGATCACCATACCGCTGATCCACTGCGGGTTGTGCGCTGCGACCGTCGTCAACTGTGGTTCGATGTCGAGCCAGTAGATCCCGTCCACCATCGAGCCACTCACCGTTGCCGCTGTCGTCCAGGAGAGATGGAGCATTCCCGCCTTGTACTCAGTCCGGCTCGGACCATTATCCGGAACGAATGAGCCGCCGCCGGGCTCTTGAGCGGTCACTGGATAGGCATATGCAGTGGGTAGCATGTTGTTGCCACAGGTCAGTGTTGGTGAGGTGATATTGCCTGTCAGCGCGTTCGTGTTGGTCATCGCGCAGAGCGTCAAGTCTGAACTGACAGGAGCGCAGGTACGCCATCCTCCACAGCAGGATTGCGGGCCCGTGCGGGACATGGGCTGTTTCCTCCAGCGCCACAGGTGTTTGGGCCAGCGGGGATACTCTTGTAGACGGACCCACTGGCGCTCATTCCATTGTAGAGACGGGTCTTATCAAGCGCCAGGATATAGTTGTCGATAAACCCGCTCGGCCCGTTTCCCATCGCCTGGCAGGCGATGTATAACCCCCAGTAGTCGGCGCCGATCTGCGGTGTGGAGCAACGTTCGCCATACTGGGTATTGAATTGCGTAGCCTCGAGGCGATACAGCCAGTACTGCCCGCCGGGCGTCGGCTGCGTGGGCGAGCTCGTCTGGCTCACGGCGATATCAATGTAGCCGTGATCGATGACGCTACTTGTGGTTAGCTCGCTGTAGACCACGATCCAGCGGTCGCGCATGACATCATAAAAGGTCTGTGGTTCGACCAGAAAATCCCCGCTGAGCTTGACCGGCGCGAAGAATGAGCTCGAGGTGTAGGGGCCGTACAGCAGTGCGCCAGATGCGCTGCTGAAGATGCCGATAGCGTTCGGCGTCACCTGCATCACATAGCTCAGGTCGGTCGCCATGGACTGGCCACTGGTGTTGTTGCCCGTACCCTGTGTGCTGTTCAGCCCCTCAAAACTCTTGTAGACGGGTGGAAGAACGCCGCCGCCCACGAAACTTGGCGAAGTCGCCACATGTGGGCTTGGCGTTGGATGACCAACTGCCGACGGCATGCCGGGAAGATGAATCGCATTCTTATCGTATTCCGCCTGTTGCTGCGGTGACAGGCCGCGTTGTGGCAGAGGAAGCGAGGGCTGCGACGCTGGGTTGGCGTTGGCCGTCGCTTTGGGGAGCGCCGACAGGTTCACGACCCCCTTCGCGACGGCTCCCTTGAAAGGCGCGCCTTTGATTGCGACGCTGGGTTGCGTCGCGCGTTTGGCAGATGCGTGGGTAGCGCCTACAGCAGGAGCGAGCAACGACTTGAGGAGCAGTACACCTGTAAGGTGTATCGGCCACTAGCGGAGCGATTTCTGTGCCGCGTGCAGTCGCATGGCGCGTATCCTTTCGTGTGTAGACGCGATGTCCCAGCGCGAGGATACTGCAACTGCCGCTTAGTTGCAAGCGAAACGCGCGTACTCCGCGCTATCTCAGCTGTCAGGGAAGCGAAGGTGTGAGTTTACGCCTCGACGAGTTCCACGTGCTGAAGAGCCACAGCATGTGGCGGATTCAGTGTCACGCACGCCAGGAACTGGATCGCGTCTCAGTCGCGAGAAGGATCTGGTTAAAAGCCGAAGAGGCGGGGGATCACCACGCCGAGCAGGTATCCGCCAAGCGCGGAGACTGTGCCCACCACCACAACTTCGAGCGCGCTGCGGAAGAGGTTGAGATTCGCCAGCCGGCCCTTGATGACGCCAACAATGATAAGCGCGAGGATCGTGAGCAGGATAGAGACGACGAGCGCTTGCTCGATGGGCAGGAAGAAGTACGCGACCAGTGGGAAGAACGAGCCGACGATGTAGGACGCGCTCATCGTCAGCGCCTCCGGCGTCTTGACGGTCTGCGGGTCCACCTGCAGGCCCAGTTCTTTCTCGACCATCGTCTTGTGATAGGCGTCCGGATAGCGTGCGAGCGTCGTCGTGACTTGTGCGGCGTCCTCTACGCTCAGCCCCTCGTTCTCCAAAAGCGCCTTCATCTCCGCCAGCTCGAACTCCGGGTCGCGCTCGATCTCCTCGCGCTCCCTTTGGATCTCGCTGCGCTGCACCTGCGCCTCGGAGCGCCCGGCGATGAACTCGCCCGCGCCCATCGAGAGCGCGCCAGCGAAGGCCTCGGCGATGCCAGCGACGATTACAGCCTGGGTACTGCGGGTGCCGCCCGCGACGGCGCTGACGACGCCGAGGGGGACAAGCAGGCCATCCAGCGAGCCAAAAACGAGCTGGCGGATGCGCCCCAGTTGTTCAATGCGCGTGCGCTCGGCGAAGAGGCGCTTGTTGACGGTCGCGCTGTCATGCGCTGACGAGCTAGATTGATCATTTTGATCGTTCGCAGGCGATGCGGCGTCCTGGCCCGCGACGGCTGAGCGCCCATCCTCGCGCGCCTGCGCGTCACTGTCAGACATGTTCTCGTACTCCTCGTATCGCATGGCCATGCCACCACGCTGCTTCCCTTCAGCGCGCAGGGTATTCGAAACGGTCCAGCGTCGAGCTGATCGCTCATCCGGCATACACAGTGTACGATGCAGGTGGCTTCTTAGCGTGACCTAATCTGCGCGATAGGCGACAGCGCGAGGCGGCGAAATCTACGCCTGCTATCGCGCTTTGCGTTCCGCCGCCGCCCTGCCGCGGATCCCCGACAAGAGAGCCAGTGTGAGGGCAAGAAAGGTGATCGTTGTGGAGACCTGGATAGTAAAAATAACGCAAGCCGATTGTCGGCACCGTTCGCTGCGCAAGGATCTGGCGCTTGTGCGTGAGGCGTGCGTATACCGGGGAACTTGCAATGCTACAAGCGAACTCAAATGCTGCTTTACATGACCATGAACGTACGCATACGCGCGACGACGAGCTAGTGAAAACCAGTCATGACCAAGGACCAGACTCCCATGTGGGAACCTGGCCCTTGCGCTCTACCTCGGCTGAGGCGGGTCCATTACGGTGTGAGTTTGCTGATATGCGTCGACCAGTTGCCCAGTGGGGCGCGCGCGCTACCACAGGTGGGGTCCGCATGGTAGGTAAGGTAATCGCAGGTCTGGGCGACGTACTCAGAACCAATCCAGATGGAACTACCATCGACAGCCGCCGCGCCATAGTCACCCCAACGCGGGCGACCGCTGCCGAAGGTCACGTACGAGGTGAAGCCATCCCATAGGCCCACGCCGGCGGCGGTGTGGATGTCGCCCAGGCCAACTATGGCGTCAAGCCCGGCGTAGCTGGCGCTGGGATAGTCGTTGTCGCCGGTCAGCGTGAAGGCGATGACACCCCGGCCATTTGGCAACACGCCGACGGCTGGATAGGTCAGATCGGTGTGCGCCAGCCCAGCCTGCCCCTGCAGAACAAGGGAGCCAGAGTGCGGATTGATGACGTAGTAGGCGATGCCAGCCCGCGCCTCGCCGTCGATTGTCACCGCAGTGTCCAGGGCGCCCCACACCTTCCCATGCGCGTAGGAGACCTGCTGCATGCGCGAATCATTGGCGTTCAGCCGGCCATTCGGTGGGCCGAATGTCGCGTTGTTGTGGTTTGCCGGAGCGAGGCCGGCGATGGCGCTGTTGCAGTTCGGGAAGATTGTCGTGTCCGCGATGCACTGCGACAGGGGACGATTGCCCGCTGGCTGCGTCGCCCGCGGCGGGACGGCGTCCTGGTCCCCTACACCGCGCGAAAAGAGCCAGCCTCCCACGGATGAGAAGCTGGCCCGTGAACTGTCCCTGGAGCGCATTGGAGCGGCGCCACAACTGGCCCCACTCCGATCGCCTCAGGAATCAGCGCTCATTGCTGCTGATTCTGGCCTAAGCCGGTCGCGACAGTGAAGATCGTGTCCGGCGTCGCCGGCGTTCCCGCCACCGGCGTGAAGCGTCCATCCGCCCACACCAGCGCGAGCTGCCCGTTGCCCAGCAACGCGCTGGAGTTGTAATCACCAAAGTTCGGCCGCGCATCCGCGCGCGCGCGCCAAGAGGTCGCGACGTCGGATTGCACCTTGTCCACGCTGAAGCTGGCGCCGTTGTTTAACGAGACGTCGGCCCACTCGTTGGTCAGCTCGTTCGCGGAGTCATTGCGGCGATCCAGCCACGCCACATAGACCTTGCCGTCCGCGCCCGCCTGGACGCTGGGGAAGACGTGACTCGTCACGCCCGCGTCATCATTCACCTTCACCGGCGCCTGCCACGTCAGGCCGCGATTGGTCGAACGGCTCAACATGATATCCGCCGACTTCGACAGCGGGCCGGTATTGATGCTGCCATCCGGGTTCACCAACGGCGTCTTGCCGTTGAAATAGGTCAGGTAGATGGTCGGGCCGTTGCCGCTGTCGCCCTGCGCGTTGTTGTTGCCATCATCCTGCAGCCCTTCGCCGGTATAGCTGATGAAAGGAGCGTTCAAGATGGAGCGCCGACCACGATTATAGCCCGGCGGCTCACCCTGTGGGTTCACATGCGCCACGACCACCGGCGCGCTGAAGGTCACGCCGTCATTATCCGAATACGCCTCCTCGATGCGGTTGTCCGACTCCGGACCCGCGCCGCCGGCGGAGAACGTGCGTGCGATCCAGCTCACCACCACACGCCCGTTCGGCAGCACGATCGGCTGCGTCGCCTGGTTGAAGGTATCGTTCAGGTTCGGCACGATCGTCGTCGGCGCCGTCCAGGTGTGGCCGCCATCTTTGGAGCGGACCAGTTCGAGCGGCGTCGAGCCGTTGGCGTTGAAGCGCGTGTAGCTCAGATACAGTTCGCCGGTCTTCTGGCTCACGAAGAGCCATTCCTTGTCGAGCGCGTCACCCGGCCCCAGGTTGTTGACCGCACTCACGCCGATGTTCCACACGATCCGCTCGCTCGGCAGAGTGGCCGTGTCCGGCGTGCCGCTGAGCGCTGGATTGTTGAGGCAGCGCGTGTTCGAGTTCGACTCCAGCGCGCTCGCCGGCGCCGTCTGGAAGCTCCCGCTGTTCACGCTCAGCGTCTGGCGCCCCGCCGTATCCAGATAGATCGAGGCAAAATAGAACGTCCCCGACTTTTGATGCACGACGATCACCGGGTCACCAGCGTAGCGATCCGCTCCCGGCGTCCCCAATGGCGCGCCATTGGGAACCAGCGGCGGCAGCCCACCGCCATCAATCCAGTGCGCGCCGCCGTCCACGGTGTACGCGTATCCAGACAGACCCTGGCGATTATCGTAGAAGCCGAACGAATCGTTGTAGCCGACGACCATCTTCTGCGAGCCGCCGGCATAGAGCACCCCAATCGAGGTCTCGCTCTGCACCGTGGCGCGCCGCGCGGCGCGGCTGGCCGGATCCGTCGTCGGCAGCGAGTTATAGTTCGCCGGCGGCGCCGGGTCCAGGCAGGGGTCGTTGACGAAGACATTCTTGCCGAGGCGGGGATTCCCCTGGGCATTATCCTGACTCGCCGAGACCTGGCCAACATCGTCTACGGGAGTGCGATCGTCGTCAATCGTTTTCAGGCACTGCAGGGTCTCCCCAGCGTCGCATGGATCAACGTTCGCCGCATGCGTGCGCATGCTAACCAACTGGAACCCCACCAGCATCACGAGGCTCAGGATACCGACGACCGTAGCCGGAATCACTATCCGGCGTTTGAGTAGTCTCATGGAAAGCGCTCCTTGGTTTAGCTGTCATTTCCGTCGCACAGGTCCGGCCCAACGGACTCATGCAACGCCAGAATCGAAGCTACCAGGGGTCTTCGATGCGAGACTCGCGCTCGTGTCGCCTGCCCGTCCCCACCTCCACTCCAGCGGATGAATGCGACGATCGGGAGATCGTGTGCTTGCCGAAACATGCTGAGCAGGCTATACGGAGATACTGAGCGGAGTTACAGCGCCGCGCTCATCTTGCGCGGCGCGCCGTCAAGAGCCAATAGGCCAGTAGGCCAATAACGCGCCAGCATCCGGTCCGCGCGCCGCACTGGCCCACATCATAAACATGAGAGCAAGGGGCTCCCGTTTTCACTGGACGCGAAAGACGCCCATCGGTAACTGCCCACGGTTCCTCGAGTCGGCGTCCGTACGAACCTACGCGCAGCCGCCAGCCGGGGAAGCGGCGCGGATTGCGCACATGAATTCTCGTGGCCCTTGTGGAACCTTTTGAGGGAGGCCCACGTCGGTGGAAAGGGTAGCGTAGAGTAGTAGGATAAGGTGAGCAGCGGCACTCTGCCTGGGAAGGAATAACCTGTGCGACGTTTGCCTGCCATGATCCATCAGACGATACCGCGCCAGCGCGCGCTGGCGCCCTCTGCATTGGCATTGTTGTTCTGCCTCGCCGCCGTGTGCCTCGCCGCTTGTGGCCAAGTGAGCCAGCCGGCGGGAAGGAACGCGCAGGGAACCGCAGTCGCGCAAGCCACCGCAACCGCCGCCGCCTCCGGCGCGCAAGGAACCGCGCAGGGAACCATCGCCGGCGAGGTCGTCGCCGGACCGACCTGCCCCGTGGAGCCGGTTGATACCCCCTGCCCTGCGAAGCCCGCGCCTCATCGCGAACTGACCGTGACGGCGCCGCCGAATACCGTCGTGGCGACCGTGACAACGGATGACG
>Ga0070698_100004656_pt1 | contig 15081 bp, 13 predicted proteins | sample KBSK1502metaG_FD_65477 | JGI IMG/M metagenome (GOLD analysis project Ga0070698, IMG submission 65477) | Corn, switchgrass and miscanthus rhizosphere microbial communities from Kellogg Biological Station, Michigan, USA - KBS K1-50-2 metaG | ecosystem: Host-associated > Plants > Roots >...
GCGAGCGCGCCGATCTCCTGACTCTCCTATAATTCATCGAACCCCGCCGCCATTGGAGTAAACGCACCCTGAATCAGAGCCGGCTCGCAACCCGTGATGCGGTGACCCGGGAGCAGTCTGGCCTCGAGATCGGGATCGGGCGGCGCGCGCGACGCGCCTACGGTTTCGACGAGGTCGCACTCGTTCCCGGTGGCGTCACGCTCAATCCGGACGAGGTCGACATCTCGTTTGCGATGGGCGACAGCTTCCGTCTGGACGTCCCCGTTTGGGGCGCGGCCATGGACGGAGTCGTCGACGTCGAGTTCGCAATTGCGATGGGCAAGCTCGGCGGCGTCGCGGTTCTCAATCTCGATGGCGTCCACACTCGCTACGCCGATTCGCGACCGATCATCGAACGGATCGCCGCGGCCGACAAGTCGACGGTCAATGCCCTCCTCAAAGAGGTGTATCGAGAACCGATCAAGCCTCAGCTGATCACCGAGCGCATCAAGGCGATCAAGGCCGCCGGCGTACCGTGCGCGGTTTCGACTGTGCCTGGTCGCGCCGGAGAGCGCGCGGAGCTCGTGCAGGCGGCTGGTGCGGACGTACTGGTCGTCCAGGGCACCGTTCTCACCGCGCGCCACTCATCGAGGTCTTATCACCAGCTCGCCTTCGAAGAGCTCGTGCGCATCTGCGCGATCCCAGTCGTAGTGGGCAACTGCGTCCATTACGAGACCGCGCTGGAGCTGATGGAGACCGGTATCGCCGGCATCCTCGTCGGCGTCGGGCCCGGCGCCGCCTGCACCACGCGAGGCGTACTCGGCGTGGGCGTGCCTCAGGTCACCGCCACCGCCGACGTCGCGGCGGCCCGAGACGAACACATGCGCCGGGGCGGCGTGCGCGTCGCCGTCATCACAGACGGCGGCATGCGCATCGGAGCGGACGTCTGCAAAGCGTTCGCGTCCGGCGCCGACGCGGTCATGATCGGCACGCCGCTCGCGGGCGCCGAAGAGTCGGCCTCGAAGGGCTTCAACTGGGGCATGGCGACCCCCGACCCCAACCTTCCGCGCGGAACCAGGGTGCACGTCGGCACCAAGGCGACGCTGAAGGAGATCCTGCTCGGCCCCGCCCGTGTTGACGACGGCAGCCAGAACTTCGCCGGCGCGCTGCGTTCGGCGCTCGGGGTTTGCGGCGCCCATGACATCGCCGAGTTCCAGCACGTCGAGATGGTCATCGCCCCATCCATCACTTCCGAGGGCAAATCGCTGCAGCAGTCGCAGCATGTGGGCATGGGCAAAGGCTGAGGTTGGCCCGGTCTGCCTCAGCGGCCCCCGCCCATGAGGAGACAAGGCGCACGGTCGGCCAACAAACCGTTCTCATCCTCGACTACGGCTCGCAGTTCAGCCAGCTGATCGCGCGCCGGGTGCGCGAGGCCAAGGTGTACTGCGAGCTCGTGCCCGGGACGACGCCCTGGTCGGAGTTGAAAAAGCGCCACCCGGCCGGGCTCATCCTGAGCGGCGGGCCGGCCAGCGTTTACGAGGAGGGCGCGCCGCAGGTCGACCCCGAAGCGCTGCGCGCCGGCGTGCCCGTGCTTGGCATCTGCTACGGGATGCAGCTCATCGCCCATCACCTGGGAGGCAAGGTCGACGCGGGCCGGGCTCACGAGTACGGGCCGGCATTGGTCGCGGTGCGCGAGCCGGCGGGTTTGTTCGCGGGGCTCAACGGTGAGCTGCCGGTGTGGATGAGCCACGGCGACGCGGTGACCGAGATGCCGCCCGGCTTCCACGCTCTCGCGTCGAGCGGCAACTCACCGGTGGCGGCGTTCACCGACGGCCACGGCATCTACGGCATCCAGTTCCATCCCGAGGTCGTGCACACCCCCAGCGGGCGAGAGGTGCTGCGCAACTTCCTGTACCGCGTTTGTCATTGCGACCCTTCGTGGACCGCGGGCTCATTCGTCGCCGACGCGGTCGAGAGCATCCGCGCGCAAGTGGGCGATGGCCGCGTGATCTGCGCGCTTTCGGGAGGCGTGGACTCCGCGGTCGCCGCGACCCTCGTCCACCGGGCTGTCGGCGACCAGCTCACGTGCGTGTTCGTCAACAATGGCCTGCTGCGCAAGGAAGAGCCCGAGCGTGTGCTCGCCGTGATGCACGGCAACCTCGACATGAACATCCGCTACGTCGACGCGACGGATCGTTTCCTGGCGGCGCTGCGCGGCGTCATCGACCCTGAGGAGAAAAGACGTGTCGTCGGCCGCGAGTTCATCTCGGTGTTCGAGGCGGAAGCCAAACAGCTCGGCCAGATCGACTTCCTGGCCCAAGGCACTCTTTACCCGGACGTCATCGAGTCGACCGCCGCCGATGTCTCGGCGACCGCGGCAAAGATCAAGACCCACCACAACGTCGGCGGGCTGCCGCCGGGCTTGAGGTTTCAGCTCATCGAGCCGCTGCGCTACCTGTTCAAGGACGAGGTTCGGGCGGTCGGGATCGAGCTCGGCATGCCGGAGGAGATGGTGTATCGGCAACCTTTCCCCGGTCCTGGGTTGTCGATTCGCTGCCTCGGTGAGGTCACGGCCGCTCGTCTCGAGATCCTGCGCAACGCCGACTGGGTCGTGATCGACGAGATCAAGAACTTCGGCCTCTATCGCCAGGTATGGCAGTCGTTTGCGGTGCTGACACCACTCGAGACCGTGGGCGTGATGGGCGACTATCGCACGTACGCCAACGTGGTCGCGGTGCGGGTGGTCACGAGCGAAGACGCCATGACCGCGGACTGGGCCCGCGTCCCCTACGAGGTGCTGGCGCGAATCAGCAACCGGATCGTCAACGAGGTCAAGGGCGTCAACCGCGTCGTCTTCGACATCACGTCGAAACCGCCTGGCACCATCGAGTGGGAGTAGTCGGCGCCTGAATCGCCCGCCGCGGTCGTGATCCAATAACCGCGCCTTGAAAGTTCTGGTTGTCGGGTCCGGGGCTCGCGAGCACGCGCTCGTCTGGAAGTGCGTGCAATCGGAGCTCGTCGAGCGCGTGTACTGCGCCCCCGGCAACGGCGGTACCGGCGGCATGGCGCGGAACGTTCCCATCGGAGCGGCCGACGTGGTGCGAATCCTGGATTTCGCCAAGCGCGAGCGCCTGGGGCTGGTCATCCTCGGCCCGGAGGCGGCTGTGGACGCCGGGGTGGGCGACGCGCTGCGCAGCGCGGGCTTCAACGTCTTCGGTCCCAATCGAGGCGCCGGCCGCATCGAGTCGAGCAAGTCATTCGCCAAGGACCTCATGGTCCGCGCCGGCATACCCACGGCCGACTACGCCGTCTTCACCGAGCCGGGTCCGGCCCGCGCTTGGGCACGAGAGCGCGATGGCCACATCGTGGTCAAGGCGGACGGGCTCGCGCGCGGCAAGGGCGTCATCGTCTGCGCGAACGTTGAGGAGGCGAGCGCGGCGATCGACGCGATGCTCGTGCAGAACCGATACGGGCGCAGCGGCTCCACCGTCGTGCTCGAAGAGAGGCTTGACGGCCCCGAGCTGTCCGTGCTCGGGATCACCGACGGTACAGAGGTCGTCGCCCTCGCCCCGGCGCGGGACTTCAAGCGCGCGCACGACGGAGACAAAGGGCCGAATACGGGAGGCATGGGCGCGTACTCGCCCCCGGCGGGCGTCGACGGCGCGGTCCTCGACGAGGTCGTCGCGAAGGTGCTCGAGCCGGCGGTGCACGAGCTCGCCGCGTCGGGCGACGAGTTTCGGGGGGTGCTCTACGCCGGCCTCATGCTCACGCCATCCGGAATCCGCACGCTCGAGTTCAACGCTCGCTTCGGCGATCCCGAAGCGCAGGTGGTGCTGCCGCGACTGGAGTCGGACTTCGTCGCTCTGGCCCTGGCCGCCGCGAAAGGAACCCTCGCGACGCTGCCCGATCCACGCTGGAACGCGAAGGCCGCGGTCGGGGTCGTGGTCGCCTCCGCGAACTACCCGGATGACGCGCTCGTGAAGACGGGCTTCCCGATCCTCGGCCTGGCGGAGATGCCGCCCGGAGTCCAGATCTTCCACGCCGCCACGAAGTTCGTGCCCGGGCGAGGGCTGGTGACGGACGGAGGGCGAGTGGTGACGTCGGTGGCGATGGGTGACACGGTGGCCGAGGCCCGCGAGAAGGCGCTCGCCGGTGCGCGGCGGGTACGATTCCAAGGGGCGTTTTTCAGATCAGACATAGCTGAGGAGGCGGTTTAGTGCAGCCTGTCGTCGGCATCATCCTCGGCTCGAAGTCAGACCTGCCGCTGATGGAGGCGTGCGTCAAAGTGCTCGATGAGCTGGAATTGACGCACGAGCTCAAGGTCTGTTCGGCGCACCGCAACCCGAGGGGCGTCATGGAATGGGCGACCTCGGCGCGCGAGCGCGGGCTGAAGGTCGTCATCGCGGCGGCCGGGGGGGCGGCTCACCTTCCCGGCGTCGTCGCCGCCTGGACGGACCTGCCCGTGATCGGCGTGCCGGTGCCCACTCAGCACCTCGGCGGGGTCGACTCGCTGTACTCGATCGTCCAGATGCCGGCCGGCATCCCGGTGGCCACGGTGGCGATCGGCGAGGCGGGCGCTAAGAACGCGGCCTGGCTGGCCGCGCGGATCATCGGCATCAGCGACGCCGCCGTCGCCCAGCATCACCACGACAAGCGCGAAGCCCTCGCACTGTGAACCGCGCCAGCCAGCCAGACCGCATCTCGGGGCTCAGGACGCCGGTACGTGCGTCACGGGGCCCGGCCCATCGTCGTCACGCATTTGCGAATGCGCTCCTCCTCGTGCCACCCGTTCCTTCGTCTCGGCGCCCGGACCGGCGCCCTGGCGGTCGCCTTCCCCGATCTGCGGCCCATCCGGCCGGCGCGGTTCACTGATGGCGAAGAAGACATCTCGCGTGCATCTGCTCGACACGACGTTCCGCGATGCCCAGCAGTCGCTCCTGGGCGGGCAGCTTCGCGGTGACGAGATCGTTCCGGTGGCCGCGAAGATGGACAGCCTTGGCTTTGTGGCCATGGAGGCTTTCGGCGGCGCCACCTTCGAGACGCAGGTGCGGCGCCGCGACGATCCATGGGCGTACCTCCGCAAGCTGCACAAGGCCACGCCCAACACGCCCATCCAGGCATTGATCCGCGGCCAGAACCTGGTCGCCAACCGCAACTTTGCGGATGACGTCGTGGAGCTGTTCATCAAGCACTCGGCCAAAAACGGAATCGACGTCTTTCGGGTCTTTGACCCGCTGAACGACCTGCGCAACATGGAGGCCGCGATCGGCGCCGCCCTCAAGGCGAAGAAGAAGGTGCAGGGCACGCTTTGCTACGCGGTCTCCCCTGCTCACAACCTCGAGCTGTGGTGCTCGCTCGCGAAAGGCCTGGTTGACATGGGCTGCCACGAGATCGTCATCAAAGACACCTCGGGACTGCTCAGCCCACAGGCGACATGGGAGCTCGTCACCGCCCTCAAGCAGATCGTCAAAGCGCCGATCGACGTGCATTCGCACTGCTCGAGTGGGATGGCGCCGATGGCGTACATGGCCGCGGTGGAGGCCGGGGCGGAGATCCTCGACGTCGCGATGTCGCCGCTGGCATGGGGCACGTCGCAGCCGGCCGCGGAAAGTGTAGTCGCGGCTCTGGAGGGCGGCGAATACGACACCGGCCTGAAGCTGGACAAGATGTGGGACGCACAGCTCGATGTCGAGTCGCTGAAGCGAGAGCACATACAGGACCTGAGCCCTGTCGCGGACCGCGTCGACGCCAGCATCATCCGGTACCACATGCCGGGTGCGACGCTCGAAGACATTCATCACCAGCTCGACGCGCACGGCGCCGGCGGCCGCCTCGCCGAGGTGCTCGAGGAGGTGAGCAGGGTCCGCAAGGAGCTTGGCTACCCGCCCCTGGTGGCGCCGCTTCGCCAGATGATCGCAACGCAGGCCGTCTACAACATCATCGGCGGAGCGCGCTACGCGACCGTGACTCAGGAGCTGAAGGATTATCTGCAGGGCCTCTACGGGCGTCCGCCCGTGCCGGCGGATCCCGAGCTGCGCCGGCTGGTCCTCGGCCGCGAGGAGCCGATCACCATCCGGCCGGCGGACCTGCTCGAGCCACAGGTCGACGCGGCGCGCCAGCAGCTCAGGAAGATGAACCTGGATACGAGCGACGATTCGGTCCTGATCCAGCTTCTGTTTCCCAACCTCGCCATCGACTACCTGCGCGAGCCGGCGCCGGCTGCGGCGGAAAAGAAGCGCCCGGTGGCGGTGACCAACGCCGATCCTCCGCCACCGGCGCCCGCACCGTCGCCTGCCAACCCGGGTCCACCTGAGACCGTGAGCACGGCCGAGTTCGACGTCGAGGTCGACGGCGAGGTGTTCAAAGTCCGGGTCAGCGGCGCCGGCATGACCGTGATGGCAGGTTCAGGGCCCGCCACAGGGTCCGGAGCACCGGCCGCGCGGCCTGCCGTCCCCAGGTCGGGTGAAGGCACGGTGATCGCGCCGATGCAGGGGCTCATCGTCAAGATCCCCGTCAAGCCCGGTGACGCCGTCAAGCTGGGCGACGTGGTCGCGGTGCTGGAGGCGATGAAGATGCAGAACGACATCGTCACCACCGTGGCCGGCACGGTGCTCGAGGTTTACGTCAAAGAGGGCGAGGTCGTGAGCCCGTCGCAATTACTCCTGGCGGTCGGATGAAGAAGAAACTCTTCAGCAAGATCTTGATCGCCAATCGGGGCGAGATCGCGATCCGGGTCATGCGGGCATGCCGGGAGCTCGGCATCGCGACCGCCGCTGTTTACTCCGATGCGGACCGAAACGCCATCCACGTTCGCTACGCCGACGAGGCTCACCACATCGGCGGCGCCGCCCCCTCCGATTCCTACCTGCAGCTCGAGCGCATCGTCAAGGTCGCCCATGACTGCGGCGCGGAGGCCATCCACCCCGGCTACGGATTTCTGTCGGAGAAGGCAGCCTTCCCCGATGCATGCGAGGCAGCGGGCATCAAGTTCATCGGGCCGCCTTCCTCCGCCATGCGCGCGCTGGGCTCCAAGCTCGCGGCGCGCAGGCTCGCAGTCGAGAACGGCGTTCCGGTCACCCCCGGAAGCGGCGCCATCACCGACACCGCGGCGGCGGTCGCGGCCGCCAAAGCGATCGGGCTGCCCGTGCTCGTCAAGCCATCGGGAGGCGGTGGCGGGATCGGCATGAAGGTGGTCGAGAAAGAAGACGAGCTCGCGGCCGCCATCGAGAGCAGCGCTCAGGCCGCCCGGTCGGCATTCGGCGATCCGACGATCTACATCGAGCGCTACGTGCGTAAGCCCAGGCACATCGAGATCCAGGTCATCTGCGACACGCACGGCAACGCGGTGCATCTGGGCGAGCGCGAGTGTTCGATCCAGCGCCGCCACCAGAAGATCATGGAAGAGACTCCCTCGCCCGCCGTCACGCCCGAGATCCGAGCTGCGATGGGCGAAGCCGCGTTGAAAGCGGCGCGGGCCGCGGGCTACGTCAACGCAGGCACCGTCGAGTTCCTCTTCAGCGAAGGCGACTTCTACTTTCTTGAAGTCAACGCAAGGCTTCAGGTCGAGCATCCGATCACCGAGGCGGTCACCGGCATAGACCTGGTCAAAGAGCAGATCCGCGTCGCGGCGGGACTGCCTCTGAGCTTCACCCAACAGGACATTTCCTGGACCGGCCACTCCATCGAGATGCGAATCAACGCAGAGGATCCACTGCGCAAGTTCATGCCCAATCCAAAGCGCATCGCACGGTGGGTCGCGCCGGCCGGGCCGGGCGTGCGCGTCGACTCGGGGTTCGGCCCGAGCTCTGAGGTCCCGCCCAACTACGACTCGCTCGTGGCCAAGCTCATCGTCCACGGCGCCGATCGCGCGGAGGCGATCGCGCGTGCCGGCCGCGCCCTGCGGGAGTTCGTCGTCGTCGGTCCCGCGACCACGATCAGCTATCACCGCGCCATCCTCGACAGCGCGGACTTCCGCGCCGGCAACCTGAGCACGCGCTTCATCGACGACCACCCGGAGCTGGTCGAGAAGGCGAAGCAGCTCGCCGGTGAGGAGTCGCCCTTCGATTACGGACCCGACCCCCGCCACGTCGCAGCCGCAGCTGCCGCGGTGGCCGCCGTGGTTCAGAGAACCAGCTGAACAAGCTCACGCACCCGGCGCGTGGACGGCCTTTCGAGGTCGTGAGCTCGACGACGGCGGGTCGCTCCGGCCTCTTCGTGATCCGCAACGACGTGATCAGGTTTCCCGACGGTGCCGAGGCCCTCTACACAGTGGTCACCAACCCGGACTCGGCATTCGTCGTCCCCTACTTCGCCAACGCCGACACCATGCTCGTGCGCCAGTGGCGCCACGCCTGGGAGGAGTCGTCATGGGAGGTCCCGGCGGGGACATTCGACGAGGGCGAGGACGCGATGACCTGCGCCCGCCGGGAGCTCGCGGAGGAAACGGGGCTCGTCGCCACGCGCTACACGTCACTTGGGGTCGTGCACGGAGCGGCATTCCTGACCGGGAGGGCGCACATGTTCCTGGCCGAGGGCATCACGTCGATGGACCGGAGCCCCGAAACCTACGAGCAGGACATGGAGGTGCTGCGCCTGCCATTCGTCGAGGCCCTGCAGGCGGCCCTCGACGGAGGCATCGCTCATTCGGGCTCGGTCACGTCCCTGGTGCGCGCGGCCCGCGCCCTCGAGCTCCTCTAGGGCGTCGGGGTCGGCGAGGCCGGCGGGCTGGGCGACGGGCTTTCCTGCCGGTGCTTGTCGCCGTGCTCGTCGGCGGGTCCGACGAACGTGAGGTCATATTCGGCGGCGATGTTGTTGCCTCCCACGTCCTGGACGGTCGGCAGCACCACGAGCTTGTAGGTCTTGCCGGGCTTGAGGTCGAGGCCGCTGATGGTGACCGTTCGGTTCGTGCTCGTATAGACAGCAGTCCCGCCGATCTGCTTGCCCTTGTCGTCCAGGACGATCACGCCGGCCACCACGGTCTCCGGCTTGAGGTCGCTGTCGAAGGTGACCTTGACCGTGCCCGACGAGACGTCGACGCTGACCACCTCCGCGCTCTTCCCAAGGGTGAGAAGAGGCCCGGCGGAAGCATCGTCGATCAGGAACTGCTGGCTGCCCTGCGTGCGCACAAGTGTCAGCGTCTCCTCGTAGGTGCTGATGTCGATGTTGTCGTGTGACAGGACGATGCGGACGACGACCTGGACCGTGTCGGGGTGGCTGCCGGTGATCTCCTGGGTGAGCACGTAGTAGCGAGAGAAGCTGGGATCACCTGTCACCAGCAGGTTCAGTGACCCCGAGTAGGATTTCTTGCCCTTGTCGTCCAGGTACTGCGTCGCCCTGGCAACATCGTTGTCCTTGCGCGCTTTCATGAACGAGCTCACGACGCTGTTGGCGGCGTCGAGCGGGGCGGCCGCGGGAGGCGCTGCGGGCGCGGAGGCCGCGAAGAGCGCTCCGCCACGGAAGTAGGTGAAAGTAGTTCCATTCGGAGCCCAGGCCGGGTTGTGGAACGTGCCCTCCTGCAGCATGGTCTCCCCTGAGCCGTCCGGCCGCACCTCGGACAGAGCAGTGTCGCTGCCCAGCAGGATCTCGTCCTGGACCGACCAGCTCGGGTCGCCCGCGGGCAGCGAGGACGTGTACCGGCCGCCGACGTCGGCGAGGACGACCGACTGGGCGCTCGAATACAGGATGCCGGTGCTGTCCGGCGACCAGCCGAAGAAGTGCGCGCCCGGCTGGCCCACGGCGATGCTCTTGGCGGTGGCGAGATCCATCAGCTGCAGCGACTGGTCCAGCGTGAACACCATATGGGAGCCGTCGGGCGAGAACGAGATCGGAGTCATGGTGCCGGTGTTCGGGAGGGCGGCGATCTTGACGAGGCCGTTGGGGCCCACCGTGAAGACGCCGTCGGCGGCGGCCCACTGCACGCCCGCGGGCGCCCAGCCCACGATCGCTGGCGTCGAGGTCGGAACGGTCTCCACGGTCGTGGCCGTGCCCAGCGCGAGGACCTCTATGTTGCCTTTGCGGACGTATGCGAGGTGGTCGCCGGCAGGGTTGACTGACAGTGAGGTGACTCCGTCCGGGACGAGGACTGTGGCGTCGCCGCCGGCCGCCGGCACCGACTCCAGCGCGCCCTTGCCCGTGATGAAGTAGACCGTCGACGAGTCAGGCGACCACTGCACGTTGGTGACGCCCTCTGGGAGGCTGACCAGCAGGTGCTGGCCCGTGAGGACCCCGCGCGGACTGGGGCTGGGGCTGGGACTTGGCGACGGAGACGGACTAGGTGGGGGCGCGGTCACAAAGGTGATCGTCTTCGGCGCCGCCAACGACTGACCGGAGGCAGTCTTCGCGCCAGGGCCGATCGTCACCTGGTACTGGGTGTTGGGCGCCAGGTTGCCCGCCGTCGGTGTCACCGACAGCGTGTTCTCGTGCCACGAGAAGGCGACGGTGGTCGCGGGCGTGATCTGGACCGCGGCCTCGGTGGACGGATGGTCCATCGGCTGGTTGAACATGACCTGGATCGGCTGCTGGAGGCGGACGGCGCTCTGGTTCGAGATCGGGCTCGTGACGTAGACCTGGTCTAGGCTGCCGGAGGGATTGTTGGCGGTCAGGACGACGACCACGCCGATGAGGATCACTCCGACCGCGGCCGTCGCCCACACGAAGGTCGAGGGCCCGAATGCCTTGCGCCACCACGGCACGCCGCCGCCCATGCCCCAGGCCTGGTTCATCAGCTGGCGGCGCAGGGACGACCGGAAGGCGTCGTCGATCGGCGGCGCGGCCACCGGCGCCGCGCGCAGCAGGTCGGCGACGTGCCTCAGCTCCTGGTCTTGCAGGATGTCGTCGAGGTCGGGGTCGTGCTGCATGCTCATTCCGCCGGCCTCAGGCTGTCTGCTTCGTCGCGGAGCCGGCTGACCCCGCGGTGGATGAGGAGCTTCACGGCACCCGCCGTCTTGCCCATCGCGACGGCGATGTCCTCGATCTTCATGTCCTCCTGGAACTTCAGCACCAGCGCCATCTTCTGCTGAGGCGGCAGCGCCTCGACCAGCACCCAGATGCGGCGGATCTCGTCGCGATGGGCGGCCTGCTCCTCGAGGGCAGGACCGGCGATCGAAAGGTCGTGAAAGTCCTCGAGGGGGGAAGTTGGGCGAAGCGTGCGGTACCGGTCGGCGATGGCGTTGACCGCGATCTGGTACAGCCAGGCAGCAAAGGGTCGCCCCGTGTCCTGGTATCGGGGCATGGCCTTCAGAGCCTTCATGAAGATCTCCGAAGTGACGTCTTCTGCCGCGGTTTGCTCCCTCACTCTTGAATACACGAACCTGTAGATCTGCTGGAAGTGCCGGTCGTAGAGCGCCCCGAACTGACGGGGGTCCCGCTTGGCGCGGTCGACGAGCTCCCGCTCGTCGTCGCGCGGCGAGTCGCTCACTGGCGCTTCAGCCCGTTCAAACGAGAGGTCGCTCGAAGTGGTTACAGGGCAGAAAAGGGCGAACCGGGGGCATATAGCTGTCGATTATCGGGGTGAGGCTCGAATCTGCTCATCAACACTTCCGATCCCACAGCATGTTGTGGCCCGCCGCGATGTCGCCACAACATCTGCTTCGGCCTGCCGCCGGTATAATCGCGCTGTCCCCAGTGTTCATTGGGAGCCGGCGCCTTATTTGATCGAGCGATACTCTCCGCCTGCAATTCGGGCGGTCTGGGCCGACCAGCACCGGTTCGAGCTGTTCCTGCGTATCGAGGTCCTGGCCGCCGAGGCCTGGGCCCGGCTTGGCCGCATCCCGGAATCTGCGCTGCCCAAGATCCGCAGCGCGAGCTTCGATGCGGCCAAGATCGCCGATGTCGAGGCTCGCGTCGGCCATGACGTGATCGCATTCCTCACCGTGGTCAACGAGTCGATCGGCCAGCCGGAGGCGCGATACGTGCACCTCGGCATGACCAGCCAGGACCTCAACGACACCGCAATGGCGGTTCAGCTGGCGGAGTCGTCGGGCATCATCGCCAAAGACCTCGCCCGCGTCCGCGAGGCGGCGGCCGAGCTGGCGGTGCGCCATCGCAAGACGCTCATGGCCGGCCGGACGCATGGCATCGTGGCCGAGCCCACGACCTTCGGCTTCAAAGTCGCGGGCTGGGTGGCCGAGCTCGACCGCGCGCTCGCTCGACTGCGGTGGGCCACCGACGAGGTTGCGGTCGGCCGTGTGAGCGGAGCGGTTGGCACGCATGCGACCGTCGATCCGCGGGTCGAAGAGCATGTCTGCGCCGAGCTCGGCCTCACCCCCGACCCGATCTCGACGCAGGTCGTGGCGCGTGATCGCCATGCGAGCTTCATGTCCGCCCTGGCGCTGGCGGCTGGCGCGCTCGAGAGGATCGCGATCGAGATCCGCCACCTGCAGCGAAGCGAGGTCGGGGAGGCGTTCGAGCCCTTCGGCAAGGAGCAGAAGGGAAGCTCGGCCATGCCCCACAAGCGCAATCCGGTCATCGCCGAGCGCGTCTGCGGGCTCGCGCGAGTGGTTCGTGGCCATCTTGTGACCGCCCTCGAGAACACCGGCTTGTGGCACGAGCGCGACATCAGCCACTCGTCCGCCGAGCGCATCATCTTTCCCGACGCCTGCGCCGCCGTTGACTACATGGCGCTCGAGATGGCAAAGGTGCTGGCGGGCCTGGAGGTGAGGCCGGAACGCATGCTGCGAAACCTTCAGTTCGGCGGCGGCGTCGTGTTCTCGCAGCGTGTGCTGCTGGCGCTGGTCGACAGCGGCATGTCGCGCGAGGATGCATATCTCGTCGTGCAGAAGGCCGCGATGCAGGCGCTCGACGAGGACGGCCCAGGCTTCCGCGAGCGCCTCGAAAAAGATCCGGAGGTCATTAAGAGAATCGGCGGCCGCCTCGACGAGGTGTTCGACCCCTGGGCCGGGCTCGAGCACACCGACCTCGCCTTCGAGCGACTGGGATTGGGAGTCAAGGCGCTGTGATCGCCGGTCCTCCTCTCACCGAGACGGACCTTCCGCTCGAGCTGTTCGCCCGCGGCAAGGTCCGCGACACCTACGTCATCGGCCCCGACCGCCTGCTCATGGTCGCGACCGATCGCATCTCGGCATTCGACCATGTCCTGCCCAACGGCATCCCCGACCGCGGCAAGGTCCTCACGCAGCTTTCGATCTACTGGTTTTCGCAAACGCATTCCTTCCAGGAGAACCACCTGGTGTCGGGAATGGTGCCTGACCTGCCGGCCGAGCTTCGCGACCGGCGCGATCAGCTCATGGGCCGCTTCATGATCGTGCGCAAGGCGAAGCGCATCGACTTCGAGTGCGTCGTCCGGGGCTATCTCGCCGGCAGCGCCTGGAAGGAGTACTCGGAAGGGCAGACTTTGGCCGGCGAGTCGATGCCGCCCGGCCTCCAGGAGAGCCAGCGGCTTGCTTATCCCACCTTCTCGCCCGCGACCAAGGCTGAGAGCGGGCATGACGAGAACATCACCTTCACCCAGCTGAAGAAGGAGCTCGGTGACGAGCTGGCGACAAAGCTCAGGGACGCGAGCATCGAGCTGTACAAGTTCGCGTCCACGCTTGCGGAGCGCCGAGGCCTCATCCTCGCGGACACGAAGTTCGAGTTCGGCCTCATCGACGACGACCTCGTGCTGATCGACGAGGCGCTGACGCCGGACAGCTCGCGCTATTGGGAGGCGGCGACCTACCAGGTCGGCACGTCGCCGCAGTCGTACGACAAGCAGTTCGTGCGCGACTGGCTCCTGCGGTCCGGCTGGGACAAGGAGTCGGATCCGCCGCACCTGCCCGAAGACATCGTCGCGCAGACGCGTGAGCGGTATCTCACGGCGTATCACCGCCTCGTCGGCAAGCCGCTCTTTCCACCCAAGGCCCGTAACGAATGAGGGCCACCGCTCGGGTCATCGTCACACCCAAGCCCGTGGTCAACGACCCCCAGGGACTCACCGTCAAACAGGGCCTCGTCACGCTCGGCTTCCGAGAGGTCGAGGATGTGCGTGTCGGCAAGTACATCGAGGTGAGCCTGGAAGCGGAGAGCATGCACGAGGCGCGTGAACGCGTCGAGGCGATGTGTCACCAGCTGCTCGCCAACCACGTAATCGAGGACTTCCGCTTCGAAGTCGACAACGAGGGACATCGACGATGAGTGGCCCGCCCCCGAAGTTCCTTGCAGCTTCGCGTCCTAGGCGGCCGGGCGCCGTCTCACCCCGCGAAATCTTGCGATTCGGCGGGGACCTCGAGAGAGGCGCTGAAGCCGGCGTCGCCTCCTGCGCGCACTCGGTCACGCATCTACGCGATGCGCTCCCTCGCGTGCTCGTCGTCTCCTTGGCTCCGGCCGCCGATGCCGCGAATCTGCGGCGGACCTCGAGGTCGGGCCACTCATGAAATTCGGTGTGGTCGTGTTTGTACCCCACGAAATCTTCGATTTCGCGGGGACCCCACGTGAGCTTCTACAGTCGGACGCTGGCAAATGAAGTTCGGTGTTGTGGTGTTTCCCGGTACATGGTCGGACCGCGATTGCGGTTGGGTGATCGACCAGGTCGTCGGCGCGCAGCTGCAGTACCTCTGGCACAAAGACCGGGACCTGAAAGGCTGCGACTGCGTCATCCTCCCCGGCGGCTTTGCGTACGGCGACTACCTCCGGACCGGCGCGATCGCGCGCTTCGCACCGATGATGGAGGCGATCGGCGAGTTCGCGGACCGGGGCGGGCTGGTGTGGGGCATCTGCAACGGTTTCCAGATTCTCTGCGAAGCCGGCCTTCTGCCCGGGGCGTTGATCCGCAACTCCTCACTCGAGTTCCGCTGCGAATGGACCAACCTGGTCGTCGAGCGCGCCGACCTCGCGTTCACGTCCGCGTGCTCGGAGCGTGAGGTGATTCGTATGCCCATCTCGCACGGCGAAGGCAGCTACTTCGCCGAACCGGCGGTCCTCTCTCGCCTGGAGCAGAACGGCCAGGTGGTATTCCGGTACAGCGACGCCAAGGGCCGCGTCATTCCGAGCGCCAACCCGAACGGCTCGCTCCACAACATCGCCGGCATCGTCAACAAGCGCGGCAACGTGCTGGGGATGATGCCGCATCCGGAGCGGTGCGCCGAGGCCGAGCTCGGCGGCGCGGAT
>Ga0070698_100004659_pt1 | contig 15077 bp, 11 predicted proteins | sample KBSK1502metaG_FD_65477 | JGI IMG/M metagenome (GOLD analysis project Ga0070698, IMG submission 65477) | Corn, switchgrass and miscanthus rhizosphere microbial communities from Kellogg Biological Station, Michigan, USA - KBS K1-50-2 metaG | ecosystem: Host-associated > Plants > Roots >...
GTACGCCAGGGCGTCCCGCAGACGTTCCAGGAGCTCTTCGACTGGTTCCGTCACGGCATGAACGAGGACTTCGAGGCCGGCGATGCCAACGGACCGATCCTCTGGGCGCGGCTCCAGCAGTTGGGGCAGCACCACGAGGGTACAGTGCGGCGGTTCTACCGGCGTTTGCGCCGGATCGTCTACGAGTCATCGGGCGTATTCGCCTATGAGCAGCCGCGGGGCAAGCCGCTCGATCTGAGGGCCTTGAAGGCCGGCCGCCCAGCGGTGGTCGACATCGCGAGCCTTACCGACCGCCACCTCCAACGCTTCGTCGTGGCAGCCTTGCTCCATCAAGCTCGAGACCTCCAGACCGGGCCGGACGCGAGCCGCGGCATGCACTACGTCTTCGTCCTGGACGAGTTGAACCGCTTTGCACCTAGGGGCCATACCGACCCGATCACGCTTCTGGTCGAGGAGGTGGCAGCCGAGCTGCGCTCGCGAGGCGTCATCCTGCTTGGTGCCCAGCAGCAAGCATCGCTCGTCTCTGTACGCGTCGTGGAGAACGCGAGCATCCGCGTCGTCGGCCGCACGGGCGGCCACGAGGTCTCGCAGGACATCTTCAGCTTCCTGCCTGCCGAGCTAAGGGATTACGTAGAAAAGCAGGGCCCGGCGGACAAGGTCGTCCATATGCCGAGCTTTCGCGAGCCGATGATGGTCCGCGTCCCTCGGGCGCCTTGGGCGATGCGGCGCCAGGAGGCCACCTCGCAGCCGCCGGACGCGTTGGCGGGAACCGGAGCGCAGCCCGTGCGGCATGGCCCTAGGGTAGTCGCGCGCTCCGATGAGACGCCGTTCTGATGAAGGTGCTCCACACGTCCGACTGGCACCTCGCCCAGACGCTTAAGCAGGTGCAGCGCATTGACGATCAGCTGGGCCGCGTGGATGAGGTGCTCACGATCTGCGATGAGCGGGAGGTCGACCTCCTCTTGGTCGCCGGCGACGTGGTGGATGAGACCTCACCCACAAAGATGCCCCGGCTGGTCAACCAGCTCGGTGCCCTGCTCAGGCCGAGGCTCGAACGCGGGCTGACGACGGTCTTTCTTGCCGGAAACCACGACCGTGCCTGGATCTTTCCGTTGCTGCAGGGCGTGGGGGAATTGTTCGCAGGCACCGGTGAGTCTGCCCGCCTGCACTTCTCGTCCAAACCCGAGCTTCGAATGGTGCGCTCGGCGCGCGGCGAAAGGCTGCGGCTGATGCTGCTCCCATACCCCTGGCCGTGGAACTACAGCCTTGAGTCGGTCCAGGGCGACATCGCCGCCGAGCGGCGAAGGCGGATCGCCATGGCTGTGCAGGAGACAGTAGAGCGCCTTAGCGCGGACGCAAGGGCGGGCGAAAAAGTGCCGACCATCCTTGCGGCCCACATGCTGGTGACCGGGGTTGAGGTCAAGCACCGTGAGCTGACCGAGGCCGAAGATGTGCCGGTCCCCCAGGTTTCCCTGCCCAACTACCCCTACGTAGCCCTGGGCCATGTGCACCAACCCCAAGCAATCGGCGGCAGACCGCACTGGCGTTACTCAGGTTCCGTGGAGCGAATCGATTTTGGCGAGGCTGGCGAGGACAAGAGCGTTGTGTTGGTCGAGGTCGGGAAAACGGACCTTGAAGCTGAGCCAGAGGTCATAGGGGTCAACGCGACTCAGTTGGTCGCTATCGAGTGGCGTCCGGGCGACAGCATCGAGGAGAAATGCAGGGTCGTGCCCGATGGCGCGATAGCCAAGCTGACCATCTACCTCGAGCGGGGAATGACGGCCCAACAGGTTCAGTCGCATGCACGAAGGCTGATAGGTCCGAGGCTGCTCTTCCCTCCTGCGATCGAGTGGCTCGGCACTAGCAGTGCTCGCGCCGAGGGCGCAGCAGCCTTGGAACGGCTCGACTGGCAAGAGGCTGTCCGCCTATTCGTGGCCTCGCAAGTCGCCGATGACGACCCGCTGCGAGAACACATCTTGACTGCGATGGAACAGCTCATCGCGGAAGAGGCGAGCGCGTGAATACCCTTTCCATTTCCCTGCGCAACTTCCTCTGCTATGGCGTGCAGCCGGACGGTGAGCCCTATGTCTTCAACTTCCGAGATCACCGGCTGTGGAGCATCTGCGGAGACAATGGCTCCGGGAAGTCGGCGATCTTTGACGCCATTACCTATTGCCTCTACGGGCAACACCGTGGGGGGAATTCCCGTGACGACGAGTTGGTCCACCGCGGCGCAACAGAGATGCTGGCCTGCTTCGAGTTCGAGCATTCAGGCAGGGAATACAGGGTGACCCGCACCATCCGACTGGGGGTGCGGCCGCGCAAGGGGACCCCAACCATCCAGCGTGAATGCCGTTTGGAGTGGGTTCGGCCAGACGGCGAGTGGGTCGACGTACCCGAGACCTCAAGCGCGAGAGGCCTCGAAGACGCCGTTCGAAAGATTCTTGGCTACGGGTGCGACACGCTGACCGCGTCGGTGGTGCTTCTCCAGGGCAAGAGCGACCGGCTGATTGATGCTGGCGGAAAGGAGAGGTTTGACATCCTCTCCGGAATCCTCGACCTAAGCCGATACGAGAGGTTGGCCGAGCGGGCGCGGGATCGCGCGAAGGAAGCCCGCGCGAGGTACCAGTCGGTCGCCCGGACGCTGGAAGAGGCGCCACCACCCGACAAGGCTGTTGTGGTTGCGGCTGAACTGGCCGCTGTCGAGGCCGAGAAGACAGCCGAAGCTAAAACTGCCGAGGGGAATGAGGCTCAAAGGACGCTCGCAGCTGTCGGCGAGTATTGGACTCGCGTGGAGCGACTCCGCGACCTCCGTTCACGCGAGACGGGAATGGCGCAGGCGATACGGGAAGCACCGACTATTACCGCCGAAGCCAAGGAGGTCGAGCACCTCGAGTCGACGCTGCCCCGCCTCGGGAAGGCACTGGAGGCACAGGCGAACGCTGGTAAGGCGCAGGCTCAGGCGGCTGCAGCACGTGAGGCGGCCGCGAAGGTAGACGTCGTCGCTGGGGAGAGGGCGGTCACCAAAGCCGACAAGGTGCACGCTGCAGCCCGACTCAAACAACAGCAGCTGGCCAAAAAGATCGCCGATACCAGGTCTGAGCTAGACCTACTTGTGCCTGAGGTCAACACAGCTCGGGAGCTGGAGCGGCTCGATGGCCAGATCAAGGCGACATCGGACGAAGTCGTGAAGTTGCAGGCGATGTTCGCGGGGATCGCCGAGGTACGTTCGAAAGTCGCACGCCTCCGCACGCTAGAGGCATCCAGGGGTCTGTTTGGTAGCTATCGAAAGGCACGGGAGGCCTTGGCCGGTGCACAAGCTGGCGCCGAGGATGGTGATCCTGAGGCTGAGGTTCAGCGTCGGCGTGTTCAACGGAAAGATCTGGAGGTTGCAGCCACCGAGGCCGCGCGCGCCGAGTCTAAATCGCTAACTGCTCTTGCTCAGGCCGATGCCAAGCTGAGTGTGGCGCAGTCAACTCTGCGCGGGCGGGAGGAGGCGGGCGCGGAAGGCACGTGCTCCCACTGTGGACAAGCGGTTTCGCCCGCCCACATTAAGAAGGAGATCACGGCGGCACGCGCAGCCGTCAAGGCTGCGAGCGAGGCTGTATCGAAAGCACAACTGGCATCTGCAGAGTCCAAACGGTGCCGCGAGTCGCGCGATGCGGAGCTGGCCAAGACTTTGCTGGCCGAGTCGCAGGCGGCCGAAAGTGTGGCCATTGCTCAGCGGGCGCGGCGGGAGATCGAGGAGCTCGAGCAAAGTGACGGCTTTGCAGAGCTGCCTGAGGACGTCGCCACCGTGCTGAGGGCGCCTCTCGCTGACCTGCAGGGGCGCATAGCGGGCCTGATGCCAAAACCGGCTGAGCTGCGTGGGCTTGAGTATCAGCTGACACAGCTAGGTGCGGCCGAATCCACTGCCTCTGCGAAATCCGAGCTGGTAAACGGGTGGAAGAGGAATGTCGGTGACATCCTCGTCGCATCAAGTCGCGAGCGCCTCACAGAGGCGAGACGACGAGAGGCATTACTCCTGGGCGAGTTGAAGATGCACCAGGTGCAGGAGACCGAAGGCAGGAGTGCGGAAGAGCAGGCAGCCGCCGCCGCTCAGTCTGCACGCGAGAGCCAGGGTGTCCTGCGTGACCGGAAGCGCGAGCTCGAGCAACAGTCGCGACTACTTGATGAGCGAGCGGAGGGGTTTCGACAGGAGGCCAGCGGGGCACTGACTGGCGTCGCAGAGCAGTTCTTGCCGGTGACCCAGGACATGATCGACGGGCTACAGAAGCGGCTCGCCCAGCTAGACGGAGCGATCGACAGACTGCGGCTCCTGCGCAAGGCGGAGAGTGAGCTGGACGGGCTGCGTGGCCAGATCAAGGAACTGCAGGCCCACATCGACGTTACCTTGGAAGCGCACCGCATTCGCACCGATGAAGCGAAGAAGGCGCTCATTACCGCACAAGCGCGCGCCGAAGCGGCCAAGCAGGATGCAAGGACGATACGCCGCAACGCCGACGAGCTGAGGAGCACTCGCGAGCAGCGGTTGAGATTGCAGGCTGAGGGCCAGCAGCTCGCTGCTGAGCGGGCAGTTTGGGAAAAGGTTGGTCAGCTGCTCGGGCGGGGCGGGATCCAGACAGCCTTGATGCGCTCGGCGCTGGAGGATATCCAGGAGAGGTCGAATGTGATGCTGAGCCGGATCTCGGGCGGCCAGCTCCAGCTCGAGGTGATCTTTGACCAGACGTCAAGGGGCGAGGAGATTTTGTTCCGTTGCGTAGACGCCGCCAGCTCCGAACAGCCACTCGACGTCCAGTTTCTTTCTGGCGGGCAGCGCTTCCGTTGCGCGGTCGCGCTCGCAGCCGGAATCGGCCAGCGCGCTGGCTCTGATGGCACGATGCCATCGCTGATCGTCGATGAAGGCTTCGGCAGCCTGGATACACAAGGCCGCGCAGAGATGCTCGACGAGATCCGCGAGATGAGCGAGTTCTACGAAAGGGTGATAGTCGTGAGCCACATGGAGAGCTTCCATGACCAGTCTCTGTTTCCGGCACGGTTCGAGCTGACCAAGGAGGGCACCCGAACTGTGGTGACGGTGGTCGGATGAGCGTGGCTATTGGGCGCCCGTTCGACCTCAACATCGAGGAGGTCTTGGAGCACTGGGACGTACCCGAGGCCCTACGCGAGCTGATCGCCAACGCTCTCGATGAACAGGCATTGACGGGAACCCCCCAACCGGAAATCGTTGAGATCGCACCCGGTATGTGGCGTATCCGGGACTGGGGCCGCGGGCTGCGACACGAGCACTTTACGCAGAAGGAAGACCCGGAGAAGCTCGCCAAGCCCAACCTTGTCATTGGGAAATTCGGCATTGGGCTGAAGGACGCGATCGCAGCGCTGGACAGGCGGGAGGTCGTGGTGAGTTTTCGGAGCCGCCACGCAGACATTGCAGTTGAGCGACTTCCGAAGCATGGGTTTGAGCACATCAAGACGTTGCACGCTGTTGTCAGGACAGCGAGCCAGCCGGACATGGAAGGAACGGAAGTCGTCTTGGAGGGCATCAGGACTGAGCAGATGTCCGCAGCCAAAGCCCTCTTTCTGACTTTCACCGGTGACGAGGTATTGGAAGAGACGAAGTACGGCACAGTGTTGAAGAGAGAGGCTGGGCCCTCACGGATCTATGTGAACGGACTTCGGGTGGCGGAGGAGCCGAATTTTCTTTTCAGCTACAACATCACGTCGCTAACCAAAGGCCTTCGCGATGCGCTGAACCGGGAGAGGAGCAACGTCGGCCGCCAGGCCTACTCCGATCGGGTCAAGGACATCCTCAAGGAGTGCGAATCGGAGAAGGTTGCCGGCCGGCTCGCCGATGACCTGGCCCTCTTCGAGAGAGGCCGCATGCACGATGAGAACAACTGGCTCGACGTGAGCCTTCACGCTTGCAAAGTGCTAAACGCGCGTCAGAAGGTGGTCTTCGTGACGCCCGAGGATCAGCGCTGGCACGCTGGTCATATCGACCATGCAGTCGACGATGGCTATCGGATTGTGGTTGTGCCAGAGACGATTGCGTACAAGTTGCCCAAGATGAAGGATGTCGCAGGCAATCCGATACGTGACTTGGGTCGGTTCGTCGAGGACTGGAACCAGAGTTTCACATTCGACTTCGTGGCGCCGGAAGCCCTTAGTCGTCAGGAGCGTTCGGTCCTGGCGCTCGCCAACCAGGCCTTTGGATTGGTCAAGGGCGAAACGAAGAACGTCAAAGAAGTTGTGGTCTCAAACACAATGCGGCTGTCCGCGACTGGCCAAGGCGAGGCACTAGGCCTCTGGGATCCCGGCGCAGGCAGGATCATCGTCAAGCGTGACCAGCTTCGTAGCAGAGAACGCTTTCTTAGCACACTGTTTCATGAGGTCGGCCACGCCTTCACTGCTGCACCAGATATTGATGCCGAGTTTGAGGACGGCCTCACCCACCTACTTGGAAAGACCGGCACCGCCGCCCTAGCCGCCGCATCGACGCGAGCCCCCGATAAGCGTGCGGCGATGCGACCACCCCATGGCCGACGGTAAGGGCATCAATCCTGGCATCTAGCGATGAGTGAGCCCCGAACTCAGACGAAACCGGCCAGACAAGACCTAACACAGGCGCTCAATTCATCAGGATTGCGCCCGCTGATTGTCGATCTTCAAGAGCTGGAATTCCAACGAACTGGGAAGCGACCAGGCCAGCTCGCCGTGATCCGCAACGCACTAAGAGCGCTGCACAGCACCATGGCGACAGAGGGACAGCAGGCCTCGCTCGCTGCTGCTCTTCTGAAGTTCGGCGAATCCTTTGCTGATGGTGAGAAGTTGTCAGAAGATCGACAAGCCGATGCCTTAGTGAAGTCAAACGGCTTCGCCTTTCTGGTGGCCGTGATTTTCGATGGAATGATGAGAGCAGAGCGGGCATGGAAGGCGCCCTACGAACTGAAGAGACGGCTTGGGCATCTCGATCCAGCTCGGATCGCCGCGAATCCGAGGGCAGTCGCAAGGGCCATCAAGGATAAGCCGAGCTTAGGCCGCTTCGTGAACCAAACATCCGCGTGGGTCGTTAGCGCTGCTCGCCGTGTGTTGAAGCAATACGGAGGCCGCGCTGAGACCATTTGGGAGAAGAGTCCAAGCGCAAAGGACCTGCAAGCACGGTTCGACGAGTTCGACGGCATCGCGCAGAAGAAGGCCGCGATGGCGGTGGAAATTCTGGAGCGCATGTTGCGGGTTTCGGTCGTTCAGATGCAGGGGAGTGATATCGCGTACGACAGGCATGTTCGGCGAGTGTTTCTAAGGACCGGCCTTGCCCTATTCGACGATCCAGATCACATGATCGCCGTCGCGAGGCGGCTCAACGCTAAACGCCCTGGCGCCATCGACTACCCAGCATGGAGAGTTGGCAAGGACTGGTGTCGTCCGACAAAGCCCGACTGCGCGCACTGTCCGCTTCGAGAGCCGTGCCCGAAGTTCATTGATAGGGCGGCGACAGTGCGGTGATCTTGGCGCGGGTCCGGGCAAACGACGACCTGTGATCGGCAGAGAAACCTTCGACTTGATCAAGCGGAAGCATGGCGCTTATGCGAGCTGGGCGGTATGGCCCGAACCGAGGGGAGGCCCAAAGTCGGACATCGGTGACCTCAGCGTGCTTGACCCTGACCAGAATCCGAGGCTATTGCCAACGCTGAGGAGCGATGTAGTGATGCTTGCCCTGAATCTCTCCAGAGACATTCCGCCGCCGCTCGGCAACTTTCACGATCCAAGGTCAGTCGCCCAGGATTACAAGATTCGGTATGCGTTTTCTGGTACGCCTTTCTACGGTGCATACATGACGGACTTGATTAAACGCGTCGTGATGCTGAAGTCAGGCAACCTCCTGAGTCACCTCAGAAAGAATCCATCCTTGATCAGGGAGAGCATTCAAATCCTCCTCGAAGAATTCAACGATCTACGGGGCGCATCTCCGACGCTCATCGCGTTCGGGGCTACCGTCCATCGCCTCGCCCTCGAGCATGTGCCTTCCAACCGCTATTCGCGCCTCGTGAGGGTCATGCACTACAGCGACTACGTTTCGAAGGAAACCTATCGGCAGCGAGTTTTGGAAGCCCTCGACTGAGGCCACTGGAATCGTGGACAACCAGACACCCGCACCCGCTCCGCCACATCTTTGACCTTGGCGCACTCCATCGTTTCACCCGGCGTCGGGTGCGCCCGTGGTTACAACTTATGATGCTCCCCGTGTCGGAAGGCGATGCCGTCCAACTTTTCCAGCGCTGCGCTGACGCGACCTAATGGCCAAGCGTGGGGTCACCCTGATCAAGGAGATCGTCCTATGGCTTGTCGAGGGCCGGTCATAACCCTCCGCAATATCCGATAGGCTCCTTACAGTGCGATCTGATGTGGCCACCCCCTTGCGCCTGAATCTCTACGTACCGCATCCGGAATCCAGGCTCTGCACCGTGCTGGCTCGTGGCTCCGCTATCGTGGGGCTGCCACTGAACACCGGCCTGATCCGCATCTACTACGAGGGCAACGTGATCGAGGCGCAGAACCTCAAACGTTATCGCGACAAAGCCATTCAAGCCGCCGGCAGGATGCTCCACGGCTATCCAGCGGGCTATCCGACACGGACGCGAGAGGATGTTGACGCCCGTGAGCTGGTGGAGGTTGGTGCGATCGACGCCAAGACGTACGAGATTGATATCTCAGCTAAGCCAACCGATTTGAGCTGGTGGATCAACTCAGATGATCTGGTGGATTTGGGTCTGATCCCAAAGGCCGTTTAACTCGCTCGCGAAGCTATTGCCCGTTACGCTCGTGCGGTGAGGAAATCCGCGGATTGAAACTTACGATTGAGATTGACGACGACGAACTTCGTCGCCTGCTCGCACCGCTACTCCAACAGGCGCCGTCTCCTCAAGCGACGCTCGCGCCAACTCGGCTTTTGAGCGTAAGGGATGTAGCCGATCACTTGGGCATCAGCCGAAGCAAGGTCTACGAGTTGGTTTACAAGGGAGAGATATCTTCACTCGCAATAGGTCGCCGCAAACGAATCTCACAAGCCGCTTTGGCTGAGTTCATCTCTGGGCCCGCTGATGTCGTATCGCTGCCCCGCCCTGGCACCCTCTACAAACCAGAACGCCGACCTCAGCACGCGCCCACGAGTCCCATGCCGCCTGCCAAACCCAAGCAAGGTGGCGGCCGCAAACTCAAATTGGAGACACCTATCGATCTCGCTGCGAAGCCTTTGCCGCCTAATTCCCCCGACAGACAGATGACCGACAAGGAGTGGGAAAACCTCTGCGCCAGTCTGCTTGAGCACGGATGGCCGCAGGATGTGGTTGATCAGATTCGCATCGACCGAGGCGAGGGCGTCGACCGGATCCACGTATTGACACTCGACGGGGCTGCCAGGTATCTGGGCCTAAGCCGTCACGCCGTGGATCAACTGATCAAGGCGGGCAAGCTCAGGCTGTTCACAATCGCGCCTCTCTATCGAAACGAAAAGCCAGCACAGCGGATACCAGCGAAGGACGTACTCGCCCTCGCTCAGGAGTCCAACCTGACGCCAACCGCGTCGGCCTCAAGCACCAATTCCGCCCCTGTGCGTAAACGACGACAGGCGGGCTGAAACTCCGGGATTTGGTGGGTCCGGGGCTCGATGCCACCTGAAGCTCGCCACATAAGCTGCTAGTCGTTGTGGCGAACCCTTTTGCGGAAGAGCGCTCTACCTACGGATAACTCTTGTTTGCGTGTGATTGCGCTAACGGCGAGGTTTATCGGAGGGATCGGTGACTCGCCAGCGCAGGAACTTCGCTGGCTGGCGAAGCAGTCCCGAGTCCAACGTGGTGACCGTGACCTCCGCAATCAGCTCCGCTGCCCGCGGTAGCTCATACCAATCATGCCGGCCGTCCTCGAATGGAGCCCAGACGGGGCGCTCAGCCAGGCGCGCTTTATCAACGAAATCGGCCAAGGGCATGAGGTCCACGTCCTTGATCGGGTAGCTCGTTCCGACCAAGCGGGCTTCGTGATCAGCGGTACCAAGTACGAGACGCATGGCTCCATGACCTTCCGGAATGAAGCCGCGAACTGCGAACTCTTTCGTCGACACGCGACGCACCTTTCGCCACCGTCTCGCGGCCGGTTTCGGGTACGGTTCGTCAAACTTAGCAACTACGCCTTCGATGCCCGCCAAGGACATCTGCGGGTCTAGCCATGCCAGGGCGGCGTCTCGGTCATTCGTCTGCGTCACCAGCTGCAGCGAGAAATCGCCAGCGGCCTCGACCAAACGCTCAAGCCGCTGCCGACGTTGCGAAAGCGGGAGACTCCGAAGATCTGTATCGCAACGTAGTGCGTCGAACGCAATAAACGCGACAGGAGACTCGCGCCCTTTCGATGCAAGCCGGCGCTGCAGCTGAATAAAGCTGACGCCGGTTCCGGTCGGCATGACGATTTCGCCGTCGAGCACGGTTGCCCTTGGGAGTTGCCCCGCCAGAGAGACCAGTTCTGGGAACCAGCGGCTGAGCTCCTTTTCATTGCGACTCCAGAGCGACCCACTTCCGCTCGCGCTGGTCACAAGCAGACCGCGGTAGCCGTCGAACTTGGGCTCGTACAACCAGCCACGGCCGGTCGGCAGATCGCCAACAGCTTGAAGTCGAGCGGGCATGAACTCGCTCATCGCAAGCTCGAGTCTACTGACGGCCTTACAGCGGCCGAGGTGCCGGCCGCGTTGCGCGTCCGCCACGGCTCTCGGCTGGCGGTTCTTCTAGGACTGGTCGGATGATGGCGGCGATTCGCGTAAGGACAACCGGATCGGTGATCGGCTTGTCCACGCCGTTGGCATGCGCCCACTCCTTCCCGTCTGAGGTGGTAAACCACTCCGACCAAGGATGCTCCGGCGAGCCCCAGCGAATGCTCTTCCGCGACTTAATCACACAGTACCGGAAAAGGCGAGAGCTCAGCCTCACGGCGCGTCCTTGATTCGGTACCCGTACGAGTCGAGCCGCTGTCGGGCGACAGCGCGCTCTGCCTCGGTGAAAAGGCTCTCGAACTTGGGTCGGAGAACCTCGCGCTCCACGCTTAGGTCCAGCCGGGCCGCCTTACGCAACTTCAAGAAGCCGTCGCTGACCTCGGAATCGGCCAGCAGCTTCCGCGCTGCATCGACGCCGCCCCGTCTCCGAACCATCTGCAAGAAGCGGTGGGCCCAGTAGCCGGTCTGCTTGCCTGCGGCTTCGTAGGTCTGGATCATGGCGTGGTCGAACTGGCGCTCCGCTTCACTCCGCTCGACTGGCGCGCTCATTACTGGAGCCTACGCCGACCCACGCGGTTTGGAGTTCGGCGGACGATAGTCTAGTCCGCCCCTTATTGAGCCAGGCCCAATAGAGTCTTGACCGTTTCGTCGATCTCATCGAGAACTCCATCGGCTGCGAGCGCCTGACGACAGTCTCTTCGAAGTGCCTCAAACCGCCGACCGGCTTGCGGCTTGAATGCACGTACAACCGTCTCGGCTCGGCCGCCGAGGTCCGCAAGTGCCACGTGCACAGAGTCAGTCGGGGAGAACTTGGGGATCGGTAAGCGAAACACGATCTTGTCAAAGTCGCGGGGATTGTGCTCGCCGCGCGACTGGTACGGCCGAAGCTCGCGAGTCACACGAGGGCTATTGAGGACGGCCGTCAGGTACTTGGCCTCATTCTCGGTCTCACAAGACGCCCAGTACAGCTTGTGTTCGATGACCGCTTGTACGTCCGAGACCCGGGCCGCCGCCAGGTACTGTCCGGACGCGGAATAGACGACACGATGCGCTTGAGGAGGTAGTTGCTTGCTGAGGGTGTGCTGATAGTCAATTCGTTGCAAGAGAGTCATCCTCTCGCTCGATCGATGCTGTGTCCAGACCGCCTCAGCGTCGCGCAACCAAGCCGCGAGCCCTGGGTAGCGGCCGAGATCAGGGTCTTCACCTGAGAGGAGCTTCTTGCCATCCCATGGAACGATCGCCAGAGCGGGTTCGAGCGATCTGAAGGGGAGCACAGTCCTGCCAACGTGCACAGGCCGCAAGAAGCGCCTCTCGATAGCCTGGGTGAGCGGCGGTAGGTCACGCCACGGTCGCTTTTCGGAGACGTCCCTACTCGACGTGACCCGCCGACGGCCTGCTGATGCAGAGAGGACGCCAAGTCCAGGTGCGTCCTCCACAAACCACAGAAACCGAGGCACGAAGGTGGCGCCTTGGGTGAAGTTCCCGTCGTAGGGCGACGCGCTGACATCGTCGACGACGTGCGCTTGACCTTCGACCTGCGAAATCGTTTTCAACGCTTCGCCCCACGAAACGTTGGAGGCCGGACGACGACCTGTCCACACCGACGTCTTGGACGGCATAGGCACCGATGACTTGACAAGCATTGGCACCGGCACCTCGCCAAGCTTCACGGCTTCCATGAGAGTGCCCGTTACCACGCATGAGGGCACCTCAAAGATTGGCGGCTTGATCAGGCCAAAACTCGCAGGCACATCGAAGCGGACCCTGGTTTGAAGATGAGGTGCATTCCACGCCCCGCTGCGGAATCCGGCGTACGCCAGCCGCGATAAGACGGCATCTGGCATGACGTACCCGAAGCGGCCTTCCGGGGCGAGGTACTGTTCGATCGCGCGAGCCACGAACAAAGCGGACAAGTCCTGATGTGTTGCGACCTTGGCTCCGGCCCAGAGTCCGCGCTCGGTACTCATACGTCGAAACTCTGCTTGCATGGACGGCGTCATGTAGCGGTAGGAGAGCCAGGGTGGATTACCGACAAGCGCATCGACCCGGTGCCGCTTCTGCGCGAGCCAAACTGGCCGGACAAGGTTGCGGACGTAGTACCCCCAAATCTGATCGCGCCCCTCGTCATCAAGTGAGCAAAGGTGCCGGAACGTCGCCGCCACCGTGTCGCGGTCAGGACCCTCTAGCGCATATCGATCGAGGATTGCTCCGATGGCCGGCACAGTCCCCTTCTTGCGACCGGCGGTCGCAAGCGCGACGAGGTCCGTGACGAGTCGGTCGAATAGATCGGCGTCAGCGAGGATGGCTTCAGGGAAACGCAACTCCTCACTGAACAATCCTGACCCGTCGGCAGTCTTGATTGCGACCTGCCCCTCGCTGAGAAGGCTCTGCTCGTGTCGCCACTGAACCGAATCGCCCAGGTACACAGGGACGGCGAATCCATCTCGATCGCCCGCGATTCTGTCAGCACCAAGGGCGAGAAGGTACGTAACCCGAGCGAGTGTCACCGCGACGGGGTGAACGTCAACGCCGAGCACGTGGCCCACGACGCTGTGGATCGCCTCACGGTTGCCGAGTCCTGCTGCCTCGGCTGCGTTGAGGTGCAGCCGGACGGCGTGAAACAGGAAGGTTCCGCTCCCGCAACTCACGTCGGCGCAGCTCATCGCGAGAGGCTCGGTCATCACGTCGGTGACGATGTGCTCAGCAAGCCAATCGGGGGTGTAGTACTCGCCCAAGCGGTGCCTCTGACTCGCGTCGATGATGCTTTCGTAAAGCACCTTCAGGACGTCGTGGTCAGCTTGCTTCCAAGCAAACCGGCCCACGCGTCGTGCCAGGGACCGCACCCAGGCCTCGCCCGCTGGCTCGTCGAGCACCCAGTCGAAGAAGTCACCTTCAACGACACCCCCGATGTCAGCTTCTTGAAAGGCGACGCCGTCTAACAGGTCGCGTGGGGTGCGGTCCTGGGAGGTGATGCTCACACCGAGAATGAGGTGCGCGATCAACTTCGCCATGACAACGAGAAGGCTGTGCTCGACGAACAGCGCATCTTCATTGCCGAACTGAGTCCCGAACGCGGTCGTCAGCAGTTTGGCGTAGAGATCACGTTTCAGCGCGACCTCGGGCTTGGCCTGGCATCGCCTGTACATGCTTAGGAGCTCAGCCCGATCGAGGGCGAAGGCGGAACTCGCGGCCCCCAGACGGCGCTCGATCTCTCTGGGCGTCGGTGGCACCATGGTCCGCGTGGCCAGAATGCCCTCCAGCCAAACCAGCAAGCCTTCCGCATCCGCCGATGCCTGCGACACGGTGTAGGTGTCGGCGAGTGCGAGCTCGTTCTCTTCGAGGTGGTAGAGGCGCCAGTCGGCGCCGTCGCTAAGGATGCCTACGTAGCGCAGGCCAGTCTCGCCCAGGCGCTGGCGCACGTATCCCGCAAGCTGGCCCACCGCTGCCTCGGCGACATTGCCGACGCGCAGGTCTTTCTTGACCTCGATGATGGCGCAACCCGCCTCAACGTCGATTCGCCGCCGCATCCCGGCGGGAGTCTCCAGATTGATGTCATGGATCCCGGCCTCGGTCAAGTCCAGACCGCCCCAAAGTAGAAGCGCCCGGACGTCCGCCTGCACCTCCGCCTCCGAGCGAGGGGCATCTCGGCCTGCCAGCCGCCTTACGAGAGCAGCGAGCGCTTCGCGGTCCATGTGTCCGGAGAAGGTACCTTGCGCTGCACCATTCGGCACGTGCCGAGTACGAGGTGCGAACGAGCTCCTGGCCCCTCAGGCCCCCATTTCGCTGGGCCGCGATGCCCAGACCCGCTTGCCAATGTTCGCAGTCCCGACCGTGCTCGGCGCACCTCCGCATCTCGAGACGGTGCGGACATGCTCGATAGCTCCCTGAGAAGCCGACTTGGGCCGCGAGCATCCCCGCCGTAGCACAGCCGTATCACACATTCCCGGCACCGGAGGGCTCTAGGGGGTCACCAAAGGACACCAGCCTGGTTGATTTCTTATTCGCGAGGACGACGCGGGAGTCTGTCGGACACTGGAGGACACAGCATCGACACGGTTCGGGACCGTGAGGCCCTGGGCCCCGGACCAAAATCACAATACGATCCATGCTTCGCAACTGGTTCACGAAGGGCGCCAAGATCGTGCGAATGGGCGGTGGGCGCCTAAATAGTTCGACCGATGTGTTTGCCACGGGAGGAGAACAATCGTGAGCATGGGCAGGGAACCGATAAACGCAAACGAATTGCTCGCGTCCGGCGCCAATGGCAACGAAATAGACGGACGACCATGGCTGCTCGACTGCGATGAGGTATCACGGTTGCTCG